>Ga0070737_10005787_pt1 | contig 11646 bp, 13 predicted proteins | sample Coa_R1_10_FD_66438 | JGI IMG/M metagenome (GOLD analysis project Ga0070737, IMG submission 66438) | Surface soil microbial communities from Centralia Pennsylvania, which are recovering from an underground coalmine fire - Coalmine... | ecosystem: Environmental > Terrestrial > Soil > Unclassified... | reverse complement strand
CGAAAACAACCACAGCGAGGGCGGCAGCGTCCAGGATTTCATCAACAAGACAAGCGGCCTGCTGGAACATTTCGTGGGTCTGGTGGTGCACCTGTCGCGCGACAGCCTGCGCATCGTGTATCGCATCGACGAAATGTCGAAGGAAATGGACGCGGTGTTCGGGCTGCTCAGGAACGTCAACACCATCGCCGAGGAAACCAACCTGCTGGCACTCAACGCCGCCATCGAGGCGGCGCGCGCGGGGGAGTCGGGGCGCGGGTTCGCGGTGGTGGCGGGCGAAATCCGGAACCTTGCGCGTCATTCGAACCAGTTCAACGAACAGATCGGCAGCCATGTCGAGCTTTCGCGCAAGAGCATGGAACAGCTGCGCGACCTGGTCGGGGCCATGGCCTCGCAGGACATGAGCGTGGCGCTGGCCAGCAAGGGCGACATCGACGCGATGATGGCGCGCCTCGGGAGCAGCGACAGCCGCATCGCCGAAATCACCGAAAGGGTGGCCTCGCTCGCGCACGGCCTCGGGTCCGATGTCGCCATCACGGTGCGCTCGCTGCAGTTCGAGGACATCCTGAGCCAGATCCTCAACCACACCAACCGGCGGTTGGTCGAATTGCAGGACGTCGCCACCCGGGGCAGCGAAGACATCGAATCGATGTTGCGCCTGCGCGCCAGCCGCGAGCAGCTGCGCGACTACGCGGAGCGCATGAGCGAACGATTGCAATTGCAACGTGAGCGTGCACGCCTGCGCAGCCAAGGGCCGGCCTTGCAGCAATCGATGAGCGCGGGCGGGATAGACCTTTTCTGAGGATGCACGATGAGCCTGACCTGCGACTTCGACAGCTCCAGCGACTGCGTCACATTGCACATCGGTGATCGCTTCGATTTCTCGGCGCACCGCAGCTTCCATGATGCGTGTCTCGCGCGGCCGCGCGCCCGCAGTTATGTGATCGATCTCGACGGCGTCACCGCGATGGACAGCTCCGCGCTCGGCATGCTGCTGCTGTTGCGCGAACATGCGGGTGGAGATGACGCCGATATCCGGGTCGTCAACGCCGATACCGATCTCCGCAACACCTTCCGCGTCGCCGGTCTGGACCGGATGTTGACGATGGGTTGAATCGGCTGTTCGGACGCGTGGGAGGCGGGACGCCGTTGCTTCGGGGCTCGCTGGCGGGGCGGGAGCGAACGCCCTACCGCGTCCGCGCATGCAGGCGGCAAAGCAGTTCCGCTTCATGCGGTGCGATGCCGCACGCTTCGGCGATCGCCGCGGCGGCCGCGCCGTCGCGGGCCATGCGCTGCGCAAGTTGGTAGGTACGATCGCCGGGTTGAGGCTGCGGCATGGCTACTGGCGCCGGCGGCGCTTGCTCGCGTGCGTTCTCGAGCTGCCGCAGGCGCGCCTCGATGCGCCCCATCCCGGTCACCAGCATCGATGTTGGCACGTCGGTGCTGGCCGCGCGCTGCTGGGCAGCGGACACCTCGCGCAGCCGCCGCAGGATTTGCCGCCACGCGAACAGGCCGATTAGCAATTGCAGCAGCAACAATCCGAGCAGGCTGCCCCAGTAGATGTTGTTCATGTCGAGGCCTCGTTCGCGGACGTCTGCAGACGGCACAGTTTGCGGGTCTCCAGCAGCGCTATGAAACCGTCCCCGCGATGGAGCACGCCCATGACCGGGTCATCGTCCCGCGCGGCGCGTCCGGGCGGCGCCGGCATCAGTTCACGGGTGTCCAGGTCCAGTACGTCCTGCAAGGCGTCGATGCGCATGCCGATGGATTCCTGTTCGTCGTGGAAGATCACCAGGCGCTGGTTCGGTCCGGCGTCGGCGGCGGCCAATCCCAGGCGGGCACAGCCGTCGAGCACGGTGACGATGCTGCCGCGCAGGTTGATGATACCCAGAACATCGTCCGGCGCGCCGGGGACGGGCGTCGGAGTTTCGGCGCGCAGAATTTCGCGTACGTCAGCCAAGGGCACGGCGTATTGTTGACCCGAAAGTTCGAATCCCAACCAGGTCCGCACATCGGCGACGGTATCCGTGGTCACGCCGGCGATCCTGGCGGGCCGATACCTGCCGCGTGTGCGATCAAGGCTCGCACGTCCAGCGCCATGTAGCGGCCATCGCGGCTCATCCCGGAAAGCCATGGCCGCGAACTGCGTTGCGCCCGCCATTCGATGGCGTCCTCGTCCAACGACAATCGCACGGGTTGTCCCGTCACGCCCAGCAGCCAGCCGCTGCCGGTGACGGGGAGCAGCGTATCGATGGGCAATACGGCAAAGCCGGGTGCAATGCAGGCACCCAGCTCCGCCACTTGCCAATCGTCTTTCCCAATACGGATACGAGCCCGATGCCAGCTTTCGGGTGTCTCGAAATCGAGTGTCGCGATCGGTGCGCCTATGCTCGCGGAAGGCAGCAGCAGTTGCAGGCGGCCCACCCGGCACACGAGCCAGGTCGGCGCAGGGTCGTCCTGCGTCGCCGCCGATGCGGCGGGTGCGGCGTCCTGCAGCAGCGCGTCGAGGTAGTCGCGCAAGGCGGTGTCGCGGGAGGCCGGAGTCATGACACGAGCTCTGCCATCGCCTCGGCGGCGCACAGCTCATCGAACAACAACTGATAGGACGCGGCGCCACGCCGGGACGGCTGCCATTGCGCCGCCGGAACTCCGGCGCGGCTGGCCTCGCGCAATTGCGTATCGACCGGGATCTCGTTGCGTGTCACCTGCTCGCCATGGCGCTCGCGCAACTGCTGCATGGCGCTGCGGGAGGCATGCGTGCGGGCGTCATACAAGGTAGGGATGACGTGATAGTCGGGGTCGCGGCCGGACGAGCGCTGGATCATCGCCAATGTCTGCAGCATGCGCTCGAGTCCACGCAGCGCAAGAAATTCGGTCTGGGTCGGAATCAGCACGCGCTCGCTGGCGGCGAGGGCATTGACCATCAGCAGGCCAAGCAGCGGTGGACAATCGAGCAGCACGCGATCGAACTCGACCGCCGCCGCTTGCAGGCCTTTTTGCAACACGCGGCCCATCCCGTTGCGGGTACCGAATTGCCGATCCAGGGTGGCCAGTGCAGGGTTGGCGGCAAGTACCGAGAGGTTTGGATATTGCGTGGGCTGCGCCAGTTGGGCGATTTGGCCGCATTCGGTGAACAGGTGGTAGAGGCCAGGCTGTTCCTCATCCAGCCGGAAATAGTGGCTGAGGGAGGCGTGTGGATCCAGGTCCACCAGCAGTGTGCGCTCGCCCGCCGCGGCGAACAGGCCGCCGAGGGCCGCGACCGTGGTGGTTTTGCCGACGCCGCCCTTCTGATTGGCGATGGTCCAGACGCGCATGGTGCTCACCGCGTGCCGCGCGGCGCAAGGGCCGGCGGAACGGACGCAGCCGTGGTGGTGCCACGCGCGGGTGCAGTGGCTGCGGTCGAGACGGAGTCATCTGCATGTGGGCCGGCTCGCGTTTTCGCTGGAGCAGGCGACGGTGATGTCGCTGGCGTGGGCGTGATGGCGTAGGAGTCGGAACCGTTGTGATAAAAGTGCTGCGGCACGCCCTGATCGCTCAGTACCACGATTGCGATCCGCCGATTTTCATTGCGTCCTTCCGGCGTGGCATTGCTGGCCACCGGGTGGTATTCGCCCCAGCCAAAAATGCCCATGCGGTCGGGATCGACACCGTGCCCGGCGAGCAGGCGCGCCACGCTGCCCGCGCGGGCGGCGGAGAGTTCCCAGTTGGATGGAAATTTCCAGGTGTCGATGGGCCGGTTGTCGGTGTAACCCTCGATCCTGATCGGGTTGGGAAAGCGCGCCAGCACCCCTGCCACGCCCTCCAGTACGGTACGCGCCGGTCCGGTCAGCTTGGCCACGCCGCTCGGGAAAAGGACGTCGGTGCGAATCTCGATTTCGAGCCACAGCTTGGTCTGGCGGATGATCACCTGCTTGCGCTCGACCCACGGTTCGAGCGCTTTGGCCACGTCGGCGGAAATGGTCTTGAGGTCTTCCACTTCCACGCCGGCCGATGTGGCCGGCGGGCTGTCCTCGGAGGTGACGGCGCCGGTGCGCGGATTGGTGTGGGCCATCTGGATATCGGTGCCGGGACTGGGCTTGCTGGCTGCGCCTTCGTGCCCAGGGAGGGGCAGGTGCTGCGGCGGTATCGGCACGGGGATCATCGCGATGGGGGTCGCGTTGGCGGCGTGCGCCTTGTCGGGCAACGGAACCTGGCGCGCCGGTTCCGCAGGCGTCATCGGCTGGACCACCTTGCCGGTGCCGTTGAAAGCCTGGTTGAGGGCCTCGGCCAGCACCCGGTATTTGGACTGATTGATTTGCGACAACGAATACATCACCACGAAAAAGGCCAGCAGCAACGTCAGGAGGTCGGCATAGGGAACCGCCCATCCCTCGCTGTTGACGTGTTCTTCGTGTGGTTTTTTTCTCACGGCAGAAAGCCCTTCAACTTGTTCTCGATGTGGCGCGGGTTGTCGCCCTGCGCGATCGAAATCAGGCCTTCCACCAGCAGCTCGTGCAACTGGGTGCGGTTGCGGGTAATGCTCTTGATCTTGTTGGACATCGGCGTCATGAACAGATACGCCAGACTGATCCCGTAGATGGTGGCTACGAAGGCGGCGGCGATGCCTTCACCCAGCTTGCTGGGATCGGCCAGGTTCTGCATCACCGCGATCAGGCCCATCACCGCGCCGAGGATGCCCATGGTGGGCGAATAGACGCCGGCGTTTTCGAACATCTTGGCCGCGTCCAGGTCGGTGTGCTCGCGGGTGCTGATTTCCACCTCGAGCACGCTGCGGATGGTTTCGGGTTCCGAGCCGTCGACCAGCAACTGCAGACCCTTTTTCATGAGGGGATCCGACTCGTTGTCGATGCTGGGTTCGAGCCCCAGCAGGCCTTGACGGCGCGAGATTTCGCTCCAGCCGACGATGCGGCTGACCAGGTCCGGCGCGTGCAGGCGCGGCGGCGTGAACACCCAGCGCACGATCGACAGCGCACGCTTCACCACCGGCATCGGCGTGTGCAGCAGCACCGCCGCGGTGGTGCCACCGAACACGATGATGAAGGCCGCAAGGTTCCACAGCGAGAGCACGCTGCTGCCATGGAGCAGCGTGCCCAGCAGCAGCATCATGAAGGCGAGGACGACACCGATGAGACTCAGCAGGTCCATTTCAGACTGCCATCCGCAGTACAGGGGGAAGGGTGGAATCGGCCAGCGCCACCAGATCCAGCACCAGCGCAACGCGCCCATCGCCGGTGATGGTCGCGCCGGCGATGCCGGACAGATGCTTCAGGTGCGAGCCCAACGGCTTGACCATGACTTCTTCGCGGCCGTACACCGCTGCCGCGAGCAGCCCCAGTTGCCGGTGGCCGACGCGCACCACGACCACGTGCATGCGCGAACCGGCGTCCGGCTCGACGCCCGCCCATGCAGCCAAATCGCTGAGCGGGAGCGGCCGTCCGCGGTGATTCGCGACCACGCGCCCGTCCAGCGAGCGCATGTCCGCTTTCCCGATCTCGAATACCTCGGCCACGTTGGCGAGCGGCAGCGCCAGCAGACGCTCGCCGACGCGCAGCATCAGCACCCGCATGATCGCCAGCGTCAGCGGAATGCGGATGCGCATCGTGGTGCCGCTGCCGAGGGTCGATTCGATGTCGATGGTGCCGCCCAGCGCGGCGACATGGGTCTTGACCACGTCCATGCCGACGCCGCGCCCGGAAATATCGGAGATTTCGCTGCGGGTGCTGAAGCCCGGCTGGAAAATCAGGGCGTGGCATTCGGCCGGTTCCAGCAATTTGGCCTGTTCGGCGCTGACGATGCCCTTCTCGACCGCCTTGCGGCGCAAGACCTCCACGTCCATCCCGCGGCCGTCGTCGCTGATGGTGATGAGGATGCGTTCGCCTTCCTGGCAGGCGCCGAGCGCGATGGTACCTACGCGCGGCTTGCGCGCCTGTTCGCGCACGTCGGGAGTTTCGATGCCGTGGTCGACCGCATTGCGCAGCAGGTGGACCAAGGGGTCGGCCAGGGATTCCACCAGGGCGCGATCGAGATCCGTGTCTTCGCCGTGGAGTTCCAGCGTGACCTCCTTGCCAAGCTGGCGCGCGAGGTCGCGCACGATCCGCGGGTAACGCTGGAACAGCCGTCCGATCGGCTGCATCCGCATCCGCAGCGCCGCGGCCTGCAGCTCTGCGGCGACACGGTCGAGGTTGTTCACCGCGCGCTCCATGTCGTTGCTCGCACCGTGTGCGGTGAGACTGGCGAGACGGTTGCGGACCAGCACCAGTTCGCCGGCGGCACCGATGAGCGCGTCGATACGATGGGTATCCACCCGCACGGTAGTGTCGGCGTGAGGTTTGTTGGGTGCGGTGCGCGCGCCGGTCGCAGCGCTCGAAGAGGCGATCCCGGCGCCTGCAGGTGCGGTCGCGGGCGCGGTTCCGGACCGTACCGGTGTGGTGGCGAGGTCGGTATCGCTGGACGCGTTCTTGCCGGGCACGCCGCCTTTGCCATAGATGCTGTCGAGCAGCGATTCGAACTCGCTGTCGTCGATCGCATCGGTTGGCGCCGCTTTCGGAGCGCCGGGAGCGAGGCCGTTCCCGTGCAGCTCGTCGAGCAGGTGCTCGAATTCGTCGTCGGAAATGCCGTCGTCGCCGCCCCCGCGTGGTTTGTGGTTGGCATCGGCATCACTCAGCAGCGCGACGAAGGCAGCCTCGACCGGATCGGACGGTGCGGGAGCGGCATTCCCGGATGCAGGCATCGGCGCGGCGGACGAAGGAGTGGCCGGGTCAGTCGAGGCGGTGCGCGGGTACGGCTGCAGTTGCTGCATCAACGCTGCGGGTGCGTCCGCGGGTTCAGCGCCATCGCGCAACGACGCCATCATCTCCTGCAGTACGTCAAGCGCCTGCAGCAGGCAGTCGACATGGGCGGGCTGCAGCAGGCAACGCTGGTTGCGCGCCGCGTTGAGCAACTCTTCTGCGCGATGGCAAAGTTGCACCATCGGCCGTACCGCGAGAAAACCCGCCCCGCCTTTGACGGTGTGGAAGGCGCGAAAGACCGAATTCAACCGTTCGCTGTCGCGCGGTGTGGTCTCCAGTTCGATCAACTGGTCGGCGAGCGCGTCCAGCAGTTCGCCGGCCTCGACCAGAAACGCGTCCAGCAACTCGTTGTCGGTCGCCGTGTCCATGTCGCATTCAGAATCCGAACTCGGAAAGGAGGCGATCCACGTCGTCCTGGGTCGTGACGGCTGGGGCGCGGAATTCCCCCGTGGCCGGCGCACCACCGATGCTGCGGGCCAGGCGCGCCAGTTGCAGCAGGGCCTCTTCGACCTTGTCGATGAACACCGAAACCTGCTGCAGGCGCTGCCCGGACAGATCCTGCCAGGATTGTTTTTCCACCAGGTGGGTGAATTCGTCCAGACAGGCGTCCGCGAATTGCCCCACGTCGTGAGCCAGTTGCCGGGCGGATGGATCGGACGTTGCGGTTGCGGCGAACGCCTGCGCCCGTGCGCGGAGTTCCGTCGCGCCCGGGCGCAGGCGTTCGGTCATGGCGAGGGTGTCGTGTGCGGCGCTTGCGCTCATCGTCAGCGCTTCCTGCAGCGTCTTCCGAGCAAATGCGGTCCGGACCGGCGGCTCCGCGGTCTCCCGGGTCACTTGCGCAATGGAGTTGTGCAAGTCGCGGGTAAGATGTCCGAGCGCGCGGAACAGGTCGCTCTGGCGCCGCGCGAACAGGGCGTCCAGCGAGGCCTCGAACATGTTCGCGTCCCGGATCTCGAGCAGCTCCTGCAGTTCGGGCGGAAGTCCGGCGGGGCTCGGGTTGTGGTCGGGTGCGGACATGCTTTTTCAGCCGGCTGCGACCAGCCGCTCGAAGACGCGGTCGATCTTGTCCTTGAGGGTGACGGCGGTGAACGGCTTGATGATGTAGCCATTCACGCCGGCCTGTGCGGCCGCGATGATCTGTTCGCGGTTGTTTTCCGCAGTGACCATCAGCACCGGCAGCGCCTGCAGGGCCTTGTCGGCGCGGATCGAACGCAGCAGGTCGATGCCGCTCATGCCCGGCATGTTCCAGTCGGTGATGACGAAATCGATGTGGCTCTGCTGCAGCATCGCCAAGGCGGTGTTGCCATCATCGGCCTCCTGGATGTTGGCACCGCTGAAGCCGAGTTCTCCCAGCAGGTTGCGAACGATGCGCCGCATGGTGGAGAAATCGTCCACCACAAGGATTTTCATGTTCTTGTCCACGCACTGCTCCCGAAATTCTTTAATCGTTATCGCGCCAGCCATCCATGCGTGCGCGCAACCGGATCACCGCCTGTCCGTGGATCTGGCAGACGCGGGACTCGCTGACGCCGAGCACCATGCCGATCTCCTTGAGGTTCAACTCCTGGTCGTAATACAGCGACATCACCAGTTTTTCACGTTCCGGCAAATCGTCGATGGCACTGGCGAGAGCCTCGCGCAAGCCGTCTTCCTCCATGCCCTCGGAAGGGCCGCGGCCGACAGGATCGGCCACTTCCATCGCCATCTCACCGGTCTCCGGATTGGAAAGGCTGAGGACCCGCGAGCTCGTCGCATCGACCAGGATCTGGTTGTATTCGTTGCTGTCGATGCCCATGCGCCGCATCACCTCGGCCTCGTCGGCACCGCTGCCGGTTTCGTTCTCGAGCTGGCGCATCGTTTCGGCCATCTCGCGCGCCTTGCGGTGCACCGAGCGCGGCGTCCAGTCGCTGCGGCGAAGTTCGTCCAGCATCGCACCGCGGATGCGGATGCCGGCGAAGGTCTCGAAGCTCGCCTCGCGCGATGGGGTGTAGCTTTTTGCCGCTTCCAGCAGACCGAGCATTCCCGACTGGATCAAGTCGTGCACGTCAACGCTGGGCGGCAGGCGTGCCATCAAGTGATAGGCGATGCGGCGCACCAGCGGCGTGTGCACCCGCACCAGTTCATCGTCCGACAGGCGCTGGACGTGCAGGTATTCGGCACTCGCGTTCATGCCACCTCTCCGCGGCTCATGCGGCGTTCCGCGAAGAAACCTATCCGGCCGTGCGCTTCGGACGATTCCTCCCACTTATCGGCAGCCATCGCCAGTTTCTTGAATGCCTGCGCGGAGGGGCTGCCGGGCCACGCATCGACCACACCCATCTGGCGGCGTACCGCACGGCGCAGGTGCTCGTCGTGCGGAATGAAGCCGCAAAACTGCAGGTGGACGTCGAGGAACCGCGTCGTGACGCGCTCGAGCTTGTCGAACAACTGGCGCCCGTGGCTCGCGTTGTAGACCATGTTGGCGACGACCTTGAACCGGTGCACGTCGTATTCGCGCGCCAGCACCTTGACCAGCGCGTAGGCATCGGTCAGCGACGCCGGTTCGTCGCAGGCCACCAGCAATACGTCGTCTGCGGCGACGCTGAACATCGACACGCTGGCGGAAATGCCGGCGGCGGTATCGACGATCAGGAATTCGGGCGGCGCGGGATAATCGTCGAATGCGCGGATCACGGCTGCGTATTCGGCGCGTGACATTTCGACCATGCTGGACTTGCCGGAAGTGGCCGGCACCACCTTCAATCCGTGTGGGGCAGGCAGAACCAGCTCTTCGATGCTGCAATCGCCGGCGAGCAGGTTGGCGATGTTGCATTTGGGTTGCAGGCCAAGCAGCACGTCGACGTTGGCGAGCCCGAGGTCGGCATCCAGCAACAAGGTGTCGCGACCCGACATGGCCAGCGCCAGCGCAAGATTCACGGCGACACAGGATTTGCCGACGCCGCCCTTGCCGCCGGTGACGGCGATCACGCGCGGGCGCCGACCCGGTAGCGGCGGCATGTGCATGCTGCTCTTGAGCTGTTGCATGATGCGGTCCAGACCTTGTGCCTGATTCATGGTTGGTGGCTCCCTCCGTTACGCCTCGATGCCGCTGGCATGCGCGAAGCGTGCGGCCAGCGCGAGTTCATCGACCGCTTTTTCGGTGGCGCTGCCGCGCGCGGCGCGGCAGACCATCTGTTGCAGGTCGGCGGCGGCGATGTCTTCGGGAACACGCTGACCGTCGGTGGTGAAAGCCAGGGGCAGGCGGTGGCGGATCAGCACGGACAGCGCGCTGCCGAGGCGCGGCGCTTCGTCCAGCTTGGTCAGAATGCAGCTTTGGGGCTGCAGCGGAAGGTAGGCGCGCACGGCCTCGTCCATGGCTTGCGCATGCGCATTGGCGGCCAGCACCAGGGTGGCGCACACCTGCGGTTGCGCTGCGCGCAGGATGTCCATTTGGGCCGCGAGCTGCGGGTCACGGGCGCCCACGCCGGCGCTGTCGATCAGGACCGTGCGGCGGCCGCGCAGCCGCGCCAGCAGCGCGCAGAGTTCATCGGCCTGGTGTACTTCGAACACCGGGATTCCAAGCAGGCGTGCGTACTGGCCAAGTTGCGCGCCGGCGCCCACGCGATATTGGTCGGTGCTGATCAGCGCCACCTGCTCGGCGCCGTGGTGCAACAGGGCGTGCGCGGCCAGCTTCGCCACCGTAGTCGTCTTGCCGACGCCGGTGGGACCGACCAGCGCCAGCACACCTTCCAGCGTGGCCAGTTGGCGGTTCGCGGAAACGAGGTGCTGGAAAATCAATCCCAGCGGAAGATAGCGTGCCTGCTCGGTACTCAGCTCGGCCGGCAGCGCGTCGGTGATCATGCGCGCGATGTCTGCGTCGATGTCCATGCGCGTGAGCCGGCGCAGCACGCCCGTATGGATCGGGCGCCGCCGGTTCATGTCGTTCCAGGCCAGGCTTGCCAGTTGCGTTTCCAGCATTTCGCGCAGGCTGCCGAGTTCCTGGCGCATGTCCGCGATCTCGGGCGAAGGCGGGATGACGCGAGGATCCGGCGACGCAAGTTGGGCCAGCAGGTCGTGCATTTCGGTACCGTCGCGGGGCGCAGAGCGTCGCGTTTCGGGAACGGTTGGGGCGGGGTCCGGCATCGCCGGCATCGGTGCCGGCATTGGCGTCGCGGCCGGCAGTGATTCGACGGCCGGTGCGGATGTTTCGGCGTCCGAAGGTGCAGGCGCCGGCTTGGCGGCGATGACGTGCGGCCTCGCGCGAGCCATCGCTTCGCGCATCAGCGCTTCGTCGTAATCGATCGCCGCGATCATTTCGATGCCTTCCGGCAGGCGGCGCGTGGACAGGATCACCGCGTCCGGTCCCTGGTCTTCGCGCACCAGTTTCATGGCCTGGCGCATGCCAGGCGCCACGAATCGCTTGATCTTCATCGGGTCTGCTCCGCACATGGGATTCGGCAAGCGGGTGGTCCTGACTTCGCGACGAACCGGAATCGGAAATCGGCAATCGCGAATCGATGAACCGATGGCTGTGGTTTTGCGCTCTTGTCCATTCCCCAATCCCCGATCCCGAATCCCGGACTGTTACCGCCCCAATGCCGAGACCAGCCGCACGCGGCGGTTGTCCGGCACTTCGTTGTAGGCCAGCACGTGCAATCCCGGTGCGGCATGACGCGTGAAGCGCGCCAGCCACGGCCGCAACTGCGGTGCCACCAGCAGCACCGCCGGCTCGCCCGCCATTTCCTGGCGCTGCGCAGCATCGGCGATTTTCTGCTGCAGCCGCTCGGCCAATCCCGGTTCCACCGAGGGCCCGGCCGGACCGCTGCCCTGCAGCGACTGGAGCAAGATCTGTTCCAACTCCGGTGCCAGCGTGATGACC
>Ga0070737_10005785_pt1 | contig 11649 bp, 9 predicted proteins | sample Coa_R1_10_FD_66438 | JGI IMG/M metagenome (GOLD analysis project Ga0070737, IMG submission 66438) | Surface soil microbial communities from Centralia Pennsylvania, which are recovering from an underground coalmine fire - Coalmine... | ecosystem: Environmental > Terrestrial > Soil > Unclassified ... | reverse complement strand
CGACGGTGCTGGTGGAGGCCGATGTCGACCACCACCCGGGCGGCCCGGAGCGCCTGGCCGGAGAGATAGCCGAGCTCGTCGCCCGGGTCGTCGAGGGCGCCGAGCTCTTCCATCAGCCGCTCGGCGTACAGCGCCCAGCCCTCCCCGTAGCCGGAGACGAAGCCCTCGACCCGCTGGAACCGGGAGAGCCGCTCCCGCTCGATCACCGAGGTCGCGACCTGGAGGTGGTGGCCCGGGACCGCCTCGTGGTACCAGGTCGACACGTCCCGCCAGAGCGGGAAGCGGTCGTGACCGAGCGTGGGGTACCACGTGATGCCGGGCCGGCTCAGGTCCTCGCTCGGCCCGGTGTAGTAGGCGGCACCGGCCGAGCCCTCGGGCGCCAGCCTGACCTCGCAGCGCCGGATCGCGGGATCGATGTCGAAGTGGCGGCCGTCGAGCATCTCGAAGGCGCTCTCGACGAGGCCTTCGAGCGCCGCGATGAGGGCGTCGGTGCCGACGAGGAGTCGGGACTCGTCGGCGTCGAAGTGGGCGGCGACCTCCGCCAGCGTCGTCGCCTCCGGCGCGTGCTGCCGGGCGATCTCCCACATGCGCTCGTTGATCCGGCGGAGGTCCTCCCATCCCCACTCATAGAGCTCGTCGAAGTCTGCCGCCGCGCCCGTGTAGTAGGCCGCCCAGGGCCCGTAGCGCTCGGCGCCGACGCCGTCCTCGGGCGTCGCCCGGCCTGCGTAGACCTCTCGCAGCCAGCGGGCGAGCTCGCCGCTCGCGACCTCCGCGGCGGAGGCGGGCTCGAGCATCCCCGCTGCGCCGGCGTCGACGCCGCACGAGCTGGCGAGCCGGTGGGCGAGGGCCCGAAAGCCGCCCCGGGAGTACGTCTCGAGCTGGGCCGCCACTCCGAGAGCCTGCCGGCGGCTCGCGACGAGGCCCTCGGTGGAGTCGGCCTCGAGGGTCGAGCGCCAGCTCGCGAAGGCGTCCGGGACGGCGGCGAGCCGGGCCCGGATGCGCTCGGCGTGCTCGGGCGTCTCGGCGTGCTGGAGCTCGAACACCCGCCGCACGTCGGAGGCCGGCGACCAGAGGACCGAGAACATGCGGCGCACCTCTCCGGTCTCGGCGAGGGCGAGCCTCGCCCCGAGCCGCTCCCGCATCATGGCGATGCCGATGCGGTCCGCCTCGTCGGCGGGCTCGATGCCGGTGAGCTCGGCGAGCGAGGCGCTCAGCAGCTCAACCTCGGCGGCGAAGCGATCGCGCGAGAAGTCGTCGAGGCGGTCGTCGTATCGATCGATGCCGCGCCGCGTGGCGGCGATCGGGCTCAGCTCGGAGCTCTTCTCGACGTACTGGTCGGCGAATGCGAAGAACGCTGAGCGCGAAGCATCGGTCATCTCGTCTCCTCCCTGGGTGTCGCCCCGGGATCTGTCGTCGGTGGTGTCGAGACTACGGGAGCGCCCGGCCCGCGGTTGCCGGGGTGGCGCCGGGCCGGAGGCTCGCGGCTCAGAGGTCCTCGAGGGCGCGTCCGAGCGCCTCGACCACCTCGTCGGCCTCCGCCTCGCCGATCACGAGGGGGGGCCGGATCTTCACGACGCTGGCGGCCGGCCCGGTCCTCCCGACGAGCACGCCGCGCCGGCGCATGCCCTCGACGACGGCCCGCGCGGCGGCGGGGTCGGGCCAAAGGGCGCCGCCGGCGCCGGCGGCCACGATCTCGACCCCGACGAGCAGGCCAAAGCCCCGCACGGCGCCGATGCGGCCAACGTGCTCGCGGGCGAGGTCCTCGAGGCCGCGCAGCAGGTGGGCGCCGACGGCACGGGCGCGCGCGACCAGTCCCTCGGAGTGGACGCAACCGAGCACGGCGAGCGCCGTCGCGGCGGCGAGCGTGTTGCCGCCAAAGGTGCTGAAGTAGCCGGTTTCCGCCACGAACGGGTCGACGTGCTCGGCCCGGCCGAGAACGGCGGCCACGGGGAAGCCGTTGCCCATCGGCTTGCCGAGCGTCATGAGGTCCGGCGCCACGCCCGAGGCGGCGATGCTCCAGAGCCCTTCGCCCGTGCGGCCGTACCCCGCCTGGACCTCGTCGGCGACGAGCAGGCCCCCCTCGGCAGCGACGACGGCGGCGGCCTTCTCGAGCCAGGCCCCGGCTGGGCCGAGGATGCCGTCGCTCGTGAAGGCAGGGTCGACGAACAGCGCCGCGAGGCCGGTGCCGCCACGCCGGAGCGCCGCCACGGCGGCCGGCAGGTCGGGGTGGGCCGCGTGAGGTGGCTCGCCCGGCGCGAGGGCCGCCGGCCCCGGCGCCTCCACGAGGGCGACCCGGCTCGGCGCCGCTGCGCCGTGCGGCCACTCCTCGGGGGAGAGCTCGGTCGCCGCCGCCGTGACCCCGTGGTAGGCGAAGGCGGTGACGACGGCGCCCTCTCGCCCTGTGGCGTGCTGCGCGATCCGCCAGGCGAGGTCGGTCGCCTCGCTGCCCGAGTTGACGAACAGGACTCGATCGAGGCCGGGCGGCGCCGAGGCGACGAGCGCCTCGGCGAGCTCGACGGTCGATTCGTGGAGGTAGCGCGTGTTCGTGACGAGGCGCCGAGCCTGGCCGGCCATCGCCTCGGCGACGACCGGGTGGCAGTGGCCGAGCACCGGCACGTTGTTGTAGGCGTCGAGGTACCGTCGCCCGGCGGCGTCGTAGAGATAGGACCCCTCTCCCCGGACGAGGTGGAGCGGCTCGTCGTAGCTGAGCTCGAGCGGTCCGAGCACCTGCCGCCTCGCCGCCAGCAGCTCGGGCGTCGACCGGGAGGTCGGGCGCAGCCGGGGCGGGCCCTCGGGTCGGGCGGCCCGCCGTAGGTGCTCGGCGACGGCGTCGTAGCCGGCCTCGCTCATGAGGCGGAGGAGCTCGAGCGCCCCCGGGAAGGCGGCGGCCCCGCTGCAGCGGCTCATCCACGATCCGAGGGCGAGCGCGGTGGCGAGCCGGGCCGCCACGAGGTCGCCGAGCAGGGCCGCCTCGTCCTCCTCGATGGGGATGACTGAGCGATAGCCGCCGACGAGGTGAGGGGCGAGGTCGAGGGAGTCGGGGCGGCCGTCGAGGATGTCGGCGACGGCGATGGCGAGGTCGCAGACGAGGGCGGTGTGGGTCGCGTCGCCGAAGTCGGTGATCCCGACGATCCGCAGCTCGTCGTCGACGAGGAGGTTCGTGCGGCTGAGGTCGTTGTGGACGACCTGTGCCCTCAGCCCTTCGAAGCGCGGGGCGACGAGCCCGGAGAAGCGCTCGAGCACCTCGAGGACGAGCTCCCGCTCGTCGGCCGTGAGGTGGTCCAGCTTGCCGGCGAGCGAGGCCGTGTGCCGGAGGTCCCAGTCGATCTGGTAGCGGGCGGCGGGATGGAAGAAGCCGCGAAGGGCGCGGCCGATCCGGGCCGCGACGGCGCCGAAGTGGGCGAGGGCCTCGGGCGTCAGCTCCTCCCGGGAGGGGTGCCGGCCCGGGAGGAGCACGAAGAGCTGGACGACGCTCGGCCGCCCGTCGGCGGCGATGACCGTGACGGCGTCCCGGCCGTTGCGGTCGAGAACGGGTCCGGCGACCGGGAGCAGAGGGTCGACCCTCTGGATGTGGGCGATGGCCTCGCTCCGCATCGCCACGACCTCGGCGGGGTCGGCCGGGTTGTGGATCTTGAGGACGTAGCGCTCGCCCCCGGGGCACTCGACCCTGAAGTTGAGGTCCCGCTCGCCGTGGAGGGAGCTCAGCTCGCCGCCGCGTCCCCAGTGGCGCTCGAGCAGCCTGAGGGCCGCCTCCGGCTCGAGGTGGGGGCGGGCCTCGGCGAGCGGGTTCGTCACGGCGCTCATCTTGGCCCAGCGCGCCGGAGCTGGCCGGAGCCGGGTGGCGGGGTGCCAGGATCGCGGCCATGAGCAGCCCGACGAGCTCCGCCGGCGAGGCGCACCCCCTCGCCGGCTGGCACCCGGAGCCGGCGTTGATCGACCTGCGGGAGCCCGCCGCCCGCGCCGAGCTCGACCGCCTCGGCCGGCTCGCCTGGGAGCTCGCGCTCGACTACGTCCTCGGCGAGGCGCTGCGCCGCCCGGTCGGCCCGGAGGGCTACCTCGAGCTGCGCGAGGTGATGTTCGGGCGCGATGGCCTCCCCGCTCCGGCGCCGGCGGCTCCGGCCAGGTCCGAGGCGGTGCTGGGGGAGGTGCGCGAGCGGCTGTGCCGCCACCTCTACAACTCCCAGCACCCCCGCTCCTTCAGCTACTTCACGCCGCCCCCTCTCGCCATGTCGGTCGTGGGCGAGCTGCTCGCCCAGTGGTTCCACCAGGGAGTGGACGTTTTCCACGCCGGCCCGGTGGCCGCCCTCGTCGAGGAGGAGGTCACGGGGTGGCTGCGCGACCTCGTCGGGGCGCCCGCAGGCAGCTTCGGGGTGCTCACCTCCGGCGGCGTGATGGCGAACCTGATGGCGCTCGCCGTCGCCCGTGACCGCCGCCTGGCAGCGCTGGCCGAGCTGCCAGAGGGGGTGGTGCCACGGGGCGCTGTCCTCGAGCGCGCCCGTGCCTACGCCTCGGACCAGGCTCACTTCTCGATCAGCCGCGCCCTCGACGTGCTCGGCTTCCCGCCCGAGGCGCTCGTCGTGGTCGACAGCGACGAGCGCTTCCGCCTCCAGGCGGGACCCGTCGCCGAGAGGGTCGCCGCCGACCGCGCCAAGGGGCTCGTTCCCTTTCTCGTCGCAGCCGTGGCCGGGTCGACGAACACGGGGTCGGTCGACGACGTCCCCGGCCTCGCCGCCCTCGCCCGGCGTGAGCGACTCTGGCTCCACGTCGACGCCGCCTACGGAGGGGCGGCCCGCCTCTCTCGCCGGGACGCCGGCCGCGTGCCGGGGCTCGAGCTCGCCGACTCGGTCACCATCGACCCGCACAAGTGGTTCTCCCAGGGCTACGACATCGGGGCGCTCGTGGTGCGGCGCCGCGAGGACCTCCACCGGACCTTCCATCGCTCGCCGGAGTACTACCGCTCGGCGAGGCCGGAGGAAGAGCCGCTCAACTGGCTCGAGTACTCGATCGAGGGCACCCGGCGCTTTCGCGCCCTCAAGCTCTGGATGTCGTGGAAGCACCTCGGGACCGAGGGTCTCGGCCGCCTCGTCGAGGCGAACAACGACGTCGCCGCCGCGCTCGCGACAGAGATCGCGAGCTCGCCCGACTTCGAGGCCGCCCTCGCCGTCCCGGAGCTCTCGGTCGTCTGCTTCCGCCACCGCCCTGGCGCTCTCGCCGACGGCCCGGAGCTCGACGAGCACCAGGACCGCCTCCAGCGGGCGCTCGAGCGCTCTGGAGAGGCGTGGGTCTCCACGACGAGGCTGCGGGGCCGGACCTGGCTGCGCGCCGGCGTGATGAACCCGATGACGACGCGAGACGACGCCTCGTCGCTCCTCGCGAGCCTCAGGCGGCTCAGCTCGTCGTGGCCGTGAGGGCCCGCATGCGCTCGAGGGTGTGGCGGGCGCGCTGGCGGACGGTCTCCTCGACGACCGGGGCGAGCACCATCGCGGCCACCCCGTCAGGGCGTTCGTAGCCGACGGTGAGGCGCACCGCAGTGAGCTCGCCGACCGGCCGGAACTCGAAGGTGAGCGATCGGCTCCCCTGCTCGGGGCTGGCCCAGCGCACGCGGCGGTCGAGATCGAGCTCGGCGAGCTCGATCTCGGTCCGCACGGCCTTCGGCCCGAACGAGAAGACGGCCTCGAAGCGGGCGCCCACCCCGCTCGTGCGCGGCCCGATCGGCCGGAGCTCCTCGAGGCCCTCCACGACCTGCACGGCCCGGTCGTGCTCGGAGACGAGGCGGAACAACGGGTGCACCGGCGACTCGATCCTTCTCGAGGCGTGGACCGAGGTCGCGACCGGCATCGCCGCCAGTATCGCGAAGGCGGCGGGAGGTGGACGGGCGCCGAGCCTGGGTACATATGCTGCACTCGTCTCGGCGCGCTCGGTGCCAGACCCCCGGGGACGGGTCGCAGGCACGAAGGGGGCGCCGGGAGGGTGGCATCGATGAGCAGGCGCGACGGGATCGGCCCGGAGGGGGCAGGTGGGGAGTACGAGGGCTTTTCGGCCTACTGGGAGCAGAGCGAGCAGGCATCGGTGCTGCGCATCACGGGCGAGCTCGACTTGAGCGCGAGCGCCGCCCTTCGCGCACTGCTCGCCGACGAGGTGCAGCTCGCCGGGCCCCCGATCGTGCTCGATCTCTCCGAGGTGCCGTTCATCGACTCGACCTGCCTCGGAGTCCTCATCGCCGCCCTCCGGCAGGCGAAGGCCTCTCGAGGGGGACTGCGGCTCGCCGCCGCCCGGCCACGGGTGCGCCGGGCCTTCGAGATCGCGGCGCTCGACGACATGTTCCCCCTCTTCGACACCGTCGAGGCGGCGGCAGCAGCGGCGGCGCCGCGATGAGCGAGCGGCACGGCGAGACAGGGGGTGAGAGCCAGGGCGACCCCGGAGCCGCTTCGGCGGTCCCGGCTCCCGGTGAGGGGTCGGTCGGCCCGGAGCCGGCGCGGGTCCTCGTCGTGGTCGCCCACCCCGACGACGTCGACTTTGGGGCCGCCGGGGTGGTGGCGACCTTTGTGGCGGCTGGCGCCGAGGTCGTCTACTGCATCGTGACCGACGGTGCGGCCGGGACCGTGGACCCCACGATCGACCTCTCGACGCTGGCCGAGACGCGCCAGCACGAGCAGCGGGCGGCGGCGAGGGCCGTCGGAGTCGACGAGGTGGTCTTCCTCGGCTACCCCGACGGCCAGCTCGAGCCGACGAGGGAAGTCCGCCGGGACGTGAGCCGGGTGATCCGCCAGGTCCGGCCCGACCTGGTGCTCACCCAGTCGCCCGAGCGCAACTACGAGCGCATCCGGGCGAGCCATCCGGACCACCTGGCCGCGGGCGAGGCCACCCTTCGTGCCGTCTATCCCGATGCCCGCAACCCGTACGCCCATCCTGAGCTCCTCGAGGCAGGCTTCGAGCCGTTCGAGGTGCCAGAGGTCTGGCTGATGGCGGCGCCCCGTCCCGACCGCGCCGTCGATATCACGGAGGTCTTCGACAAGAAGCTGGCGGCGCTCGCGTCGCACCGGAGCCAGATCGCCGACGTCGAGGCGCTCGGAGTGTTCGTCCGGGGATGGGCCGCCCAGACGGCGGAGCGCTTCGAGCTCGGGGCGGATCGCCTGGCCGAAGCGTTCCAGGTCGTCGACACCCGCTGAGGCGCTGTCGAAGCCGAAGGCTTTCGCCACCTTCTCCGCCCCGGCACGCCTGGCGAGCAGCGAGTCGGCTCACGCCCGCCTCCGGGCCGCGAAACAGCCAACTCGGAGTGCAGGTGAGGAACACCCTGACCGCCGACACGACCTCGCGTCCGGTGCGCTCCTCGCGGGCTGACCCCTTGACGTCAACGGGTCGGGACGAGGCCTGCCGGCCCGCCGGGCGCTTCGAGAGGGAGCCCGGCTGATCGAGCCGGCCGGTCCGGCGCTCTCAGCTCGCGCCCGTCGTGGCCACCCGGTCGATCACCTGGCGGAGCGTCTCGGGGGCCTGCGCTCCCGCGAGGCCGTAGCGCATCTCGAACAGGAAGAACGGGACCCCGGTCACGCCGAGCTCCGCCGCGGAGCGCTCGTCGCGTCGCACGTGCTCGCCGAAGGCGCCCGAGGCAAGCACGGCTCCGGCCTCTTCCCGGTCGAGGCCCACGCCGGCGGCGCAGTCGAGGAGCTCGTCGTGGTCGGAGAGGAGGCGCCCCTCGGTGAAGTAGGAGCGGAACAGGGCTTCGGCGAGGTCCGGCTGGAGACCCCGGTCCCGGGCGAGGTGCATGAGGCGGTGCGCGTCGTAGGTGCTCGCCCGCCGGGTGAGGTCGAAGCGGTACTCGAGGCCCACCTCACCGGCGAGCTCGGTGAGCCGTGCGAGGCTCGCTTGCGCCTCGTCGACCGGCATCTTGTACTTGGCCGCCACGATCTCGGCCGTGCTGCGCCGGTCGTCGGCCGGAGCCGCCGGGTCCAGCTCGTAGCTGTGCCAGTAGATCTCGATCTCCCCGGCGAGCGGGTGGCCACGAAGGGCGAGCTCGAGCCGCCGCTTGCCGAGGTAGCACCACGGGCAGACGAGGTCCGACCAGATGTCGATGCGCACGGCTCGTGCAACAGCGGCGAGGGCGTCCGTACTCCCGGCCGGAGCCGAAGCGGTCCCGGTCGAGCGCTCCGGCGCCGGTAGCTTCGGGCGCCGTGGTGCGCCAGCGTCTTTTGGTCGACGTCGGCCCGCTTCGCCGCCACCGCCAGTTCCGGCGCCTCTGGGGCGGCTACGTGGTGAGCGTGCTCGGCTCCCAGCTCACGGTGGTCGCCCTGCCGTACCAGGTCTACCGCCTCACCCACTCCTCGCTCGACGTCGGCCTCATCGGCCTCGCGCAGATCCTCCCCGTGCTGGCGGGAGCCCTCGTCGGCGGCTCGGTCGCCGATGCCGTGGACCGGCGCCGCGTGCTGCTCGCGGCCCAGCTCGTGATGGCCGCATCGAGCGTGCTGCTGTGCCTCAACGCGCTCTCCGATCACCCTGCGATCTGGCCGCTGTACGCCCTCGCGGCCACGAGCTCGGCCTTCGCCACCGTCGACAGCTCGAGCCGCTCGGCCGTGATCGCCGGGCTGCTCGACCGGAGCGAGCTCGCGAGCGGGAACGCCCTCTGGCAGCTGCTCTACCAGCTCGGGCAGGTCGCGGGCCCAGCGCTGGCCGGCCTGCTCATCGCCCAGGTGAGCCTCGGCGCCGCCTACGCGATCGACGCCGCGACGTTCCTCGCCTCGATGGCGGCCGTCGCGAGCCTGCGGCGGCTCCCTCCCGGCGCCGGGGGTGCGAGCTTCGGCCTGCGGTCGATCCGCGAGGGCCTCCGGTTCCTCCGGGGCCGCCAGGCGCTCCAGGGCACCTTTGTGATCGACCTCAACGCCATGATCCTCGGGATGCCCCGGGCCCTCTTCCCGGCTCTCGCCCTCGTCCGCTTCCATGGCGGCGCCCGCACGCTCGGCCTGCTCTACGCGGCGCCCTCGGTCGGCGCCCTTGCCGGCGCCCTCCTCACGGGGTGGGTGGCCGCGGTGCGCCGGCAGGGCCGCGCCGTCCTCGCGGCGGTGGCAGTCTGGGGAGCGGCGATCGCCGGGTTCGGCCTCGTGTCCTCGCTCCCCGTTGCCCTCGTGCTGCTCGGGGTCGCGGGCGGGGCCGACGTCGTCTCTGCGGTGTTCCGGGGAACCATCCTGCAGACCATGACCCCGGACGGGCTGCGCGGCCGCCTCTCGGCGATCCATGTCGCCGTCGTGACGGGCGGCCCCCGGCTCGGCGACTTCGAGGCCGGGGCCGTCGCTGCGGCGGCGGGTACCCAGGTCTCGGTTGTCTCGGGCGGCCTCGGCTGCCTGGCGGGGGTGGCGCTCGTGGGCGCCCTCATGCCGAAGCTGCGTGCCTACGTGCCGGGCGCGCCGCCCGATGCCGCCACCGCCGAGGGCGGGCGCGAGCCTGCCGCCCCTGCTCCGCCGCAGTCGTCGGCGGAGCAGGTTCTGTGACAAGGTGAACCCATGAGCATCGGCATCCTCGGAGGCACCGGCCCGGCCGGGCGCGCCCTCGCACTCCGCCTCGCCTCGGTCGGGATGGAGGTCCGCCTCGGGTCGCGCGACGCCGAGCGGGCAGCGGCGACCGTCGCCGGCCTTCGCGAGCGGTGGCCCGGGCGAGACCTATCCCTTGCCGGCGTGGCGAACGAGGAGGCGTGCGGCTGCGATCTCGTCGTCCTCGCCACGCCCTGGGACGGCGCCGCGCCGACGGCGGCCGCGCTGCGGGACCGGCTGGCCGGCCGGGTCGTGGTCTCGATGGCGAACGCGTTCTCGAAGGTGGGCGACGAGCTGCAGGCCCTCGTCCCGCCCCGAGGCTCGGTGAGCGTGGCGGTGCAGCAGGCGGCGCCCGAGGCGCTCGTGGCCGGGGCGTTCCACCACGTGCCGGCCCGCGGCCTCGGGGCGATCGACGAGCCGCTCGACGCCGACGTGCTCGTCTGCTCCGACCATGAGCGAGCCACGGCCGCCACGATCGAGCTCGTCGACGCCGTGCCGGGCCTGCGGGGCGTGGACGCGGGCTCGCTCTCGGCCGCCGCCGCCATCGAGTCGTTCACCGCGGTGCTGATCGGCATCAACCTCCGGCAGCGGGCGCAGGCGAGCATCCGGCTCACCGGCCTCTCCGGCTGAGCGCCATGGCGATGCGGCTCTACGACACCGCCCGGCGGGCCGTGGTTCCCTTCGAGCCCGGGCCCGTCGTGAAGATGTACACCTGCGGCATCACGCCGTACGACGCGGCCCACCTCGGCCACGCCGCGGTGTACGTGACCTACGACGTGCTCCAGCGGCGCCTTCGCGACCTCGGCCACCGAACCCAGTGCGTGAGGAACATCACCGACGTCGACGACGACATCCTGCGCAAGGCGAGGGAGCTCGACGTGCACTACCTCGACCTCGCCGCAGGCCAGATCGCCCGGTTCGAGCAGGACATGGCGGCCCTCAACGTGCTCCCGGTCCACGCCACGCCGAGGGCGACCTCGGCCATCCCCGACATCCTCGGGTTCATCGGGATGGTGCTCGACTCCGGCCATGCCTACCGGGCCGGCGGCGCCGTCTACTTCGACGTCTCGACCTACGAGGGCTTCGGCAAGGTGAGCCACCTCGGCCGCGCCGAGATGCTCGAGCTCGCGGCGGAGCGAGGGGGGAACCCGGACGACCCGTTCAAGGACGACCCGCTCGACTTCGTCCTCTGGCAGCCGTCGGCGGAGGGCGAGCCGGTGTGGGACTCGCTGTGGGGCAAGGGGCGGCCGGGGTGGCACATCGAGTGCTCGGCGCTGGCCCTTCGCGAGCTGGGCACGACGATCGACCTCCACGGCGGGGGCAGCGACCTCATCTTCCCCCACCACGAGTGCGAGAGCGCCCAGTCCGAGGCGGCGACGGGGGAGCCGTTCGTCCGGCACTGGATGCACGTCAGCATGGTGCGCCTCGGGGGCGAGAAGATGTCCAAGTCGCTCGGCAACCTCGTGTTCGTCCACGACCTTCTCGCCACGGTCGAGCCGGCGGCGATCCGCCTCGCCCTGCTCTCCCAGCACTACCGGGAGTCGTGGGAGTTCGACGCCGCGCTGCTCGAGATCGCCGCGGCCCGCCTCGAGCGGTGGAGGGCGGCCGGCACGGGCGAGGGGGCACTCGACGAGGTTCGCGCCCGTCTCGACGACGACCTCGACACCCCGGGGGCCCTCGCGGCGATCGACGCGGCCGCCGCGGCCGGGACCGGCGTGAGCCGGGCGGCCGCCCTCCTCGGCGTCCCCCTGTAGCCGTTCGAGCCGGCCGCCGCCTCCTCGGTACGCTTGCCCGATGGCCCCCGAGATCACCGTCATCCTCCCCGATGGAACCGAGCGACGGGTCGTAGAGGGCACGACGGGCCTGCAGCTGGCAGAGCTCATCGGCCGGCGGCTCGCGGCGGCTGCGGTCGCCGTCGAGGTCGACGGGGAGCTGCGCGACCTCGGCCGCCCGCTCCACGACGGCGCGAAGGTGCGGATCGTCACCGGCGAGACCGAGGAGGGCCGGGCCGTGCTGCGCCACTCGACGGCGCACGTGATGGCGCAGGCCGTCACGAGGCTGTGGCCGGGCGCCCGCTTCGCGATCGGGCCCCCGATCACCGACGGCTTCTACTACGACTTCGAGCTGCCGA
>Ga0070737_10005784_pt1 | contig 11651 bp, 11 predicted proteins | sample Coa_R1_10_FD_66438 | JGI IMG/M metagenome (GOLD analysis project Ga0070737, IMG submission 66438) | Surface soil microbial communities from Centralia Pennsylvania, which are recovering from an underground coalmine fire - Coalmine... | ecosystem: Environmental > Terrestrial > Soil > Unclassified... | reverse complement strand
CAAAAATAGACGGTATCGCCAGCTTTGAGATTCGATACGTCGGAAAGCCTGAGGCTGTAGGTTCCAGCGGAGAGTGCGCCCGTCGCCGTTCGGTCGATCACACGCCGCGCCTCAGGGCATTGCGGCGTAAAGGAGTCCGAAAGGCAGCTTTGGATGACGATTCCGCCTAAGCCCGATGCGCGCGTGCTATCGGTAAGGATGGATGCCCGGCCTTCGCCTTTAATTCTGATCGGTCCGAAACAAAAGACGGTTCCACTCTTGAGCCAGTAGTTCCCGGGCGGAACGTCGATCTCGCCGCCGGCCGGGTAGAGGGCGTTGCAGGCCGCCTGGAATGCTGGCGTATTGTCCGTGATGCCATTGTCGCCGCGCGCATTATACGGCGCCTCTGTAACGGTGATTGCGGCTAGCGCCGCCGACGGTAAAAGATTGAGATTGAGGATAAGGAATAACGGAAGAATTCGCATGCGTTTCTCCATGCTATTGGCTCGATCATTAGAACCTCGCGGCCATCCGGCGGTCAACGCGGTTGCACTTGCCGACGTGCACACGGGAAATCCAAGGGGAAATCCTAAGGACAAGCAGGCGCGAGGCTTAGCGGCACCGGCTAGTCCCGCTAAAGAGCAGAAGGATCGCTGTAAAGCCGCTCATGGCCGAAGCCTCGATGGGTTTGCGGCGACGCCTTTACCGCATTATCGGATTCGGCGATTACTCGCTGCTCTTTAGTTCGGTCCGGGAAATAGTGCGTTCGTTCGGTTGAGTATTCGATATTCGAGCAGGCCGACCCATTCGTGAACGGCGCTGTCTATGGCCTCGAACGAACCGCCAACACCGCCTGTGAAATCGCCGTCCGATTTGTACGCGACCGGGTAAGGGATAACGGGCCAATTCAGCTTTCGAAAAACGCCGACAGCCCTCGGCATTTGTTGCGCGCTGGTGACCAGAATCCAGCTTTGACCGGGCCGGGGATGCGCGAGCTCTTTGCTGAACAAGGCGTTCTCATAGGTGTTACGCGATTTTCCCTCGAATTCGATTTCCTGCGTGTCGAGTCCGAGATCGGCGAAGAGCTGCTTTGCGACGTCCGCTTCAGCCGTTGCAGATCGAGCGAGAGTTCCGTTCCCTCCGGTAAACATTTTCTGCGCGGCTGGATAAAGGCGCGCGAGCTTAACGAAGGCTGTCATCCGTTCCGCGGCCTCGTTGAGGCTCGGGATGCCGCGGGCGACGCTCTCGGTCGGATCGACGGCTCCGCCGAGCACGATGATGCCATCGATATGATCCGGCAGATGTAGGGGAAGCGGAAAACGATCTTCCAAGGGCGCGAGCAGCAGATTCGGGATCGGCAGGAAAACGACAGCGATCAGCAACGCCGTCCCGGTGATCGCGAGCCGATAGCCAAGACGGGCCCATCGCGTTCGCCAGAGAAGTATTCCCAGTACAACCAAAGCCATTATGAGGTGGCTAGGCTGAATGAGCTGCCAAATGATCTTGGAGAGAACGAACAGCACAGGATATTCGTCTTAGCCGTGGGTGATCGGTACACGTAGGATGCAATGACGCGCTTTTAGAAAAGCAGTCAAGGCTTGTTGTATTCCAGGCGTCGTTCGGCGACCCAGAGGTCGATCCGCGCTGGGGCCTCTCCTCAAATACCTATCGGATGCTGCCGTCATAGAGCATACTCGTGCCTGAAGGACCGCCGGTTCGCCCCGCAAGAAGGGGCAGGGCGGCGGGATTGCGGAGGGGGGCCATGCTATCGCAGGAAGACAATCACAAGCTGGCGCGCGTTGGGCCGGGCACGCCGATGGGAAACCTGATGCGGCGCTACTGGATTCCGGTGCTCTATTCGACGGAGCTGCCGGAGCCCGATTGCGCGCCGAAGCGCGTCAAAATTCTCTGCGAGAAACTCGTCGCCTTCCGCGACAGTATCGGGCGCGTCGGGCTTGTCGATGAGCGCTGTCCCCATCGCACCGCATCGTTGTTCTTCGGCCGCAACGAAGAATGTGGCCTCAGATGCGTCTATCACGGCTGGAAATTCGACATCGATGGCAATTGCGTCGATCTGCCGTCCGAGCCCTGGGACAAGGATTTCAAGCGCAAGATCAAAATCACGGCCTATCCGTGCATCGAGCGCGGCGGGCTGGTTTGGGCCTATATGGGACCGCCGGAAAAGAAGCCGGAATTCCCCGATCTCGAATGGACGATGCTGCCGCCGAGCCATCTCTATGTCACGCGGCACATTATGGATTGCAACTGGTTGCAAACGGTCGAAGGCCTGCGGGTGAGTTGACACTTGAGGAGCTTCCAGAAGAGTTGAGTGCTTACACGAGTTTCGAAATCGAGGATTACGTGACTCAGGTCGGGCAAGGAAAAATCGCCGATCGCACGGCGGAAAATCTGGCGGAAAGCGATGCCAAGGTCGAGCTGTTGCGCCGCTTGTGGCTCAAGGAGGTAACGGCGCTCCTGGAAGGGCGGCCTTTGACAGATTGGAAAATTCCAACTGAACCTCTGCCGGTCGATAGATCCGAAACGTCGGATAATCCAATCTTCCGACAGGTGGCGCCAGCGGCCGAATAAACTGAGGCCTCATACGGCCCTTTGCCGGTGTAGCGCTCGCAAAGCCTCGCCGCACCGCACTGACGAAGGTGTGAGAACATCGAGTGGTCGAGCAGCCCCGATGGGGACCGCGGAGCTACGCGCCAGCGAGGAATCGCTGCACGCGGCTTGCCACCTGCTCGCCGCGCTCGAGATGCGGCAGGTGGCCGGCCTCGTCGATGAGCTCGGCGCGGCTTCCAGAAATCCGGCGCGCGAATTCCTCGGCATAGACGGGCGAGATCACGCCATCCTGCTTGCCCCAGAGGATGAGCGTCGGGGCGGCGATGCGGTGGATGCGGTTTTTGAGGCCTTTGTCGGGCAGCGGCCAGACATATTTGCCGGTGCAGGCTTGCGCCCAGACAAAAGAGACGATCGACGCCACGCGCGCGTCCTTATCGTCGGGATGCGCGAAGAATTTCCGCGCGGCCTCGCCCGTCGGATTGGCGAACAAGGCTTGCGGCCGCGCAGCGTCGGGCATGATCATCCAGTTCTTGACCGGATAATCGTCCCGCCACAGCCCGACCGGATCGATCAAGACGAGGCGCTTGGCGCGCTCCGGCATCGAGGCCGCGATCTCGGCGGCAACCAGGCCGCCGAAGGAATGGCCGACGATCGGTACGCTTTTGAGATCGAGCCGGTCCAGCAATTCGCCGTAATAAACGACGAGATCCCAGAACGTATCGATCGCGTGCGCGGCGTTGGGCGCGCCGCTCGACGTGCCGGGATGCCGCGGCGCGAGCACCTTATGCGCGGCGCCAAGCCGCGCGATGAAGGGCAGGTCGGGCGCCAGCCCCCAGGGCCCGTGAAGATAAAGCAGCGGCGGTCCGTCGCCGCTTATCTCGACCTCGGTCTCGACCTTGCCTTGCCAGAGGGCGAGGCGTTTTTGCTCCTGAGCCATGGTGGTCCCCTCAGGCGGCGCCGGCAACCGCCGGCTTGCGGCGCGTCTCGCGCAGCCGCTGCGGCCACCACCGATCCTCCCATTCGTCATCCCAAAGCGGCGCCAGATGCGGCAGCACCTCGCGCGTGAAGAGGTCGATGTTCTTGCGGCAGAGCGCCGAAGGCATCGAGCCGAAATGCAACAGCGTCATCAGATGGCCGATCCGCAGGCGCTTCACCGCCTCGAGAAGCTGCTCGCGCACCGATTTGGGATTGCCGACGATGACGAAGCCGCGCTCGACGAGGTCTTTGAATTTCATCTCGCGCAAATTGAAATTGCGGGTCGGGTTCGCCACCGCCTGCTTCAGCGCGTTATATTCGAGGCAGCCGGGAATCGCCTGGTAATAGGACGGCGTGTGCAGCAGGTTGTGATAGAAATACTCGGCGTGCCTGGCATATTCCTCGGTCTCGGCATCGGTTTCCGAAATGCCGACAAGCTGCAGGAAGCCGAAGCGATAGGGGTTGGCGTCGCGGCCTTTTTTTGCCGCCAGCTCCCAATACCGGTCGGCGGTGTTCTCGGCGTTCTTGGCGCCTTGATAGCTCAGATGGCAGAAGCAATGATCGTGATCGACGACGTATTCGGCGGTCGATGAAATCCCCGAGCCCGGAATCCAGATCGGCGGATGCGGCTGCTGGATCGGCCGAGGCCAGAGATTGACGGCGGGAAGCTGGTAGTGCTTGCCGTTCCACGCGAACACTTCTTTCGCCGACCAGGCCTTCATCACCAAATCCAGCGCCTCGCGATAGCGCTCGCGCTGGTCGAGCGGCACGACCCCATTCGAGATCGTCGCATCCGACGGCAGGCCGGTCGGAAAGCCGGCGACGAGCCGGCCGCCGCTGATGCAGTCGATCATCGCATACTCTTCGGCGACACGGATCGGCGGGCTGGTCGACGGCAAGGTCGAGCCGATCTGGATGATCGCGGTGTTCTCGCCATTCGTCATTTTCGCGAGGATCGAGCCCATGAGGCTCGGATTGGCCATGAAGCCATAGACGTTCTGATGATGCTGGTTCGTGCAAACGCCGTGCATCCCGGCTTTCGCCGCATAGACCAGCTCGTCCAAGGTCAGATTGTAATAAAGCCCGACGCGATCGGCGTCCGCGACGTCGAACCATAAAGGATCGATATGCGCGGAGTTGTAGCGTTGCGCGAAATCCTGCGGCAGCTCGCGGTAGGGCATGAGATGAAACATGCAGACTTTCACGGCTTCCTCCTCGGATGCGGCTGGTATGCAGGCGTTTCAGTGCGCGCCTTTCGGGTATTTGTATTTGCCGAGCGGCAGGAACAGCAGCGCCGCGATGAACAGAGCCACGAAGAACGCGCGCAGCACCGGATCGTAGCTGCCGAAATGATCGTGGCCGAAACCGAGGAAGGAGGGGCCGACGCCGATGCCGATCGTGAAGCCGGAGAATATCAGGCCGTACAGCGTTCCGAAGGAATGACGGCCGAAATAGCGGCTGACGAAGAAGCCCAGCATGTCCATCTCGGCGCCGATCGCGAGGCCGATGCATATCGCCGCGAAGAACGGCGCCGGGCTCCCCGCATGGGTCAAAAGCAAACCGACGCCGAGCGGCGGCAGCAGCATCACGAGCGCCGAGAGGATGGGGCCGTTGAAGAGATCGAGGCCGACGCCGACAAAGACGCGCGCGGCCATCGCGGCGAGGCCCGAGGTACCGAGCAGCGCCACGGCCTCGACCGGCGTATAGCCGCGATCGACCAACAGCGGCACGAAATTTCCGCTCAAAATGCCATTGCAGGCGGTTCCCTCGATCAGGAAGATCGCGAACAGCAGCGAGAATTGTCGCGTCGAGGTGATCGCGGCTTTGGTCGAGATGCCGTGCTGCTCCGCGCCGGGGGTCGGGTGCGCCCGTGCCGCCCGCATGGTGTCGAGGAAGCCCGGCGGCTCGCGCACGAAGAGCGCGATCATCGCGAAGCCGACGATAAGGACGGTGAGGCCGACCGCGATATAGGCGGCGCGCCACCCTGCCGAGCGGATGAAGAACTCGGCGAGAGCCGGGAGCGTTAAAGTGCCGAGCCCGACGCCGCAGGTGGCAATGCCGAGCGCGATTCCGCGCTCGCGGTCGAACCAGGCGACGATCGATTTCGAGAACACCACAGGGCCGAGGCTCGCGCCGAAGCCGGCCGCGCAAAACACCATCACATAGATGAGCCAGAAATGCTCGGCGCTGAGCAGCGACAGGCTGCAGAGCGCGAGCCCGTAAAGCACCGTTGCCGGCAGGACGACGCGGCGGATGCCGAAGCGGTCGATCAAATTGCCGAAGGTCGGGGTCAGGATCGGCGAGGCGATCGCGCTGGCGAGCAGCGCCGACGAAAACAGCCCGCGCGAGATATGCAGCGCGTTCGTTACCGGCAGCATGAAGACGTTGGTGGTGAAGATGACCGCCGGCCCCGGTCCCACCACGTTGCCGAGGAGCGATGCCGCGACAATCCACCAGCGGTTTTTAAAAAGGGCTCGCGGTTCGACGATATCGGTGGCTGCCATCGTGTTTCTCCCTGTCTCGTTCGTGCACTAACCGAAGCGGTTTTTCCGTTCTGGTAGGCATACGATGGACCGTCTCGCCCAGGCTGGCAAGCGGTTCCTCGGCGGCAGGGTCGGCATCAGGCCGATGTCGAGGACAGATCGTGATCGCTGATCGGCAAGGTGCGAATGCGCTTGCCGGTCGCGGCAAAGATGGCATTCGCCACCGCGGCGGGAAGCGGGGCCACCGCAGGCTCGCCGGCGCCGCCCCATTTCGCGCCGCCGCCTGGCACGAGATACACATCGATCTTCGGCGCTTCGGCGAGCCGCACCATGCGATAGTTGTCGAAATTCGCCTGTACCGACGCGCCGTTCTTGAACTCGATCTTGCCGAAGAGCGCGGCGCTCAGATTGAAGATGATCGAGCCTTTCGCCTGCTCGGCAATGGTTTGCGGATTGACGGTGTAATGCGGATCGAGAACGGCGGTCACGCGGTCGACTTTCACTTTGCCGTTTGCTCCAACCGTCACCTCGGCGACTTGCGCGCTGAGGCTATCCGTATGGGTGCAGATCGCGATGCCGCGACCGCGGCCTTTGGCGAGCGGCTTGCCCCAATCGCCTTTCTCTGCCGCGGTGTCGAGGACCTTGAGCCAGTCCGGCTTGTCCGCGAGCAGCTTGCGCCGGAACTGATAAGGATCCTGCCCGGCGCCGACCGCCAGCTCGTCGATGAAGCTTTCGATCGCGAAGACTGTTGATTGGCGCCCGGCGCGCGCCAGAACCATACCGGTATGTTGGTGTTCTTAATGACCGCGTCGATGCGCGTATTGGCGATCTTGTAGCCGATATCGGCGAGCCCGGCCACGGCCGTCGGGTCCGGCCCTTTGGCCGGGACGGGCCGGCCCGCGGTGTGGAGAATCGACGAGCTGACGACGCGCGCCGTGAGAGCCGTCGGCATGCCGTCGTCGCCGACCGCCGCTTTGCAGCGCACCACCGCATGCGGGCGAAACTTGTCTTGCCGCGTGTCTTCCTCGCGGGTCCAGATGAGCTTCACCGGCTTCTGCACGGCCTTGGCGATGGCGATTGCCAGCTTGATCTCGTCATTCACGTCGTGTCGGCCGAAGCCGCCGCCGACAAAGCCGTTATGGACATAGACTTGCTCGGGTTTAAGCCCGGCCGCCTTCGCCGCGCCGACGGTCGCGTTGAGCGCGTCTTGCGTTCCGACCCAGACGTCGAGCCGATCGGGCTGCAAGGAGACGGTCGCATTCATCGGCTCCATCGGCGAATGCGACAGGTAAGGCGTCTCGTAAATAGCCTCATAGGTCTTGCCGCCGCCCGCCAGCACCTTATCGGCATCGCCGTCGCTGCGGGCGACCTTGGCTTCGCCGTCGAGCGCGGCACGAAACGCTTGCGAGAGCTGCGCGCTGCTGACATTGCTGGCGGCGTCGATATCCCAGGCGGGCTGCAGTTTCTGCAACGCGTGGTGGGCGCGCCACCACGTGCCGGTCGCCGCAACCGCCACGGCGTTGTCGAGCTTCACGACCTGGATGACGCCGGGCTCGCCGGCGACGACCGATTCATCGACGCTTTTAAGCTTGCCGCCGGGAACCGGGCATTGCTGGATCGCGGCGAAGACCATGCCCGGCACCTGCGCATCCATACCGAATTTTCCCGAGCCGTCGATCTTATGCACGACGTCGACGCGCGGCATCGGCTTGCCGATGAAGGTGAACTTGTCGGGCGTCTTGATCGCGGGCTCTTGGTCGAGTGCGACCTTCGCCGCGTCGGCCGCGACGTCGCGGTAGCGCAGCGTGCGGCCCGATGGACCATGGGTAATGACGCTGTCGGCCGCGCTGCATTCGCCCGCCGGCACGTTCCATTTCGCCGCCGCCGCCGCGATCAGCCGCGTGCGCGCGCTGGCGCCGACTTGCTGCATCCGCTTCTGCGAGGCCCTGACCGATTGGCTGCCATGCGAGTACATGTCGCCATAGACCATGTTATCGCGCAGATTGCGGTTGGCCGACGCATATTCGATGCGCACTTTCGACCGATCCGCCTGCAGCTCTTCGTTGATGATCATAGGCAACGCGGTCATGCTGCCTTGGCCCATCTCCGAGCGCTCATAGCGGATGACGATCGAGTCGTCGGGCTCGATTGCGATCCAAGCATCGATTTCATGCGGGTCCGGCGGCTGGTCGTCTTCCACGGCTGTGCCGAGACCGTTACCGCCCGGGCGAGATGCGGCAGGGCGCTGATGCCGATCATGAACCCGCCGGCAGCGGTGACGCCGGTGACGAGAAAGCGGCGGCGGGTGAGAACCGAGGTTTGATTTCCGTCCATTTGTCTCTCCTCCCGCTCAGGCTTTCATCAGCGCGGCGGCGCGGTGGATCGCGCGACGCAGCCGCTCATAGGTGCCGCAGCGGCAGATGTTGGTGATGTGAGCATCGATGTCGGCATCGCTCGGCGACGGATAGCGTTTCAGGAACGCGGCGACGGCCATGATCTGTCCCGATTGGCACCAGCCGCATTGCGGCACGTCTTCGGCGAGCCAGGCTTGCTGCACCGGATGCCGGCCGTCGGGCGAAAGAGCCTCGATGGTTGTGATGCTCTTGCCTTCGACCGCGGCGATGGGCACCGAGCAGGAGCGCATCGCCTGGCCGTCGATATGCACCGTGCAGGCGCCGCATTGGGCGATGCCGCAGCCGAACTTGGTGCCGGTGAGCCCGGCCCCGTCGCGCAACGCCCAAAGCAGCGGCGTATCGGGCTCGAGATCGAGCTGGTGTCGAGTGCCATTGATTGTGACCGTGATCATGGTCGGCCTCCCGCAAGGATGCCCCCTTTAAAGCTATTAAAACCGCTGCCCGGGCAACGGCTCCCCGGGGCTTTCGCGCGCCGGCGCTCGCCGTCCCGACCTCTCGCGCCTTCGCGTTAGAGCGTCGCCCCCGGCGCGGGCGGGGCCTTTTGGGCGAGCGCCTTCGTGATGATATCGAAGGCCTCGTCGACCGAATCGGTGCGATGGAAAAGGCGAATATCCTCGGGGCCGATCGTGCCGTATCGCACGAGGACGCCAAGCCGGGCCGCGGCGAACATGATTACGCTTGGTTAACCTTTGCTGCACAGAATGGCGGGTACTGTGGGAAATCGACGTGTCGAAGTTCTGGCATAGCGGCCGGCTGTCTGCCCTGATCGCCGGCCTTCTCCCGTCGCGGCTGCGGCGGCGCAGCTTGCCTATCGACGACAACTTGCAGCTCAATCGCAGCCGGCAAGCGCTCGCCCGCGCGCAGCGGATTTCGAATGTCGGCAGCTTCGAGCGCGACCTGATCACCGGGAAAGCCGAATTTTCGGATCAGTTCCTCAGGATACATGGCATAGAGCCCGGCAGCCCCCAAGCAACCCTCGCGTTTATTCGCGGCCTCGTTCATCCGCAAGATCTGGAAAAAGTCGAGGCCTATCGGCGCGCCACCGAGCAAGGCGCTGCGCAGCGCCCTATCGACTACCGAATCATCCGGCCCGACGGGAACATCCGCGTGTTGCATCGCGAATGCGAAGTGCTCTTCGACGATGCGGGAAGGCCGGTCTACCAATTCGGCACCCTGCAAGACATCACGGAGCGCAAAGAGGCCGAGCTGCAAATCGCCCGCAGCCGCGAAAGCCTGGCGCGTGCGCAACGGATCGCGGCGATCGGCAGCTTCGATCACGATCTGATCACGGATACGGCGGAATGGTCCGACGAGCTCTATCGATTGTACGGCCTGTCGCCGGACGATGGGCCGGGGAGCATGGCTTTGGCGCTGACCCACGTCCATCCCGAAGATCGCGCGAAAGTTCGCGCGATATTCGACCAGGTGGACAACGGCATTCCCTCTGCCTCGGTCGACTTTCGCATCATCCGCCGCGACGGCGTCGAGCGCATTCTCCACCGGCAAACCGATATTACGTTCGACGAGTCGGGAAGGCCGATCCGCGTCTTCGGCACGCTGCAAGATGTGACGGAACGGCGGTTAGCCGAACGCGAAATTCAGCGCAGTCGCGAGAACCTCGCCCGCGCGCAGCGGATGGCGAAGATCGGCAGCTTCGATCACGATATCCTCACCGGCAAGGCCGAGTGGTCCGATGAGATGTACAGCATCCTCGGCATTGAAAATACCGATGTCTTGCCCGGCCATGAAACGCTGATCAAGTTGATTCATCCGGACGACCGCCAAAAATTCATGGAGCACAGGTCGAAGGAGATTGCCGGCCAAACGACCCCGGCGCTCGAGTACCGCATCATTTGCCCGAACGGCTCCGAAAAGATCGTGCGGCGGGAAAACGCGATCGTGCGCGACGAGCAGGGACGAACCATCCGCCGCTACGGCACGCTTCAAGACGTGACGGCGTTGCGTTTGGCCGAGCGCCGCGAACGCGATCTGGAACGAAAATTATTGCAGTCGCAAAAGCTGGAAGCGCTTGGAACGCTCGCGGGCGGCATTGCGCACGACTTGAACAATAATCTCGTGCCGATCATGGCACTCAGCAAGCTCGCCGCCCGCCGGCTCGACCCTGCCGATCCCATCCGCAAGAATCTCGAAACCATCTACGATGCGAGCGTGCGGTCGCGGGATCTTGTGAGCCGCGTGCTTGCCTTCAGCCGGAACGAGAACCTCGAGAAGCGCGAAGTGAACCTCGCCGAGGTGATAACCGAAGCATTGAGCTTCTTGGACGCGGTTGTTCCCTCGACCATCACGCTCGAAACTCAAATCGAATCTGTACCCGCGATCTTTGCGGATCCGACGCAAATTCATCAGATCGTGACCAATCTGGTCGCCAATGCCGCGCAGGCGATTGGCGCTAGCATCGGCACGATCACCGTCTCCGTTCGCTCGATCGCGGGGCCGTCGAGCGTGCCGGATGTCTGCCTCTCGGTGAGCGACACCGGGACGGGCATCGATGAGGCGACGCGACAGCGCATTTTCGAGCCGTTTTTCACGACGAAGCCGGTCGGCGTCGGCACCGGGCTCGGCCTTTCCATTATTCACGGGATCGTCAAAAGCCATGGCGGACGCATCGACGTGAGCAGCCAGCTCGGCAAGGGAACGCGTTTCGACGTCTATTTCCCGACGAGCGCCGCCGAGCCGTTGTCGGCGCGCCCGGCCGCGTAGCCCAGTCTTCGCCTACGCGATCTCGAAAGTCATCAAGCCCAGCTCCGCCTGAAAATAGGCGCGGCGGAAGGAATCGAGATCGGGATACGTTGTCGCCGGCAGGCGACGATAGGATAGTTGGATGGTCAAAGGCCGGGTCGCGAACGGAAACGGCTCGAAAGCGACGCGGCGGTTGCCCAGCGCGCGCATCGTCAGGCGAACGGGATTCGCGCCGCCGCGGCCAGCCGCGCACGGTACCGGCTCGATGTAATCGTCGTAGGGATCCTGGCAGCAGAAATAGAGTCCGAGCAGATCCCATACCTGAAGCAGGTGATAGTTGGTGCGAAGCTGAGCAGCGTCGAAGGATTCCTGTTCCTGCCGCTGCCGCGCTTCGTTTTGCTCGATGAAGCGCTCGATCTCGGGGCCGAGCTTGCGTATCCCCATCTCCGGATGCGTTACCGTGCCATAGCGCCCGCGCCACAGCCCGGTGCGATGCATTCCGACCAACAGGCCGCTATACGGATCGATCGAC
>Ga0070737_10005783_pt1 | contig 11651 bp, 12 predicted proteins | sample Coa_R1_10_FD_66438 | JGI IMG/M metagenome (GOLD analysis project Ga0070737, IMG submission 66438) | Surface soil microbial communities from Centralia Pennsylvania, which are recovering from an underground coalmine fire - Coalmine... | ecosystem: Environmental > Terrestrial > Soil > Unclassified... | reverse complement strand
ATGCCGGATTGACCATGGCCGACCTCGACGCTGTCGTGGTGGGTTGCGGGCCGGGCCCGTTCACCGGCTTGCGGGTGGGCATGGCCACCGCGTCCGCCTACGGGCATGCGCTGGGTATCCCGGTGCATCCGGTGTGCAGCCTGGACGCCATCGGTGTGCAGACCCAAGGTGAGACGCTGGTGGTCACCGATGCCCGTCGCCGCGAAATCTATTGGGCCCGTTACCACGACGGCTTTCGGGTCGACGGTCCCGCCGTAAACGCCCCTCGCGACGTCGACCCCGGCCCGGCGCGGGCAGTGGCCGGCTCACCCGAGCATGCGGCGGCGTTCGACCTGCCGCACTGTGGGCCGGTCTACCCGACGCCGACGGGGTTGGTCGCCGCGGCGGCCGACTTGTCAGCGAAGCCGGCGCCGCTGCTGCCGCTGTATCTGCGTCGCCCCGACGCCAAGGTCCCTGCCAACCAGGTGGTTTCGCGATGACGGCCTACGACGCCGAACCGATCACCATCGACGAGTTGACTCTCGCCGACGCCGAGCGGTGCGCGCAGTTGGAGGCCCAGTTGTTCCCCGGCGACGATCCGTGGCCGGTGGCGGCCTTCGCGCGCGAACTCGCCGCCACGAACAGTCACTACGTGGCCGCCCGCACCGCCGACACCCTCGTCGGTTACGGAGGTATCGCACGGTTGGGCCGCCGGCCGCCCTTCGAGTACGAAGTGCACACCATCGGCGTCGACCCCGCCTACCACGGCCGCGGCATCGGCCGGCGGCTGCTCAACGAGTTGTTGCGCTTTGCCGCCGGGGGAACCGTCTACCTCGAAGTGCGCACCGACAATGCCGCCGCGATCGCCTTGTACCGCAGCGCGGGATTCGTCAACGTCGGCCTGCGCCGGCGCTATTACCGGGTAAGTGGTGCCGACGCCTACACCATGCGGCGGGATCCGCGATGAGCATCATCCTGGCCATCGAAACCTCTTGTGACGAAACCGGTGTCGCCATCGCCCGGCACGACGACGGCGCGGTGACATTGCTGGCCGACGAGGTGGCCTCCAGTGTCGACGAGCATGCGCGGTTTGGCGGTGTCGTCCCCGAGATCGCCTCGCGGGCGCACCTGGAAGCACTTGGTCCGACCATGCGCCGCGCGATGAAGCGCGCCGGTGTGCGCAAACCGGACGTGGTCGCGGCGACCGCCGGGCCCGGGCTGGCCGGCGCGTTGCTGGTGGGAGTGGCTGCGGCCAAAGCGTATTCGGCTGCCTGGGACGTTCCGTTCTACGCGGTCAACCATTTATGTGGACACCTGGCCGCTGACATCTACGAACATGGGCCGCTGCCGCAGTGCGTGGCGTTGCTGGTGTCGGGCGGACACACCCATCTGCTGCATGTGCGTTCGCTTGGTGAGCCGATCGTCGAGCTGGGCAGTACCGTCGACGACGCCGCCGGCGAGGCCTACGACAAAGTCGCTCGATTGCTGGGCCTGGGCTACCCGGGCGGCAAGGTGCTTGACGAGCTGGCCCGCACCGGTGACCGCGACGCGATTGTGTTCCCGCGCGGCATGACCGGACCCGCGGACGACCCGTATGGGTTCAGTTTCTCCGGGCTCAAGACCGCGGTCGCGCGCTACGTGGAAAGCCACCCGGATGCGTCGACGGCCGACATCGCTGCCGGTTTTCAGGAGGCGGTCGCCGACGTGCTGACCATGAAGGCCCTCCGCGCCGCCGCCGAAGTGGGCGTGTCGACGTTGCTGATCGCCGGTGGTGTGGCGGCCAATTCGCGGCTGCGCGAACTCGCCGAGCAGCGCTGTCGCGACGCCGGTGTGAACCTGCGGATTCCGCGACCGCGGTTGTGCACCGACAACGGCGCGATGATAGCCGCCTTTGCCGCGCAGCTGATCGCCGCTGGCGCCCCGCCCTCACCGCTGGATGCGCCCAGCGACCCCGGCCTGCCGGTGGTGCGCGCACAGCTGCCCTGAGGACGACGGCGGGCGTTATGCGTTGCTGGTTTGCTCGGTGACGATGAGCAGGTCGTTGCTGGTCGCCCACGCTTTCGTGAAGGTATCCATAAGGATCTGCTCGTCACGTCCGTTGGGAGTGCCGCTGTCGTTGAGGTGGACGACGTCGGCGCGGGTGTCGACTCCGGTAACGACGACGGCATGGTCGGCGTTGGTGCGCTGACCCTTGCCGGGAGGGTAGTTCCAGATGGTTTCGGCGTTAACTGCGGCGATGACTTTGTGCCCGCCGGCCAGGTCCTGCTCCAGCCCGTCCATGGTGTTGCCGGTCGTGAGGTCGGATTGGATGCCGTATTTGCCCAGCAGCATGACCATATCCTGCGGCGAGGTTCCGTCGAACAGGTAGACGGGCCCGCGGTGGGCTTCGCTTTTGGTGAACACCCCGCGCAGCTCGATGCCGGTTTGGCTGGGTTCTTTGCCGGTGAGCTGGCCGACCACGTCGGCCACCGCCATCAGGCCGCAATCTTCTCCGTGTTGGTAGCGCCAGTAGGGGGCGGCAGCTTGCGGGTTACCGTACATTCGGCCGTTGGGGTCGGCGTGGGCGATGCCGGCGAACGCCGGCAAGGCCGAAAAGACCGCCGCGGCCGCGCTGGCAATGCGGGTCGCGTTGAACATGCTCTCATTACTAACATTTCGTCCTTGACGCAGCCTGAGAAACGACCGCCCAGCGGTGTCTTGCTGCGGCTGCTGGGCACGGGCGACCAGACACCGAGCCCGGGCAGTGATCGGCGCCGCGATCCGGGATGGCTGGCGCGGTCGGTTGTCGGCAGGAAGCAGCCGGGCGGCCTTGAGTGCTAGCACTCTCATGTATAGAGTGCTAGGTGGCAATCGGACAATCCCCGTGTCGGCACCCGCGACGACGACGCGAGGGTACGGACGGCTGCCGAACACCTGATATCCGACGGCCCGGGGACAGCCCGGACCTGCTACCCACAGCGTCCAGGGCGACGGCCCGGGACTCGAGCGAACTAAGTGGAGGGCTCTAATCGTGGCGAGCGTGAACATCAAGCCGCTCGAGGACAAGATCCTCGTACAAACCATCGAGGCCGAGACCACGACCGCATCCGGTCTGGTCATTCCCGACACCGCCAAGGAAAAGCCGCAGGAGGGCAAGGTCGTCGCCGTCGGTCCCGGCCGCTGGGATGAGGACGGCGAGAAGCGCATCCCGCTGGACGTGTCCGAGGGCGACACCGTCATCTTCAGCAAGTACGGCGGCACCGAGATCAAGTACAACGGCGAGGAGTACTTGATTCTGTCCGCTCGTGACGTGCTGGCCATCGTCAACAAGTAGAAACGGTTTGCCGCCCCGGCGATCCCCGCGGTGCCCGCGGGCGATTTCCGGGGCGGCTACCCCTGCGTCGGGACAGGAATTGAGCCATGAGCAAACTGCTTGAGTACGACGAAATCGCGCGCCGCGACATCGAAACCGGTGTCGACAAGCTCGCCGACACGGTACGGGTGACGCTGGGGCCGCGCGGCCGCCATGTCGTGTTGGCCAAGGCATTTGGTGGGCCGACCGTCACGAACGACGGCGTCACCGTGGCCCGCGACATCGACCTGGAAGACCCGTTCGAGAACCTGGGCGCCCAGCTGGTGAAGTCAGTGGCCACCAAGACCAACGACGTGGCCGGCGACGGCACGACCACCGCGACCGTGCTCGCGCAAGCGGTGATCAAAGGGGGCCTGCGGCTGGTGGCCGCCGGCGCCAACCCGATCGCGCTGGGCTCGGGGATCAGCAAGGCCGCCGACGCGGTGTCGGAGGCATTGCTGGCGGCCGCCACCCCGGTATCCGGCAAAACCGCGATCGCGCAGGTTGCCACGGTGTCGTCGCGCGACGAGCAGATCGGCGAATTGGTTGGCGAGGCAATGACCAAGGTGGGCCACGACGGGGTGGTCACGGTCGAAGAATCGTCGACGCTGTCCACCGAGCTGGAGTTCACCGAGGGTGTCGGGTTCGACAAGGGATTCATCTCGGCGTACTTCGTCACCGACTTCGATGCGCAGCAGGCCGTGCTCGAGGACGCGCTGATCCTGCTGCACCGGGAAAAGATCAGCTCGCTGCCGGATCTGCTGCCGCTGTTGGAGAAGGTCGCCGAAACCGGCAAACCGCTGCTGGTCATCGCCGAGGACGTCGAAGGGGAGGCGCTGGCGACGTTGGTGGTCAACGCCATCCGTAAGACGTTGAAGACGGTCGCGGTCAAGGCGCCGTACTTCGGCGACCGCCGCAAGGCGTTCCTGCAGGACCTTGCCGTGGTCACCGGCGGCCAGGTGGTCGACCCCGATGTCGGACTGCTGCTGCGCGAGGTCGGGCTGGACGTGTTGGGCACCGCGCGGCGCATCGTGGTCACCAAGGACGACACCGTGATCGTCGACGGTGGCGGCAGTGCTGAAGCTATTGCCGAGCGTGCCAAGCAACTGCGCGCCGAGATCGAGACGACCGATTCCGATTGGGACCGCGAGAAACTCGAGGAGCGACTGGCCAAGCTGGCCGGCGGGGTTGCCGTCATCAAGGTTGGTGCGGCGACCGAAACCGCGCTGAAGGAGCGCAAGGAAAGCGTCGAGGACGCCGTCGCCGCCGCCAAGGCCGCCGTCGAGGAGGGCATCGTGCCGGGGGGCGGGGTCTCGCTGTTGGCGGCCCGCGAGGCGCTCACAAAACTGCGTGCGTCGCTCAGCGGCGACGAGGTTCTCGGTGTCGACGTGTTCTCCGAAGCGCTCAGCGCGCCGCTGCACTGGATCGCTGCCAACGCCGGGCTGGATGGCTCGGTCGTGGTGAACAAGGTCGCTCAGCTGCCGGCCGGGCACGGCTTGAACGCCGAGACGCTGACCTTCGGCGACCTGGCAGCCGAGGGGGTCATCGACCCGGTGAAGGTCACCCGGTCGGCGGTGCTCAACGCGGCGTCGGTGGCCCGGATGGTGCTGACCACCGAGACGGCTGTTGTAGAAAAGCCCGAAGAACAAGCCGAGCACGACGAGCACGGCCACGCGCACTAAAACCACCCCCCGGCACGGCCCCGGCCTCGCCGACCGGGGGGCTCATGCTTTGAAGGGAAAGTCCTGCCCGATAAAAGTTTTCAGCCTCGGCGCGGCGGTGCCGGCTCGATCACAACTTGGCACCCAGTCCCGCGATCAGGTTGATGGTGACCGCCAAGACGACCGCGCCAAGGAGGTAGGACAGCAGCGCGTGCCGCAACACCGTCGCCCGGATGGACGTCAACCCGATCTCGGTGTCCGACACCTGAAACGTCATGCCCACGGTGAAGGCCACGTACGCGAAGTCCCGGAAGCAGGGTCGCTCGGGGTCGTGGAAGTTGATTCCGCCCGGCTCGCCCGAGTAGTAGAGCCGTGCGTAGTGCACGGTGAACAACGTGTGCACGGCGAACCAGGATGCCGCGACGGTGAGCAGACCGACCATGGCGGCCTCGACGGCTCCCGGGCCTGAGCGCGATGCGGCGGCTACCACGTAACCGACCCCGCCCAGGCTCGCGACGCTTGCCGAGACGATGACCGCGTCGGCCACCCACCGGGTGGGGTCCTCCTTGGTCACGTATTCGCGGGTTTGGTCGGCATCCATTCCGGCCAGGACGAGCCGCGTCCAGACCACATAGACGGCGGAGGTAACGACCCAGCCGACGATCGCGAATCGCCAGCCGACCGTGTCACCCACCGCGACAGCGACGGCGACGCCGAGCGCGGCGGCGACCACGAGCCGAACCGCGACCGTCTCGCGGGACAATGTAACGAGGGATCTCACAATCCCGACCTAAGCACGAGCGCACAGCCATGTGCCAACGGCCACACACGTCCCGGACGTCGGGCGTGGTCGCCCCGTGGTGGCCCGGGAGCGGCGGCGCTGGGATTAGGCGCTGCGGCGGGCGCGGCCCAGATCGCGTTTGAGCAACATGTCGCGCTCGGTCTCCGACAGCCCGCCCCAGATGCCATACGGTTCAGCGACCGCCAGAGCGTGATCGCGGCACTGCTGGATCACCGGGCAGCGTCGGCACATCTCCTTGGCCCGACGCTCGCGTTGCAGACGGGCCCGGCCACGCTCGCCGTCGGGATGGAAGAACACCGACGAGTCGACACCCCGGCACAGGCCGCGCAGTTGCCAATCCCAGATATCGGCGTTTGGTCCAGGTAGCTGCTCCGGCTGCGGCATTTAATTCCCTCTCTACACGTCCATGGGCAAGCGAGTACAACCAGCGCTTGGGCCATGTAACTGATTCGAGCGGAGTCGGCGATGACTACTCGTCAGCAATAAAGTAGGGGCGGCGCCGAATTTCAGTCAACACAGACCCGGCTCATCGAATGCGTAACCGCAGGTTGAGAATTTACTTCACGTTCATCCCTGTGATGCAGTATCCGTGCCGAGCATGCTAATGCGAGGTCGCCGATGCTGGTATTTCAGTTTCTACCCGATGGCGCGTGCACGTTAATAAGGCGACCGGTATGCGGTGGTTAATATTGCGGTAACTGAGAAACCACAAACTTTTAACTAATGTGCCCCGCGAATACCGAACGCCGTCTATTGACTGAATCGACTCTGAGCGCCGCCGCATTCGGTGACCGGCCGGGCTGTTGGCCGCTGCCGTCGGCGACCACACCTTACCAACGCTGGCTGCGCGCGGTCGCAGCCGGCGGGCAGGGTCGCTACGGCAGCGCCCTGAGCGACTTGGCGCCGCTGCTGCGCACCACAACAGCGGGACGGCTGGCCTCGCTGGCGCACAGCACCCGGGGCTCGTTCCTGCGTCAGCTCGGCTGGCATGCGCGAGCGCGCCGGTGGGACGGCGCAGCGTTGGCGCTGGCCGGCGACGACGCCGAGGCTGCTGGCGACGCGCTGATTGGGCTGGCCGCCGACGCCCTCGGGGTGCGCCGGTTCGCCGCCGCCGACACATTGCTGCGCCGGGCCGACAAGGCGCTGGCCGCCGGCGGGCCCGGGGCGCAGCGCCCGGCCGTGCGCCGGGCGTGGGTGGCCGCCGAGCTGGCAATGGCCCACGGTGAAGGCCGCCGCGCGGTGCGTCATGCCGAGCAGGCCGTCGAACTGGCGCAGGCCATATCCGCGCGGCACCGCGTCAAAAGCGACATGGTGTTGGCCGCCGCGCTGTGCAGCGCCGGCGACATCGACCGGGCTCGTGCGCTCGGCGACGACACGCTGGATGCCGCCGCGCAGTTGGGTTTAGTGCCGTTGCGCTGGGCGCTGGCTTGCCTGCTGATCGATATCGGAAGTGCCAGGCGCACAACGCAACAACTGCGCAGTCTGCGGCACGCGTGCGCCGAACACGTGCGCCGCGCCGGCGGGATCTGGCGCGAGCGTTAACGGTTGAAGCGCCGATCGGCCATTATTGTCGAGCCGTGCAACAAGACCGGGATGTGGCCGGTTCGTAACGTTGGAGAGACCGCGGCCGATGACAATTGACGGAGAACGTCTCGACGCTGTCGTTGCCGATGCCGTGGCAGGAGATCGAGATGCGCTTCGGGAAGTGTTGGAGACCATCCGGCCGATCGTGGTTCGATACTGCCGCGCGCGGATCGGCACCGCGGAGCGGGGCGGTCTTTCGGCTGATGACGTGGCACAGGAGGTGTGCTTGGCCGCCATCACGGCGCTGCCGCGCTACCGGGACCAGGGACGCCCGTTTCTGGCCTTTGTGTACGGCATCGCCGCACACAAGGTTGCTGACGCGCACCGCGCGGCCAGTCGCGATCTGGCCTACCCCGCCGACGAGCTGCCCGAACGCTGCTCCGATAGCGCGGATCCCGAACAGGTGGCCCTCGAGGCGGAATCGGTGACCCGAATGAACGAATTGCTTGAGGTCCTGCCCGACCAGCAGCGCGAGATCATCATCATGCGTGTCGTCGTGGGTTTGAGCGCCGAGGAAACCGCCACCGCTGTCGGCAGCACCCCCGGAGCGGTTCGAGTGGCCCAGCACCGGGCGCTGACCCGGCTCAAGTCCGAAATCGTCGCAGCGGGGCGTGATTATGTCTGATTTCAGGTCAGCCGCAGATCAGCCGTCGCTGGACGCGATCGCGCGCAGCGACGGGTTCCTCGACGCGCTCGCCACCCGGGAGCGGGTCGACGTCGCGGATCACGACGACGAGGTGCTGGCTGAGCTGCTCGAGCAGTGGCGCGACGATCTGCGATGGCCGCCGGCAAGCGCGCTGGTCTCGGAGCAGGAAGCCGTCGCTGCGCTGCAGCACGGGCTGGCGGCCCGCCAGCGCGCCCGCCGGGCGCTGGCGTTGGTCGGATCTGTGGCCGCGGCGGTGTTGGCGCTCGGCGGGTTTGGCGCCCTGGTGGGAACCGCTCATCCGGGCGACGCACTTTACGGCGTGCACACCATGCTGTTCGGGGAGCCGCCGTCGGTCCACGACGACGAGGTGGAGTTGGCCGCGAAGAGCGAATTGGCCAAGGTTCAGCAGATGATTGCCCAAGGCCAATGGGAACAGGCCCAAGGCAAGTTGGCCGCCGTCAGCGACACCGTGCAAAGCGTCAACGACTCCACCCGCAAACAGGGCCTACTCGATGAGGTCAATCAGCTCAACGCCAAGGTGGCCAGCCGCGATCCCAATGCCACCGTGCCGCCGGGCTCGCCCGCAGGCCCCGCGCCCGTTTCGTCGGTCGGCTCGGCTTCCACTTCGGGAGGGTCGACGACGGCCGAGTCAGCGCTGCCGGAGACCACCTCGGGCAGCGCCACCAGCGCGTCGACCGAGGCGACCACAAGCACCACCACCAGCAGCAGCCCGGCCGCACCGTCCACACCGTCCTCGCCGGCGCCGCAGGCCGCGTGGGCAAGCACCTCGACGAGTTCTGCTCCGGTGCAATCACCTTCGCAAGCCGTCGGCGTCACCCCCACAACGACGGCGGCGATCCCAGCGACCAGCCCGAGCCTGTCCAAAGCCGGCGACACGGCGGCGCAGACCACGCCGGGCCCGCCCGTCAGCAGCGCGGCGCTGTCAACACCGCGCAGTCCGGTCGGCACCGGATAGCGGGACGGCTGCCAGGGCAGCGTGAACTGCGGCTGGGCCGACGGGCTCAGCGGCGCCCGTGATAGCCCTCGGAGTCGGAGGTCGCCTCGTTGAGTGACGCGTCGGCGTATCCGCGGCAATAGTCCCAGGTGACGTAGGCGTCCGGTTCCGGGTCGTAGGCCGGCTCGTGAGGGCGGACAGTGCCGTCGACGAGCAACTGCAGCAAGTTGGCGCGCAACATGTCCCAGTCGTGGTAGTGGTCCTGCTGGCATTCGTCACAGCAGACCACGAGACCACGAATCCCCTTGTGCGCCAACAATGCCTCGTATACGGCCAGGTCGGCCAGGTCGGCTTCGACCGCCATCCGCTCCTGCGGGTCCAGCGGCTGGGCCGGTTCGACGTCGTCCAGCGCCGCCGAAGGGTCGCACGGGTCGTCGGCAAACGGGTCGGGCGGCAAACCCGGTGGTAGATAGTCGCGCACGTCTCCACATTACGCAGCCCGGCCACCATCACGCCAGCGGAACCACCGGGCGGTACCGACCTGTCGCGCCGCCCCGGCGCGCGTCGTCACCGGGCTCACACTGAGCCGATAGGATGGGCTTCTGACTCCGCATGAGGAGGGCCTCACCGATGTCCCATGGCGTCTACGAAGGCAGCGCCGATCTGATCGCCAGTCCCTACGCCCGGCTCGGTGGGCTGGCCGACGACGCGGTCCCCACCGGTGGCGATGATCCCCACAAGGTGGCGATGCTGGGGCTGACGTTCGACGACGTGCTGCTGTTGCCCGCAGCCTCGGACGTGGTGCCCGCCAATGCGGATACCTCCAGCCAGCTCACCAAGAAAATCCGGTTGAAGGTGCCACTGGTCAGCTCGGCGATGGACACGGTCACCGAGTCACGGATGGCCATCGCGATGGCCCGGGCAGGCGGTATGGGCGTGCTGCACCGCAACCTGCCGGTCGCTGAACAGGCCGGCCAGGTCGAGACCGTGAAGCGATCCGAGGCCGGGATGGTCACCGATCCGGTCACCTGCCGACCGGACAACACCTTGGCCGAGGTCGACGCGCTGTGCGCCCGCTTCCGTATCTCCGGGTTGCCGGTGGTCGACGACAGCGGCGGGTTGGTCGGCATCATCACCAACCGCGACATGCGCTTCGAGGTCGACCAGTCCAAGCCTGTCTCGGAGGTGATGACGAAGGCTCCGCTGATCACCGCCCAGGAGGGCGTGTCCGCCGACGCGGCGCTGGGCCTGTTGCGCCGCCACAAGATCGAAAAGCTGCCGATTGTCGACGGCCAGGGGCGGCTGACCGGGCTGATCACCGTCAAGGATTTCGTCAAGACCGAACAGCACCCGAACGCCACCAAGGACAGCGACGGCCGGCTGCTGGTCGGCGCCGCGGTCGGGGTCGGCGACGACGCCTGGGCGCGCGCGATGACGCTGGTTGACGCCGGCGTCGACGTCCTGGTCGTCGACACCGCGCACGCGCACAACCGGCTGGTGCTCGACATGGTCGGCAAGCTCAAGGCCGAAGTCGGGGAGAAGGTCGAGGTGGTCGGCGGCAACGTCGCGACCCGCGCGGCCGCCGCGGCGCTGGTCGAGGCCGGCGCTGACGCGGTCAAGGTCGGGGTGGGCCCCGGCTCGATCTGCACGACCCGGGTGGTGGCCGGTGTCGGGGCGCCGCAGATCACGGCGATCCTGGAAGCCGTCGCGGCCTGCGCCCCGGCGGGCGTGCCGGTGATCGCCGACGGCGGCCTGCAGTACTCCGGCGACATCGCCAAGGCGCTGGCCGCGGGCGCGTCGACGGCGATGCTGGGATCGCTGTTGGCCGGCACCGCCGAGGCGCCCGGTGAGCTGATCTTCGTCAACGGCAAGCAGTACAAAAGCTATCGCGGCATGGGGTCGCTGGCCGCGATGCAGGGCAGGGGCGAAGGCAGGTCGTACTCCAAGGACCGCTACTTCGCCGACGACGCGCTCTCCGAGGACAAGCTGGTGCCGGAGGGCATCGAGGGCCGGGTGCCGTTCCGCGGGCCGCTGTCGAGCGTGATCCACCAGCTCACCGGCGGCCTGCGCGCGGCGATGGGCTACACCGGGTCGGCCACCATCGAGCAGCTGCAGCATGCGCAGTTCGTCCGCATCACCGCGGCGGGGCTGAAAGAAAGCCACCCGCACGACATCACGATGACCGTCGAAGCGCCGAACTACTACGTGCGGTGAACGGGCCGTTCATGCGTGACATGGTCGAGATCGGCATGGGCCGCACGGCACGGCGCACTTATGAACTCGATGACGTCAACATCGTGCCGTCGCGGCGGACCCGCTCCTCCAAAGACGTGTCCACAGCCTGGCAGCTCGACGCCTACCGGTTCGAGATTCCCGTCATCTCCCATCCGACGGACGCGCTGGTGTCCCCGGAGTTCGCGGTGGAGCTCGGTCGGTTGGGCGGGCTGGGCGTGCTCAACGGCGAAGGACTGATCGGCCGGCACGCCGACTACCGGGCCAAGATCGCCCAAGTCATCGAGGCCGCCGAGAAAGAACCCGAACCGGCGGCGGCCATTCGACTGCTGCAGCAGCTGCACGCCGCGCCGCTGGATCCCGACCTGCTGGGTGCCGCGGTGGCCCGTATCCGCGAGGCCGGGGTGATCACCGCGGTGCGGGTCAGCCCCCAAAACGCTCAGGCGCTCACCCCCGCCCTG
>Ga0070737_10005782_pt1 | contig 11653 bp, 9 predicted proteins | sample Coa_R1_10_FD_66438 | JGI IMG/M metagenome (GOLD analysis project Ga0070737, IMG submission 66438) | Surface soil microbial communities from Centralia Pennsylvania, which are recovering from an underground coalmine fire - Coalmine... | ecosystem: Environmental > Terrestrial > Soil > Unclassified ... | reverse complement strand
CTCGTTATGAGTGGGTTTGCCCAGAGCGCAACATCACCTTCCCGCGCAGCCTTGGTCTCGAAGCGAAGCTTGACGCTCTGTCCGCTCCAGCGGCTCAAGTCGACCTCTCCATCGCGCCAGCTGTTCGGGTCGCTGAGTTCTCCGCTGTAAACCGGCTGATCGTTTACAGCAACACGGAATTGCATCTCAGAACGCGCCATAACGCCCAACCCGAATTGCAGACCACCCCCGGAAGGCACCAACACCGAAAACGTGACCCCGGCGGGCGAATGAACATAAATCGCTCGGCGATACTCGTCGTTCTTCCCCAGTTCCTGAATGCCGGCTGCTTTCGGAAAGGCGGCCGGCTTGGGTATCAGCTTGATCGAGTGAATGGCGACCGTCCCATGCAAGCTGTCCGTCGGCATGATCCCGAGCAGCCGGCTGCCTTTCGGAGCATCGACGTTCACCTCGAACCGATAAACGTTATATTGATTCGCCGGACCGAGCTTCTGCCGTCCTTCAAAATCGCCGATCTTGATCTTGATTTCACTGCCGGCATCCGCCAACATGCGGATTTCTACCGCTTGATACAGACTCCAGTCGACAGCGGGCTGCTTCGGCGCGAGAATGACGGGCGTTGAACCTTCCGCGCGCACGATGAGATCTCCGTTGCGAACGCCCAGCCGTCCCCGAATCAGCTGCCAGCTGACATCGGATGGCGCAAAGAAATTCTGCCAGACGATTTCATCCGCGGCCTGCGTGTTGCTTCCCGCCCGCGAGCTCTGAATGATGGCTCGTGATAGCTGATCGTCCAGACGGACAACCGGGACGTTAGCCGCTTCGAGCCGGACTGGAAAGGTCATGAACCAGACCAGCCCGAAGGCGGCGTACAGAAAGCGGAAGGGAACGAACCGCAAACGCTATGTTATTCCATTCGCCGCAGCATCAGAACTCGAGCCGCGCGCCGACCTGAATAATGCGCGGCGAGTTCGGCTGCGAGCTCAGGTTGATCAAACCAGTCGTTGCATCCGGGTTATTGAGCAGTGGATGGTTGAAGGCATTGAAGAAGTCACCGCTCATGCGCAGCCGCACGCGTTCCGTGATGGTAAAGTACTTGAACGCGCTGAGATCCTGGTTCCAGGCCTTCGGTCCCAGCATAAAGTTGCGTGCGTTGGGACTCAGGTTGTCTCCGATGTTGGTCGGGATTACGGTTCCATTTGAAAGCACCTGGTTCACATAGCCATCGAAATTCGCCCCGGCCGGATGAATGGCGCGATCGGCACGATTCAAGGGCACATACGTATAAAGCGCGGCCAGATTGACGTTGGTGGCCTGACTCGGATCAAAGTCCCCGGCGAACCAGAGCATCTGGTTATTGCCGAAGATATTCATGGTGATGTGTCGGCCAGAACCGATGACCGGACTGCGCCATTGATACTCGCCCGCATTGTTTCCCATCCAGAAGCCGCCGTCCCACGTGCCAATGAAGCCGATCTGCCATCCGCCTACGAGCGCATCGACGGCGCGGTTTGTGTTTGCCAGATATTTTTTGCCCCGGCCAAATGGCAGCTGATATAAGCCGGTCCACGTGATCCGCTGCGGAGGAACCTGGCTCGAATTCGTGTAGAGCAGCCGCTGACGCGCGGAATCACTGATATTCGGCGCACCGAGCAGTTCGTTCACCGCCGGTACCGAACCCGAGCTCCCGCCGCCCTGATTGCCACCTCCCGTCGCGACCGCATTGATGCCTCCATTGCCGCCGAACGTGAAGCCGCCCGCGTCATTCGTGGTCATTGTGTGCGTGTAGGCGTAGGAGAACGTGAAGTTCAGGCCGTTCGAATAGCGCTTGTCCAAAATAAACTGAGCGGAGTTACTGTTCGAGTAACCGTTGTGCATGACTACGCCGAACTGCCCGGTCAGATTCCAGTTCGGATCGTACTGCCGTTGATACGCCTGCGTAGGAGCCTGCACATTATTCAGTAATTGATAGTTGTACTTCGTAAGCGGGGCATTCTCATCCCAGCTTTGCTGCAGGTTACTGCCGTGATTGCCGATATAAGCAAGCTTCATCACCAGACTTGGCGAGAGCTGCCGCTCAATGGTGAACGTCCACTCCTGCATCCTGTCGTCGTTCCAGTTGCGGCCGTCCAGCACCAGCAGACTCTGCGCGGCAACACTGACCGCGCTCGGACTCACGGTCGCCGTACCGCCCGCGCCCAGCATATCGGCCGAGGTGGGAATCGCCGTCAGCGAGTACACGCCGTTATTGCCGTTTTGCGTATCGAGTGTATTTTCATAGCGCAGGTTGAGCGGCGGATTGATACGCATGCTCTGCAGAATTTGCGACAGCGGCATCGGCCAGTAGAACGTCGAGTAACCGCCGCGAAGTACCCACTTCTCGCCGAGCCGGTATGCCACCGCAAGGTGCGGTGCGAAATCGGTGAGCACGTTTGGCGTCAGCGCGCTCGGATAGTGAATCGAATTCGCTGAGACAGCAGTCAGACCCCGATTGCCCCACGCCTGTATGACGGCCGGCGGCAGCCCCGGAATGCTGCCCAGTGTGGTGTTCCCCGGCAACACGACCTGCATCGACGTCGGGCTCAGCGAGTTCAGGTCGATCGTGTCCATGCGATTGTACTTTTCTTTGTAGGGCGTCCAGTCGTTCCAGCGCAGCCCAAGGCTGACCGTGAGTTTCGGCGTAATCTTCCAGGTGTCTTCTCCGAAAATGCCGAATTCTTTCTGCTTGAAGTAGAAGAACCCGCGATTGAACTGATTCGAAAGATAGCCGGGAATCCCGAGTTCGAGACTCGCTAGACCGGACCCGGTAAAGGGCGTCTGCGCCTGCGCGCTCGCGTTGTAAAGTCCGGTCCAGCTGCCGTCGAAAAAGTCGGAGCCCTGCGCCTGCTGCAGCTCTTCGACATTGTTGTATTCGCTGCGGCCCTTGAAGCCGAATTTGAAGCTGTGCTTACCTTTGATCCAGGTGACGTTGTCATCGAGCTCATACTGCGTCATCTTCTGTGCTTTGTGATTGTCCGAATCCCAGCCGCCGCCATAGAACATGCTGTACGCATCGGTATAAACGGTGGGCCAGCCGGTCGCGCCAAAGGGATTGGGAAGGCCAAGTTTCGCGTCCCAGTTGATGTTATCCGCGCCGGTGCCCTGGGTGTTGCCCGAGCGAAGCGCGCTCGCCTGGAAATCGTTCAGCAGGGAAGCCGAAAAAGTGTGCGTATAGTGCGCGGTGACGTTGATGATATTCGACTTCTGTGCGGAGCTGCCGGTTGCATTGCTGACGCCCGGCGGAGGATAACCGTAGTGCCCGCCGGTCTGCAGATAGTCGTACAGCGATTGCGTATAGCGTACGGAAAGATTGTTGCGCTCTGAGAAGACCTGATCGAAGCGCCCCGTGATCGAGTTGGTATCGGTGTTCTGGGGATAGTAGCCTTCCCAGTTCGGACCCAGCCAGGGATTCTGGTTCGCTGTTGGGCCGCTCGGCAGCGGCGTAACACTCTTGAATCCATTCAGCACCTGCGTGTTAAGCAGATTCTGCGGAATGATATTGCCCGGAAATGGCTGGCGCGCGCCCGTCGTGGGGTTGGTCGTGTACGGATTGTAGAGCGTTATCTTGTCGCCCGCTGCATCCGCATACGCGTTGCTGAAATCGCCGTTCCACATCGCCGCCGTGGGCACCGCAATCTGTGAAAAGACCTGCTGCCGCTGCTTCAGTAGCTCCTGATCGTAGAAGAAAAATGCCTTGTTGCGCTTGACAGGACCGCCCACAAACCACCCAAATTCGTTGCGAATCAGCTTGGCGGGCGTGTTGCTGTCCTGGATAGCGCGCGCCACAAGACCGCCGTAGTTATCGCGCAAAGTCTCAAACGCCCCGCCGTGAAACTCGTTCGTCCCGCTGCGGGTCACAAGCTCGATCGTCGCGGGCCGGTCGAACGCTGCTCCCGAACCTGCCGTTTCCACACGGTACTCCTGAACCGTATCCAGCCCCGGCTGTACCCGCGACATGCCGCCCCCAAAACGATCCACGTACGACATGCCGTCCAGCAGAATCTCAGTCGAACCAACCATCATGCCGTTGGTACGGGGGCTCGACGCACCCTGCGTATTCTGCCCGCCCTCCACGCCCGGCGTCAGCGAAAACAGATTCGTGATCTGGCGCCCGTTGAGCGGCAGATCGTGAATCTCTTTCGCCGTTTTGATGTCGCTGATTTGCGAACCCTCGGTCGAGACCATGGGCGCCGCGTCGCTCACCTCCACCTTCGATTGCACATTGCCGACTTTCAGCGACGCATCCACCGTCAGCGTCTGGCCGGCCTCGAGCGTGAAGTCAGTCTCCCAGGTGCTGAAGCCGGGCGCGGTAACCGTCAGATGATACGGACCCACAAGAAGGCTGCCGAAGTAATAAATGCCGGAATCGTTCGATGTGGCCGTCCGCACAGCGCCCGTGCTGGTGCTGGTCAGCGTGGCGCTCGCCTTGGGAACAAAACCTCCCGACTGATCGGTGATCGTTCCGCTAACCACCCCCCGCCCGGATTGCGCGACGAGACAAACCGCGCCCATGAGCAAGACCAGAAGTGACTTTCTGACATCTGTTAAGTAAGTCGCCACAGCACCACCTGCCTCATGCTGAAGTTATGGAGTGAAAGCAGAATACCAGATTCCCGAATCGGCTGCAAACAGAAATTTCACAACTCCGTTGCAGAACGATTTCATCCGCCGCAGGCAGACCGTGCGTACTCATATATAATTGAAGCGAGACGAAAGAGGTCTACGACATGTTTGAGGGTTTATTCTCTCCCCAGCACTTGCTGATCATCCTGGCAGTGGCACTGTTTGTGTTCGGTCCGAAGAAGCTGCCGGAACTGGGGCAGGGTCTCGGTAAAGGCATTCGATCCTTCAAAGACAGCATGAAGGCCGCCACCGAAGAGCCGGAAAAGATCGATCGCCCCGCGGCTACGACCAACACGGCCTCCAGCTCGACACCCAACGAAGCGAAGTAAGCTCCAGGCTTTTTCGATCAAAAGAAATTTAAATCCGGGCAGCGCGCCGTGCATCCCTCGCGCCTGCCTGCATCCCTCCAGTCCGTTTTCACCCGTTCCCCCGACCGCGTAACGCAGCAAATTTTTCACCGCACGGCAAGAAATTCCGCTGCGCGCCTGTTCGCCCGCGCCCTGGTATCAGCCCGGTAAATCCCGGCAAGTCTATGTGTAAGCGGAGCTTATGGGTTCCAGCGTTATTTCTCCAACGCTTGGTACCAAAACTGCCCTATTCCCAACCGGCAAGGTGATATCGACACCGGCCCAAGCCTAAGCAGTTTTTGGCAACTCCGATCAACAAAACGACAACAGTTTTGAAAGCAGACGAACATTTCAGGAGCGGTGAAGCGAACATGACGACAGAAGATTTCGGCAGAGCCTATCAGAAGGGCTTCAACCTGACCGTGCGATTTCTCGTTTCGCGGGGTCTTTCCTACGATGCGGCATTAGACACGGCGCAGGCGGCCTGGGCAAAGGGCTGGGAGCGCCGCGAGCAATTGCGTGACCCGAGTCTGGTTCTGACCTGGACCAACAGTATTGCGCTCAATATCCACAGAACGTTTCTGCGGCGCGAACCGCAGACCCAAACACTCCCCGAGCTGCAGGCGCCCCCGCGCATGAACGTGGCGGCCATCGACGTGAAGCGAATTTTGAAAGAATGCAAGCCCAACGATCGCGTGGTTCTCGAAGGCCACTACATCGAGGGATACAAGGTTCAGGAAATTGCGCGCCAGCATGGATGGTCGGAAACCGCAGTTCGCATCCGGCTGCTGCGCGCCCGCCGCAGTGTGGAGAGACGACTCAGCCGGCCCAAGCATGCCCGGCTGCGCGATCTCGCCGCGAAAACGAAGCAGGCTCTGGCCAGTGCACTCGAGGTTCCCGCGACGCTTGAGGCCAAGGTAGCCTAGACAGATACCACGTTTGTTCATCAAAGAGCACGGCACGCATCGTAATGTGTCGTGCTCTTTTTGCTGTTTATAGTGGGGCGGACCTCCAGGTCCCGCGGTGTGCTTCTTTGGCGGGAACAAGATCAGCAATCGGCTTGCGTCGCGCGTCGTACCCTCGTTCGCGCCCATTCACAAATTTCCAAAAGTATCTTTCTCCCGCCATACCAGCCAGTTCCCGCTCAATCGTCCCTACGCCCCATCGGCCCCCATGCTCCCGTAAACACAGGAGACCTTGCATGGAATTCACCAATCAGTCCGCTTCCGCTATCGACCGCGCTGCCGTAAATCGCGCCAACGCCCAATACTCAACCGGCCCAAAAACCGACGAGGGGAAGCAGCGTTCCTCCCAGAATTCGTTCAAACACGGCGTTTACTCCAGGTCCTTGATCCTCCCCACCGAGAATCCGCAGGAATTCAAAGAACTCCGCGAGGCGCTCTTCGCCGAGCACAATCCAGCCACCGCTACCGAAAATGTCCTGGTCGACGAACTCGTCCACAACGCCTGGCGGATTCGCCGCTACCGGCGTCTCGAGATCAGTGCGCTCGATGCCCCACACTGCGAAGGCGGCCACAATTTCAAACTGATGGCTGTCGTCGAGCGTGCCCTCGCCTCCTCCGAACGCGGCTTCCATCGCGCCCTCACCGCTCTCCACAAACTACAAAAAGAACGTGGCTTCGTTCCTCAAAATCAAACCGCGGTGCACGACGACACTTCTGCTAAACCCAATAGGGAGACCGAACCACGAAGCCTGAGCGATGTAGAAAGTCCGGCAAATGGCTTCGTTTCTGCAAATACTCAGGCCCTCGATCGCGGCTCGGTTCGGACCGCTGGCTTCGTTCCTCAAATTTCATCTACAACGGCCGCCGAAACCGGGATTCCCGCGCCGCCCGTTACGAAATGCGCCGCCTAGTACCTGATTGCGGAAATTCGCGTACAGCTAATTGCCTAGCGAGTCGAAATCTCTACAGCAGTTCCGAGGAGCTGAAGAAAAACGGCACTTCGATCGCGGCCGTTTCCTTGGAATCCGAGCCGTGCACGGAATTGCGTTCAATATTTTCGGCAAACTTCTTGCGAATCGTGCCCTCGGCTGCTTTCGCCGGATCGGTTGCGCCCATCAGCTCGCGCCACTTCGCAATCGCATCTTCGCGTTCGAGCACCAGCAGGACGGCTTTGCCCTCCGTCATGAAATTCACCAGGCCGCCAAAGAACGGACGAGCCTTATGAACTTCGTAGAAAGCCTCGGCCTGCGGCTTCGAAATGTGATGCGTCTTCAGTGCGACCACGCGAAAGCCATTCTCTTCAATCAGAGCCAAAATCTTGCCCAGATGCCCGTTCTTCACCGCGTCGGGCTTGATCATTCCAAACGTACGTTCGAGAGCCATTCTGAAATCGTGATTCCTTTTAGTGTTTCGCTTGCAACGCTTCGCGCATCTTCTCGCCCATCATCGCCGGGCTCGGACAAACGATAATGCCCGCGTCCGACATCGCCTTCAGTTTGTCTTCTGCTTTGCCGGAGCCACCCGAAATAATCGCGCCCGCGTGGCCCATCCGCCGTCCCGGAGGCGCGGTCTGCCCCGCAATGAACCCGACCACCGGTTTCTTCACATGCGCCTTCACGTAAGCCGCGGCCGTTTCTTCCGCATTGCCGCCGATTTCGCCGATCATGATGATTGCGTGCGTGTCGGGATCTTCGTTAAAGAGCCGGATCGCGTCGGTAAAACTGGTGCCGATAATCGGATCACCGCCGATACCGATACAGGTCGATTGCCCAATGCCCAGTTTCGTCAACTGCCCCACCGCTTCGTACGTCAGCGTGCCCGAGCGCGAAACAATGCCGACGTGACCAGGCAGATGAATGTGGCCGGGCATGATGCCGATTTTGCACTTTCCGGGCGTAATCACACCCGGGCAATTCGGGCCAACCAGCCGCGTCTTTGGCTTCGTTTTGAGATACGCCCAGACGCGCTCCATATCCGCCAGCGGAATGCCTTCGGTGATGCAGATCACCAGCGGCAATTCGGCATCGGCCGCTTCCATAATCGCGTCCGCCGCAAACGGAGGCGGCACGAAAATCACAGAGGCATTCGCGCCGGTCTTTGCCACCGCTTCCTGCACCGTGTTGAACACAGGCCGGTCAAGATGCGTCTGTCCACCCTTGCCTGGCGTGGTTCCACCCACGACATTCGTGCCGTACTTGATCGCCTGCTCGGCGTGGAACGTGCCTTCGCGCCCAGTGAATCCCTGAAACAGAACTTTTGTGTTTTGGTCGATGAGTACGCTCATTTCGCCAGCTTCACCACTTTCTCGGCGGCGTCCTTCATACCGTCCGCAACTGTAAAATTCAACCCCGATTCGGTCAGAATCTTTTGACCCAGCTCGACGTTCGTTCCTTCCATGCGCACCACCACCGGAATCTTGATCTCGAGTTCGCGCGCAGCCGACACAACGCCGTTTGCCAGAGTGTCGCAGCGCAGGATGCCGCCGAAAATATTGATCAGAACCGCTTTCACACTGCGGTCGGAAAGCAGAATGCGAAACGCGTTCTTGATCTGTTCGGCATTGGCGCCCCCGCCGACATCGAGGAAGTTCGCCGGCTGTCCGCCCGCGTATTTGATGATGTCCATCGTCGCCATGGCCAGGCCCGCGCCATTCACCATGCAGGCAATCGTTCCATCCAGCTTGATGTAATTCAGCCCGAACCGCGATGCTTCCACTTCGAGCGGATCTTCTTCGTTCAGATCGCGCAGCTCCAGCAGATCCTTGTGGCGATACAGCGCGTTGTCGTCAAGATTGATCTTGGCGTCCAGCGCATAGACCTTGCCGTCTTTGGTGAGAATGAACGGGTTGATTTCGGCCAGCGAGCCGTCGATACCGATGTACGCCTTCGAAAGCGCAATCATCGCGGCGGCCGCAGCATTCGCGCTCGCAGGCGGGATGCCGATACCGAACGCCAGTTTGCGCGCCTGAAACGGAAGCAGTTCCTGACCAGGCGCGAGCGGTTCGCGCAAAATCAGCTCGGGCGTCTTCGCCGCGACCTCTTCGATTTCGACGCCGCCCTCTTTCGACGCCATGAAAACCGTCTGCCCAATCGCGCGATCCAGAACGAGCCCGAGATAGAGCTCGCGCTCGATCGGCAACGTCTCTTCTATCAGCAAACGCTGCACCACCCGGCCCTCGGGACCGGTCTGATGCGTCACGAGCGTCATCCCGAGCATCTTCTTCGCGATCTCGGCGGCTTCGTTGGCGTCTTTCGCGATCTTGACTCCGCCGCCTTTGCCGCGTCCTCCCGCATGAATCTGCGCTTTCACAACAACACTGCCGCCGATTTTTTTGGCAGCGGCTTCGGCTTCTTCCACCGTGTACGCGACTTCGCCGCGCGGCACGGGAACGCCGTATTTGGCGAGGATCGCCTTCGCCTGATACTCGTGTATCTTCATATGGATGCGGCGCGATGGGGCGCGCCAAAGGCTAGTGTAGCCTGTGGGTATGCTGCGAACCGGCGGAAATCATGTGAGGCTGTGCCGGGCCGCGTGAAACTCACACGGCGCTCCCTTTTGCTTTCCGCGGTTGCCGCGAGTGGTCTTCGGGCCGAACAACCCTTCGGCGCAGTGCCTTCCCCGCGCCAGATTGCCTGGAGCAAACTCGAGTTCTGTAACTTCCTGCACTTCACCGTCAACACCTTCACCGATAAGGAATGGGGCTACGGCGACGAAGATCCGCGTGTCTTCAATCCGACGCACTTCGATGCCGACGCCATCGCAGAGGTATTGCAGCAGGCCGGCAGCAAAGGCGTGATCCTGACGGCCAAGCACCACGACGGCTTCTGCCTTTGGCCCACCAAAACGACCGATCATTCCATTCGCAACAGCCCGTACAAAAACGGTAAAGGCGATATCGTGCGCGAACTTTCAGAAGCTGCGGCGCGCCGTGGATTGAGATTCGGCATCTACGTTTCCCCGTGGGACCGCCATCAGGCGAGTTACGGGCGGCCCGAGTACCTCACCATCTATCGGGAGCAGATCCGCGAGCTGCTCAGCAGCTACGGTCCGCTTTTCGAGATCTGGCACGACGGCGCAAACGGCGGCGATGGATACTACGGCGGTGCGCGTGAAAAGCGCGTCATCGACAAGCTGCACTATTACGACTGGCCCGGCACCTGGGCGCTCGAACGCAAGCTGCAGCCCGGTGCATGTCTGTTCAGCGATGTGGGCCCGGACATCCGCTGGGTCGGCAATGAAAAAGGAATTGCAGGGCAGACGTGTTGGGCAACCTATACGCCGCGCTCGCCAAACGGAGGCCCGGGCTCTCCCGGCGACACCATCGAAGCCGAAAACAACACCGGCACGCGCAACGGCAAATACTGGATGCCCGCCGAATGCGACGTCTCCATTCGCCCGGGCTGGTTCTGGCACGCCAGCGAGAACGACAAAGTGAAAACGCCGGATGAGCTGTTTGATCTGTACCTGAAATCCGTCGGCCGTGGTGCGAGCTTTCTGCTGAATGTGCCGCCCGACCGGCGCGGCTTGATTCATGAGAACGATGCCGCCTCGTTGCGCGAATTCGGCAGGCGCATACGCGAAACGTTCGGACGCGATCTTGCTCCCGAGGCCGCGCGCAGCACCGTTGGCAACGCGATCATTCTGGACCTGCCGCGCGAAACTATAGTCCGCTACGTGCGCCTGCGCGAAGAAATTGCGCTCGGCCAGCGCATCGGCGCTTTCGCCATCGACAGATGGAACGGCGGGGACTGGCAGGAAATGGGAAAGGGCACGAGTATCGGCATCTGCCGGATCGTTCCAATCGAGGCCGTAAAGGCAAAACGCGTGCGGCTTCGCATTCTGAAGACCGAAGCGCCGCCGAAAATCGCCGAGTTCGCGCTGTACGCATGAGAAAGTAGTGCGAGGGACAAATAGAGAATGGGCTTTCAGCAATATCACGAACCACCCGACGAGCTTTCGCAGGAGACGCGCACATTCGCGCGCATGATCGCTTCGCTGATCGAAGAGGCCGATGCCATCAACTGGTATCAGCAGCGCATGTCCGTTGAGAAGGACAAGGGCGCCAAGGCGATCATGGAAGACGCGCAGGGCGAAGAATTCAAGCACTTCGGCATGGATCTCGAATTTCTCCTCCGGCGCACACCCAAATGGCGCGACATTCTGAAAGGAATTCTGTTCCAGGATGGCGATATCGTGCAGCACGGCGAAAAAGCGGAGAAGGAGAACGACTGATCGCAGCCGCGTTCTGCTCCTCGCGCTCGTCTTTTCCCTGAGCAGCCATCTGGACGCGGCGACAAGCAGGCAATTCATTTTCGAGACCGCGCCATTTGCTTCCGCCCATGCCTCCAGCATCGTGGAGCTGAAGAACGGCGACTTGCTCGCAGCCTGGTTCGGCGGTTCGGCGGAAGGGAAGCCGGATGTGGCGATCTGGAGCGCGCGCTATCACGACGGACGCTGGTCTGAACCCCGCGTGCTGGTACGCGAGCACGAGATTGCCTGCTACAACCCGGTGCTGTTCTACACGCGCGATGGACGGCTCTGGCTCTACTACAAATTCGGCCCCTCGCCGCGCGAGTGGACCGCCGGGCGCGCCTGGAGCGACGATGACGGCCAGACATGGTCCGCGACCGAGCATCTCCCGGCCGGGCTCTACGGGCCGATTCGCACGAAACCGCTCGT
>Ga0070737_10005781_pt1 | contig 11657 bp, 9 predicted proteins | sample Coa_R1_10_FD_66438 | JGI IMG/M metagenome (GOLD analysis project Ga0070737, IMG submission 66438) | Surface soil microbial communities from Centralia Pennsylvania, which are recovering from an underground coalmine fire - Coalmine... | ecosystem: Environmental > Terrestrial > Soil > Unclassified ... | reverse complement strand
GGCGAAACGGTGGACGAGGCCGACGAGCCAGAGGATGCTTCGGTGGAGGACGGCGACGGCGCGGCCAGGCCCGCCGAGAGCGATCCGGAGATCACCGTGTACCACTCCGGCAACGGCCAGGCCGGGACCACGGCCGGGAACGCCGCGTCCAAGGAATAGGCGCGGCCGGGACTGACGGACGGTGGCCCGGCGCCGACCGCGCCGGCCACAACGACACAGGGACAGAAGACAGAAGTGGCTCCGCCAAGCAAGACCACCTCCAGGCCGGGGCGGGCGCTGGCCTGCCTGGCCGTGCTCATCGTCGTGATGCTCCTCGGGATCGCGGGCAAGGACATCGCCAGCCCGTCGAAGTGGCACCACGACTTCAAGATCCAGCTCGGCCTGGACCTGTCCAGCGGCACCGAGGCGACCCTTGCGGCCGTGACGGCGCACAACAAGACGCCGTCCAGCGGTGAGATGCAGCAGGCCATCGCGATCATCAACAACCGCGTCAACAGCACCGGCAGCACCGGCGTCAACGTCCAGCAGGAGGGCGCCAACGACATCACGGTCACGGTGCCCGGCGCCGGGTCGCAGCAGGTGATCAACCTGGTGAGCACGACCGCGCAGCTCAGGTTCCGTCAGGTGCTGCTGGAGGCGTCGTCGGCGGCGCCGTCCACCTCCGTCACCCCGAAGCCCAGCTCCAGTGCCACGCCCACGCCCAGCTCCCCGGCCAGTTCGAGTCCGTCGCCGACGGCGAGCACCAAGGCCTACGTGCGCGGGGCCGGTCACGCGGCCGGCGGGCAGACGCTGACCAGCCACGTGCAGGCCGCCGCGTCGCCCAGCGCGAGCGCCAGTTCGTCGCCCAGGGCGAGCGCGTCGGCCACGCCGAGCCCGAGCGCCTCGTCGGCGGCCAGCTCGTACTACGGCGACGCCTCGCTGGTGAACAAGAGCACGATGAAGCTCTTCCAGAAGCTCAACTGCACCGACAAGAACTGGAAGAAGTCGATCAACTACTCCGAGCCGCAGTGGGACGACGTGAACGCGCAGACCGTCGGCTGCGGCCAGGACAACATCAAGTACGTGATGGGCAAGGCGGTGGTGCTGGGCACCGACGTGACGTCCGAGGCCGCCCAGCTGGACACCTCGACCAACGGGTGGATCGTCAACCTTTCGCTGAACGGCAAGGCCACCAAGGCGTTCGGCGCGCTCACGTCGCAGCAGGCGAGCAAGTACTACGGCAGCGCCAGTACCAACCCGGACGACCAGGCGCTGGACGAGACCGCGATCGTGCTGGACGGCAACGTCATCGCCGCGCCCGAGACCACGACGGCCATCCCCGGCGGCCAGGTCATGATCCAGAACATCGGCGGCCAGGCGCAGGCCACCCAGCTCGCCAACGAGCTCAAGTACGGCGCGCTGCCGCTGACGTTCAAGGTGTCCGACACGACCACCATCTCGCCGCAGCTCGGCAGCAACCAGCTCCGGGAAGGCCTCATCGCCGGCGGGATCGGCCTTTTCCTGGTGGTGCTGTACTCGTTCCTGTACTACCGCGGCCTGGCGCTGGTATCGGTCTCCAGCCTGGCCATCGCGGCGCTGCTCGGCTATCTCGGTGTCGTCCTGCTCAGCAGGTACGAGAGCTTCACGCTGAGCCTGGCCGGCGTCGCGGGCCTGATCGTGGCCATCGGCATCACCGCCGACTCGTTCGTGGTGTTCTTCGAGCGCCTCCGGGACGAGGTGCGCGAGGGCCGGTCGCTGCGCGGCGCGGTGGAGAGCGGCTGGAAACGGGCCCGGCGGACGATCCTGGTCTCCGACACGGTGTCCTTCCTGGCCGCCCTGCTGCTCTACATCTTCGCGGTCGGTGACGTGAAGGGCTTCGCGTTCACGCTGGGCCTGACCACGCTGATCGACGTCATCGTGGTGTTCAGCTTCACCAAGCCGATGGTGACGCTGCTGGCCCGGACCCGGTTCTACGGCCAGGGCCACCGGTGGTCCGGCCTGGATCCGGCCCGGCTCGGGGCCCGGGCGCCCTGGCGGTCGTCCCTGCCCCGCCGGAGCGCGAGGCCCGCGTCCTCCGGCGCCGCCCGGGCGGCGCGGACGGCGCGGACGCCCTCGAGGGAGGCATGATGTCCCGGCTCGGTGACGTCGGCGGCAAGCTGTACCGCGGCGAGGTCTCCTTCAACTTCGTCGCCCGGCAGAAGCTCTGGTACACGATCTCCGGCTGCATCCTGCTGGTCGCCGTGGTGGCCCTGCTGGTCCGCGGCCTGAACTTCAGCGTCGACTTCAAGGGCGGGTCGGTCTTCGACGTCAAGGCGCCGAACGCGTCGATCAGCCAGGTGGAGAAGGCGGTGTCGGACGGCGGCGGCGGCACCGTCACCGTGCAGTCCGTCGGCTCCGGCGGCGGCAAGCAGTGGCAGGCCCAGACCGCGCCGCTGTCCATCGGCAAGGCGCAGCACGTGCAGGACTCGCTGAGCCGCGAACTGGGCGTGAGCCAGAACGCCATCACCACCCAGTTCGTCGGCCCCACCTGGGGCAGCCAGATCTCCAGCAAGGCCATCCAGGCACTGATCGCGTTCCTCATCGTCATCGTGCTCTACCTGTCGATCGCCTTCGAATGGAAGATGGCGACCGCGGCGTTCGTGGCCCTGCTGCACGACATCGTGATCACGGTGGGCGTGTACGCGCTGGCCGGCTTCCAGGTCAGCCCGGCCACCGTCGTCGGCCTGCTGACCATCCTGGGCTACTCGCTCTACGACACGGTGGTGGTCTTCGACAAGGTCCGGGAGAACACGGCCGGGATCACCAGCGGCGCCCGCAGCACCTACAGCCAGGCCGCGAACCTGGCGCTGAACCAGACCCTGGTCCGGTCGATCAACACGTCCCTGCTCGCGCTGCTGCCGGTCGCGGCCATCCTGGTGGCCGGCACCGCGCTGCCCGGCACCGGCGAACTGTCCGACCTGGCCCTGGTGCTTTTCGTCGGGATGCTGTCCGGCACCTACTCCTCGATCTTCATCGCCACCCCGGTCCTGGCCGACCTGAAGGAACGCGAGCCGCAGAACAAGGCCCTGGCCAAGCGGATCGCGGCCCGGTCCTCCAGCGAGCGGGTGGCCAAGCGGGAGGCGGCCCGGGCGCAGGCCACCGTGGGCGGCGGCGCCGTGGCCGGGAGCCGGGGTACCGGTGCCGACGGCGCGGTGACCGGGGACCACGACGTTCCGGCCCTCGGCGACGAATCGGACGGTCAGACCGGTCCGGTCCAGGACCTGGAGGCCGGTGGCACCGGGCGGCCCACCGTCGCCGCGGGCCGGGCGGCATCGGCCAGCCCGCGGCCCGGCGGCGGTGCCGGCCGGCAGCAGCCGCGCCGGACGAGCGCGGCCAAGAGGCGCCCCGGTGCCAAGAAGAAGAGGCGGTAGCCGGTGCCCGCAGACCCGAATCTCCGGGATCTCGACGAGCTGATCAAGGACCGCATCCGGGACGTGCCCGACTATCCGCAGCCGGGGATCGTCTTCAAGGACATCACCCCGCTGCTCGGCGACGGCCTGGCCTTCGCCGCGGCCGTGGAGGAACTGGCCGCGGGCCACGGGCCGATCGACAAGGTGGCCGGGATCGAGGCCCGGGGCTTCATCCTCGCGGCGCCCGTGGCCACCCGGCTCGGCTCGGGTTTCGTCCCGGTCCGGAAGGCCGGGAAGCTGCCCGCCGCGACCTACCGGCAGGACTACCAGCTCGAGTACGGCACGGCCACGATCGAGGTGCACACGGACGCGTTCGGCCCGGGGGACCGGGTCCTCATCGTGGACGACGTGCTGGCCACCGGCGGCACCGCGCTGGCGACCGCCGAACTCGTGCGCCGGGCCGGTGCCGAGGTAGTGGGCGTGTCCGTGCTCCTGGAACTGTCGTTCCTCGGCGGCCGGGCCAAGCTCGGCGACATGGAGTTCCGCGCGCTGCTCACCGTCTGATCGGTCCCTCGTCGACCAGCTCGCGCAGGTCAGCACCAGTGCGAACGTGCGCCGGTAGACTGATGTCTCGGCAGAGGGACAGGAGCGCGAGTGGCCGGTGAGGTGATAGCGGACAGCACGAGCGGAACCGGCGCCGCCGCGCCCAGCCCTCAGGGCGAGGAGCCGCAGGCGGCGACGGTAGCTGACGTGCCAGGCGCCGCTGCGCCCGCTGCGGACCGGACCGCCCCCGCCGATGAGCAGACCCCGCCAGCCGGAGACCAGCCCGTACCCGTGGACGGGCCGGAGACACAACCGAGGGGCCAGTCCGCGCCCGCTGCCCCCGCCGCCGCATCCGGGCGCGGCCGGACCTCACCGGGGCAGAGCGCGGCGAACAGCGCCGTCTCGCCGGCCACCGGCGCGCCGGCCGGTGTGGGTGTACGCCGCCGCCTGGCCAGGCTGGGGGCGCAGCGGGGAGCCGCAGTGAACCCTGTACTCGAACCACTGATCAAGACCGTGCGGGCGACCCATCCCAAGGCCGACGTCCGGCTGATCGAGCGGGCCTACGAGGTCGCCGCCTACTGGCACCGGCACCAGAAGCGGAAGAGCGGCGATCCCTACATCACCCATCCGCTCGCGGTCGCCACCATCCTGGCCGAGCTCGGGATGAACACCGAGACGATCAGCGCCGCCCTGCTGCACGACACGGTGGAGGACACGCCGTACTCGCTGGCCGAGTTGCGCGGCGAGTTCGGTGCGGACATCGCCGCCCTGGTCGACGGCGTGACCAAGCTGGACAAGGTCAAGTACGGGGCGTCGGCCGAGGCCGAGACCGTGCGCAAGATGGTGGTCGCGATGTCCCGGGACATCCGCGTGCTCGTCATCAAGCTGGCCGACCGGCTGCACAACATGCGGACGCTGCGCTACCTGCCCCGGGACAAGCAGGAGCGGAAGTCCCGCGAGGTGCTGGAGATCTTCGCGCCGCTGGCCCACCGGCTCGGCATGAACACGATCAAGTGGGAGCTTGAGGATCTCGCCTTCGCGACCCTGTACCCCAAGCGGTACGACGAGATCGCCCGGCTGGTGTCGGAGCGGTCGCCGCGGCGGGACGTGTTCCTCCAGGAGGTCATCGAGGACGTCTCCGGCGACCTGCGGGAGGCGAAGATCCGGTCCACCGTCTCCGGCCGGCCGAAGCACTACTACTCGATCTACCAGAAGATGATCGCCCGCAACGTCGGGTTCGACGACATCTACGACCTGGTGGGAATCCGCGTCCTGGTCGAATCGGTCCGCGACTGCTACGCGGCGCTCGGCACCATCCACGCGCGATGGAACCCGGTGCCCGGGCGGTTCAAGGACTACATCGCGATGCCGAAGTTCAACATGTACCAGTCGCTGCACACGACGGTGATCGGGCCCGGCGGCAAGCCGGTGGAGCTTCAGATCCGCACCTGGGGGATGCACCGGCGGGCCGAGTACGGCGTGGCGGCGCACTGGAAGTACAAGGAAGAGTCGGTCTTCGGCAACCGGGTCGCCGGCGGCAGCGGGCCGGACATGGCCTGGCTCCGCCAGCTGGTCGACTGGCAGCGCGAGGCGACCGACCCGGCCGAGTTCCTCGAGTCCCTCCGCTTCGACCTGGCCGCCGCCGAGGTGTACGTGTTCACCCCGCGCGGCGAGGTGCTGGCCCTCCCGCAGGGCGCCACCCCGGTGGACTTCGCCTACGCCATCCACACCGAGGTCGGGCACCGGACCATCGGGGCCCGGGTCAACGGGCGGCTGGTCGCCCTGGAGAGCACGCTCGACAACGGCGACACGGTCGAGATCTTCACCTCCAAGGCACAGGAGGCCGGGCCCAGCCGGGACTGGCTCCAGTTCGTCAAGAGCGCCCGGGCCCGCAACAAGATCCGGCAGTGGTTCTCCAAGGAACGCCGCGAGGCCGCGGCCGAGTCCGGCAAGGACTCGATCGCCCGCGCCATGCGCAAGCAGGGCCTGCCCCTGCAGCGGCTCGCCACCGCCGACGCCCTGCTGTCGATCGCCCGCGACCTGCACTACAACGACCTCAGCGCGCTGTACGCGGCCGTCGGCGAGGGACGGGTCAGCGCTCAGTCGGTGGTCACCAAGCTGGTCAGGTCGTTCGGCGGGCTGGAGGCGGCCCAGGAGGACATGGCCGAGGTGACGCTGCCCACCGTGGAGGCGGCCCGCCCGCACGCCACCGGCGACTCGGGCGTGGTCGTGGACGGCAGCGCCGACGTGTGGGCCCGGCTGTCCAAGTGCTGTACGCCGGTGCCCGGCGACGAGATCAGGGGCTTCGTCACGCACGGCCACGGTGTCTCGGTCCACCGCAGCGACTGCATCAACCTCGTCCACCTGGCCGAGACCCAGCCGGAACGGCTGGTGGACGTGCACTGGTCACCCACGGACGACTCGGTGTTCCTCGTCGCGATCCAGGTCGAGGCGCTGGACCGCACCCGGCTGCTGTCCGACGTCACGCGGGTCCTTTCCGACCAGCACGTGAACATCCTGTCCGCCTCCGTCACCACCACCAGGGACCGGGTGGCGGTCAGCCGCTTCACGTTCGAGATGGGCGCGCCGAAGCACCTGGGCCACGTCCTGCGCGCCGTCCGGGCCATCGACGGCGTCTACGACGTCTACCGCGTCACGAATTTAGCGGCCTGAACCGGCCGGGGCGCGGCCGCTGGGCTGGTCATCCGCGGTCCGGGGGTCGGCGGTGGCCCATGAGGACCGGGCCGCCCCCTCCGGCGTGCTGGCGTAGAGCTTGACCAGTGCCTGGATGAGCAGCCGCCGTTCGGCCGCGGTGAGCGGGCTGAGGAAGGCGTCGGTGTAGTCGCCGACCTCCCGGGTGACGGCGGCCAGCGCGGCCCGGCCAGCCGTCGTGATCGTGACGAGGTGGCGGCGCCGGTCGGCGGGGTCGCGGTCCCGCCGGGCGAACTCCAGGGCTTCGAGCCCGTCCATCAACTCGACCATGTTGCCGCTGTCCACCCGGACCAGCCGGCACAGTTCCCGCTGCGAGACGCCGTCGGCCGAGCCGAGGATCTGGAGGGCGAGGAACTGGAGCGGCCGGAGCTTCCAGCGGGCCAGCACCTCCTTGAACCCGGCCTGGATCGCGGTCCCGACCCGGGACAGCAGGAACCCCGGGCTGGCGGTCAGGTCCGCGACGGGGTGTCCGGCGTTCACATCCCAAATGTTATCCATATACAGTAGCTGTATATGACAGCGAATCTAGGCGCGCCTGGCGCGGGCGGGGAGACGACCGTGGCTGCTGGCAGTGAGTCCGGCCGGGCCGCCGGTGATTTCCGCGCGTCCGACGCCGACCGGGACCAGGCCATCGAAACCCTGACCGCCGCCACCGCCGAGGGCCGGCTCACGCTGGAGGAGTACTCCCAGCGGTCCGCGGCCGCCCTGTCCGCGCGCACCGTCGGCGACCTCGCCGGCCTGACCGCCGACCTGCCGGCCGCCTCCGCGCCGTCCGCCCCCGTACCGTCCGCCCCCGTACCGTCCGATGGTGGCGGGGCCGTGGAGCCGGCCGCGGTGGAGATCACTGCGGTGCTCGGCAACGAGTCACGCAAGGGCCCCTGGGTCGTCCCGTCCCGGCTGACCGTCCGCTCGGTGCTGGGCGACTGCCACCTTGAGATGCAGGACGCGGTCATCCGGCAGCGCGTCACGACGATCGACGCGACCGCCCGGTTCGGGACGGTGACCATCTTCGTGCCCGACGGCCTGGACGTGCGGATGAGCGGCCGGGCCGTGCTGGGCGCCAAATCCTCCGACCTGCGCGGCGAGCCGCGGCCAGGAGCACCCGTCATCGTCGTGAAGTGCGACGTTCTCTGCGGCGCCGTCACCGTCCGCCGCCCCAACTGGCTGATGCGCCGCTCCCGCCGGCAGCCCTAGGGCTCCGTGGGGTGCCCCGCGGACCTAACCACTGAACTCCGCGAGCGTGCGTTCGGCCTCTTCCAGCCAGGAGCGGCGGGCCTCCAGGGCCTCCTCGGCCTTGCGGGCCGCGGCCTCGTCGCCCTTGTCGCGGGCCTTGGTGAGCTGGCCTTCGAGGTGCTCTATGGCGGTGCGCAACTGGGTGACCGTGCCCTGGGCGCGGGCGATCGCCTCGGGGTTGGACCGGCGCCACTGGGTGTCCTCGGCCTTGCGCACGGCCTCCTCGACCTTGCGCAGCCCGGACTCGAGCTGGTCGCGCGAGTCCCGGGGCACCCCGCCGATCTGCTCCCAGCGCTCCTGGATGCCTCGCAGCGCCGTGCGGGCGCCGCGGATATCGGTGACCGGCAGCAGGGCCTGCGCCTGGCTGAGCAGTTCCTGCTTGGCCACGGCGTGCTCGCGCAACTCGGCTTCCTTCTCCGACAGCGCCTCGGCGCGGGCGGCGAAGAACGCGTCCTGGGCCTCCTTGAACCGGGCCCACAGCTCCTCTTCGGCCTCGCGCCCGGCCCGCCCCGCCGCCTTCCAGGCCCGCATCAGGTCGCGGAACGTGCTCGCGGTCGGGCCCCAGGCCGTCGAGGTGGCCAGCGACTCGGCCTCCTCGACCAGCTTCTCCTTGCGGATCCGGACGGTCTCGCGCTGCTCCTCCAGGCCCGCGAAGTAGGCCTTGCGCCGTTTGGTGAACGCGTTCCGGGCCGCCGACAGCCGCTTCCACAGTGCCGCCTCTACCGCCCGTTCGGCGTGCGGGGCCGCCTTCCACTCCTCCAGCAGTTCGCGCATCCGCTCGCCGCTGCTCTTCCAGTGCGTGGCCTCGACGGCGATCTGCTCGGCCTCGGCGACGATCCGCTCCTTGATCTCGCGGGCGCTGGTCCTGGCCTGCTCCCGCGCCGCCTTGGCCTCCTCGCGCTTCTGCCCGACCAAGCCGACCAGCTTGTCCAGCCGCTCGCACAGGCCGTCCAGGTCGCCGAGCGCGTGCGCCTCCACGATCGTCGTGCGCAGCCGTTCCACCGAGGCCTGGGCCTGTGCGGGCGACAGGTCGGTCGCCGACAGCCGCTGCTCAAGCAGCGCGACCTCCGTCTCCAGCGACTCGTACTTGCGCCGGTAGAAGGCGAGCGCCTCTTCCGGGCTGCCCGCCTGCCACGAGCCGATAACTCGCTCGCCCCCGGCGGTGCGCACGTAGACCGTCCCGTCGGGATCAACCCGGCCCCACGGATGGTTGGCGGTGGTCACGGCGAACCTCCTGCTTGTGCCCGCCCGGAGAGGACCGCGGCCCTTACGGAGCCCTCCCCGGAGGCGTTTCGTCCGATATCAGGTTGTGTCGGTCATCACGTCGGTCTGTTGGTAAGTCTGCATCAGGTCTGCTTGATAGTGACGCTCCTGATGACGACCTTTTCCTTGGGATGGCCGTCGCCGGAGCCGTTGGAGTTGTCGCTGCCCGCCTTGGCCACGGCGTCGAGCACCGGCAGGCCCTGGGTGATCGTGCCGAAGGGCGTGTAATCCGCCGGGAGCGGGGAGTTCTTGTAGACGAGGAAGAACTGGCTGCCGTTGCTGTTCGGCTGGCCGGTGTTGGCCATGGCCACCGTGCCCGTCGTGTACTTGGCGCCCTTCAGGTTCTCGTTGGCGAAGCCGTACCCGGGCGTCCCCTGCCCCGTCCCGGTCGGGTCGCCGCACTGGAGCACGTAGATGCCGCTGGTCGTCAGCCGGTGGCAGTCGGTGCCGGCGAAGTACTTCTGCTCGGCCAGGTGCACGAACGAGTTGACCGTGCAGGTCGCCTTGCTGTTGAGCAGGTTGATGACGATGTTCCCGCGGTTCGTCGCGATCGTCGCCTGGTAGGTCGCCGTCCAGTCCGGGGTGGCGGGCGGCAGGCTCACCTTGCGCGCCGCGGTGCCGCTGGGCGTATAGGTGCAGTGGTGGGCCGGCTCGGCCACGGCCGACGCCGTCGCTGACGCCGACGCGCTCGCCGACGCCGTCGGGGAGGCGGCGGCGGACTTGGAGCCGCCGGTCCCGAACAGGAAGTACCCCCCGGCGCCGACCGCCACGACCGCGCACACCCCGCCCGTCACCATCGCCCGGACCCGCACCTTGTGCTGGTGCTGCGCGCGGCGCTGCTGCTGGCGCTGGTGGCGCTCACGGGCGAGCTTGCGCTGACGCTCCTTCTTACCCGCCACCGGTCAGGTCCTCCCTTGTCTGCGTTAGCCGGCGGTCCCGCTATCAGCGAAACTTCGCGAATCGTACCTGGATAGCACCGACTGCGGTACCCGCCGTTATCGGTTCGCGGCCGTGACGCCGGGCTCGGTAGCCTATAGGCGTCATCGCTGGTGCAGAGATGACCCGCACCGCACCGACGGCCGCACGGCCCGTCATCTCGCTGCGTGCCCGGCATGCTCTGCGCCCCTTATGGTCTCGTCAGGAAGGACGACCGTGCTCGTCACCGGGTTCCCCGCGGGAGCGTTCGCGGCGAACTGTTACGTCATTGCGCCGGCTCCGGGCGAGGAGTGCGTGATCGTGGACCCGGGCCAGGACTCCGTGGACGGCATCGAGGAGATCCTGGCCGAGCACCGGCTGAAGCCGGTGGCCGTCCTGGCCACGCACGGCCACATCGACCACGTCTGGTCGGTGGCGCCGGTCTGCGGCGCGAAAGACATCCCCGCTTACATTCATCCGGCGGATCGCGCGCTGCTGTCCGACCCGGCCCGCGGCCTGCCGCTCGGTGGCGGCCAGCAGTTGTTCGGCGGGCTGACGTTCACCGAACCGGACGACGTGCTGGACCTGGCGGACGGGATGACGCTGCGCCTGGCCGGGGTGGACCTGGTCGTGGACCACGCGCCCGGCCACACCGGGGGATCGGTCACGTTCCGGCTGCCCGCCGGCCCGGATCGCGTGATGTTCTCCGGTGACCTGCTGTTCGCGGGCTCGATCGGCCGGACCGATCTGCCGGGCGGGGACTACGAGACGATCCTGGACAGCCTGGCGCGTGTCTGCCTGCCGCTGCCCGATGAGACGATAGTCCTGGCCGGGCACGGCCCGCAGACCACGATCGGCGCGGAGCGGCGAAATAACCCGTTCCTGACGGGGCTCACGCCGGCCCGTGGCCCGGCCAGAGGGCTGTGACCGCCCGCAGGGGGCAGCGCCCCCTCAGGCGCTCGTTCGGCTAAAGCATTTTTTTAACATCGCGTGTGCGGCGCATCGGTCCGTACGCGCGGGAAGGTTGGGGACTTGATGATCCGCACCCATGGGGCGGGGACGCTGCGCGCGTCGCACGCCGGTTCGCAGGTGGTACTGGCCGGCTGGGTGGCGCGGCGGCGCGACCATGGTGGCGTCGTCTTCATCGACCTGCGCGACGCCAGCGGTGTCGTCCAGGTCGTCTGGCGGGGCGAGGGCGAGGTCGCCGGGGCCGGCGCCGGGCCCGGGACCGGTGCGGCGGGCCAGGACACCGCCGGGCACGGGCTGCGCGCGGAGTTCTGCATCCGGGTCACCGGGACCGTCCGGTCGCGGCCCGCGGGCAACGAGAACCCGGAGCTGCCGACCGGCGAGATCGAGGTCATCGCCGACGACCTGGAGGTGCTCAGCGAGGCCGAGCCGCTGCCGTTCCCGATCGAGGGCAACGCCGAGCTCAGCGAGGAGGTCCGGCTGAAGTACCGCTACCTGGACATCCGGCGCGAGCCGATGGCCCGGTCGCTGCGCACCCGGTCCCGCGCGGCCTATCTTCTCAGTGACGTCATGCGCGACCACGAGTTCGTGAACGTCGAGACCCCCGACCTGACCAGGTCCACCCCGGAGGGCGCCCGCGACTTCCTGGTGCCGGTG
>Ga0070737_10005780_pt1 | contig 11658 bp, 8 predicted proteins | sample Coa_R1_10_FD_66438 | JGI IMG/M metagenome (GOLD analysis project Ga0070737, IMG submission 66438) | Surface soil microbial communities from Centralia Pennsylvania, which are recovering from an underground coalmine fire - Coalmine... | ecosystem: Environmental > Terrestrial > Soil > Unclassified ... | reverse complement strand
CGAGCCTTGTGATCAAGGTCACCACCCGCTCCGGACAAGGCATGAAGAGGCCCACCGGCAGCATCAACACTTCTTATGGGACCTTCGGTTCGGTGAATGGAGGTTTCGACCTTGGCTACGGCGGCGATAACTGGGGCAATTTCATTGCTGCGAACGGCCTGAATACAGGACGCTTTCTTGATCCGCCCGAATTTCGGGTGTTTCACGCCAAGGGCAACGAAGAAAACATCTTCGATCGTGTGGACTATAACTTTACCCAGGCCGACTCTATTCATCTGAATCTGCAATACACCCGTTCCTGGTTCCAGACGCCGAACGCCTACGACAACCTCAACGTTCTGGACCAGTTTGGAAACAGCGTGGGTGAAACTGACCAGAAGTCGAAGATTGAGACCTTCAACATCGCGCCTACCTATACTCGACTCATCAATAATGATGCCGTCTTCAATTTTGGCGCTTATGCACGTAAGGACGCGTATAACTATTACCCCAGCGGCAATCCTTTAGCAGATTTTTCGCCAACGCAGTCAGAGACGGTGCAGCAGCGCCGGACCCTGTTGAATGCCGGCGTACACTCGGACATCTCCTACGTCAAGGGTGCGCACAACTTTAAAGCAGGGGCTGTATATGAGCATACCTTCCTGCGTGAAAATGATTCTCTCGGAATTGTGAACCCTACGTTGAACTCTCCCTGTGTGGATGCAAATGGCAATCCGCTGAATGGATTCACCGACCCTTCGCAATGTGCGGCGGCAGGGGACCGGCCTAATCCAGGATTCAATTCCGTTCTACTGCCTTATGATCTGACGCGAGGTGGCAGTCTGTACGCTTTTTATGGTCCGGCTGACATCAAGGAACTGGCATTGTATGCAGAGGACCAGATTACAGCCGGGAACTGGCTTTTCAACCTGGGGATGCGCGGTGACCTTTACAACGGCCTTACCCGCGAACGGCAGGCGGAGCCGCGACTGGGCGCTTCTTACAGCATCAAGCCCACCAACACGGTCCTGCGTGTTTCCTACGCGCGCACGCTGGAAACGCCTTTTAATGAAAACCTGGTCCTATCGAGCACAGGCTGCGCAAATTCTGTGCTTTCACCTCTGCTCTCGTGTACTCCGGGAGTGTCCGGTAAATTAAACCCGGGTTTTCGGAATGAATTTCACGCCGGATTTCAGCAGGCATTCGGTAAATATGCTGTTGTCAGCGGAGAGTACATCTGGAAATACACGCACAATGCATTTGACTTCAGCGTGCTGGGCAATACTCCCATTACCTTTCCGATCGACTGGCACAATTCGAAGATCCCAGGGTTTACGCTGCGTGCGGATGTGCCAAACTTCCACAATATCAGCGCTTTTGTTGTGATGTCGTCTGTTGCCGCGCGCTTCTTTCCACCGCAGATTGGGGGCGCTGGGGCGACCGTCGGACAAAGTGGATATCCTTTTCGCATTGACCATGACGAGCGCTACAACGAAACCACCCACCTCCAGTACCAGATTCCGTGGCGAAAGAGCCTGTGGTACAGCTTCAACTGGAGGTATGACAGCGGTCTGGTTGCTGGTTCTGTGCCTTGCTACAACGTGACGGACCCGAACAGTAGCTGCAATCCCATCAATGGAGGCACGTCCATTACTCTACCCAATGGTCAGCCGGGGATTGATCTGAGCAAACTCTCTGCGGACCAGCAGTTTCAGGCCGGACTTACCTGCGACGGCGTGCGGGCCACGCCCACCTCTGGCTTTACGGTGTGTGATGCCGCCGGACTTACTTCCAAACTGGTGAAAGTGCCCGCTCCAGGGACCGAGAACGACGACAAAAACCCACCGCGCATTCAGCCGCGCAGTCTCTTTGACATGGCCCTCGGCGATGACAATCTGTTCCATGGCGACCACTATAAATGGGGTCTGCGCCTCACGGCTGTCAATGTGACGAATAAATATGCGCTCTACAACTTTCTCTCAACCTTTAGCGGAACGCACTACGTGACGCCCAGGACTGTAACCGGAGAGGTGAACTTTTCCTTCTGATGTGCAGCCAAGCACTGATTTCAGGCCGCCTCCAGCAATGGCAGAGGCGGCCTTTTCTGCAGGCCGCTCTGTCTGGATTGATTCCTTACCGTTTCTCCGGTAGCGTCTGAGTATGGCTGGAGTTTTGTTGTCCCTGGCAGGCAGGGTGGCCCTGATTACGGGCGGTTCACGCGGAATTGGCGCCGAATGTGTGCGATTGTTTCATGAAGCAGGGGCAAAGGTGGCCTTCAGTTGCCGTTCGGTCCGGGCCGAAGCGCAGAAGCTGACGTCTCAATGCGGTGGTGAGACCATTGCTTTGGAACAGGAGCTTTCTTCCTCAAAGGATGGACGCGCTCTGGTGGAGAAGACTGTGACGGCCTTCAGCCGTCTCGACTGCCTCGTTGTGAACCACGGGATCTGGCCTCCGGAAGATATTTCGATTGCTGAGATGAGTGACGCGCAATGGCGTGGGACGTTGGCAGTCAATCTCGATAGCGTCTTCGGGCTGGTGCAGGCCGCAGTGGCCCAGATGAAACGGCAGAAGTCCGGAGGGCATATCGTTCTGATTAGCTCGACGGCCGGGCAGCGGGGGGAGGCGTATCACGCCGATTATGCCGCAGCCAAAGGGGCCCTGATCAGTCTGACCAAGAGCCTGTCCAGCGAACTGGCCGGAGAAGGCATTTACGTGAACTGCGTTGCTCCTGGGTGGGTGGCGACAGAGATGTCTGCTCCCGCCTTGCTGGACCCGGCCCGCAGAGAAAAAATCTTTTCGACGATTCCGCTGGGGCGGGTGGCTTCTCCACGGGAGATTGCAGGTCCCGTTCTGTTTCTGTGTACACCGTTTGCAGGTTTCATCAGCGGAGAAATCGTCAATGTGAATGGTGGCGCAGTTCTGGTGGGGTAAAGATGGTCTGGATGGTTCTAAATCAGAAAGAGGGCCGCTGCAGGAGTCTGGTGGCGCGATGCATCAGCATGGGGGTCCTGGTGTGGGCGTTGGTTTTGCAGGGGAATTCTGTTCACGCTCAGGGGACCCCATCACAGGACCCAGGCGCCAAGAAGGCCCAGATGCTGCTGGATGCCATGGTCCAGGCGATGGGCGGAGACCGCTGGCTCCATCTGCAGAATAGCTATATTGAAGGGCGCACCTCTGGTTTCTATCAGGGCAAGCCCACCGGAATGATAGGAGATTTCTACTGGTGGCACATCTTTCCCAGCCAGGACAGGATTGATCTGAGCAAGAAGCACGACGTAGTGGAGATCTTTGACGGCAGGCAAGGGTGGGAAATTACGTATCGTGGCAAGCGTCCTCTGCCTCAGGACCAGGTGGATGATTTTCTCCGCCGTCGCGACCACTCCATTGAAACAGTCGTAAAGGTCTGGATGAAAGACCCGAACACTATGTATTTATACGAAGGCCAGACACTGGCTGAACGTCATCTTGCAGACCAGGTGACACTCATCTCAGCCAGCAATGACTCCGTAACAATTCTGCTTGATGCCGATACGCACCTGCCGCTCAGACGTTCCTTCCAATGGCGCGACCCTTTTTACAAAGACAAGAATGAGGAAGTGGAAGAATACGACGACTACCACACGATTGATGGCATCCCAACTCCATTTACCATTACCCGTTTCCATAACGGCGATGAAACCAATCAGCGGTATGTATTCAAGGCCGCGTATAACGTGCCGCTTCCGCCAGACGGCTTTGATGCCGATGCCTTGGCCAAAAAAATCAGGAAATAGGACGCTTTTCTGTGGGCAGGAAGTACTGTGTTCCGTTTACCGGTCCTGTAATGCGCTTAAGAAGCCGCTGCAAATGGGCGGGGTTCCTGACGAAGTCGATCTCTGAGGTGTTGACGACCAGCAGATCGCTGGCCGTGTAATGAAAGAAAAAATGTTCATAAGCGGCGGCCAGTTGCTCAATATATCCATCGCTGATGGCCCGTTCTTCAGCAATGCCCTTGCGCTTCAGCCGCTGCTTCAGGACCTCTGGCGTGGCCTGAAGATAGATCACAAGGTCAGGCAGGGGCACATCTTGGCGTAGTTGCTGATAATAGCGGTTGTATAGCGCAAGCTCTGCATCGCTGAGGTTTACATAAGCGAAGATTTTGTCTTTTTCAAAGATGTAGTCGGAAACAACCGGCCCGGCATTTCCCCCGGCCTTTTGCAGCTGCTCATGCCGCTCTTTCAGGAACCACATCTGCGCAGCAAACGCCATTCCCGGTTCGCCGCGATAAAAACGGTCGAGAAAAGGATTGTTTTCTGGTTCCGTAAGATGCTTCGTACCCAGCTGGTCTGCAAGCAGCTTTGCCAGTGTGGATTTGCCCACGCGTATCGGACCTTCCACAGCAATAAAACGGGAATCTTTCAGGGACCTGGGCATAATAGAATAAAAAGCGAAAATACCATATTTGCAGAGAGCACCTCAACGCGCAAGTTACACTAATTTTTCTGATGCTTGCTACGCTTGCCACTGCCGGGGCCGTTACTCTGGCTGCCGGAGCATACACTTATGCGGCCATGTCGCCTACATCGCAGATTTTTGGCCGCACCATCATCGGCGGTCCGGACCCGCACGAGTTTGCACTGACCTACGACGATGGCCCCAACGATCCTTACACTCAGCAATTGCTCGATTTGCTGGCCGAGCAGAATGTCCGCGCAACCTTTTTTCTGATTGGCCGCTTTGTGCGCCGGCGTCCAGAGATAGTGCGGGCCATTCAAAAGGCCGGACACCTTATCGGCAACCATACATTGACGCATCCGGTACTCTTGTTCCAGTCTCACCGGCGTGTGCAGGATGAGTTGAAGGCCTGCAACGCTGCGCTGGAGGATGTGCTCGGTCACCCCGTCCGCTATTTTCGGCCTCCCCATGGAGCACGTCGCCCAGATGTGTTGCGCGCAGCGCGCGAACTGGGACTGACGTCGGTCCTATGGAATGCAATGGGATATGACTGGAGGCCCACCACGCCTGAAGCCGTGCTAGCCAACCTGCAGAAAGGCATACGCCGCAATCGTAAGCGCGGCAGAGGATCGAATCTTCTTTTGCATGATGGTGGACAAGCAGGTATTGGCCAGGACCGCAGACACACAGTTCTGGCCACCGCTTCGCTACTCAGATCGGCCAGGGACGCCGGCATCCGGTTTGTGACCGTGGATGCCTGGGCGCAAACTACTGATTGAAAACCCTTCAGGCACGGAAGGCCTCTCGTGCTGCAGAAATTGTCGCATCAACGTCTGCCATGGTATGGGCCGTACTCAGAAATGCCGCTTCAAACTGCGAAGGAGGAAGCCAAATCCCGTTTTCCAGCATGGCGCGATGAAAACGGGCGAATGTGCTCGTGTTGGAAGTAGATGCCGAGGCAAAATCCTTTACCGGTTCGCCAGTAAAGAACCAGGTAAACATAGACCCGGCACGATTGGCAGTCAGGTGGATGCCAGCACTTGCCGCCTCTGCGGTCACTCCGTCCACAACTGCGGCCGCCAGTCTTTCCAGCTGCGGATAGATGCTGTCGCGATGTGTCCTCAGGTGGGTCAGAGTGGCCAGGCCGGCAGCCATGGCCAGCGGGTTCCCGCTGAGCGTTCCCGCCTGATAGACCGGGCCCAGCGGGGCCAGTAGGTCCATGATTTCTTTACGCCCGCCAAAGGCAGCGCAAGGCAGGCCCCCTCCGAGGATTTTTCCCAACACTGTAAGGTCTGGCCGTACGCCATAGACCTCCTGGGCTCCGCCAAAGGCCAGACGAAATCCTGTCATGACCTCATCAAAGATGAGCAGAACACCTTCCTGCTGCGTGAGCCTGCGCAGCGTTTTCAGATATCCCTCCGCTGGCAGCACGCACCCCATATTTCCCACCACCGGTTCCACGAGGATGCAGGCAATCTCGTCCCGATGTGCCTCCAGGGCCATTTCTACTGCCTGCACGTCATTGAACGGCAGGGCCAGCGTAAAATGCGCCACCTCCTCAGGAACTCCGGCAGAGCCAGGGAGACCAAAAGTGGCGACCCCCGACCCGGCTTTGACCAGTAGCCCGTCAGCATGCCCGTGATAACAGCCCTCGAACTTAACAATATATTTCCGTCCTGTATAGGCACGCGCTAAGCGGATGGCGGACATGGCCGCTTCGGTCCCTGAGTTGACAAAACGCAGTTTCTCGATCGAAGGGAAGGCAAGTGTGACCAGCTCCGCAAGGTCGGCCTCCGCCGGAGTGGATGCTCCAAAGCTGGTGCTGTTTGCTGCCGCTGCCCGGATGGCCTCAACCACAGGAGGAAAGGCATGGCCCAGAATCATGGGTCCCCAGGACCCGAAATAGTCAAGATAACGGTTGCCGTCGGCGTCCCATAAAAAAGCCCCTTCCCCGCGAATGGCAAAGGGAGGATTGCCCCCAACGGCGCGAAAGGCGCGTACCGGCGAATCAACTCCGCCGGGAAGATACTTTTCCGCACGGGCCTGCAGGGCTGCAGAACGAGAAAGGGTCCGTCTCAAAGTACTGGGCATCACCCACCAGTATAGGGCTTCATGGCAGCGCCATTTGCCCAGGCAGTCAGAAGCGTTGCTTCCGGCTGCTGTGCATCGGCTTCAAGACCTGAGTACGGTGCGGATGTGCAGCTCCTTAAGTTGCGCGTCGCTCACCGGAGTCGGCGCATCCACCATCAGGTCAATGGCCTTGGCCGTCTTGGGAAAAGCGATTACTTCGCGCAGGCTTGATGCTCCGGCGAGGATCATCACCAGACGGTCCAGTCCAAGTGCAATTCCCCCATGTGGAGGAGTTCCGTATTGCAATGCTTCGAGAAAGAAGCCAAAGCGTTCCTTCGCTTCTTCTTCGGACATGCCAAGCGCCCGAAAGATCTGCTGCTGCACGTCCTGCCGGTGAATACGGATCGAACCGGAGCCTAGCTCAAGCCCGTTCATCGCAAGGTCGTAATAGCGAGCGCGCACCGATGCAGGGTCAGAAACCAGCCGGTCCATGTCCTCTTCATGTGGGGACGTGAACGGATGGTGTGCTGGCATCCACTTTCCGGTTTCGATGTCGTGCTCGAACATCGGGAAGTCCGTGACCCAAATGGGGCGGAAAGCGGCAGAGCCATCCACGATACCGGAATTGCGTTCCGGCGATGCGACAACCTGTTCGGTCACCGCAAATGCGCCGTGGCGGTCGGCATATTTCTTCGCCAGCTCCACACGGAAGCTTCCCGCGGCCGAATACACAGCAATCTCGCGCTCAGACAGCCGGCCCTCAAATTTCGTATCACTGGCCTGAATGTGCGTCGCTGCGTCTCCGGCCACGATGATGAGCAGATCGCCTTCCTCTGCCTTCGTCAGCTCGCGCAGTTTGGCAACCGCGTTCGGGAAGGACTTTTCCAGGCGTTTAAGGTCATCGATATATTTCGCTCCCTTGCGCGTATCGAAGAGCGGGCGGTTGTCGTCACGCTCTTTGCGCGAAAGCTCCCCAACTTTGGGAATCCGCAGTGCGACTACGGGCAAGGCGGGATCAATGGCCAGCGCTGCCAGGTCACTTTCAGAAAAGATTTCTTTCACATCGGTCAGGCCAGGCAGCCGGAGATCGGGCTTGTCGATACCAAACTGCCGCATGGCTTCGTCATAGGTAATCTGCGGAAACGGCGTCGGCAATGCAATGCCAACCGCTGCAAAGGCGGCCTTCAGAAAGCCTTCCACCACACGGAAGATCGTCTTCTGCTGTGGAAATGTCATTTCCAGATCAATCTGGGTGAACTCCGGCTGGCGGTCGGCGCGCAGGTCTTCGTCGCGGAAGCAGCGTGCGATCTGAAAATAACGGTCGAAGCCGGAGATCATCAAAATCTGCTTAAACAATTGCGGCGACTGCGGCAACGCGTAGAACGTTCCCGGATGCACGCGGCTGGGCACCAGATAATCACGCGCTCCCTCCGGTGTGGAGCGTGTCATAAAGGGCGTTTCAATCTCAAAGAAGTTCTGCTGTGAAAGATATTCACGCACAGCCAGGGTGATTTTATGACGCACCTCAAAGTTGTGCTGCATCTCAGCACGGCGCAGGTCAAGATAGCGATATTTCAGCCTCACCTCTTCGTTGCTGATGGCTTCCTCGGCAGGCGAAAACGGCGGGACTTTGGCGTCGTTGAGCAGGCGCAGTTCTTCGGCGACTACCTCAATCTCACCGGTGGCCATTTTAGGATTGATGACGTCTTTGCCGCGCAACCGCACTTTCCCGATGGCGGCCACGACATATTCCGGCCGCGCCTGTTCGGCCTTCGCGTGAGCAGCCGGCCCGAGCTCCTTATCAAACACAACCTGAGTAATGCCATAACGGTCGCGCAGATCAAGAAAGATGAGATTGCCATGGTCGCGGCGGCGGTTCACCCATCCCAGCAAAACAACGGATTTCCCCGCGTCCTCAGAGCGAAGCTCTCCGCAGGTATGCGTACGTTCCAGTGTTCCTAAAAAATCCAGCAAGGTCTGTGTCCTTATTTAACAAGCAGCAAATTCCTACGCAAATTCAGGCCAGCAAAATGTGCTGAGCGCGCATGCGAGGTTCTTGCAGGGGGCCAGTTCCATCGTGGGCCCCCATTGCTTCGCCTACCCGAAGCGTCGAAACTACAAGCGTCGGATTAGCCCTGACGCAAAACTGTTACCAGCTCCGCCCGGGCCACCTTCACCTGCTCACCCTTTGCAAAATCCTTTACCGTCAAGATACCGGATTTCACTTCGTCCTCGCCCAGCAACACGATCTTTCGCGCCAGCTTGTTCCCAATCTCGAACGACTTTTTTACCCGAAAGCTGCCATCGCCCAGCTCTACTTGCAGGCCTGCGCGACGCAATTCGCGGGCAAGATCAAGCGCTGCTGCGTTTTGTGCTTCTCCCACCGGGGCGACATATGCATCCGCCAGTTTGCCGTGCTGGGCAGCCTGGGCCTGAAGCGTCAGAACCAACCGGTCTTCACCCATAGCAAAACCGATGCCCGGTGCTTTCGGTCCCCCAATGACTTCCGACAAACCGTCATAGCGTCCGCCACCAAGCAGCGCGTTCTGTGCGCCCAGACCGCCATGCGTGAACTCAAACGTCGTGCGCGTGTAGTAGTCCAGCCCGCGTACCAGTCTCGGATTCACTTCATACTTCACGCCGCAGGCATCGAGTGCCGCGCAGACCGCCGCAAAGTGCGCCCTGGAATCTTCATCCAGGTAATCTGCAATCTTCGGCAGCGATTCGATGATCGGCTGGTCCTCCGGGACCTTGCAGTCGAGCACGCGCAATGGGTTTGTTTCCGCGCGTCGCTGGCAGTCCACACACATCAGCGGGGCCTTGTCCTTGAGTGCCTCGCGCAATGCCGCCACATACCGCGGGCGGTCGCTTGACGAACCTACCGAATTGAGCACCAGCTTCCATCCGTGAATGCCAAGTTCATCGAGCAACGTGGCCAGCATCTCCAGCACTTCGGCATCGCGCAAGGGTGATTCAGACCCCGCACTGGGAGGTCCGATCACTTCAGCGCCAATCTGGTAGAACTGCCGATAGCGCCCCTTCTGCGGGCGCTCTCTGCGAAACTGCGGCCCAATATAGTAGAGCTTCTGCAGCAGTCCTGTCTCGCCAAGCTTGTGCTCGATATATGCGCGGACCACGCCGGCTGTATTTTCAGGCCGCAACGTCAGAGACTGCGACTTTTCCGACTGTGCCCGCGCACGGTCTTCCCACGTGTACATCTCCTTGGAGACGATGTCAGTTTCTTCTCCGACGCCCCGCGCAAAGAGCTGCGTCTCCTCAAAGATGGGCGTGCGGATCTCCCAGAAGTTATAGCGGGCAAAGACGCGCCGCGCCGTTTCTTCAACGAAGTTCCACAGTCCAGTTTCCGGCGGCAGAAGGTCCCGTGTGCCGCGAACGGCTTTCAATGTACTCATTTGCTGTGAATTGGCCTAATCCTTAGATTAACAGGGGAATGGGCCTCATGCAGCAAGAGGGATTGACTTCCCGTTCTAGCTGGTTGCAGAGGACCTGCTCGGTCAAAATTCTTCCGAGTGGGTAGAATCCACGCTCTTGTCTCTGATTCTGGAACTGCCAAAGACCCGGAAATCCGAGACCTGTTTTAAGCGGAAGATGGGGCCATGGCTGTCTTTCGGGACCTTGATGCGGAAGAAGTCTGCTTCATGAACATCTTCAAGCACAAAGGCAGGACGGAGGTCCGGAGCGGCCGAGGCAATTTCCACATCCGTCAACTCGACATTCTTTACATGGCGCAAATAAAAGCCGTGAGCGGGCAGCGGTCCAAACATGTGCGGGTCAGGATAGGCGTCCTCTTTTTCCGGCACCTGAAGGTTCGCTGCTTGCGCGTCCCCGCCGCCCTGGTGATGCAGGTAAAGATTGTTAAACCGGATCTCTTCGACCGGATGGCCGGGGATCCCGCTAATCAGCACAGCCTGGTGTGAGGCAGAATTGTAACTGACAATGTTACTGAACAGGATACGGCGCGCATCACCCACCGGCACACCCTGTGGTCCTCTCATCCGGCTGCCCAGACGCACAAAGATGGGCGTATTCATGATGTCGCGCATGGTGATGTTGGTAATTGCAATATCTTCAAGCAGGGCCCCATCCACGCTCTCAAGCGCAAATCCGCCGCACCCTTCAAAGACACAATTCGAGATGGTGATGTTTTTGAAGCCGCCATTTGATTCTGTGCCGCACTTGATCCGCCCGGTGCGTGGGACTCGCTGACCGGGAGGAAATTTCTTGAAGGTCCCGTCCAGCAAAGTGCCGAGCTCATATGTACCAGTGACATAACAATTCGTAATCGTCAGGTTTTCTGTGGCGCGTGCGTAGCCGAGTGCAAAAGAGCTTTTCGGGCAAATACCATCGTCCCAGGGCGAATTGACGCTGCAATTTGAGACACGGACGTTCTTGCAGCAATCAATGTCCATCCCGTCGCGGTTTGTGTCGATCTTCAGATTGTCAATCGTAAAATTGTCTACGCCAGTCGCAAGGATGCCAAAATGGCCGCCTTTCAGAATTGAAAAGTCACGCAGAATGACATTGCGACAGTTCTTTAGGGCGATCGCTTTATTGCCTACGCGCGGGTTTTCCGCCAGTGGCTGCTCATTCGCCCATCCGCGGCTGAGGCCTTTTCCATAAATCAGGCCTGGGCCGCAAATGGTCACATCGTGTAGGTCCTCACCCCAGATCAGGCTGTTGTGCCAGTGATTATGTCCGTAATCCTGATAGCTTTCCCATGGCGCATTGGATTCTGCAGGATCATAGCCCTCATTTCCCGTCGCAGGCGTTTCCGCAGCAAGAATCGTGGCGCCCTGTGACAGGTACAAAGCAACATTGCTCTTCAGGCGAATGGAAAAAGAATGATATGTGCCGGCAGGAAACAGAACCGTGCCGCCTCCCGCATTGGCCGCCGCTTCGATGGCTTTGTTGATGGCCGAGGAGTCGATCGACTTGCCGTCGCCAGTTGCGCCAAAGGCGCGCACATCGTAAATGCTTCCATGCGCTGGTGGAGCAGAGACTGTTGTCTGCGCTCCAATGCCCAGAGGGGCAAAGGCGCCGGCGGCTCCGACGGTTGCATATTTCAGAAAATCACGGCGGGGTTTCTGCATCGGGTACGTTCTCCTTGTGGTCAGACCTCGTAGAAACAATACAGCATCACCCATCGATTTGTCT
>Ga0070737_10005779_pt1 | contig 11658 bp, 9 predicted proteins | sample Coa_R1_10_FD_66438 | JGI IMG/M metagenome (GOLD analysis project Ga0070737, IMG submission 66438) | Surface soil microbial communities from Centralia Pennsylvania, which are recovering from an underground coalmine fire - Coalmine... | ecosystem: Environmental > Terrestrial > Soil > Unclassified ... | reverse complement strand
TAAGTTCACCGGACAGGGCGCGGTGCGCCCGGTCTACTTCACCGTTCTTATCAGCCACATACTCCTGGCCGCGGCAGTGCCGCCACTTGCGATCATCACGCTGGCGCGGGCTTTGCGGGGCCGCTTCGATGCTCATCGCCGCATCGCGCGCTACGCCTGGCCGATCTGGATCTACGTATCGTTGACCGGAGTGGTCGTTTACCTGATGGTGTACATCATCTACCGTCCCGCCCGCCTGTGAGCAGCGCCACGGTCGCGCCCGGGAACGTCACAGGGTATCGTTGCAATATGAAGGAGCGACTACAGAGCGACCTCAAGGCGGCGATGAAAGCGCGCGACAGTGTCAGGCTGATGACGATCCGCGGCATTCTTGCCGAAATTACGCGCGTCGAGAAGGAGACGCGCCACGAGGCCACCGACGCCGAGATCGTAACAGTGCTCAAGCGCGAGCGGGCGCGGCGCGACGAGGCGATCGGCTTCGCGCGTCAAGGCAATCGCCAGGAACTGGTGAATCAGTACGAAGCCGAAGCCAAAGTGCTCGACGGCTATATCCCGGCGGCGGCAGGCGAGGATGAAGTCCGAGCCGCAATCGACAGCCAAATCAAGGCGGGCGCCAGGCAGATTGGACCGATCATGAAAGCCTTGCGCGATCAGTTTGGAACGCGGCTGGATGGCAAAATGGCCAGCGAGCTGATCAAGTCCGCCCTGTCCGCCGCCTGAGGGCTGTGCTTAGAGGCAATCGGTTCCCGACGCACGCTCGGCACTGGGAGTCCGCGAAGGCCGTGCGCCCAGGTGTTCCACGGACTAACTGCCGGTACCACGGCTGCTTTGCGCCTTCCGCCAACGGGTTTGTGCGCTTCATGGGGATGCCGGAGGCCTGACCGCCATGTTGTCGGGTCTGGCGGCGGTGGAGTGGTGAGGCAAGAGCCCACAAATCAGCTGGTCAATCGAACAGCAGACGCGCGAAAGGCGGCACCGATCCTGGCCGGCAGGCATCTGGACGAAGGAGCCTCTGCCTTGGGAGTGGCAGGAGGCTCTGTTATATCCCCTCGAGGATGGAGGCGGCAGAACTCCGATGCCGCACTCGGCATCGGGGAGGAAGAATGGATTGCAATGGCAGGCGAGGACTCCCCTAAGCGCGATGTATTCGATCGCATCGCTGTGCCGCGTTCGCGGCTGATATTGCTGGCGCTGCTCATAGTGCTCGATTTATCGTGGTCCGGACTTACGCTTGCGGCGGCAAACCCTCTACCCGGCCAGGCACATGCCTCGCCGTCGCTGCTTACGCGCCAGCCGCTGGGCTTTGGCAGGAGCGCGGTTGAACATTTCGTCGGCCGTTTGCACCATCTGCCGGCGGAAATTCCCCGACTAATCGGATTCGCGCACCGGCAGCGCGGTGTACTTGGGCGCAGCGGCGGCGTGTTGATGATGCTGCTGCTGATCGCGATTGGCTACGGGATCTTCGGCCGCGCGAAGCTCGCGCGACGCGTCAAACAGGCCTTTGCCCCGTTGTCGGAACGAGTATCGCCCGGCGGCCGGCAGTGGCTGTGGGCCATTGCGGAATTAGCGGCCGCGGTGCTGGCGCCGGCGCTGTTGTGGAGCTTGTGGGCATTCGTGGAACTACTGAGCGGCTTCCACGGGCCGCTGTTCATGCTGGTAGGGCAGCTCCTGCTGGCGTGGACTATCTATGCACTGGTACTCGTCATCCTGCGCGAGCTGATGATTGTTCCCTTGCTGCCGATCCATCCCGAACATGGCCGCTATCTTTTCCGCTTTGGCCGCTTGTTGCTGGCCTACGGAATTGCGGTCAGCGTATGCCGCAACCTGATCGCCGACTTCGGCGCGCCCGCTGGCGTTGTCGCATTGATCGATTTCGGGCTGCGTTTGTCGCTGGTCATTATGCTCGCCGCCGTCACCGTGCGCCGCGCCGCCGTGGTCGGCCTCTTTCCCGCCGTCCCCAACATTCTTTACCGCGGGTTCGTGACCTCCTTCACCCGCCTGTATCCGCTGGTGTGGCTGGCGACGCTCACGATCGCGCTGCTTCAGTTGGCGGGTTTCGCGGCGCTGGCAAGGTTCCTGTGGGCACGCACCTGGCTGCCGGTAGGGCTGTTCCTGGCGTCCGTCGCCGCCTACACCCTGAGCGAGCGGGCGCTGCGCCGCTGGCTGCTCTCCGACCACGCCCAGCACGAAAATGCGCGAGCCTTCTATCTCTCGCTGACCCGCGTGCTCAGGTATCTGATCGCTCTTGCGACCATCGCCGGATTCACCCATCTGGTCGGCGCATTTCGTCCGCTCTACAGTCTGGTTTCGCAGCCGGTCTTTAGCCTGGGCAATAAGGACGCCTCGATCCTGTTGCTGGTCAAGGCGGCGGCCATTGTGATGGTCTTCGCGCTCTCGGCGCGACTGATTCGCGACTATTGCGAATTTCGCATCTACCCGCAGCTCAACATCGATCCCGGCGTTGCCAACGCCGTCAATACCTTTATCGTCTATGTCATTGTCGCGATCGGCGTGCTGGCTTCCGTAGAGGCGGTGGGCCTGGGCCTGAGCACGATCACGCTGTTCGCCGGCGCGCTGGGAATCGGGCTGGGCATGGGGTTGCAATCGATGGCGAACAACCTGACCAGCGGCTTGACCCTGATCTTCACCCGGGCGCTGCGCAAGGGTGACGTCGTTACCACCGGCGACACCCTGGGCATTATTCAGGAAGTCGGCATCCGCGCGACGCGGATGAAAACCCCCGATGCGATCGAATACCTGGTGCCCAACTCCGAATTCGTCGACGGCAAGATCGTCAACTGGACGCGCTCCGATCCCTTCACGCGCCTGCACGTGCCGATTGGCGTGTCATATGACGCCAGTCCCGAGATGGTGCGGCGAATCATGGAAGAAGTGGCGGCGAGCACGCCCAGCGTGCAACCCACGCCGCCGCCGGAGGTCTGGTTTTCAGGCCTGGGCGACTCCAGCCTTAACTTCGAGCTGCTGGTGTGGATTAACGTTAAAGAGATCCAGCCCGAGCGGGTGCAAAGCGACCTCTACTTCGCACTGTTTCAGGCTCTGAAGGACGCCGGCATCGAGATTCCCTTTCCCCAACGCGACATCCATATCCGTTCCACCGAGGTGCTGCCGCCAAGACGCGCCTAATCCGCGTGCGAGGGGCGTCATGCCCGGGCGGATTCGAGCCGCTCCAATTCCGCGTACAATTTGTCGATTTCCCGCCCGAGCTGTTCGTAACGCGCGATCATCTCGTTGGCGTCCTTGCGCGCCAGGTAAAAGTTGGGATCGTTCATTTCGCCGGCCAGCGCGGCGCGCTGCGTCTCTTTGTTTTCGATCGAGGCTTCCAGCTCGCGTCGGGCACGCTCGGCCCGCTCTGCCTTGCGTTGCGCCTCGCGATCGATCGGCGCGCGCCGGCCGTTGCCGCTGGCGCCATTTAGGTTTGCGCCGGTGGCCGCGCGCACTTGCCTGGCAGCGGGTGGCGCGGCGACCGGGACTTGCGTCTCCATCTGTTGCTTTTTCGCGAGGTAATCATCGTAGTTGCCCAGATAGCGGATTGCCTGCCCTTGGCCAACCTCGACTACTTCGGTCACGAGCTGATTGAGCACGTAGCGGTCGTGACTGACGATTACGACCGTGCCCTGATAACGCTGCAAGGCCTCCAGCAGACTGTCCTTGGCGACGATATCGAGATTGTTGGTGGGTTCGTCCAGCAGTAGGCAATTGGTCGGCTGTGCCAGCACCTTGGCCAGTGCCAGGCGCCCCTTTTCGCCGCCCGAGAGCACGCCGCCGCGTTTGTAAACGTCATCGCCCGAAAATAGCATCGCCGCGAGCAGGTTGCGGGGCTGCAGGTCGTTCAGATGGCGGGCGCTGTCGCCCAGTTCGTCGAGCACGCGCCTTTCGGGGTCGATCGCCTCGCTGAGGTCCTGCGCGAAGTAGCCGCTGGCGACGTTGTGTCCGACCACCAATTGACCACCGCTGAGTGGTTCCACGCCGGCGAGCATTTTCATCAGCGTGGATTTGCCGGCACCGTTGGGCCCCACCAGCGCTACGCGCGCGCCACGTTCGATCACGAGATCGATGCCGTTGTAGACGGTCAGCGTGCCATAACGCTTCGTGGCGCCCCGCAGTTCGAGCACGCGGCGGCCACTGCGCACGGCGGGTGGGAAATCGATGACGGGCGGTTTGTCCGCGCCCAGCGGCGGCTCCAGACGCTCAATACGCTCCAGTTGCTTGATGCGGCTCTGCACGAGCTTGGCCTTGGAGGCCTGGGCGCGAAAGCGGCTGACGAAATTCTCGATATGTTCGATTTCTTCACGCTGCTTTTCGTACGCGGCCATCTCCAGCGCGAAGCGTTCGTCACGCTGCCTGAGGTAGGCCGAATAGCCGCCATTGTATTCGGTGAGCCGGCCGCGGCCGACCTCGACCGTCTTGTGCGTTACCCGGTCCAGGAAATAGCGGTCGTGCGACACCAGAATGATGCCGCCTGGATACTGGCCGAGGAATTCCTCCAACCAGTTGCGCGCCTCGAGGTCGAGATGGTTGGTGGGCTCGTCGAGCATCAGAAATTCCGGCTGTTGCAGCAGCAGCTTGGCCAACCCCACGCGCATGCGGATGCCGCCGGATAATTCGCCTACGTCACGGCTCAGGTCCTCCGGTGTGAAGCCCAGCCCGAACAGCAGTGACTCCGCCCGGCTTTCCGCCGTGTAGAAATCATGCCGCTCCAGTTCGGTCATGACATCGCCCAGTTCGACCAGCGCCGCGTCGTGTTCCGGGCCGCGTTGGTCATGCGCCAGGATGGTTTCCAGTTCCCGCCGCCGCGCGTCGAGCGCCAGCATTTCGGCCAGCGCCGAGAGCGTCTCGGCCAGCAGCGAACGGCCGCCCATCTCTGGCGTGTCCTGCGCGAGGTAACCGACACGGGTCCGTTGCGGGCGATTGATGCGCCCGGAGTCGGGCGGCACGATGCCGGCGATAATCTTCAGCAGGGTGGTTTTGCCGGCGCCATTGAGGCCGACCAGTCCGACCCGATCGTCATCCGCCATCGACCAGCTCACGCGATCGAATATGGCCCGCGAGCCGTAATACTTGCTAAGTTCTTCGATGCTGAGCACTGATTTCCACTCTTGCCGGGCCTGTCAGGCGCGGCTGCGCCAATCGGGCTACAATTTTCTCCGTGGTTTCGACAGGCGGCCGGAAGTTGATGTCCAACCCTTGCGGGGCGGGCCATCCCGCGGCCGCACCACCCCGGCTGGCGCGCGCATTCGGCCGCCGGCGACGGTAACAAGCGGTTATTTTAGCCTGTGCCGCGCCGACGCGAAAGTTTCACCGAGCCATACCTTAAAGCCAGGGCCTGTGTGTGCCACACTGAAGGGCGAATCGAGGAGATACCATGGCAGCCATCCATCCCAATGACCGGTTGCTGATCATCGATCGCAAGTTATTCCGGGACGATGTCACCAATCTCTTCGTTGGCGTAGTCGAAGAGTATGAGGAGGGCGTGGTGCGCCTGCGCGGCTACTCCTACCATATCAATCCCTACGAGATCGGCACGGAGAAGCGCGCCGGCGAGCGCGTGCGCGTGGTCTCGGTTGGCGGCGGCGACGTCATCTATGTGCTGCCGCGCGAAATGAACATCACTCAGGTCGAAGTTCGCCGCTCGCCCAAGTCACTGATATTATCCGACAGCCAGCTCGTGACGATGGACCTGACCGATTACCTGACCCGTACCTGAGACGCTTGGATTTGTCCGCCGGTTTCCTCGGCGGCCTGCCGCGCACGAACAAAGTCGACGATTGCGGCGGTGGTGGCGGGAGGGTTGTCCAGCGTAATGTGATGGTAGGCGTTGGGAATCTCCTGCAGTACCGAGCCAGCGATGCGCCGATGCAGAAGGCGTGCGCGGCGCGGGGAAAGAATCGTGCTCTGCGCGCCTCGCAGGATTAGCGTGGGCAGGTGAATCGAGCGCACTTTGGGGTACGGCAAGCGGCCCGCGCCCACGCGCCGCCAGGCGCGGGTCTGCGGATCGAAGCGGAACGCCCAGCGTCCGTTGGGCAATTGCTCGGAGCTCTTGAGGGCGAGGTCAGTCAGGATCTCGCGCGAGACCGTGCTGGGGCCTGGCACCAGGTGAAAGCGGCGCAAGACCTCATCGCGTGAGGCCATTTCGGGCCGCGTGCCTCCCTGAGCGCGCCGTCGCCAGTTCCATTGCAGTCGCCGCCACAGCGAGGGCGGCGTGCCAGGCGAATCCAGCACCAGCAACATCTTCAGCCACTCGGGCCGGCGTGTGGCGACCCATACCGCCACCATCGCTCCCATCGAATGCCCGCCCAGAATCACCCTGGTGCCGAGCTGATCGATGAGCGCTTCGGTATCTTCCACGTAACCCCTGGGCCCGTAATGCTCCAGCGAGGTCCATTGGCTGCGGCCGTGGCCCCGAAAGTCAAGCGCCAGCACGCGCCCCAGCTCGGTCAGATGCGGCGCGACATAGTCCCACCAATGAGTATTGGCGGCGCCGCCGTGCAGCAGCAAAAGCGTGTCGCGAGCCGCATCGCCGCCCCAATCGACGTAATGCAGCCGCAAGCCATTGAGCGTGATGAAGTGATCGGTGGGTGGGGTTTGCTGGATCGATACCGATTCGAACGCCATTGCGCCATACTAAACGATCGCCGCACCGTATCCGAGAGCGGCCGCGTTTGAGCGTGGCGGTTTCGTCGCGCATAATCCCTCTTCATGATTGAACGATGGGCGGCTGCGGCCCGCGCGAGGCGCGGCGCCCGAGTGCCGGCGGCGATTGCGCTCGCGTTGGCGGCGCTGCTCCTGGCCAAGCCCGGCCATCTTGGTGCGCAGGATCAGGGCGCCGTGCCAATCAAGGGGCCGTTGACGGTCACCCTCAACGCCTATCCGACGATGGGGCCGGCGCCACTGACGGTGGGCTTCTATCCCACGATTATCGACCCCGAGGGTTCACCGATCGCCATGTATACCTTCAGATTCGGCGACGGCAGTCAGACCTCCGGCCCTCCGGTGGCCGTGACGCTGAAAACTTATCCCAAACCCGGATCGTACGTTGCCAGTCTTACGGTGGTGGCGGAGGACGGCCGCACCGCTACCGGCTTTGCCGGAATCAACGTCGGGATGAAAGCGAACTAACGCATGAGAGCGAAGGGTTTTGCGCGGGCAGCCGGCCGCATGGCCATAATTTTCACGAGCCTGTGTTGGCTGGGCTGCGCGGGCAACGATCAGCTCGCCGCGCTGCAGCGCCAGGTGCAGTTGCAAGGCGAGCTCATCCGGCGCCAGGGGAAACAAATTCAGAACCTGCAGAATTCCATGAACCGCTACCCGCGCAATCAGCCCCCTCCGGCCTGCGACGAGCCGGTGATGCGGCAGGCGATGGCGCGCGGCGACGAGCAAAGCGCGCAAGGAAAGCCGCAGGTTGCGGCGGGATATTACCGCGATGCGCTGACGGCCTGCCCCGGCAATCCGCAGGCCGAGCTGAAGCTCGCGCAGACCGACGAGCTGCTTGGCAACCGCGCCCAGGCGCTCGACCACTATGGGCGTGTCGCCAACGGCGGTGACCCGGCGCTGGCCGCGGTTGCGCGCCAGGCCCTGGCGCGTCTGGGCCGCCCCTGAGCCGGTGCGGCGGCAGAATTCGGCTCCGCCGCCGGCCGCGGTATCGCGCGCTTTTCTTTCGCGCCACTCTCGCCTAAAAAGGGGACGAGGCCAAGCTATGGATTTCAGTTTTAGTGCCGAGCAGGAGATGTTGCGGCAGAGCGCCCGCACATTGCTGGAGAAAGAGTGTCCCACCACCGTGGTGCGTCGTCTGATGGACGACGCGGCGGGCTACTCACCCCAACTGTGGGCCACCATGGCCGAACTCGGATGGCTGGGGCTCACGATTCCGGAGCAGTACGGCGGCTCGGAAGCCAGCTATATCGATCTGATTGTCCTCACCGAGGAAATGGGCCGGGCCGTGCTGCCTTCGCCGTATCTGTGGACGGTGCTGTTCGCAGAGGCAATCATCCGCGGCGGCAGCGACCATCACCGGCAGGCGCTGCTCCCGGCGATTGCCAGGGGTGAATTGATCGGCACGCTCGCCTTGCTGGACTCGCCAAGCTGGGACCTCGAACAGATCGCGATGCCGGCGCGCGCGCAAAACGGCAACTTCATCCTGGAGGGCCGCAAGCTGTACGTGAACGACGCGCACATCGCCGACTATCTGCTGGTGGCGGCGCGCACCGCGGCCTCCGGCCGCGCGGGGATCACGGTTTTTGCGATCGAGCGCGGGCGGGCCGGCGTCGGCGTCCAGCCGCTGCAGACCATGGACCGCACGCGCAAGCTGGCGGTGGTGAGCTTCGACAAGGTTCAGGCCGCCGCGAGCGATATCGTTGGCACGCTGGACAACGGCGCTGACTTGCTGGAGCAGGTGGTTCAGTGCGGCAAGGTGGCGCTTGCGGCCGAGATGGTGGGCGGCGCGCAAAAGGTACTCGACCGCACGATCGACTATGCGCGCGTGCGCGAACAGTTCGGGCGCCCGATCGGCAGCTTTCAGGCGGTGCAGCACAAATGCGCGAACATGCTGATCGCGATCGAGCGTGCGCGTTCCGTGACCTACTATGGCGCGTGTGCGCTGAGCAGCCAGGGGCCCGATGCGGCCATCGCGGCCGCCACTGCCAAGGCCGCCGCCTCCGATGGTTATCGCGACGTGGCGGGCGAAGGCATCCAGCTTCACGGAGGTATCGGCTTCACCTGGGAACACGACATGCATCTTTATTTCAAGCGCGCCAAATCCGCCGAATACACCTTCGGTGATGCCAATTTCAATCGCGAGATCATCGCGCGCCATCTGGCGGCTTAAACGCATCGCCATGTGTGATTGCGGTCAAGCAACTCTTGGGCGGCCGGGATGAAGCCGACGCAACGCGGGGCCTGGCATGAGTGAGCGGCAGCGCCAGGAGCGTGTCATTGTCGCCAGCCTGTTCGTGACGATGATGGTGGTGACGGGACCGGCGGCGGGTGCGATCGGTGTGATTCTGCCGGCGCTGTTGCGCGAGTTCCATTGGACTCGCGCGCAGGCCTCCAGCCTCATCTTCGCCAGTGTCCTCGCGGGTGGCCTGCTCGGCCCGGTGGTTGGATGGCTCATCGATCGCGCGGGGGCAAGCTTGGTGATGGCGGTGGGCTTTGTCGTCGTGGCGGCATCCTATGCCGGTCTGAGCGTGCTCCATTCGCTCAATGGGATGCGGGCCCTGTACGGTGTTTTCAGCATCGGCAACGCGATGTGCGGCCTCATTCCGGGCATGGTCGTGGCAGTGAATTGGTTTGGCCGGCGCAAAGGCGCCGGCAGCGGCCTGGCGGTCTTCGGCTTCGCCCTTGGCCTGGCGGCTTCCGCGCCGATCGAAACCTGGATCATCGCTCGCCTGGGATGGCGCATGACGCTGCGATTTCTGGCGTTGCCGCCGATAATCGTGGGATTGCCGCTGGCGCTGTTGTTTATCACCACGCGCCCGCCGACCGCGCAAGCAAGCGCACCGCTAGCCCAAGCCGCGCCCGGGTTGGAAGTACGGGCGGGACTGGCCTCGTTCGCGTTCTGGCAATTGCTGGCGGTGCAGATGCTGTTCGCGCTGGGATTCGGCGCAGTCTTTCTGCACATCATCACCTACCTGATCGGCGTGGGCTTTACGCCTGGTCACGCCGCCGCCATCTTCAGCCTGCAAACACTGGAAAGCGGAGTGGGCGTGGTCGGGCTCGGCATTGTTGCCGATCGCCTGGGCGCGCGCCGGGTGCTGGCGTTATCGATGGTGGTGCTGGCCAGCGGTATCATGGCGCTGCTCGGCGCGGCCAGCCACAAATACGGCATGCCGATGGTGCTGCTGTTCGTCGTGGCCTGGGGCACCACTGCCACTTCGATCAACACGCTGCTGCCGATCCTGATCGCGGAGACCCTGGGAGTGCGCCGGCTGGGAACCTTCAGCGGTATCCTGCACTTTGGCGCCTCTATCGCGCATGCCTTGGGGCCGCTGATTTCGGGTATCCTGTTCGATATGACCGGTAATTATTCCCTGTCCTTCCAATTGGGAGCGGCGCTGGTGCTGATGACAGGCGGGTTGGTGGCGGTCGCGCGGCCGGCCCGGGGCTGGAATGAAATTCCGGTGCCGGCGCGGCCGCGAAGCTCGGGCGTGGGAGTCTGATTATGACCATTGGCAGCGGATTGAACTGAAGTATGACGGGCGCAAAGCGCAGCATTATTATTCACGGCCATTTCTACCAGCCGCCGCGAGAAAGTCCGTGGACTGGACTGATTCCGCCCGAAGCCAGCGCCGCGCCATTCGCGAACTGGAACGAACGCATTCTGCATGAAGCCTATCTGGCCAATGCCCATGCGCGCCTCAAGCAGGGTTCCGTCATCTGGGTGCGCAACAATTACGAGGCGTTGAACTTCGATTTCGGCCCGACTCTGTGCGAATGGCTCGCGCGCCACGGGCGCGCCGCGTACGAAGCGATCCTGCGCGCCGACGCCCTCAGCGTTGAGCGCCGGGATGGGCACGGCAACGCTATTGCCCAGTCTTACAACCATTCGATCCTGCCGCTTCTGTCGCCAGCCGACCGCGAGGTTCAGATCGCCTGGGGCATCGAGGACTTCCGTTTCCGTTTCCAGCGGCTGCCCGAGGGCATGTGGTTGCCCGAATGTGCGGTCGATCCGCCGACCCTCGAAGCGGTGGCCCGCGCGGGAATCAAGTTCGTCATCCTTGCTCCCTGGCAAGGCGAGTTTCGCTCCGAGGATTCCGAGGCACAAAGCGCCGCCGCCGGGCCGTTCCAATGGCGCAGCGGAGAACAGCGCCTGCTCGTGTTCCGCTACGATCGGGACCTGGCCGGTTATGTGTCGTTTGGGGATGCCCTCAGCGATGGCGAGAACCTCGCCGAGGCCCTGATCGGCCAGGCACGCGCTCTGCCGGAGGGCGCCACGCTGCTGATCGCCACCGACGGCGAGACCTTTGGCCATCACAAGCACACAGGCGCGAGCGAGCTGGCGCGTTTGGTCGAGCGCATCGGGCAGGAACCGGACCTGAAGATCACCAACTGCGGCGAGGTCGCCGCCCGCGGGCGTATCGCCGGGACTTTCGAACTCCACGCCACCTCCTCATGGAGCTGTCCGCATGGCGTGGAACGGTGGCGCTCGGATTGCGGATGCCGCTTGACCGAAGGCACCTCGCAGCGATGGCGCGCGCCGCTGCGCGAAGCGATGGAATTCGTCAAGCGCCACGTCGATGCAACCTATGCTCGGGAGGCCGGCGCGTATTTGAGTGACCTCCAGGGCGCGCTGAAAGAGTCGATTCGGCTCGCGATCGACACGGACCCGGCAGCTGCCGAGGATTTCTTCACCCGTCACAAGGTCAGTGACGAAGTGGCGCGCGAGCGCTTGCTCGGCCTGTTCGAGATGGAACGCGCGGCACACGCGAGCTTTACCAGTTGTGCCTGGTTCTTCGACGATTTCGCCGGTCTGGAGGGTCGCATCGCTCTGCGCTGGGCGGCGCGCGCGGTCGAACTGGCCGCGTTCTTCGGCCCCAGCATTGAACCGGAATTGCTTGAGCGGTTGCGCCCGATCCATTCCAATCGGCATGAGCTCGGCGACGCCGCCACCCTTTATCTGAGTCTCAAAAGCCGCGACGCGCGGGG
>Ga0070737_10005777_pt1 | contig 11658 bp, 12 predicted proteins | sample Coa_R1_10_FD_66438 | JGI IMG/M metagenome (GOLD analysis project Ga0070737, IMG submission 66438) | Surface soil microbial communities from Centralia Pennsylvania, which are recovering from an underground coalmine fire - Coalmine... | ecosystem: Environmental > Terrestrial > Soil > Unclassified... | reverse complement strand
ATAAGCAACGCAGTGAATGCCGCCTGCGTTCTCCGCGACGTTTCCACCGATGGTGCACACCATCTGGCTTGAGGGATCCGGGGCATAAAAGAATCCATAGGGCGCGACTGCTCTTGTGAGTTCTAAATTCACTACTCCCGGCTCCACAACGGCCAGGTGGTTCTTTAAATCTATATCAAGAATCCTGTTCATCCTTGTGAGTGAAACCATGATGCCGCCCCAGACTGGAATCGCACCCCCGCTTATCCCCGTTCCCGCGCCGCGCGGGACTATTGGAATATTCTCCCTATTTGCGAGCTTTACTATATCCGAAACATCGGATGCTTTAGAAGGGAAGACCACAAAATCGGGAAGGGCACTCATCACAAATGCGTCCTGTTCATACACAATGATGTCCTCTTTGTGGTGCAGAACGTTCTCCTTTCCGACAATGGATTCGAGTTGTTTGACAATCTTAGGCTTATCCATCACTAAATCATATTCCTGTCAAGCGTTCTATACTGAATCGCCTCCGAGATGTGATGCGAGCGGACGTTCTCAGAACTATCCAAGTCTGCTATGGTGCGTGCGACCTTGAGGATTCTATCATAAGCCCTGGCGCTAAGCCCTAGCCTGTCTATTGCGGTCTCAAGGAGCTTTATCCCAGACTCATCGGGCCTTGAGAATTTCTTTACGTATCTTGGGGTCATCTGGGCATTTGAATGGATCTTTGTTCCCTGAAGCCTCCCTTTCTGAATCCCTCTTGCGCGGTTTACTCGCTCTCTGATGTCGGAGGAACCCTCCCCGGCCGATTCGCTTGAGAGCTCTCTGTATTTCACGGTGGGAACCTCTATGTGAATGTCAATCCTGTCAAGGAGGGGGCCTGAAACCTTGGCCCTATACTTTTGAATCTGAATTGGAGAACACGTGCATTCCTTATGTGTGTCACCAAAAAAACCACACGGACAGGGATTCATTGCCGTGACCAACATGAATCTCGAGGGATACGTAATTGACGTTGCCGCCCTGGATATTGTCACCCTTCCATCCTCAAGGGGCTGACGCATGACCTCCAGGACGTTTTTTCTAAACTCTGGAAGCTCGTCAAGGAATAGAACGCCGTTATGTGCAAGGCTTACCTCGCCCGGCTTTGGCACCGCGCCCCCTCCAATCAGTCCCGCATCGCTTATCGTGTGATGAGGGGAACGAAACGGTCTTATCGCGATAAGGGCGGAGTTTGTGGGAAGAAGCCCCGCAACGGAATATATCTTTGTCGTCTCAAGGGCCTCCTCAAAATTCATATCTGGCAAAATAGTCGGCAGCCTCCGGGCAAGCATCGTTTTTCCGGTTCCGGGTGGACCTATCATTAGAACATTATGTCCCCCGGCCGCCGCAACCTCCAGGGCGCGTTTCACGTGCTCCTGTCCCTTTACCTCCTGAAAGTCAATGTGGTACTGACGGCTCTGGTTAAACATCTGATCTATGTCAATGGTGGTCGGCCTTATCCCTTTAACACCGGAGAGGAACTCTACTACCTCTGGCAGGGACTCAACAGCAAGAACATCTACCCCATTAACAACAGCCCCCTCTTCCGCGTTTTCCTTTGGAAGTATTATCCCGCGAAGCCCCGAATCCCTTACAGAAATCGTTATGGGAAGCGCACCTCTTATGGCTTTTATCCTTCCATCAAGGGAGAGTTCTCCAAGGATTATATATTCGCTGAGCCTTTCGGCCTCTATAAGCCCTGTGGCAGAGAGAATCCCTATTGCAATTGGAAGGTCGAAAGCAGAGCCTTCTTTTCTTATGTCCGCAGGGGCGAGATTTACAGTGATTTTTTTCTGAGGGAAATCATAGCCGCAGTTTTTTATTGCCGCCTTCACCCTCTCTTTGCTCTCCTTTACTGCCCCTTCGGGAAGCCCAACCGTAGAGAACTGTGGAAATCCGAATGCAATGTCTACCTCAACCTCTACCAGGTACGCATCAATGCCGAGAACAGCGCCGCTTAATACCTTGGAAATCATGACTGTTTACCTACTTTTTAATCCTATCTGTTGTTCACCCAATATTACCACCAAACCCATTGCTCCGCCAAGAATTATAGACATAATTTAGCCACGGATTGTACAAATAACACAGGGTTAAAGGTAGCTTCTCCCTATGAACGCCATATACTCCGCGACTAATTCTTTTCTCCTTCGATTCCTTTAACTTATAAAAAGTCCCTGCCACAACTACGCGTTTGCGATTTAATCAACGAAAAAATAGAGGATGATTCCAAGATATCTTGACAATTGGAAGCAAAATAAAGTAGAGTCAGTATACAGCGTTTCCCCCAATGTTGGGAAAATGCTGTATATTTTAGTTCTGCTTTCTTAGAGGAGGATATAGGAGGATTGAGCTATAGGTGGTTTTCTCTGGTTTTCTTACTCGTATGTACCGCTTCCCCCTCCGCGCTGGCTCAATTTGAATTTAAACTCAATAAGGGCCTTGCCGCATACCTTAAAAAGGATTACCAGGGAGCAATAAAACCCCTTGAGGATGCGCTTGCGGAAAACCCACAGAGCGCGACGGCTAACCATCTACTTGGGCTTTCCCTCTTGAGGCTAAACAGGTATAGCGAGTCTATAAAATACCTGGAGAGGGCAAAAAGCCTCGACCCAAATATAAAAGGTATACACCTCGATCTCGGAACCGCCTATTTGGGGAAAGGAGACCTCCCCCGAGCGCTGAGTGAATTTAAAGAGGCGGTTCGCGAAGCCCCTGAGAGCGGCATTGCATACTACAATCTGGGATACACCGAATTCATGCTCAAGGATTATAAAGGGGCAATTGACGCCCTTGATAGGGCATCCAAACTCGATCCCGACCTTGCGCTTCAATCCCACTTCTACGCAGGACTTAGCAGATACAGGCTTGCCGATTATAAAAGCGCAAGGGCTGACTTTGAACTGGCGCGAAGGCTCGGATACAGAACGGATACAGGCGCGGCTGCCCAGGAATACCTAGATGCAATTCTAAGGCTCTCTAAAAGGTACTACGGCGCGGTTAGCTCCGGTATCCAGTATGACACCAACGTTGTTCTAAACCCAGATGGGGTCAATATCGTTTCCAATCAAAAGGCCGCGCGTGCGGTTTTTTTCTTGAATCTGGGATATAAACCATACCTGACGCCCGATACTCAGATAGGCGGGGATTTTACATCATATTTTTCCTTTAATAATGACTTACAAACATATAACGTCCAAAACCACCGGATTAGCCTCTACGGAGAGAGGAAGACGTCCTGGGGTAAAACGCCCCTGGCCTTTTCTCTAAATTTTATTTACGACCTTGTTCTCATAAACGGGTCTCCGGCTCATGACCTCTTTTCTCAGTCCTATTCCGTTATCCCCACCGTATCAGCAGAGATAACAAGCTATACAAGCACTCAATTCTCTTATGCATTTCAATATGACAATTTCAAGAATTTTCCTGAAAGGGACGCCGCAAATAACAACTTTATCATAGCCCAGGCCTTTAACCTCTATAACGGAAGGCTGTACCTGCGGCCTGGATTTAACATAGCGATAAATAGCGCAAGAGACGTTCAGGGCAAGCCCAACTATGATTATGTCTCCCCTGAATTTTTCATAGACGCCGTCGCTCTCCTTCCCTTTGGAGTCATGTCCTACGTAAACTTCTATTATTACAATCAGAACTACTTTAATGACTCGTCTAACAGGGTGGACAATCAGTTCAACGTATTGGTTGTGGTTTCAAAGAGGCTTTATAAATTGCTTTTTTTAGACCTCGGTTATCAGCACATATCCAACCTGTCGAGTAATAATATTCCCCCACCTAACCCTTATCAGTATTCAAGAAACATATTCTCAGCGGCGCTCAGGGTGAGTTTTTAGAAGGAGAGGAATATGGTGAAGAATAGATCAGCCACGGAGAGCAGAAAGGCCGTCACGAGTGGAGCCGAGGAGTTCAAAGGTGTTTTATTTAAAATGCCTTTCTCTGCATCCCAACCAATTCCCGTGGCTAAAATTGTAGTGTTAAGTGTTTGTATCCTCACCCTAATATCGGCACTATGGGTTGTCAGCGCATACGCCCAACAACAGCCGGAGCCTATAGGAATTGTAACCGCAGTTAAAGGTCAGGTTACTGTAGTAAGCGGCGGGGTAAGCGAGCAGGTAAATCAGGGAGCCAGGGTATTCCTGGGCGACAGGTTCCAAACCGGAGAGAACGCAGGGGCAAAGATTCTATTTAATGACGATACGCTGATCTCCCTAGGGGCAAATACGAAGTTTGAAATCACAGAATTTGTCTATAATCCGGCGAGGAGAAAATCCTTTTCCAACATACTTACAGGAAAGGTCAAGGCGATTATTCAGAAATTTGAAGGCGAGTCGGATGTCCAGTTTGCTACCCCTAACGGCGTAGCGGGTGTAAAGGGAACCATACTCTTTATAGATGCTGATAGGGGTATTTTCTTTTCCCTTGAGAGAGAGGTTTTTGTAAGGGGTATTATTCCGGGGGCAAGGGAGATAAGGCTAGGGCCCGGAGAATTTACAACGATTGGACCCGATGGGAATCCCTTAAACCCTGCGCCTATCCCGGATGAGTTGAAGAATGAATTACAACAGGAGACTCAGGTTGGTGAGGAGGCGCCTTCGAGAGATTCGCTATATAAGGAGGATTACCCTGGGAAAAAACCTCCTCATACGGGCATCCTATCGGGGCTTGGAACATTTGCGCCCTTAGAACAGCCCGTCAACCTGACCCCCGGCGTTAATCAAAATGATGAGGCTCCGGTGAATGTAATAGTGGTGCCCCACCAAAGCCACTAAAGGGGGATTCAGATAAATGGGAAAATGGCTGTTAAAACTAGGTGTCCTCTCTATGATCTCCCTCTTTGCATTCATATACTGTGGAGGGAACAACGGTGGAGACAATACAAACAATTCTATAAAACTCTCCGTACAGGTTCCACCCAAGATAACCACAACAGAGCCATCCATACAGCCCACGACCGCAGACATTAGAACCATAACCATTATTGTGGAGGGCAGTGATTTTTCCACAATAGAGCAGGGCTTCAATTTCCCCGGACAGATTAGGATATTTGTTCCCATAGGGACAAACAGGACATTCAGGCTTCTGGCATTTGATGCGAGTGGGAAGCTTATATTCAGGGGAACAGCCGAGGGGGTAAATATCTCTACTGGAGAGAACACAGTGAGTATTACACTTATTCCTGTGGTGGAGGTATGTGACAATGGCATAGATGATGATGGGGATGGGTTGATAGACTGTGCTGATCCAGATTGCAATGGGCAGGGATGTAACTCTGGCAATAGCAGTCTTGTCTGTGTCAACCACCAGTGCACAATTCCTTCAACACCCCCGCCATCAGGCGGTACTGATTTGTCTATTACCAAGTCCGACAGACCCGACCCCGTGGCAATAGGAAACAGTTTGACATACAGCCTTGTGGTTAGAAACAATGGGCCTGGTTCTGCAACGGGGATTAGTGTGACCGATACTCTCCCTGTGGGTGTGAAGTTTGTCTCATCATCTGCTACTCAGGGGACATGTAGTGGCACAAGTGTAGTGACATGCGATGTGGGGAGTTTAGCTAAGGGGGCGAGTGCAACAATAACGATTGTAGTGAGTGTCATAAGGGATGGGACAATTGGAAACACGGCTGATGTGACGGGAAATGAATTCGACCCCAACCTCAATAACAATACGGCTACGTCTGTGACAAACACTGTAGAGCCGGACTTGGTGCCCTCTATTGCGGATCCATGCGGATTGGTGGTCACAGTCAAAAATCAGGGGGACTCTAATGCACCCACTTCAACAACAAGGGTCACGTTCTTTACATCTGAAGGCAGTGTTCCGGTTGATCTGTCTACACCTGCTCTATCCCCGGGGGCATCGGTTGATCTGGGGCCAGTGAGTTTTCCATCCGGTTGCTTCAATCCTGATTGTAGCTTCACAATCACCGTTGATATTAACAACAATGTAGACGAATTGAATGAGGGAAATAACAGCGTATCCGGTTTTTGCCCCGGCTGATATATTTATCGTGAATTCGACAAAATAATTAAAGAGCCATAGACAGAGGAATTAATAGTCAAACCACCTGAGTTTCTTAAGCCGAAGGCTCGGTTTGAAAGAGGAAATTTCAGTACGCTTTCTCCCGTTTTTTATACTAAATTCCTCCGTCGAACTCGCATTAAATATGTGGAATGTAATTGCTAATACTTATTAGCAATTGCGTAGAATAAAGGTATCTGAAATAGTTTTATAAGTTATTTCAAAGTGATAGCGGCACATATTTTCTACGCATTTGCGAAATAAGCTCTTGACAATGCTTATTTTGGACATTATATTAAATGCAACAAAACTCAGGAGGCAGACTAAAATGGCAGAAAGAAAAGAGAAGGAAGAAGTAAAGGTTGGTGATTTTACCGAGGTACTTAAGGGCCTTAGCGGTTTAGTAAAGGAGAATTACCTCTCAAACCTCAAGATTGCCATTTCCCTTTTGGAGGAGAACCAGAAGTTCGCAAACGCTCAGATTGATCAGTTCCTTGATGCTCAGAAGGAGTATGTGGAACAGATAAAGGCAGCTAGTGAGAGAATTTTTCCTAAAGAGGTAGTTAATTTTTGGAACAGTGGCTACTCAAGGGTTTTTGATGGGAACCTTGATCGTCTGGCAGAGGTTCAGAGGGAGTATATAAATCTTGCAAGAGGGGCATCAGAGAGGTTTACAAAGGAAGCAATACATCTGACACAGAAGACAGTCGAGAAGGCTTTTTCAGTTTTCGAAGAATATCTAAAGAGCCTTTAAGTCTCAACACCCACTGGGTAAATACGAGTTAGATATATAACTTCCCCAAAAGAGGTGTAAAAGTGAAAATAACTGTAGCCCCTTTCACCGTTAGTCCAGACTGCAACGGCACATTACCGCCAATCAGATATGGTGGAGAAGGACACTCTAACAAAAATCATCTGCCCATTATATACTGGGGAATCTACATAGATGATAAATACGTTTCCTACACATCGAGCAAAGATCTGGCTGAAAAGACGAAGGTATGGATAGAAAAATGGCTAGAGGAAAGGGATTGAACAAGAGGGGTTTTATTAAAGCTCGTTTAACCCTGAAATTAGATTGAATTTATCTAAAGCAATTCAACGACACCCTATTGTAACCACATTTCGTCATTAGCTCCTTGAATCAACTATGGACAGATAAGAATCTCCGAAACTCCGTTAATATTCACCAGGGCTTCTCTAGATAATCTATGAGGTGAGGCATTGGTGTGTTTACTTTACACTTTTTGAAAGGGACAAAAACAAAAAAGGGGGGAGTAGAACGGCTATATGTGATTGCCTTTAAAGCAGTGGAATAAAAAGGAGAATCATAATGAGAATAAATAGATACAAGCGTGGATTAAAAAAACTCAAGGAAGTTGATGCCAATGCTGGAGAGCAAGTGATTGAGCGTCTAAAAGACATCGCCCCCGACTTAGCTCGATATGTGATTGAATTTCCATTCGGAGATGTATACAACCGTCCAGGGTTGGACCTGAAGTCGAGAGAGATTGCCACCATTGCAGCGCTTACAACATTAGGCAATGCCATTTCACAGCTAAAGGTGCATATCAATGGCGCACTTAACGTTGGAGTCTCATGCCAAGAGATTATTGAAATAATTATTCAAATGGCAGTTTATGCTGGTTTTCCGGCAGCACTTAACGCCATGTATGCCGCAAAAGAGGTATTTCAAGAGAGAGACATGATAAAAAATAGGAAACAGCGCATAAGGCGCTCCCCCATATAATAAAACAGAATGGAAAATCATAGGTCTGGTAGAGTAGAAGTAAACGACATCAATATATACTATGAAATTCACGGAGAAGGTGAGCCACTTCTCCTTATCGAAGGACTGGGCTACTCAACCTGGATGTGGTTTAAACAGATTCCTGCCTTTTCCAGAGAATATAAGGTTATTATTTTTGATAACCGCGGGGTTGGAAACACCGATAAGCCCGATAGCGAGTATACAATAGGGATGATGGCAGATGATACAGCAGGTCTTCTCAAAGCCCTCGGCGAAGACTCAGCTCATGTTCTTGGGGTTTCGATGGGTGGTTTTATTGCCGAGGAACTGGCTCTGAGGTATCCGGATATGGTAAAGAGCCTTGTTTTAGTTTCGACAAGCTCCGCGGGAAAAGGCAGTATGCCTATGGGTTCTAATCTCTGGAGCAGTTTTGTAAAACTATGGGGACTAATGCCGGATGTGCTCGAATTTAGTGGTAAGGGTAGTATCCCTATGATTAATTCTTTTGGCTTAACACCAGAAAAAAGGATTCGTTACGGGCTTTCTCTAGCTTTTACACCTGAATACTTTGAAACCCATGCCGAGGAAGTTGACCGTATTGTAGGCTGGAGACTTGCCAATCCACAGCCGTCCTATGGATGGAAGCGACAGCTTATGGCTGGCATAGGCTTTGAGGCATCTGATAGGGTGTCTCGTATAAAAGCTTTAACTCTTGTAGTAACCGGGTCTGAGGATAGAGTCGTCCTACCCGAAAGCTCAAAGCGCCTTGCGGAAGAGATTCCAAATTCAAGGATTGTTACTCTGGAAGGAACAGGACATCTTCTTTTTATCGAAAAGGCCGAGGAGTTTAATAAAATCGTTCTTAACTTTTTACATGAGGCAAGCAATGAGCCTAAGGGGAAAAGAAAAGAATGGTGGAGGAAAATTCTTTCTTCTCTATTTGGTGTTAAAAGAGCTAAATGGCTTACCCAACCTCGATCGGGCTAACATTATTTAGCATGGTCGTTCAACGTTTCAAATCTCGATCAGTAATCAAGAGGACATGTAAATAGATTATGAAACCCCGGGGGAAGAGAGCGATAGTCAATTTTTTCAATAATCCCGTTAAAGTCCACAGAGCTAAATGTGTGCCAGAAAAGGAACACACCTTTGCCATGGGCTTTTATAAAATCGAGAAAGGCCGCAAATGTCTTCCCCGTGTACGTCTCTTCAATCCGAAGTCCTTCTTCTAGGGCCGCAACCTTTACAGCCTCTTTCGCCCTTTGTGTTGCGTGGCCGTATCCATTTCCAATGTAACTGTCAAGTAAAGCTATGCCCAGCTCCGATGGTAACCGGGGTATATTGGGGGAATGTCTCTTCATTAATTTAAACGTCTTCCATACAAGCCTGGAGACCGTGAATCGGTTTATAATGAGTTTCGTTGAAACGTTTACTCCTATGACTTTTGTATCTAATCCTGAAAGGATTGAGCCGAGAATCAAACCTGCTATTGTCCCTCCGGTCCCGGCTGGGACAAAGATATAGTCCGGCTTGGGCATCTCCCCTCTTTCTACCTGTTTTTTGAGTTCAAAAGCGGCGTTTACATATCCCAGCGAGCTAAGCGGTGTCGTTCCGCCTGCGGGAACATAAAGGGGTTTATTGCCGGATAGGAGATACCTAAAAAATTCTCTCGCAACTATAAGAGGAAGCTTCGCATAGGAACCGGCATAGTGCATCTCTGCGCCGAAGTAGGAATTGAGAATGAGATTCTCTCTAACCCGATGGGTCTTCGGCTGATTGAAGAGCACAGGCACCGACCTGAACCCAAGATTCTTTGAATGCGCGGCTAAAGCGAGGGTGTGGTTTGAGCCAAGACCCCCGACCGTGATTAGAGTTTTTGCTCCTCTACTTCGGGCGTCGGCTAGTATAAACTCAAGCTTCCTAATCTTATTTCCCCCGTATATATTGGATAGAAGATCGTCTCTCTTTATCCAGATTTCGTCGGCTCCGAGCACCCTTCCGAGATTTGAAAGCCTCTCTACCGGGGTTGGATAACTGCCGAGCCTAGTCCAGGGAATACCTTCTCCGAGCCGAGGATAAGATTTAAAAAGAGGGGGTGCGTCTTCCATACGCTCGCCTTTTAAATTGTAGAACCGCTGCCTCTTAAATCTATTTTACACCATAAAAAACAAGGGAGTAGGTTTGAAATCCCTTTCTCCTGTCTACACCTCAGACAAATTTTGTCGCTTGATTTCTCGCTGAGCCAAAGAATGTTTGTTTGGAGAAACAACCGCTAGGCTACTTTGTAAGTGGTATCAATGGGTTAGACAAAGACTGATTTCATGGCACGGATATTGCAAATAAAATAACGGGTATGAAGACCTTCGAGTTTGTAGCATTCGATTCATCGGGCAAAAAGAGAGCAGGAAAGATAGATGCCTGGAGGTTATCCGAGGCTAAAAGGAAAATACAGAAAAATGGACTCTATTTGGCTTCTATAAAAATCCAGGACGGTTCAGTGGGATCGGGGATCAACTCCCAAAACCCTTTTTCTCTTTTTAGAGAGCTAAAGAGGTTTTTCTTTTCCGATGCTAAGGTTGGCGCCTGAACAGTTTCATATCCACTTTAGAGCTATTCCTTAACGGCATCTCTGACCAATGGCTCCAGCTCGCCGCGCTGGTGCATTTCGAGGCAAATATCGCAGCCGCCTATTAATTTGCCCTTTATATATACCTGAGGAAATGTAGGCCAGTTTGAGAACCTCTTTAAGGATTCCCTCAGCAGCGGATCGGCAAGTACATTTACAGTTTCAAAAGGAACCCCATAGGACTCAAAGAGCCTTACAACTGCGGCGGAGAAGCCGCACTGGGGCATCGCCTTTGTCCCCTTCATATATATGAGGATTTTATTCTCGTCTATTTGAGACTGTATTTTTTTCATTATGTCTTCTGACATTTCCCGCTCCTCCATAAAAGATGATCCATGAATCATTTAACCCGTTTCCACTGCTCAGGGGTGTAGGTTTTCAAAGATAGAGCATGGATGTTCTTCATAAATTCCCCAAGAGCCTTGTATACCATTTGATGCTGTTCAACAAGCCCTTTCCCCTGAAATTCGGAAGAGATGATGACGGCCTCGAAATGCGTGCCGTCTCCTTCTACATTAACAATAGAGCCTGGTATCGCGTTTTCAATTATGACTTTAATTTCTTCCGGGTTCATAGCAGTTATTATATTGCGGATTTTTAAGATTTCCAAGGCAAATGTTGGATAGGAGATAATCCCACCTTAGCCCTCAGAGGAGAGAAAATCTCACCATACTTTCTCTCAAGCTTACATTATACTACGTTGCATAACGATTAAGAATATAATTAGCCACGAATTAACGCGAATGAAATCAAATATAACAAATTCGATTCATTCGCGGCTAATATAAAATATTTATGCGCTTAAATATAACCAAACAAAACTGTGTATAATCAAGCTCCTATGAGAATAATCAAATATGGTCTTGCGGCATTTATCGCTTTACTGATACTCCTCTCCGTCTATCTCTACTTAACCTTTGAAAAAACCCAGCCTACTCTCCAGGGGGAGATAGGGGTTCCAGGGCTTCAATCCCCCGTGAGGATCATAAGGGACATATACGGAATTCCCCATATATACGCGGAAAACACCCATGACCTCTTTTTCTCTCAGGGCTATGTCACCGCTCAAGACCGTCTCTGGCAGATGGATCTATCAAGGAGAGCAACAAGAGGAAGTCTGTCTGAGATATTTGGGAAAGATACGGTTGAGATGGATTATTTCTTTCGTGTTATGGGGATAAGAGAGATTGCGGAAAAAATCTACAATAGGCTCGAT
>Ga0070737_10005774_pt1 | contig 11666 bp, 6 predicted proteins | sample Coa_R1_10_FD_66438 | JGI IMG/M metagenome (GOLD analysis project Ga0070737, IMG submission 66438) | Surface soil microbial communities from Centralia Pennsylvania, which are recovering from an underground coalmine fire - Coalmine... | ecosystem: Environmental > Terrestrial > Soil > Unclassified ... | reverse complement strand
GGCAATGGGTGCGGCCTTTTGGATCAAGTACAACTCACTCGCATTTCTCCCGCTGGTGGCTTTTCTCCCTTACCTCGATTGCGGCCGCCTCGATGATGCAGCGCCGCGTCTTGCCTTGGTGGTTCACTGGCGCGAATGGGCCTCTCGGACCGCATCGCTGCTCGCCGGACTTGCGGCCGCGATAGCCGGAGTTCTTGGCGGATTCATGTATTCGGATGCCTGGCCGGCCATGAAGGAAGTGCAATTTAAAGTTCTTCCGCGTTACGGCGCGATAGCGGTCGAGCGGACTCCGCATTATTTTCTGTGGGCCCTCGGGCAGATCGTCTTCAACCTGGGAACCTGGCCGGAAGCAGGCGTCGCGCTGGCCCTGTTGATTGCCTGGCGATGCCGCGAGCTGCACCTGACTGCGCCGCTCTTTGCGGCTGCGCTATCGGGATTTCTCGTCACGGCATCGCAGGCACGCTTTAATGCTTACAGCTTTGAAACTTTCTACCCCTTCCTTGCGATGCTCTGGGCCTATGTCGCCGTCAGGACGTTTGACGGCTTTCGCGTGCTGGCCGCCGGCTTTCGCGCGCGCGGCTGGAACACCGCCAGCATCGGCGTCTGGCTTGTTTTTATCAATTGCGCATACTTCCCTCTGCCGGGGCCGTCCATGCGCCAGATGGAGCGCTATCAGGGCTTCGCAAGGTATTGGCGCAGTCCCGAACAGTCGTACGAGACCTACTGGTGGCCGCTTCGCATTGAACATTTCCGGGGAGAACTCCAGGTCGTCCGCTATCTCAGGAGCCATTCCATTTCGCGCGACCAGGTGTTCGTCTGGGGCACGGCGCCGCTGATTTACTTTCTTTCCGGCCGAGGCTGTCCCTCTCGCTTTGTCTCCAACCTGGCCCTTGTTTCAGACTGGGCCCCGTCGACCTGGCGCAATGAACTTATTCGCAATCTGCGCGAGAAGCAGCCGCGATTTATTATCGTAGAGCGTGGCGACGCCATACCCGCCGTCTCCGGCACCACGCTGGATTCCGAGGAATATCTCATCCGATACCCGGCCCTGGCGCACCTGCTCGCAGTCGAATACAAGCGAAGCAAAGCCTTCAAGAATTTCACCGTCTATGTCCGGCTTCGCAGCCGGGCGGCAGGCAGGGCATCTTGACGTCTGATCGAGATTCCCTCGCCGTCCGACCCTCAAAGGCTGGTTCAGGACAATGGCTGGCCCTTGCCCTTCTGCTCGTACTCGTCCAGACTCTTCCTTCTCTTAGTTATCCGATCGGGCGCGATCAGGCGACCTATTGCGTGATTGGCCGCGGGCTCATGCACGGCGCGAGGCTTTACCATGATCTCTGGGACAACAAGCCGCCCGGCATCTTCTATATTTATGCATTCATTGTAAGAATATGCGGCAAGGCCATGTGGAGCATCGGACTGCTCGACATCCTGTGGCTTCTCGCCATATCTTTTTGCATTTTCCGATTTACGGAACGGCATCTTGGGAAGGCCGCTGCGTTCCTCGCGGTTCAGGTCAATGCCGCCATGCACATCCGCGCCGGCTACTGGGATGCCGGCCAGCCTGAAACCTTCCTGATGCTGTTTGTCTTTGTCAGCTATTTCCTGATCTCGGATCGCGGGAACAGGCGTGCTTTTAAGGCTGCATGCTCGGGAGCGCTGTTCGGCGCTGCATTCTGGATCAAATATAATGCAGTTACGTTCGCGCCATTTCTGCTGCTCTCGCCTTATTTCCAGAATGCGGGTCCCAGAACGTCCGAGCAAGCGCTCAATGCGGGCTTTGACTTACGCAAAGAAACCATGAGGACTGTCTGGTTTGCCGCGGGTTTCTTTCTGACAAGCGCAATTTTAGTCTTGGGCTTATTGTTCAGTGGAGCATGGAACGGATTTCTGGAAGAACAATTTCGAGTCCTCCCCCGATATGCGGCAACGGCATTCCCAGCTTCGCCTCATTACTGGACTTGGATCGCTGGGCGGATTCAGACCTGGCTTGGCTTTTGGACGCTGGCGGCAGCGCCAGCCGCGTTTGTTATGGCTTGGAGGCGACGTCAATTGGCGCAACTGGCTCCTGTGCTGATGGGGGCTGCCGGAGGATTCACGGCGCTCGCAGTCCAGATGCGCTACCAGCCGTACTACTTCGAAACCTGCTATCCGTTCTTTGCAGTCCTCTGGGCATATCTTGCGGTCCAACTCTTTGACGGAGCACGCCTGCTCGCCGGATATTTCGCGGATCGCCGCTGGCAGGCCGCGCGCGTTCTCATGTGGGTAGCTTTTGCTAACCTGATCGCTATTTGCCTGCCGGGGCCGGTGATGAGGCTTGTTGTGAATTACAAAGCATTCAGCGCATGGCGCCACGACCCCGCGCATTTCTATTCCAATTACACCTGGCCGGGCGCGGCGGAAGACTTCCGGGATGTTCTCCGCGTTGTGGACTACCTGAAGCGCGATCCGGACACAGCCGCGGGAGTCTATGTGTGGGGCAACGAGCCGCTCATTTATTACCTCAGCGGTCATCAGCCGCCCGCCCGTTTTGTCTGGAACCTGCCGCTGATCGCGCCATGGGGGTTGCACGGCTGGCCGCAGGAATTGATTCAGCGACTTTCACAATCTGCCCCGCATTACATTGTCGTGGCGCGAGACGACGAAATCTACGACCTCTCGGGGACATATCAGGATTCGAGTCATGTCCTTCAGTCGTTTCCGGCACTCGCGCATTACATCCAAACTTTTTATCGGCCTTGCGCGGACGAAGGAGCTTTTGAAATTTACTGCCGCTCGCGGGACAAAGCGGCTGGGAGTTTTGCGCGTCCGCCGTCTTGAGCAAACGCACGCGATTCAATTTGTTTTTGCCCTGCCGGCGCGAATTTCATGGATGCGATCTGAGGGTCCATCAGAAAAAGGACCGCAGCCAGCACCAGTGCGCTGAGCGATATAGCAATGCCTGAGACCATGCCTCGTTGCCGGTAAAAGAATCGAACGATGTGTTCGCCGGCGGCGGCACGAACCGCCCGGAACATGTGGTTCGCACGCAGGATTTCCGCTTCATGGCCATCGATGGTCGCATGCCAGTTGGGATCGAACCTGTCAAGCAGCACGACGTATCCCGGCCGCGAGAGGCGTACGCGCAATGTGACGCTGTTGGGCTCGCGGTGAAATGACTCGACTGTTCCGGCCGGAGAATGCTGAGATGGAGCTGATGACGAATCCAACGCCTCCCTGGACGCCAGCAGCACCGTATTGTGTGCATCAAATTTAGGGTCCGACAACCGTGCCATCGCCTGATCGGGGTCGGGTGAGTATTCAGCCGAACCTGCCACATATGCCCTGGGCAGGAAGCACCCGTTCTCGTAAAGGTAGCTTGGGAATGGCGTGCCGTCATCAACCGCCGCAATTGGATGAATAACCGGGTACTCTCTGAAGCCGCCGATGATGTTATAGCGGACGTTGCTGCGCCCCATCAGGCAAAGCGTTCGGGACGGATCAGCGGTTTTGTGCAATGCAAACACCCAGAACTGATAAAGCTCAACTGGGAACGACCAGTCCGGATCTACGTTCGAGATGCCTTCGGCTCGGTCCAGCATTCCGCCGTGTTCGAGCAGCAGCCGTTCCTGAAAAGCCGAAGCAGCAGGGCCTTCGAGATTCCGCACAACCGGTTCAGATTGCAAATCCAAAGGCTGCGCAATTGCCTCCTCGGGCACGGCAGCGAGAGGAGGACGACCGAAGATGTCGGCGTAGCGGTATGGCATCGACGAAGTTTCGAAATGGTCCAGAACAGGCGGGCGATAAGTGTAAAACGCTGCCGGAACAGTTGGATTCACTGAGTAATTTGTCAGCACAAGCTGCAAGGTGCCTACCAGCAGCGCCGCGGGCAGCGCCATCCGCGCTCGGCGATCGTCCTTCCTGAGGCCGGCCAACCAGAGCGCCGCACCGAGCGACAGTCCGGCGACTCCCGGCAATTGCCAGTGGAGCATGTTCACGAAATAACGCGCCGCTTTCTGGACGGCTTCGGGGCCAAACGCGCCGGCTGGGACTATTCCAATCGCTTCAATCGTGCTCCGCAGTACCCAGGCCGCCGCATGTTCGAGCGGTTGGGGCAGAATCCATGAAGCGCCCCACAGCAGCCACACGCCCGCCGTCGCAATCACCAGAAAAGCGAAGACCCGGTTCGCCTTTCTGACGCGCGAAGAGTCAGCTTCCCGCATGACATCAATTCCCCATCCGGCAAGCAGGGCTGCCAGCAGGACCGCGGGAATGAGGAGCTTGATCGGAAACCGCACGAGTTTAAGGATGGGCATCGCGAAAAGAACCAGCTTATAGAGTGGCGTGAACCGTCCAAAGGCCAGCAGCACCAGGCACAAGACCGCCCAGCCCGCAAAACCTCGGCGGCGGTCGCTGCCCATCGTAAGGCCGACGTATGCAAGAAAGAGCGGCACGAGCCCAATGAACAGCGACGGGAAATAAGGCTTGTTGTCGAAATTCAATACCGGCGTCCACAACGACGAGGAAGTGAACAGCGGGTCTGGAAATCCTGCAATCACCGTCGAGATTAATTGCAACGGATGAAGTGACCAGTAAGTGTTCTGGCTGAACGGGAAGCCGATCGCTCCTCGGAGCGAGTCCCGCAGCAGCACCGTTGCCGGGACCAATTGCGCTGCTGCAAGCGCCGTCATCAGGCCGCCTGAACAGACGAAGGCGAAGAGCACTTGCAGATTCACCCTCTGAAGCGGCCGTCTGAAAAAACCCGCCCGGTAGAGCGCGTAGGCGAAGCAAAGGCCGAAAGCGGCAAGCAAGGTGAAGGGTTCTCCGGCAAGGAATTGCATCAGAAAAACCAGAGTCAGCCAAAGCCACGGCCTTATGGAACTGCCCTCGATGGCGTAATCCGTCAGGAGGAGCGCCCACGGAATCCACGCCGCACAGGCGACCTCATTATAAAAACTTCCCAGCGACAGGACAGGTCCGCTGAAGACAAAGAACAGCGCCGCAAAAAACGCTGCGAGGTGTGATTGCCGCCAGCGCCGCGCCAGCCAGTACGCTCCGGCTGTAGCCAGCAGGAAATGCAAAACAAAATGCAGCTTGAAGGCGAAATCGACCGGCAGAAGGACAATCAGCAGCGTCGTGGGATAGAAAAAAAGCGAGTTGGGATTTTCCAGGATCGGCTGGCCGAAGTTCAAGTAGGGGTTCCAGTAGGGTAAAAAGCCTTTCCGGCAAATTTCGTGAATCAGGCGTGCCAGCGGGTAACTCTGGTTGAGGATGTCGCGATAAAACAGCATCCGCGAGGTGAACAGCGGCTGCCAAAACATCATCGCCACAGCCGCCGTGAGCAAAATAAGAGCGTACTTGTCTTTCCGGTCAGGAAAGCCTGCACTCGCCGGCAGACATTTTGAGACCTGACCTTCAGTCTGTCCCGTTTCAGGATGCGCGTGATCAGAAGTCCCCTGGCCGCCTTCACTGATTCTGCCAATCGTGGTTTGCATAAAGACGTCAACGTTCACGCGTGCCGGAACACGCGCATGAAAAGGAGATCGTCCGAATCGTATGGATTGTTTACGTCTTTAATTCGCGATGTGCGCACTTGCCGTGAATGGAATTCTCCGAAGCATGAAAATACACGTTTCAGAAGCATTAATGATACGGCAGGCTTTTCAAGGATTCCTGGTCGGGCGTGGCGGGCTTTGCGGTGGACGAATCCTCTGCAGAACCGAAGTAGGCCTGCGACGCTCCGATAAAGAGATGGCTGCGTGAGAGGGCCGCCAGCCCGGTTCGCCTGGCAGACATGATTTCCGGGAAGAAAGAACTTCCGCTGCTCCGCGCGAAGAGATAGTCCTGGTCACGCCACGGTCCCGAAGATTCAGCCACGGCCTGAACGAGTTGTTTGTGAAGGCTTGCCATTATGGCCTGGCCGCCTGGCGAGCGGGCGAGGTCGTTCTGATCGAGCGGATCAGACACCCAGCGGTAAAGCTCCTGGCGGCCGTTTGAATTATAGATGTACTGCCACTCGGGTGTTGTCAGGCTGATCATGGCCTGCTTGCCGCCTTCATTGAAAACGGGAACGAGTTCCGAAACGGCAAAATCGTCAAACGGCTGCGGGGTGAAGCCGGGTTTCCAGAACCTTGCGAGGCTTTCTCGACTGAACGGAGTGCTGCCGCCTCCGGCAAAGTCAAGCACGGTGGAGAAGAGGTCGCGTGTCCTCACGAGGTGCTGAATTTGAACTCCTCGGGGGACGCCCGGTCCGGCAATGATGAGCGGAACGTGAACGACCTCGCGATAAAGATTGTAGCCGTGGCTGTACCAACCCTGCTCCCCAAAGGCCTCACCATGATCAGCAGTAACAATGACAATGGTATTCTTGCCTTCGCGCGAATTGCGAAGAAAATCGAGCAGTCGCCCGACCTGCGCGTCAAGGTATGCGAGACAATCGTCATAACCGGAAATCAGGGAAGCACGGTCAACCGGAGTGATTCCTTCCGCCCGATCGTCCGTCTGTAAAGCGTCGAACAGTTTGTGGACCGCCGTGTCCGATATCTTCCCGAAGCGATGGTCGTAGGGCGGCTCGGTAAGATAGGCCACGTGCGTGTCAAAGTAATTGATAAACAGAAAAAACGGGTGCTTCGGGCGCCGTCCAAACCAGTCAAAGACGTCTCGATTAACCTCCTGCGCGTTTTCCCGTTCGAAATAGTCAAAGCGGCAGAAGCGCTGGTAAGCAGGCTGGATCAAAGCCGTTCCCAGCAGCGTGCCGGCCAGATTGTGCCGGAAGGAACTGCTGATATCAACATAAGTGTCAAACCCGCGCGCAATGCCCCAGCCCTTTTGGCAATAATTGAAATTTGAAGCAAAGCCTGCCGTCTCGTATCCTTGGGAGCGTAGAATTTCGGCCAGCGTGTGTGGCCCTGCAGGAAGAGGCGCCGCCCAGTCCGCTCCGTTCTGATGGGGCAAAAGGCCGGTGAAGATGGAAGCGTGGGAAGCCAACGTCCACGAAGACGGTGAAATGGCGTTCTCAAACAGAACACCTTCGCTGGCGAGACGGTCAAGGTGCGGGGTCGTGGGGCGCGGATACCCATAAGCTGAGAGATGATCCGCCCGCACCGTGTCGAGAATGATCAGGACGATGTTCGGGCTGCCTGGGCGAGCATCCGAATCATCATCAGCACGCACGGCGGTCGAAGCCGGCCTCGCCAAAAATGCGGCTACGCCGCAAAAGGCCGCCATTCCCGCCGCAGCCAGGCTCCATGCAAGCAAACGTACGGCCCTGATGCGCACCCGACCGGCTAGTACCGAAACAGGCTTCCAAAGCAACCAGACAGCGGCCAACCCAACAGCAAATTCCGCGGCGAAAAACGCCAGCGGAACCAGGACATCCTTGCGAAGGGCGAAATCCTCCAACGTGGTCCGCGAATGCAGCCACCGTATTCGCAAACCCACAAACGTCGCGACGGCAGCAATATCAGCCGCCGTGAAAAATGCAATTCGGCGCTTGCTGGGATTTCGCGCCGCAAGCCAGCCCAGAAACAGGCCAAGCAGCGCAAAACAAACCATATCGAGCAGCGGCGCCAAGAACCACTCAACCCAACCAAGGTCAGGAACAAGGAGGAATTCGATGCGGGGCGAGCTTCGAAGCAGCGCCGCCTCAAAGATTCCGAGCAGCAGGCCGGCAAGCGCGCTGATAGCCGTGAACCTGGAAACAATCTGTCTGCGGCTTATTGGGATTGGAGACAGGCCTTTTCCGAAGTAGGTCATAGGGCAGAGTCCACCGTTAGTGCCATAAGCTTCAGAGTAGCAGGCTTATTTGCGGCGCGGAATACCCTTATGCATTATCTGCTATGTTTTTTACCTTGCAGCCCCGATTGTGCGTGGGGATTAGCCTACTGGTAAGGCAAGCTGTGCATGACGTCCAGTTCCGATGGCGAGAGCTTCGACCTTGCCCGTGCGTCCTCACGATGGAAGTACTCCTGCGAGGCCCCGACGCGAAGGACGTTTTCAGCATTTGTCCGCCTGGGTGGGCATGAAAAAAGCACGCGCGAAAGGAAAGAGCCGCCCCCGCCAAGGTGCAGGAGGTAATCCGCTCCTTGCCACGGACGGACGGAGTTGGTGATCGTTTCGGCCATTTGCCGCTGAAGCATCCTGACAACGACGGATCCTTCCCTGGACCCGGCAAGGTTTACCGTTTCGCGAGGATCTTGCGTCCAGCGATAGAGTTGTGCACGGCCGGTTGAGTCGTCCAGCAATTGCCACTCTGGCGTGGTCACGCTGATGACCGTTGAGGCTTTTTGCCGCCAATACCAGGGAAACGCGAGCTCGGAAACGACAATATTGTCGAACGGCTGTGGCTTAAAACCGGGCTTCCAAAACCTGGCAAGACTGTAGCGGCTGAATGGTGTGTTTCCGCCTCCCGCCAGATCGAGGACGGTCGAAAAAAGTTCCTGAGTTGCCACAACGTGGCTTATGCGGAAGCCGCGTGGGATCTTCGGCCCGGCGATGATCAGAGGCACGTGCAGCGTCTCCCGATAGAGGTCTTTCCCGTGGCTGTAGCGCCCGTGTTCGCCGAATTCCTCACCGTGGTCGGAAGTTACGATAACGATTGTATTTTCCCAATCGGAGGAGCGGCGGAGGAAGTCAAGCAGCCGGCCTACCTGTCCGTCAAGGTAAGCAATGCAGTTATCATAGGCTGCAATCAGAGAGGTCTGTTCGTCGGTATTGAAAGGAGAGGTCGCTGCCGGGCTGGCCGCCGAGTGGTGCAGTCGGCGAAGCAGGCTTTCGGGAACTGCGCCAAAGCGGTGGTTGTAAGGTCGTGGCGCCGCATAGGGTTCGTGCGCGTCAAGATAGTTAACGAACAGAAAATAAGGGCGGCGAGGTCGCTGTTTGAGCCAGCCGAAAATGTTCTGATTCACATCCCCGGCGTTCCGTCGATTGAAATAGTCGTATTGCACAAGATTTTGATAGACCGGCTGGATGATTGAGCCCCCAATGAACGTCTGTGCCAGGTTCTCCCGAAGTGAGATGCTGTTGTCCTCATAGGTCTCGAACCCTCGCGCAAGCCCCCAACCTCTCTCCAGGTAATGAAAGTTGGACGTAAACGCGGCGGTTTCGTATCCCCGCGAATGAAGGATTTCCGCCAGGGTCCGCGGCCCTGCCGGCATGGGAACGTCATAGCCCGCGCCATGCTGATGCGGTAGAAGTCCTGTGAACATCGAAGCGTGAGAAGCCAGCGTCCACGAACTCGGGGCAATCGCATTTTCAAACAGCACGCCCCGGCGCGCAAACCGGTCAAGATGAGGGGTTGTGTCACGTGAGTAACCGTAGGAAGAAAGACGGTCCGCGCGCACGGTATCCAAAGTAATAAAGACGATATTCGGACTTCCTGAAGCAGAAGACGATGCAGCAAGGACGCGCGCCAGGGAATTGGAAAACCCGCCTTCAAAAACGCACACTCCGGCCATCGCCACCGCCGCTGTGAGGGCCAGACCCCAGGCCGCCGGCCTCAAGATCACGCTCAACCAGTGCTCAAACAGGGCGCCGAGATGCCTGACGCGGGAAAAGATCGCGAGAGACAGCGCAAATCCTGCGCAGAAATACTCGAAGGGAACAAGAACTTGCTCATGAAACGAAAAACTTTCCAGCGCCATTTCAACGTGAAACCATCGCCACGTGAGTGCGACGAAGGCCACGGAGATTCCTGATTCGACAGCCGCCGGAATCCCCGTGAAGTTGAGCTTCTCCGCCAGCCATCCCAGAACCGTCCCCACAATTCCAAAAAACGCCATATCAACAAGCGGGGCGAGAAACCAGATCACGTACCGAACATCACAGGACTGAAGCGCGGCTACACGCGGCGAGGTCCAGAGAAGCAAAGCTTCAAACAATCCGCTGAGAAACCCGATGATGAGGCTGGGAAGAACGAATTGCGCTATAGGCCCTGGGCGGGACCTCCGGATCTCCTGCGGGTTTGCTGAATCTGTTTCCATGGTGCAGGCACCAGGTCTCTCCTGTAGGCGCCCTGGTGGCTCTGATTATGGATATCGGCATCGCCGAAAGCTTCCTCCAGCGCGCGAACGGCCGGAAATTCCCCATGTTCTGGTTCCGGCAAAGCACGCAGAGAGGAACTCAAAAGGAATGAGGGATGCTGCTCTCTATCGCCTTCAGCGCTTGGAAACAACGCCGGGTAGGAATGCTTCAGTAAACCTTCAGGATTTCTCGACTAATCAAGCGCGAGATATCTTTCGATTTCTTCCTGCCCGAAGCCAACCAGTTCAGGCTCGAAGGAAATTGTCATTCCGGTGCGAGCACGGACCGTCCGCCGGACGCAGCTGGCAAGCGTAAGCACATCGCGGGCCGTTGCGCCGCCGTCATTCAAGAGCACAAGCGGCTGAGTTTCATTCACGCGGGCGCGACCTTCGCGATGGCCTTTCAGCCCGCAGATTTCAATGAGAAAGGCAGTGGGAACTCTGATCGACTCGGCAGAATCTGAGCGCCGTCGAATTTCATCGAGCCGCACGCAAACTTCCTTCGGAAAATTACGCTGGATATTCGCTCGAAGCACCTCAAATTCACTCTCGCTCAATATCAGGTTTTTGAAAAAAGAGCCGGCATTCCCGCCCTTCTCTTCGCGAGGATAAGGGAACTTGCGGTCGCGGATGCGAATAATGGCCTCGCGAACTTCTTTGATGGATGGCGAGTCTACGCCCAGTTCGCTGAAGTAACGGCGCACGTCCGGATAGCGCAGGTCCGGCTTGCCGCGGCGGGCAAGCTTCAATTCAAGTTGCAGAATAATGTACTCGTTTTTTGTCGTGGTATTGAAAATACTTTGACGGTAACCAAACCTGCAATCGGCTTCCTCGAGTTTCAGAACCTTCCCGGTCCGGATTTCCATCACTGTCGTGCTGATGAAAACATCGCTGATCTGCCGGCCGTAAGCCCCGATGTTCTGCACGATGGCCGCACCGGCCTGCCCCGGAATGTGCGACAGGTTCTCAATTCCCCAGAAGCCTTCCTCAACCGCCTGCCGGACCACTTCGTCCCAGGTTTCTCCGGCCTCAATCCGAAGCGTGACCTGCTCGAATTCCGCATCAGCCACCGAGATGCCGCGCTGCACGGGATGGATGACCAGACCTTCGAAACCATCGTCACTAACAAGAATGTTGCTCCCGCCGCCGAGTACAAAAACGGGCAGGCGCTCATCCTGCGCGAATTTGAGCGCTTCAAGAAAGTCTTCGTGCGTGGTCGCGCTCGCAAAGAACTTTGCCGGCCCTCCCACTTTGAATGTGGTGAAGGGCTTCAGCGGAACGTCGCGTCTGATCTCGAAATGGCCCATGCTTCAGTCTAGCGCCCGCAGCAAGCCAGGTCATTGCACGTGGCGCGTCTTCCCCGCCCAATAAGGCTCTCTCAGGACTTTTTTCAGGATCTTGCCCGTTCCGCCTTTGGGCAGTCCGGCAACGAATTCCACGGACTTGGGAATCTTGAACCCTGCCAGATGCCTGCGGCAGTGGTCCAGAATTTCCGCTTCCGATACGGAGTACCCGGCTCGAAGGACCACGAGAGCCTTTGGCACCTCGCCCCACTTCTCATCAGGAACGGCGATCACAGCGCATTCGAGCACAGCCGGGTGCTCGCACAAAACGCGCTCGACTTCGGCGGATGCGATATTTTCGCCGCCGCTCACGATAATGTCTTTC
>Ga0070737_10005773_pt1 | contig 11668 bp, 8 predicted proteins | sample Coa_R1_10_FD_66438 | JGI IMG/M metagenome (GOLD analysis project Ga0070737, IMG submission 66438) | Surface soil microbial communities from Centralia Pennsylvania, which are recovering from an underground coalmine fire - Coalmine... | ecosystem: Environmental > Terrestrial > Soil > Unclassified ... | reverse complement strand
GTCAGACGAAGGCCAGCGCAAAAACAAAGGGGAGTCGCTACCGCCGCGCTGGCGAATCGGCTGAGGGCGCGGCGGCGCTGAGCATCCCCGATCTGGCGGCGGCTTTTCAGGAAGCTGTAGTGGATGTGCTGGCGACGAAGACAACCCAGGCAGCGCGGACACTTGGCGTGCGCCAGGTGTTGCTGGCGGGCGGTGTGGCGGCCAATCTGGCGCTACGTGAACGGCTGACAGCAGAGCTTACGCCATTGGGGATTGCTCTGCGTTTTCCGCCAGTGGCGCTCTGCACCGACAACGCGGCGATGATTGGCGCGGCGGCGTACTTTCATCTGCGGCTGGGTGAGCGCAACGGCTTCGACCTCGACGTGCGCCCCGGCCTGCAACTCCCATTCGCGGGGTAAGATGATGGTGTAGCGTTATAGCGGCGTGCGGCAGAGCGAGCGGCAGAGAGCGGCGGGCGGGTAAACCCGCGCCTAGAGGCTACGCCACAAAGGCCACCTGCGTGGCCTCGTCTCAGCCGAAGATGGTCGCTGCAAGGTAATGTTGTAGCATGCCGAGCAGCAGAGCCAAGCGAGTACCGCCGCTGTCCCTGGCGGCGTGTGACCTGACGGGATGGCGTCTGGCATGCCAGTACGCACTCATTCTGAATTGACATTGATTGAGTGTTGTAGCGCCACGATGGAGAATATACAGCCAGTCAGCCAGGAGGAACACCTATGGAGCGCGACGAACTGCCCGGCGATGGCGAGAGCCGTGATACGTTGCTGCGGCGACTGAAGGAGTCGGCCACCACCACGTCGCTGACGCTGATGAGCATTGTGCAGGGGGTGGCGCTGGCTGATCTAGCGGGCGTCGTCTTCGCGAGCTATACCCATTTCTCGCCGACGCAATGGTTGCTCGTCGTCCCCACATTTCTGCTGCTGATCGCCGCGTGGAACCAGGTCAGTATAGATACGCTCTCCTGGGTGCAGGTTCCCGATATGTTTTACGCTATCATCCCATTCATCGTCGGCGCGTTCGAGCTTTTCCTCAACCATTCGATACGGACGAATGAGCAGGCATGGTTGATAGGTGTCGCCGTGCTGGTGGCGCTCTCGACGCTGGCGATTGGCCTCACCAATCGCAACGCTGGCTTCCATGCGGAGAACGCCAGCCTATTCGCCTATCTCCGACCCATGCGGAAGTCGGGGCAGCGATTCAATATCATCGGGGCCGCCATCTTGCTGCTCTTGGCGCTGGCCAGCGCGCTCGGCGCCTTCGCCTGGATTGATGGTGTGATGCGCCTACCAGGCGCCACCAGTTTCGTTGCGGCAATGATCGTAACACTCTTCCTGCTGGAGTTCATCCGGCGTCACCTGTACTACTGGCGGGTCGTGGTTGCCTATGCGGAAGCCAAGCCTGCCCCGGCGAAAGCCAGAAAGCATCTCTGAACAGGGCAAACGTGAGATCATCCAGGATAGGGATGGCGCTCCAGGTATTGCCACACCGTGAAATAACCTGATACACTGCCTTGCAGAGAGGGAGTGGCCTGCGTGCGAGCAGACCTGGCATGTGCTCGATGAAAAAGGTTCACTCCGTGTGTCTGGAAACCACCTAATAGGCGAGGGAGCGGCGCAATGAATCCGTCTGAACAATCGGAGCAAGAGAAACCCGTCAGCAATCGCCCCATCCATCCCTGGGTCGCGGCTGGCAAGGGCAAGATTCGCTTTGGCGTGGCGCAAGTCACCACGATGGACGACTGGCCCGCCTATCTGGAGGTCGTGCGGGCGGCGGAAGAGCTAGGCTTCGATTCGTATTGGACGTATGATCACCCTGTCTTTGGATTTGACTGCTGGACAACCCTGAGCGCGGTTGCGGCGGTGACAAGCCGAATACGCTTGGGCACGATGACCACCTGCGTCTACTATCGCAATCCCGCGCTGCTCGCCCGCATGGCCGCCGATGTGGATCGCATCAGCAATGGGCGGCTGATCCTGGGTCTGGGCATCGGTGACGATACCCATGAGTTCGAGCAGCTAGGGATCGCGGCGCCGCCAGTCTCTGAACGCCTTCAAGGGCTGGAGGATGCGATTCACATCATCGAGGGGCTTTGGCGCAACCCAACCTTCACCTACCACGGCAAGCAGTTTCACGTAGATGGAGCGAGCGCCGCGCCCGGCCCGCAACAGTCGCATGTACCGCTGATGATCGCTGGCGGCGGCGAGCGGGTGACGCTACGCCAGGTCGCGCAGTACGGCGATGTCTCCAATATGGCGGCGAGCGCGCTGGCCGGGAACGCCTTTACCCTCGAAGATGTGCAGCGCAAATATGATGCGCTCAAGCGCCACTGCGAGGCGATAGGCCGCCCTTACGACGCGATCCTGCGCTCGTTCCTGAACCTGACCACCATCCTGGCGCCAACCCATGCCCAGGCGGAAGCCAAAGCCGCGACGATGCCGCCGCCACTGCGCGAACTCTTCCGCACCAGCACGCTGATCGCGACTCCTGACGAAGCTATCGAGCACTATCGCCGCCTGGTTGCGGTAGGAGCACAATATTTCATGACCTCGCTCTGGGGCCACGACCTGGAGACCGTGCATCTGCTCGCGGAGCGGGTGATACCTGCGCTCAACGAGGTCGCCACTGCCCCCATCGCTGCGCCGACCAGGCGAAGTTTTTGGCCGTTTGGTCGGCGCTAGGCCAACCCAAGCCAACGCGCCATTACTGCAAACAGCATTTGCCAGTGGTATGAAACAGGGGCGACAGGCGTTCAGCGCCGACCGAAGGCGGCAGTCAACTCGACCTCGGCATATTGCATGTCGGGGGCCAGGCGCGTCTCGTAACGCGCCTGCGCCACGAGCGATTGCCACTGCTCAGCGCTGGCCAGGCCCGCGCGCTCAATGAGGGGCGCCACCCGTTCAAGAATAGCCAGGTAATCCGCCAGCATGAGTTGACCCGCTCTGGTCGCACGCTGCGCCCCGCTACGCAGGCGAACCTGGCGTATCTGGACATCGCGCAGACGCGCCTGCGTGAGATACGATTGGAGGAACGCGCCGGAGCCGGGATGGATACCACGCGCCTGCGCCAGCGTGGTAAATCGCTGGGTCAGCGCGTTGAGCGCGACGTTTGTGCTACGTACCTGCCCAAAGTCGCGCACTTCGATCCAGCCACCCGGTTGCGTGACACGCGCCATCTGGCTCACTACCTGTGGCCACTGATCCGTTGGGATAAACGATGAACAGGCGCGGGCCATCACGAAACTGAACGCGCCATCAGGAAACGCGAAGGGTTGCAAGGCGTCGCCAGTGACAAACGTGCAATTCTCCGGCATGATGTCAGTGCCTTCGGCGAGCGAGGCATCCAGAAGGTTGCGGTTGAGATCAAAGCCCACCACGTTCGCCTGTGGAAAGCGGCGCGCCATATCGCGCGCCCAACGTCCCGTGCCACAGGCGACATCGAGAATGTCGCCTATTCCCCGGATCGGCGCGGAATAATCGCCGTTAAAGGCAAGGCGAAACATATAGTGCTGGAAATCGAGGCGGCTGGTCTCTGCCTCACTTTCGCCGTAGAGATAATTATCCGGCGCCGTTGGCTCGTTGGTCACTGGGCTGCGTCGCCAACGCCTGAAGAACCACGACATGAATCGCTCCATCTCCTAAAATCGTCTTCCGCTCATCTCGGACTCTCGGCATTCTCCAGAATAGTATACATGAGATGTCAAGTGGCAGGCCGCTTGCTGATCTTTCTCCAATCACCCGGTGTGGCGCAGCCCTTAGGCGCCGTTTCAACCGCCCACCATCCATCTCGTCAGGCAAGACACGCCGCCCAGGAGCGCGACGCTTCGGCGGAAGCTGTCCACACACAAAAAAAGCCCCCTTCCCGTGTGGGGAAGGGGATGAATGAGGGGACAGGGGGTGAGGTTACTCTCTGATGCGCCGTGCGGGCAGCGGGCGCACCAGCGGGTTTGGCTCCTCCATGGCGTCGCCCTGTTTGCGTGGCACACGCTGGCGCACCAGGAACGACGGCGCGCGGGCGACATCCTGCATGGGCATGTTGATGTCTTCGCCGAAGCGATTGTAGAACGATAGCTCGAAGTTTGGCGTCTCGCCAAGCGCGCCGTGTGGGCAGACCTCTACGCAGTCGCCGCAGAAGATGCAGCGGTCGAGCGCGAAGTCCCAGCGCACCAGCTCGCGTTCAGCCATCATCAGCGAGCCGGTCGGGCAGACCTGCACGCACGCTCCACACGACACACAGTCGGTCGCGTGGAGCGAGACGTTGAACGGTGTCGAGACAATCGTATCGAAGCCCTTGCCAAACATGCCGTAACAGTTCGGGCCAATCACATCATGGCAAACGCGCACACACTGCGTGCAGTTGATGCACTTGTTGGGGTCACGTAGGATGAAGCTGTGCGACATATCAAATTCATAGTCATGATAGTCGGTCGGCTCGCCGTCGTGGAAACGGTTATCCGTCAGACCATACTCGATGCTATGCTTTTGCAGGTCGCATTGTCCCGCTGCCGGACAGGCGCATTGCAGACAGCGCCCTGCCTCGCGTTTTGCTTGCTCAGGCGTGTAGCCAAGTTCGATCAGGCGGAAGTTGCGCTTGCGCTCCTCATAGGGCAGCATGGGCATCTTCACCTTCGGCTCAACTGGCTTGTAGGGCACGATGTCGAAGAGGTCGGGCTTGGCCTCCTCGGCCTCGATGCGCTTCGAGACGGCGGCCATATCCTCGCCGCGCAGGTAGGCGTCAATCGCGCGGGCGGCCAGCTTGGCCTGACCGATGCCCTGGATGATCGTCGCAGCGCCCAGCACGGCGTCGCCAGCGGCGAAGACACCCTTGCGCTTCGTCATGAAGTTGTAGGGATCGGTCTCAATGGTCGTGCGCTTCGTCCAGTATTCATCGGGCAACACCGAGCGGTCGCACTTCTGACCATACGCCGGAATCACCGTGTCGCACTCGATGACATACTCACTGCCTTCGATGGGCACGGGGCGTCGGCGGCCTGAAGAGTCCGGCTCACCAAGCTTCATGCGCTGGAACTCGATGCCGGTCAGTTCACCCTTATCGTTGATCTTCAAGCTGCTGGCCGAGGCGAAGAGTTGGAGGTCAGTGCCCTCGCTCTGGCCGTCCTCTACCTCCTCAAAAGTGGCGGTCATCTCCTGGCGTCCGCGGCGGTAGACCGTATGTACCTTCGCGCCCAGGCGAAGCGAGGTGCGCGTGCAGTCGAACGTCGTGAAGCCGCCGCCCAACACGACCACCTCGCGCGTATCGTCCACTGGAACCGGCAGGCCCTGCGTCTTATCCATCAGATAGGTAATGGCGTTGACGACCCCCGGATTATCCTCGCCGGGCAAGCCAAGCTCGTTGGATGTCCAGCAGCCAATCGCCAGGAACACGGCATCGAAGCCCTCGTTGAAGAGGTCGTCAATCGTGAAGTCCACGCCCAACTTGACATTGTATTGCGCGTCCACGCCGAGCTTCCAGACGCTCTCCAACTCGCGATCCATCATGTTCTTTGGCAGGCGATACTCAGGGATGCCGTAGCGTAGCATGCCGCCGGGCTGAGGCATCATATCGAAGACCTTGCAATAGTGGCCCTTCAAGGCAAGGTAATACGCCGCCGTCAGTCCAGCCGGGCCAGCGCCCACAATGGCGACCTTCTTGCCGGTCGGCGCTTCCTGCGGCCATGGGGTCGGCGGGTCTTCTATACACTGCTCGGCGGCAAAGCCGTGCATGCGGCAGATGGCGATCTCTTCCTCCACCAGCCCACGCCGACAGACCTCCTGGCAGGGCGCCGGGCAGGTCAGGCCGAGAATATAGGGGAAGGGCAGCACCTCTTTGACCAGACGCGCCGCCTCACGGTTCTGCCCTTGGGCGATCAGTTCAAGATAGCCAGGGATGTCAATATGCGTGGGGCAGCCGATCTGGCAGGGCGGCTGGCAGTAGGCGTTGTGATCCGAGAGGATCATCTCAAGATTGGTGCGGCGAATGTGCGTTAGCCGGTCGGACTTCGTGCGCACCACCATGCCCGGCGTGGCAGCGGTGTTGCACGAGGGCGCCGGGCGGTCAAACCCCTCGATCTCAACCAGACACATGCGACAGGCAGAGGTCGGCTCCAGCTTGTCGTCGTTGCAGAGGTTGGGAATATCGAGGATACCGTTCTCCTCGGCGACGCTCAGCAGTGTCTGCCCCTCATACGCCTGCATCGTGCGACCATCAATCGTCACCGTGAAGGTGGGCTGGCCGTACTCATTCCGCTGAGACGAATCGCTGCCCGGCGTGGGCGCCACGCCGGAAGCAGTGGGGCGAACTGTAATAGCCATTGTTTTCCTCTTGCTCTTGCTCTAGCCTCAGAACGTTAAAGTACGTGCTTTGTATTGAAGCGATGCGCGCGTACCGGCTGGCAGGTTCCTGTGGGACACTTCCCCGCCAGGTGCGCCGCAAAATCGTCGCCAAAATAGCGCATCGCCGAGACGACCGGATGGATCGCATGTACGCCATAGCCGCAGAGTGAGCCATCGGGCACATAGTGGGAGAACTCTTCCAGTAGCTTCAAGTCGTCGGGCTGACCCAGGCTGCTCACCAGCCCTTGCAGTGTCCCCGCGATGCGCTTGACCCCCACCCGACACGGCACGCACTTCCCGCAGGTTTCTTCGCTCAGGTAGTCGCTGCGCTCCATCGCCCAGCGTACCATGCAGGCGTCAACCGGCAAGACCTCGATCATACCAGAGCCAACCATTGCGTCGGCCTGCGCCAGCGGATCAAAGTCGAACGGCGTATCGAGCGCCGAGAGCGGCAGCACGCCGCCCTCCATCCCGCCGACGACCACGCCGCGCGCGTTGTTTTCGTTGGCGTCAATCCCCGCCTGTTGCAACGCCTGACGGACGCTTGCGCCAAAGGGAATCTCGATGAGTTGCGCGCCGCCTGGGCCAATCACTGTCAGCAGCTTTGTCCCCGTTGTTGCGCGTGAGCCGCTCTGGCGGAAGGCGCCCGCACCGTGCGAGATGATAGCGGGAAGGTTGGCAAGCGTCTCCACGTTCTGCACAGCGGTCGGCTGATCGTAGAGGCCCTGCATGGCGGGATATGGCGGACGCTGCTGCGCCTTCATCGGGCGACCCTTGATGATCTCGATCAGCGTGCTTTCCTCGCCACCCATGAAGCTGCGATCCACCCCAACGACTGTGACTGCCAGCGAGAACGCCGTCCCCATAATGTTGCGCCCGATCAGGTTTGCCTCAAGGGCGTCGGCGACCGCTTTTTGCGCTGAAGCAGCCGCCTCAGTGCGCGCGCTACGCACATACAAAAACGCTTCACTGACGCCTGCCGCGTAGGAAGCCAACGCCAGTCCTTCCAGCGCAAGATGCGGATTCTGTTCGAGCAGGGTTGCGCTGATCAGTGAGCGGGCGTCAGCGTCGTAAGCATTGCAGATGAGATAGCGCATGGTTGAGCGCCCGCTGGCTACCAGCGCCAGTTTGTCGCCGGTGGGATAGCCTGCGCCACCGCGTCCACGCAGGCCGGAGGTACGAATCTCCTCAATCACCTGCGTGGGTGAGAGTTCCCGCAATGCGCGCCGAAGAGCGTCGTAGCCGCCCTGTCTGCGGTAATCATCAAGCGTAAACGGGACGGCGCTGGCCTTGCCCTCGCCGGTGAGTCCCATCGCCTGAAGCAGAGGCGTGGGAGCATGTTGTGTCTGCTGTGTCTGCTGCATGTCAGGCGGTCGGTCCTCTCCGATGGTTGATATTGCCATATTTCGAGCGTGTAGACGGCGACGGGCCACGCTCCACCTGGTCGTCGCGCAGCACGCCCGCCATCACTGGCTTGGCCGGGGCGAAGTGCGGGCTGGCTGTGATGATACCAAAGATGTCGCTGATGTCTACGCCGCGCCGTTCGACCACGCGCCACGCTACCTGAAGCGGCATCCCACCATACGCCTGCATCAGCTTATCCAGCGTGTCCGTCAAGTCCCAGGCGTCGAGTGAGGCCGCGTCGAGGATGTCATCCGCCAGGGTGAGGTCAACCGGTTGTTCGAGTTGAACCTTCGTTGGCGTCTCCACTGGCGGCGAGAACGGGCGATTGGGGTAGGGCGCCATATATTCGGACATACGCGGCGTGTAGAACCCGGCGACTGAGGTGGGCGAGAAGTACGGGCGACGGCGGAAGCGATGCGTCGGGCGCGCGTCAATGGTGATGGCGCGCGGCGGGCAGACCTTCTCACAGAGCAGGCACGCCTCGCACTTCAAGTTGAAGGGTGTGTCCTGCCCCTCCTCGGTGAGCAACTGGATCAGGCCCCGGCTGCGCTCCGGCAGTTGGCGCTTCTCATAGGGATAGAGCCGCGTCTGCTTGGGGCGTGTCATATGGCTGAGGGTCAACCCCAGCCCCTGGAGGATTCCACGCATGCGCTCTTACTCCTCACCCTTGATCTTTAAGCCTTGTTTCTCAATCTTCTCGCGCAGCTTCAGCAGCCCCTCGATCAACGCCTCGGGGCGCGGTGGGCAGCCAGGCACATAGACATCCACCGGCACCAACGTGTCCACGCCTTGCACAGTGTAGTAGCTGTCGTAGAACTCGCCGCCCGATGTGGCGCACTGGCCCATCGAGATCACCCACTTGGGGTCGGCCATCTGCTCATACAACCGCACGAGGCGTGGCCCCATCTTCGTCGAGACGGTTCCCGCGACGATCATGAGGTCGGCCTGACGTGGGCTAGAGCGGAACACCTCGGAGCCGAACCGCGCCATATCATAGTGGCTCTGGCCGGCGGCCATCATCTCGATGGCGCAGCAAGCCAGCCCATAGCCAAGCGGCCAGATGGATCGGCTACGAATATAGTTTTGCGCCCAGGTGATCATGTCGGCAAGGCTTGTCAGCGCCACCCCTGGCTCTTGCTGGCCGGGAATGTATTCCGCAGGTGTGCGCGCCGCCATTGGCAGGGCGATCCCACGGCGTGATGTATTGGCATTTGTGCTCATAACTATTGCTGCTTCCTTTGGCGCTCCATACGGCTGGCGCGCGTTGCGCGTGGCGGGCTGTGTGAGCGCGTGTCACAAAGTTCCCATTGATCTATTGTAGCACGCGCCGTACCTACCTGCGCGTCGTCTTGCAGCCCGCTCTCACTACGCCGCCAGTTTATAGTATACCTGATGGCGTCCGAAAACAACCTTACAGTACCTTACACAGTGGGTCTCCGGCGCCGCTGGTAGGTACGCAAGTACCATGCGCGGCGGCAAATTGCCGGTTGGGATGAGTGAGCATGCTAGAATAAGGGTCAGTTCGGGCATGTCTGGGGGGCGTGTCTGGCTAACCTTATCTGGAGGCTCCACATCTGGAGGCTCCGCCGTCTGCTCTCCAGGCGGCCCAGGTGGCGAAACCTTGAGGCGCGGGGTTACCCACCCGTCGCCCGCCACAACTAATCGGGAACGAGGGTGAGGAAGAGGATATGGCGAAGATATTCCGGCTGGCTGTGCTAGCGATCCTTTTGGGCGGCGGTGTAGCGCTCTGGGCAGGGCTGACGCCCGCGCTGACGAGCGCGGGGCAGACGAACGGTCTCCCGCTCAGCCCGTTTCGCGCGCAGACCGCCCTGGCGTGTGGCCTTGGCGCGGCGCCGACGATGATGGCAAATAACATCGCCGCGCTTGCCTTCCCCTTCAACGGCAACTATGTCCAGGAGCAGATCGCGGGCATCTTCGCTTACGATTTTCCCGTCAACCAGCCCATTACGTTTACCGAAAACTTCAGCCGTGTGCCGTTCGCGCCAAGCCCCTCATCGTTTCAATGGCAATGGAACTTCGGCGATGGCTCGGCGACGGCCAGCGGCGTGAAAGTAACACATACCTTCACCCAGACGGGAACCTACACCGTCGAATCAGATACCTACGATCAGACCGCAGGGCAATATTCTCCCTTCGATAACGCGCAGATCCACATCGTCGCTGCTTCCATCCCCAATCCGCCTGTCGCTAAGGCCAGGGCGCTCACTCCCACGGAGATCCTCGCCAACCAGAGCATCACCTTCGACGCCAGCGGCTCGCATGCGGTTGTCGGTTCGCAACTAACCTACACCTGGAACTTCGGTGACAACACCAGCGCCACCGGAGAGCGTGTCACACACCAGTTCGTTGTCTCAGGGGTAGGCGTGGCGACGCTGATCGTCACCGATGCGCGCGGCGCGAAAAGCACAGCGTCGGTCAACATCGCTGTTGGCGGCCCCGGCGCCACCATTCACGCCGATGCGACCAGCGCCCATACCAACACCGCCGTCGGCTTCACCGCCGCCGAGCCTGCGCTGCCAAACGGCCCACAAGGCGCGGCAAAGCTCCTCAGTGTGACATGGGATTTCGGCGATGGCACGGCGCCGCTGATCACACAGACGCCAAGCGCTTCGCACTCCTTCGCAAGGGCAGGAAAGTATCGCATCGCCGTTCAGTTTGTCAATACGGATAGCTCGGTCTATGTGGCGGCGCTCACAGTGCAAGTCACCCTCGCTCCCGTGGTCAAGGTATCGAGCAGCAGCGCAGGTGGATCACATTGGTGGCTGGTGATTGGCGGCGCGCTGGTGTTGCTGGTGGTGATCGCCGTTTCAGTCTATTTGTGGCTGGCGCAGCAACGTCGCCAGCGGTTGGCGCTCGCCCAACAGCGTGTCCGCGCCCGTCCTGGCGGGACGCGCCGCAATCCGCAGGGACAATACGGAAGGCCCAACCCAGGTAGTGGGAATATGGGCGCGTCGCGCGGAAACACGGCCATGCGCCAGGGAACGCCAACGCCAGCGGCTCGTCGTCTTGCGCCTGATGCGCCGCCACGCTCGTCTGGCAACCAATCACCACAATCGGGACAATTGGGCCAGTATGGGCGGCGCGCTCCCATGTCAGGCGCGCCAAACGCGTATCCCACACGCGGCCAGGGCGCGCAACAGAGCGTGACCGGCAGGCAAAGTTTGCCCCGCAGACCGGGCATGTCTGGCGGCGCAGGAAGCAGCGGGAATAGGGACATGCGTCCACCTGGGCCTGATCGCTCTGGAGCACGGCAAGCCCCACGCCGCAGCCTGTATGACTATCGCGAAGAAGATTGAACAGCCTGCCAGATCATGACATACGCCTGCTCTCTTCGCCTTATCTCCCCTTCCCATCGATGGGAAGGGGTCTGGGGTTAAGTTCTCTGTGGCGCCTGTAGCTGCCCCCAAATAATGGCCGTCACTGCCATCGTTCCCAGTCCGGCGATGAGGAGGGCGATGCGGGGCGAGGTCGCCTGAATCAGCGTCCCACCGACTGTGTAGGTGATCAGGAGCGCAAGATAGGGCGCGCTATAGGCGACGCCAAAGATGCGCCCCAGCAACGCGGGCGGCGTGGTCTGTTGCAACAGCGTATCGTTGGTGATGTTCTGGAATCCGTTGCCGATCCCCACCACAACCTCTGCGGCGACGGCGAGGCCAAGCGTTGGCGAAAGAGCACAGAGCGCCGTTCCCAGACCCATCACCGTGACACCTATCAGCAGATTAATCTGGGTGGTCAGGCGACGGCTCACGAGTATCAGCAGCAGCGGCGCCGCGATCATGCCAGCGCCATAGCCCGCCAGCAGCGCGCCGTACCCTACCGGGCCACCATGCAATGTGCGCTGCGCCAGGAAAACCAGCGCCACGTTGTCCAGCGCGACAAAGAGCGTCGCCAGAAACAGGCCAAGCGCCACGGCGCGC
>Ga0070737_10005772_pt1 | contig 11668 bp, 10 predicted proteins | sample Coa_R1_10_FD_66438 | JGI IMG/M metagenome (GOLD analysis project Ga0070737, IMG submission 66438) | Surface soil microbial communities from Centralia Pennsylvania, which are recovering from an underground coalmine fire - Coalmine... | ecosystem: Environmental > Terrestrial > Soil > Unclassified... | reverse complement strand
TCGAGCGGGTGTTCTCCCAACAGAACGTGTCGACGGTGATGGGCACCGCGCAGGCCGGCGGGGTCATCGCGCTGGCCGCCGCCAAACGCGACATCGGCGTGCACTTTCACACGCCGAGCGAAGTCAAGGCCGCGGTCACCGGCAACGGCGGCGCCGGCAAAGGGCAGGTGACCGCGATGGTCACCAGAATCCTTGCGCTGCAAGCCAAGCCGACGCCTGCCGACGCCGCCGACGCATTGGCGCTGGCGATCTGCCATTGCTGGCGGGCCCCGATGATCGCCCGGATGGCGGCGGCCGAGGCACTGGCCGCCGAACAGCGCAAGAAGTTCGCGGCGAAAGTCAGGGCGGCGAAATGATCGCATCGGTGCGCGGTGAAGTGCTCGACGTGGCGCTGGACCATGCCGTCATCGAGGCCGCCGGCGTCGGTTACAAGCTGATGGCGACACCGGCCACGCTGGCGACGCTGCGCCGGGGCAGCGAGGCGCGGCTGATCACCGCGATGATCGTGCGCGAGGACTCGATGACGTTGTACGGCTTCCCCGACGGCGAAACCCGCGACCTGTTCCTGACGTTGCTGGGGGTGTCCGGGGTGGGCCCGAAGATCGCGCTGGCCACGCTGGCGGTCTACGACGCGGCGGCGCTGCGGCAGGCTCTGGCCGATGGCGACGTCACCGCGTTGACCCGGGTGCCGGGCATCGGCAAGCGCGGCGCCGAGCGGATGGTGCTCGAGCTGCGCGACAAGATCGGGCCGGCCGCAGCGCCGAGCGCATCGGTCAACGGTCATGCGGTGCGAGGACCCGTGGTGGAAGCCCTTGTCGGCCTTGGGTTTGCGGTCAAGCAAGCGGAGGATGCCACCGACGCGGCGCTGGCCGCCGACGGCGGCGCCACCACGGCCAGCGCGCTGCGTGCCGCCCTGTCGTTGTTAGGCAAGACGACATGAGCCGATTCGACGATTTGCCCGTGGAGCCCGCCGAGCGGGACGTCTCGCCGACGCTGACCGTCGGCGAGGGCGACGTCGACGCCAGCTTGCGGCCGCGTACGCTGGCCGAGTTCATCGGCCAGCCGCGGGTGCGCGAACAGCTGCAGCTGGTCATCGAGGGCGCCAAGAACCGCGGCGGCACACCGGATCACATCCTGCTGTCCGGACCGCCCGGTCTGGGCAAGACGTCGCTGGCGATGATCATCGCCGCCGAGCTCGGGTCGTCGCTGCGGGTGACGTCGGGTCCGGCGCTGGAGCGGGCCGGGGATCTGGCCGCGATGCTGTCCAATCTCGTCGAGCACGACGTGCTGTTCATCGACGAGATCCACCGCATCGCCCGGCCCGCCGAGGAGATGCTGTATCTGGCGATGGAGGATTTCCGGGTCGACGTCGTCGTCGGCAAAGGCCCGGGCGCGACGTCGATTCCGCTGGAAGTCGCCCCGTTCACGCTGGTGGGCGCGACCACCCGGTCCGGCGCGCTGACCGGCCCGCTGCGCGATCGTTTCGGCTTCACCGCTCACATGGACTTCTATGAGCCCGCCGAGCTCGAGCAGGTGCTGGCGCGTTCGGCCGGGATCTTGGGTATCGAGCTCGGCGCCGACGCCGCCGCGGAGATCGCGCTGCGCTCGCGGGGGACACCGCGGATCGCCAACCGGCTGCTGCGGCGGGTGCGCGACTTCGCCGAGGTGCGCGCCGACGGGGTGATCAACCGTCACGTCGCCAAGTCCGCGCTGGAGGTCTACGACGTCGACGAGCTCGGCCTGGACCGGCTCGATCGCGCAGTGCTGTCGGCGCTGACCCGCAGCTTCGGCGGCGGCCCGGTCGGGGTGTCGACGCTGGCGGTGGCGGTCGGGGAGGAGGCCACCACCGTCGAGGAGGTCTGTGAGCCGTTCCTGGTGCGGGCCGGCATGATCGCGCGCACCCCGCGCGGCCGGGTCGCGACCCCGCTGGCCTGGACTCATCTGGGAATGACGCCGCCGGCGGGGGTCTCCGGGTGGGCCCAGCCGGGCCTGTTCGACTAGCCGGCGGCGGCGTTACAGCCGCACCCGATGCGGGTACCCATCGGGCACCTGGCGCCGGGACAGCCGGAGCCCAAGGGTGGATGGAGACACGATGAGAGACTCACGCAGTGGAGTCGACGGCTACGGTCTGCACATGCCACGCAGCCGCGGCGCGATCACCGGCCTGCTGCTTGTCCTGCTGGGGGCCTGGGGTGCCGTGATACCGTTCGTCGGGCCCTACTTCGACTTCGCCTATACGCCCGACCAGGCCTGGACGTGGACCGCGGCCCGCGGCTGGCTGGAGGTATTCCCTGGGGTCACCACGCTGGTGGGAGGTCTGCTGCTGGTCGGTTCCGGTAACCGTGCCACCGCGATGGTCGGCGGCTGGCTGGCCACCTTTGCCGGCGCTTGGTTCGTGGTGGGCGGCCCGCTGGCCCCGGCGCTGCGCATCGGCAATATCGGCCATCCGGTGGCGTCGACCGACGGCAAGCGGGCGCTTCTCGAGATCGCGTACTTCTCCGGCCTGGGGGCGCTGATCGTTTTCCTGGGCGGAGGTGTCCTGGCGCGGCTGGTGGTGCGGTTAGCCCGCGACGTCGAGCCGGCACCCGCGGCCACGGACATGCCCGCGGCCGGGCCGGCGCCGGAGTACTCGGCCGCTCCCGAGGTTTCGCCGGACGCGGTCACCCAGGTGGGCGGTGAGCAGTACGAGCCGCGGCAGCGTGGCAGCTTCTTTCGCCGCCGCCACGTCAGCGCCGGCCGCTAAGCCAGCGCGACCGGCTTCTCATCACAGGAAGCCGAGCAACTGCAGGTCGGTGGCGTACTTGACGATGATCTCCCGGGTCACGTGCGGAATGTCGTGGTCCGGGCCGATCTTCTTCTCGTGCACCGCGGCCCGGAACCGATCGGTCGGGGCCATCGATCCCCGGATCGGCTTTTCGGGCTTTTGATAGTTGTGCAGCAGCGGCAGCAGCGAGTACTGACGCTGCCGATCCGGCAGGGCCCGCATCGCGGTCTCGAACCTGCGCAGCCAGTCCGCGTAGTCGTCGACACGCTGGATCGGGTAGCCGGACTCGATCAGCCAGTCGACGTATTCGTCGAGCCCGATGCCGTCGTCATGCGGGTTCATCACGTGGTACGTCTGGTAGCCGGCGGTGGCCGGCGTCCCCAGGGTGGAGATCGCCGCGGCGATGAACTCCACCGGCAGCCCGTCGTAGTGGGCGCGCTGCCGGTTGCCCTCGGCGTCGAGCTCGTAGAACGAGCGGGGCGCGATGCCGGTGGCCACCAGGCTCAGCATCAGCCGGGTGAACATGTCCGGCAGGTTGAGCTGCCCCGCATACGTGGTGTCGGCCAGGATCATGTCGCAGCGGAATACCGTGACCGGCAGGCCGCACAGGTCATGGGCTTCACGCAGCAGCACTTCCCCGGCCCACTTGCTGTTGCCGTAGCCGTTGGCGTAGGCATCGCTGATCCGCCGGGTCGGGCTGATCACCCGGATGTCGGCGTCCTCGGTGAACCTGGCGGGCTCGATCTGGTCGCCCACCCCGATCGTCGACACATAGGTGTAGGGCTTGATCTTCGTCGTCAACGCCAGCCGGATCAGCTCGGCGGTGCCCAGCACATTCGGGCCGAAGAGCTCGCGGTACGGCAGCACATGGTTGACCAGCGCCGCGGGGTCGACGATCACATCGACGGTATCGGCCAGCCGCTGCCAAGTCGGTTGATCCAGGCCAAGATTCGCTTCGGACTTGTCGCCGGCGGCCACCTCCAGATGATCGGCGGCCAGCTCGCGGTAGTGCGCCCGCAGCTTCGGGTCGCCGGCGAACGTCCGGTCGAGACGCTCCCGCGCCGAGGCGTCGTCTTTGGCGCGCACCAGTGCGATCACCGTGCCGTCGACGAGGTTCATCCGCTCCAGCCACTCCAGCGCCAGGTAGCGGCCCAAGAATCCGGTCGCGCCGGTCAGCAGCACCGTGCGCACCTCGGTGCCCGGGCCGGGCAGGGTCGGGGCCGTGGCCAGTGTGTGCGCGTCGAGGAACTTGTCCAGCGTCAGGTCCCGGGCGTGCACCTCGACCGCCGCTCCTTCGTCTGGACCGGCGTGCACCGAGTCAAACGTGGGCCGTTTCGAGCCGTCCGGCGCAAGCGCGGCCGCAATGAAGCCGGCGATGGCCTGCAGGTCGGATGCCGGGCTGACGATTACCCCCACCGGCACGTCGACGTCGTAGATCTCGCGCAACAGACTGCCGAATGTCACCGCCGACAACGAGTCTCCGCCCAGGTCAGTGAAGCGGACATCCGGCTGCAGCTCGCTGACCGCGGCACCCAGCAGCGCACCGGCGGCCCGGGTAACCGTTTCCAGCACCGGACGCTCGGCGCCGCCGCGGCGCAGCTCGCTGAGCTCGTCGGCCTGGTTGCGGTCCAGCTCGGCGTAGAGCCGTTCGAGCCGCTCGCCGTAGCGCTCCTTCAACTTGGGCCACGCCAGCTTGCGGATACCGGTGAGCAGACCGTTCTCCACCGTGAACGGCTCGGTCTCGATGAGGAAGTCGCGCGGCACCTCGTAGGACTGCAGGCCGGCGTCTTTGGCGACGCGCTGCAGTGATTCGGCGATGCGGCGCTTCAGCTCGTCACGATCGGGGCGGGCCAGCGCATCTTCGGTCGGCACCACGACCGCCAGCAGGTAGGGGTGGGCGCTGTTGCCGTAGACGTAGATCTGCCGGACCAGGGGGCTGTTGCCCAACACGGCCTCCAGCTTCGCCACGGTGACGAACTCGCCTTGCGCAAGCTTGAGCACGTTGTTGCGGCGGTCGACGTAGACCAGCCGGTCGGGGCCGACCTCCGCCACGACGTCGCCGGTGCGGTAGTAGCCGTCGTCGTCGAACACGTCGGCGGTGATCTCCGGGCGCTGGTAGTAGCCCGGGAACATGTTCTCGGTCTTGAGCAGCAGCTCGCCCCGGGGGAAGGGCCGGTCGGTGCTGAAGTAGCCCAGATCGGGCACGTCGGCCAGCTTGTAGTCGATCACCGGCGGGCGTTGCACGACACCGTCATACAAGACCATCCCGGCCTCGGTGGAGCCGTAGCCGTCCAGCAGGTGAATCCCGACAAGCGACTCGACCCATGCTTTGAGCTCCGCGGAGATCGGCGCCGAGCCCGTCATCGCGAAGATGGCTCGCCCGCCGAGCAGGTGGTCGCGCAGGTCGTCCATCACCTGGGTTTCGGCGGTGGCCCGGTCGGCGCCCTCCGCGGTCAGCCGGTCCACCCTGGCGAGAAACTCTGCGTGCAGGGTGTCCCAGACCCGCGGAACGAAGTTCAATTCGGTGGGCCGCACCAGGGCGAGGTCTTCTAGCAGCGTCGACAGGTCGCTCGTGGCGCCGAAGTAGGCGGTGCCGCCGTTGCCCAGCGTTCCGTACAGGATGCCGCGGCCCATGACGTGGCTCATCGGCATGAAGTTGAGGGTGATCGATGCGGCACTCGGGCCGAACCAGTTGCGGCTGGACCGCTGCCACATCTTGGCGACGTTGCGCTGCGGGTACATCGCGCCCTTGGGTGTGCCGGTGCTGCCGGAGGTGTAGATCAGCAGCGCCAGGTCGTCGTCTTCGGCGGCGACCGTCGGAGCAGGCAGCGCCCTGCCGCGTTCCAGCACCTCGGCCAGAGTCTCCACGGGCACCGAATGTCCGGCCAGTCGGCCACGGGCGGCATCCAGCGCCTCGCGGTGGTCGTCGACCTCGCGGTGATAGTCGAACACCACGAGCCGCGCCGGCGCGTGACCGGTCAGGATCAGTTCGACCGCGTCGGACAGGTAGGCGACGCTGGCCGCGATCACCCTCGGCTCGGTCTCGGCGACGATGGGCCGTAGCCGGTCGACGGCCGCGCTGGTCTGCAGCGGCACCGAAACGGCGCCGATCCGGGCCAGGGTCACGTCGATCGTGGTGTAGTCGACGCTGGTGAAGCCCAGGATGGCGACGCGGTCACCGGGTGAGACGGCCTCGTGGGCCCACGCGCTGGCCAACGCGTCGACGCGGTCGGTCAGTTCGCGATAGGTGATCGTGTCGAAGCGGGGGAGCAGCCGCGCCGAAGTGCGGCCCGTGGTGGGGTCTTTGACCACCTCGACCGCGCGTTGCCCGAGGGCCGGCCGGTCGGCGTAACCCTCCAGCACGGTCTGGATCACCTGCGGGAGGCGCAGCCCGGGCTGCTCGAGGGCCGCAGCGACCGCCGGGTCCGGCCGGGCGGCGGCGAACTGCGGATCGTTGGCGGCCAATTCGGCGATGCGGCGCTCGAGCTGCTCTTCACGGGTATCAATCGACATCACATGACCTCGCAAGTACGACTTGGGAAAGTTGACCGGCGCCACGCTGCGCCCGGAAGAAACTACGTTAGCAAAGCTAAATTTATTCCGGAATGCGCGAGCGTTGTGAGATCGATTACCGGATAGTTGTCCCGACTCGGGCGCGCCGACTGTGCGGTGTCGTAACCTGGCAAACCGCAGCAGCCGTTATGAATCGGCGCCATCGGTGGCTTGATTCGTCCGGTCATCGACCAAGGGTGTCGGCACTAGCGCCGGGCGTCGTCGGGGTCGAGCGCGTCGAGCAGCCGCTGCATGGTCGCGCACATGTGGGCAAAGTCGTTGGCTCCCACCAACTTCGACCACCGCGCCTCGATATCGGCCACCCGGTCACCGGCGTCGGCCATCAAGTGTCTTCCGCGGTCGGTCAGATCGATCAGCTTCGCCCGTCCGTCAGCCGGGTCGGGACGGCGGGTCAGATAGCCCAGTGCGGCCAGATCGTTCACCAACTCCGACGTCGCAGCGAGGCTCAGCTGGGCTCGGGCGGCGAGCTCTGTCAGACGTACCCCACCGGTGCGAATGTTGCCGAAAACCTGCAGGTGGGGATCGCGGACGTCGCCATAGCCCCGCTCAGCGCGCGGCGCGGCCAAATCCTGGCGAAAGCGTCGCAACAATCGCACCAGCAATTGGCCAACTGCCTGTCGGTCCGTCGGCAGATCGCTTGACTCTGCCATGCGCCCAGAGAATACTACGGTTGCCGAAACTTCGGGCTCCGAAGCAACTCACGGAGGTTGGTCATATGGTCGATACCCAATTTGTCAGCACGAGCCTGGGACGTCTTCATGTGCGGCGCGGTGGCGCAGGGCCCACCGCGGTGTTGTGGCACAGCCTGTTCGTCGACTCACGTTCCTGGGGCGCGGTGTTCGACGCGCTGGCCGGGCATCGCACCGTGATCGCGATCGACGGGCCGTCTCATGGTAAAAGCGACCCCGTCACCCGCGACTTCACCTTCGACGAGTGCACGCACGCGGCTGTGGAAGCCCTGGACCGGCTCGGCATCGACGAACCGGTTGACTGGGTCGGCAACGCATGGGGTGGACACGTTGGGATCCTGCTGGCCGCGACCCGGCCGCGGCGCATTCGCACGCTGACAACGATCGGCACCCCGGTTCCGGCGCTCGGTCCCCGGTTTCGCTGGACCAAGGCATGGCCGCTGGTCGTCCTGTACCGGTTGGCCGGCCCGACATCGTTCCTGTGCAGCGCGCTGTCGAGCAACCTGTTGGGCCCGGAAGCTGTCGCCACCCAACCGGATCAAGCGGCCATCGTTATCGACGCATTCCGCATGGCCGACCGGCGTGGGATGCTGCACGCCATGCGCTCGATGATGCTGCACCGGCCAAGCCTTGCCGACCGCCTGCAGGATATCGTCGCGCCCACACTGATGCTGGCCGCCCGCGACGACGATGAGGGCTGGCCGCCGCGCGAGGCCGAGGCTGCCTGCGCCACCATGCCGAATGCCCGCGCGGCCGTAGTGGCAGGTACCGGCCGGGTAGCGCCGCTGCTGTTGGACGCCGACCTGATCGCGGGGAGCGTGGTGGAGCTGGCGCCGATTGCATGAAGACAGGTCAGAGCTTCGCGAGCAGCTCTGCGATGACGTCCAGCGCTTCGGTCAGCAGCTCGTCGCTGATGGTCAGCGGCGGCAGCAGCCGCACCACGTTGTCGAAGGTGCCGGCGGTCAACACGATCACTCCGGCGGCGCGCGCGGCGGCCGCGAGCGCCTCGGTCAGCTCGGGATCCGGGTCGGCGCCGCCGGCTTTCACCAGCTCGATGGCCATCATGGCGCCCCGCCCGCGGACATCGCCGATGCGGTCGTCGTCGCGCTGCAACGCCAGCAGCCGCTCGCTCATCAGCCCGCCGATCCGCCGCGCCCGCTCGACCAGCCCGTCGCTCTCGATGGTCGCGATGGCGGCCAGTGCCGCCGCACAGCTGACCGGGTTGCCGCCGAAGGTGCCGCCCAGGCCGCCGGGATGGGCGGCGTCCATCACGTCGGCGCGTCCGGTCACCGCCGAGAGCGGCAGCCCGCCGGCAATGCCCTTGGCGACACAGGTCAGGTCGGGCTCGATGCCCTCGTGCTCGCAGGCGAACATCGCCCCGGTACGCGCGAATCCGGTCTGGATCTCGTCGGCGATGAAGACCACGTTGTTCCGCTGGCACCACAGGCGCAAAGTCGGCAGAAATCCCGGGGCCGGGACGATGAAACCGCCTTCACCCTGGATCGGTTCGATCAGCAGCGCCGCGACGTTGCCGACGCCGACCTGCTGGTCGATGTAGCGGATCGCACGCTGGGCGGCCAGCTCGCCGTCGGTGGCCAGCTTTTCGTCGAGCAGGCGGTCGCGAAACGGGTACGACAGCGGAGCCCGGTAGATCTCCGGCGCAAACGGCCCGAAACCGCTTTTGTACGGCATGGATTTGGCGGTCAGCGCCATCGCCAGGTTGGTGCGGCCGTGATAGGCGTGGTCGAACGCCACCACCGCCGGTTTGCGGGTATAGCAGCGGGCGATCTTGATGGCGTTCTCGACGGCCTCGGCGCCGGAGTTGAACAGTGCCGAGCGCTTGTCGCCCGCGCCCGGGGTCAACCGGTTGAGCTGCTCGGCAACCGCGACGTAGTTCTCGTACGGGGTGACCATGAAGCAGGTGTGGGTGAACTCGGCGACCTGCGCGCGGACCGCCTCCACGACCCGCGGCGCGGCGTTGCCGATCGTGGTGACCGCGATCCCCGAGCCGAGGTCGATCAGCCGATTGCCGTCGACGTCCTCGACGATGCCGCCGCCTGCGCGCACCGCATAGACCGGCATGGCGCTGCCGACCCCGCGGGCCACCGCGGCGGTCCGACGCGCGGCCAGTTCCCGCGAGGCCGGGCCCGGGATGTCGGTGAGGAGCCGGCGACTCTGGTTGAGGACGGGCACGTCGGTCTCCTCACGGGCGGGTCCGGGTCGCGGGGTGGTTCGAGCCTATCCGCGGCGGCCCGACGGCGACGGGAACCCGGTTCGCGGGCTACCCGGTCGCGGGTACCAGCGGTGGCCGGCAGGCGTTGGACGTCGGGTCCCACCACCAGCCGTTGTCGCATGCCAGCGGTTGCGCCGCCATCCCCAGCGGCCGGCAGACGTTGGCCGTGGGGTCCCACCATTGGCCGCTTCCGCAGTCCAGTGGCTGCGGCCCGACACCCAGCGGTCGGCAGACGTCGCCGGTGGGGTCCCACCACTGGCCCGGGTCGCACTGCAGGGCCAGCGGCGCATCGGCTGGCCGGCACATGTTGGCCTTCGGGTCCCACCACTGGCCGTTCGTGCACTGCGCGGAACTTACTGCCGGCCTGGCGACGGTCATCAAAGCCAGGGGCGCCATTCCCATTACGACGACAGCCGCTAACCGGCGGACAAACTTGTGCACTGCATGCCTCCCTGCTGTTCTTGGCTCGCTACCTTAGCCACTCGCTAGCCGCTAGCCCCGAACACCGGGCCGTCGACCGAGTCCACGGTGGCGAAGGCGCTGACCGGGGCGCGGCTGAGCCGATGCGGCTGGCGGACCGGGTACCCCAGCGCGATCACCGCCGCCAGCGCCAGCGGGTCGCGCGCGCCCAGCAACGTCTTCACGTCGCCTTCGGCGCGGATCAGGATGGTGGTGATCACACCGCCCAGGCCTTGGTCGCGGGCGGCCAGCAGAATGTTCCAGGTAAACGGGTAGATCGACGCGCCGCCGGCAAACGAATACCGGGCCGCGTCGCGGTCCATGGCCGCCAGCAACGACAGGTCGACGAACACCGCCAGCAGCACCGGCGCCCGGTCGAACCACTGGGCGAAGCCGCCCGCGGCGGTGCCGTCGCCGCCGGGAGCGGCCGCCAGGGCACGGGCCTCCGCGTCGCGGTCGTTGGTCGGCGCCCAGGGCCGAAGCCCGGCCGCGGCCATCGCCGCGTATTCGGTCATGCCCTGCCGGTAGAGGTCGCCAAGCCGGCGACGTGTCGCGGGATCCCGGACGACCACCACCCGCCAGGCCTGAGCGTTGCCGCCGCTGGGCGCAAACCGGGCCGTGTCGAGCACGCGGGCCAGCACGCCGTCGTCGACGGGCTGTTCGGTGAAGTCGCGGATCGCACCGGTGGTGCGCAACGCCTCGGTCAGCTCCATCCGCTCAATGATGAAGCAGCGTGTCGACGTTGTCGTGAAACAGTCCGGGCATCGCCGGCTCCTCGCAGCCCATCCGGCGGTAGTCATCGAGCGGTGTCGCGGTCCCCTCGGAGTGCGGGTAGTCGCTGCAGAACATGAACACGTCGCCGGTCTTGTCGGTCAGCTGCTTAGGGTCCTCGTAGGAAAACGAGGACACCCGGACATGCTCGAGGAAGTATTCGCTGGGCCGCCGTGACAGCGTCGCCACCGGCCTGCCGTTGAGCCTGGTGGTGAAGTCCGACGCGCCGTCCAGCAGCAACAAAAACTGGGGCACCCACGCCGAGCTGAGCTCGACCACGCCGAAACGAAGCCGCGGATGGCGCTCGAACACGCCGTGCAAGATCAAATCGGTCAACGCCAGCGCCGGTGGCACCCAGAGGAACACCGCTTCGGTCGCGGGGACCAGATCGCCGGACTGATCGCCGGGATACCAGCAATCGTCGAAGACCCGCACCTGATCGGCGACGTGGAACACCGGGGTGATGCCATGGTCGACGAACGCCGACCAGATCCGGTCATGGTCGGGATGCGACAATGCGCGCCCGTCGACCGATCCCGCGCCGATCATGGCCAGCCTGACCCCGGCCCCGGCGAGTCGCGCCAGTTCGGTCTTTAGCCACTGCGGGTCGCGCAGCGTCAGATGAGCGACCGGGTGAAGTCGGCCCCGGCCCTCGGCCTGCACCGCGGCGCACCACCGATTCCACGCCGTCATGTTCGCGGTGACCGCGGCCAGCGACGAGGACAGGCGCCGCTCCCACAGCAAGCCGTAGTTCGGAAACACGACGGCTTCGTCGAGACCGACGTCGTCGAGCCAGCGAACGCGAGCCTCGGGGCGCCAGTAGGAGGCCGGCAACACCTCGTCGTAGCGATAGGACGGCGGTTTGCCGGCCCGGTAGCGGTTGCGGTGGGCCCCGCAGGACGCGGTGTCGCCGGGGAGGTGGACGTCGGCCAGCGCCAGGGGAGCGCCTCGCCAGCTCAACCAGGTATAGCCGCGTTCGTCGTCGACCAGGCTCAGCGCTTCGTCGCGGGCGGACGGATCGATGTGGTCGGCCCACAGGGACCGGCTCTCATAGAGGTGCTGGTCGGAGTCGACGATGCGGGCCATATCGCCCGTTGTCCCACTGCCGCACCGCCGCGTCAAGGGCTGGGCGCGATGGCAGACTGGCCGTCATGAATCAACTGGTCGTTTTCGTGCCGC
>Ga0070737_10005771_pt1 | contig 11671 bp, 8 predicted proteins | sample Coa_R1_10_FD_66438 | JGI IMG/M metagenome (GOLD analysis project Ga0070737, IMG submission 66438) | Surface soil microbial communities from Centralia Pennsylvania, which are recovering from an underground coalmine fire - Coalmine... | ecosystem: Environmental > Terrestrial > Soil > Unclassified ... | reverse complement strand
TACCGGCAAATCGTCAGCGAGGCGCTGGCGGCGCTCGGCGCCGATGCGCCGGCGGCGGTCTATCCGCCACCATGGCACACGCATCCGCTCTTCATCGAAGCGGTGGCCGCGCGCCTGGGCGACGCACTTGCGGGGCTGGACGCCGCCGAGCGCGCACGAGCCGAGGTGGTTTTCACCGCGCACAGCATCCCGGCGGCGATGGACGCACAGAGCGGATACGGCGCGCAAATCGCCGAATCATGCCGATTGGCCGCGCACAAGCTCGGGCTTGGGCGATGGACGGTCGCGTATCAAAGCCGCAGCGGCAATCCGCGCGACCCGTGGCTTGCACCCGATGTGACACAGGTGCTGCGCGGACTTGCCGGGCGCACGGCGGTGGTGATGCCGATCGGGTTCATCTGCGATCACGTCGAGGTGCTATACGACCTTGACGTCGAGGCGGCCGCGGCCGCACGCGCCGGCGGTGCCGCGATGGTGCGGGCGGCTACCGTCGGCGACCATCCGCTGTTCATCCGCATGATTGCCCAATTGCTCAAGTGCGATAGTATCTCAGCCAGGAATACCTGAGCGGCCGCGCGGACGCTATGAAACACGTCGTCGTAATAGGCGGGGGAATCACGGGCCTGGCCGCGGCGCATCGTCTGATGGAGTTGGGGCGCGAGCACGGCGAGACGCCCGCGGTCACCCTGCTGGAGCATTCGGCGCGGCTGGGCGGGCCGATTCAGACCGTGCGCGAGCGCGGCTTTGTGATCGAGTGCGGCGCCGATTCCTTTATTTCCGAAAAGCCGTGGGCGCTGGCCCTGGCGCGGCGCCTGGGGCTTGAGGCCGAACTGATCCCGACCGGCGAGATGCGCCGCACGCTGGTGGTATGGCGCGGGCGCCTGACCGAGGTGCCAGTGGGTTTCAATCTGCTCGCGCCCGTCGATCTGTGGCCCATCCTCAAAAGTCCCATCCTTAGTCTGCGCGGCAAGCTGCGCCTGGCACTGGAACCGATCCTGCCGCGGCGCACCGCCGACGGCGACGAAAGTATCGCGGCCTTTGTCACCCGGCGCATGGGGCGTGAGGTGCTCGAGCGGCTGGCGCAGCCGCTGGCCGCCGGTATCTACACCGGCGATCCGGCCGTGCTCAGCATCTCGGCGACGCTGCCGCGCTTCGCGGAGCTGGAAAGCCATTACGGCAGCGTCATCCGCGGTCTGAAGGCGGTGCACAAAAAGATCGCCGCGCGCGGCGCCAGCGGCGCCCGATGGAGCCTGTTTTTGAGCTTCAAGAACGGGATGCAGACGCTGGTCGATGCACTGGCGGGCAAAGTCGGCGGCGCGATTCGCACCCGGACCGGCGTCCAGTCGCTGAGCGCGCCGGCGCCGCAGGGCAAGTGGCGCGCCGGCCTGCGCGACGGCACGGCGCTGGAAGCCGACGCGGTGATTTGCGCGGCGCACGCGGGCCACGCCGCCGCGATGCTGGAGGGACTGGACGCGGAGCTGGCGGCGCGCCTGCGCAGGATCGGATACTCGTCCGCCGCAGTCGTCAATCTTGCCTACCATCAGTCGGATTTTCCCCGGATGCCGCCGGGGTTCGGCTTCGTCGTGCCGGCCGCCGAAGGACGCAAAATAATCGCCGGTTCGTTCTCCAGCCTCAAATACGCCGGCCGCGCTCCGCAGGGATGCGTGCTGATGCGGGTGTTTGTGGGCGGCGTGCTGCAAAAGGAAATGATGGAACTGAGCGACGAGGAGATGGTGGCGGTGGCGCGCGAGGAAGTCGCATCGTTGCTCGGCGTCAATGCACCGCCGCTGCTGACCCGGGTGGCGCGCTGGGCGGATTCGATGCCGCAGTACGCGGTGGGCCATCTGAGCCTGGTCGCGGAAATCGAGCAGCGCGCGGGCAGGCTGCCTGGCCTGGTGCTGGCCGGCGCCGCCTATCGCGGCGTCGGCATCCCCGACTGCGTGCACAGCGGCGAGCAGGCCGCCGAAGCCATCTGGTCGCATCTGCACTCCTCGCTGCGCCAGAGCGCGGCCTGAACCGGAGCACGATGGGGATCAGCGATTCATCGAACGCCGGGATGGGCGGCAGTGCGGCGTGGCCCGCGGTTATCGCGCATGCCGACATGGACGCCTTTTACGCCTCGGTCGAGCAGCTTGACCGCCCCGAACTGCGCGGCAAGGCCCTGATCGTCGGCGGCAGCGGCCGCAGGGGAGTGGTCACTTCCGCCTCCTATGAGGCGCGCGCCTTCGGGGTGCGCGCGGCGATGCCGACTGCGCAGGCGCATAAGCTGTGCCCGCAAGGGATTTTCGTACCCGGACGCATGGAGCGCTACGCGGAGGTATCGCGCCGGATTCGCGCGGTGTTCGAAAGCTTCACGCCCGTCGTCGAGCCGCTGTCGCTGGACGAAGCGTTTCTGGATCTGACCGGCACGCAGCGTCTGTTCGGTTCGCCGCTGCAAGCCGGGTGGGCGCTCAAGCGCGAAGTCTACCATCAGACGGGCTTGGTGGTATCGGTGGGGATTGCTCCGATCAAGATGGCCGCCAAGATCCTCAGCGACATGTCCAAACCCGACGGGCTGCTGGTTTTGGGCCCTGGACTGATCCGGCAGTTTCTCGATCCGCTGCCGGTGGATCGGCTGTGGGGCGTGGGGCGGGTGACATTGGAGCGCCTTACCGCCGTGGGCATCGCAACCATCGGCGATCTGGCGCGCGCCGACCCGGGTTGGCTCGCCGGCCGCTTCGGCTCGCTGGGCACGCACCTGGCCGAACTCGCCAATGGGCGCGACCCGCGGCCGGTCATGCCCGACTGGCAGCGCAAGTCCTACGGCGAGGAAAACACCTTCGCACGCGATCTGGCGTTGGAGGCGCCGGCACTTAAAAGCACCCTCATCGCGCACGGCGAAGCGCTGGCACACCGCCTGCGCGCCGATCGCGTGCGCGCCCGCACGGTGACGCTTAAGTTGAAGCTGGCGCGGCCGCTGGGCGGCGGGCGTTTTCCGCTGCTCACGCGCAGCTTTTCGATGCGCGGCGCCACCGACGACGGTGCGGAAATCACGCGCGTGGCGCTGTATCTGCTCTCCCAGGTGGGACACGAGGAGAAAATCCGTCTGGCCGGCATCCAGGTGCACAACCTGGAGCGCAGCGACAGCGCACAACTGGGCCTGTTCGGAGCCGAGCGCGCGGCGGCGAGCAAACATGCACGGCTCAACCAGGCGCTGGACAAGGTGACCGAACGTTTCGGCCACAGCGCGATTTCACGCGGGATGGCCCGCGCCGAAAAGGCCGCGCCCACCACCCGAATCAAATAGGCGGCTCGCTGCTACAAATTGCTAGATCGGCGCCGCGGCGCGGTCCGGCGCAGCCTCGCTGCGGGGGAAACGCGCGATCGCGACCGGCAGCGCGCCCATCCGCGGTATGCCGGTGTACGGATCGTAATCGTCGTCCACCCGCGTCAGCCGATTGACGTTCGCCCCGTCCTTGCGCGGGTCGCACGGCTCGCCCGGGTTTTTGCCGAATCCGTGCGTCAGCGACACGACGCCCGGGCGCAGCCCGGCGTCGCCCTGGACCACCGCGGCGATGGTTCCGTGGCGCGAGCGAATCTCAACGACATCGCCGCCGGCGATGCCGCGTTCTTTCATGTCGGCGGGATTCATGAAGAGCGGATTGTAAGGGTTGCGCATGACGCCCGGCGGCCGATAGGCGGCGTTGGTCACGTTCTGCATCCGCCGCGGGATGAGCAGAAAGGGGAAGTCCTGATTCGTTCCGCGCCGCTGCGCGAAGTCTTCGGCGCGTACTTTCGCCAACTCCTCCAGCATCGCGGGGTTGGCGAGCTCCAGGCGGGCGGTGCAGTCCGGGTCGCGCGGTCCAACGATTTCACGGGCCTCGTCGAAAATATGTCCGTGCGGAAACTTTTTGACTTCCGATAGAGCAACCGCCGAACCCGCAACCAGATATTCGTAAATATCGTCGGTGGTCGGTTCGTGTTCCATATCCAGCGGCGGCTGACCGGAGCGCAGCTTCAGCCGCAGCCCCAGCTTGCGCGCCATCCGGTAATAAATCTGCCAGGAGTCGAGCACATCCGCACCGGCGGGCGGCGCCAGCAACGCCGCCTGATAGGCGCCGTACGGCTCGACCCATCCATAGCCGGGATGGAGCAGGCTGGAGATTTCGCCCACCAGCGAGATCGCGGGGATTTCAAATCCCATCTTGGTGGCAATGACGTAGTGCGCCATCCGTGCCGTGGGCGACATTTCGACATCGTGCATCACGAGCAGCTCCAACGACTGGAGCGCGCGTGCGGTCAGCTCCTGCTGCGGCCAGGTCAGCATCGCGCCGCCATGCAGGAACAAGGCCCTGATCTGTCCTTCGCCCGGCGTGAGGATTTCCTCGGCCAACCCGCCCGCGGGCAAACCCGCAGCCGACTGCTGGAGTCCGCGCACGCGCAGCTTTTCGCCAAACCCCCAAGCCGGATACGGTGCGCGCGGCTGCGCCTTGAATTTGACGCGCGGCAGCAGCACACGCGGCTGCACCGCTTCCTGACCCTCTGGCGCCCACAACCCGCGCAGCGTCTGCAGACACAGCATCAGGTATGCGGTCAGGCTGCCCCGCGTGGCCATCGAGGGACCCGTGCCGGAGCCGAAATCGCCGCGGCGCGCCTGGCCAATAATGCGGGCGGCGTGGAGCAAATCGTCTTGCTGGATACCGGCGCGATTGGCCACGTAGTCGGGCGTGAAACGGCTGACCGCGCGCGCGAGCTCGTCGAGGCCCTGCGCGTTGAGCGCGACGAAGTCGCGATTTATCCAGTCGTTGGCGATGATCAAATGGATCAGGCCGGCGATGATGGTGGGGTCTTCGCCCGGGATGCATTGCAGATGGACGTGCGCCTTGCGTGCCGTCTCAGTGCGGCGCGGATCGATCACGATGAGCTGGGTGCCGTTTTTGATCAGCGCCTTTAACTGGTCGCCGGGATTCTGCCCGAAGTATTGCTTGGAAATGATTGGATTGCCGCCAACCAGCAGGAAAACTTCCCATGCTTCGGGGCGCATCCGCCCGCCCATCCAGGTGCCGTGCAGCGCATTGGCGATCGCCATGCCGGGCTGATCGAAGGTCGCCGCGCTGAACGCCATCGGCGAGCCGATCGCGCGCAAAAACGCCAGCATCAGCGGCGGCCCCGCCGGTTGTTCCACGCTCGGACCGCCGGTGAATCCGGCCACCGCGCGCGGTCCGTGCCGGGCGATTATCTCGGATACCCTGGCGCTGATCTCGTCGATCGCCTGCGCGCTGCCAATGGGCGTGAAGCTGCCGTCGGGCTGGCGCTTGAGGCAATGCCTCAGGCGGTTGGCGTCATTATGCATCGCGGTCAGCGCGCGGCCTTTGGGGCAGATGAAGCCGCCGTACAAGGGAGCGGCACGGTCACCGTCGACTCTGACCACCCGGCCGTCGTCGATGGAGACCTCGATCGGGCAGTAGGCCGAGCAGGCTCTGCACGTTGATGTCTTGACCTCGATCACGGTTTCTCCCGCGGCGATGAATTCTGCGCCACCAGCCCGCTATCACTGCGGAGTATCATAAGCCCCTGGCGGCACTGTCAACCGCGGCCGGTGTACAGTGGAATCGGCGGGTTTACGGCGGCCTCTGTCAGTGGCGCCGTCCTCTGTTTCTGCTGCAGCAACTCGATGACGCTGCCGCAGAACTGAGCGCTTGCCCTGAAACAGGATGCGCCTGGGGTGGCATGGCTCGATCAGTGGGACGGCGTTCCTGCCTGTGGATGAAGCGCGCACATTTTCCTGCTTGCGCCATCGCTGATTCCCCCAATGTCAGGCGAGAAAAAATCGATGGCTTGCAGCGCCGCCTGCTACTCGGCCACGGTCTTGACGTCGTCGGTCGCCTTGCCGCCGTAGGATTTGGCGGCATCGCGGTCGAAGGTTAGCACGATGAACTTCGCCCCGTCGGGACCGCACACCAGCGGCGCCTCGGGCTCGTCGCCCTGCACAAAGCGCAGCGATTCCGCGCCCAAGCACCGGCCGCCGGCGGTGGCCGACCCGCGCAGTATCAACTCGTAGCGCCCGAACTGCGGCGGCGGGCCGCTGTAGGACGCGCCCGCGGGGCAGTCGAACAGTTGCACGCACACGCCGTCGTCATTGGCCAGGATGGTCTTGCAGGTGCCGCCGCCGGCCAGCGCTTGCGGCTTCGCATCGCGCTCGCAGCCCTCCAGTTCCCGGCCGCGCGAGTTGATCATCTTGCGCGCCTCCTTGTCGCTCATCGCAGCGTAGCCCGCGGGCTTGGCGTGCAGGATCAGCATGCTGTGCGCGCTGTCGGGCTTGAAGGGACCATAAGGGACATCGTGATCGGTGTAATGCACGCTGAGCGCTTCCATGCGCCGGTCGCTGAATTGCATCGAGCCGCCCAGCAGCAACTGGAACTGCGCGGCGTGATGGAAGTGCGGCGGAACATCCAGGCCTGGCAGCCGCACCTGCATCGCCTCGGGGCCGTCAGGACCGCCGTCCATGCAGATCCGATACTGGTAGCCGCGTCCGCCTTCCTGGGCGTGCTTCCACGCCACCTGACTCAAGTCCACCACGATGTCGTGCTTCGCCGATGACGTCGCCATAGGAGCCTCCGTTAAGGTTTTGCGCCTCGCACCCGCCGTCGGTCAAGGTCCGGATGCCTGTTGCCGGAGGCTGTATCCGTCCCGGAGATAATCGATCAGATTGCGCAGCGGCACGCGGGTCCCAACGAATACGGGCGTGCCGCCCAGGATCTCAGGGTCGTTGTGTTTTGCCGGAGCGCGAGTGCTCATCGTGGCTTCCCCTGATTTAAAAAATTGTAGCGCTAACGGCTGCATCTGGGGTAACTGTGAGCGGAGAACTTCGGGCAGACTTGGGAGGAACGCTCCGATGGCGAGTGGCGGCGCAATCTTTTCCGGCATTCGGCTGATCGAGTTCAGCCAGTGGGTGGCGGGGCCGATGATGGCCAAGATGATGGCGGACCTGGGTGCGGAGGTGATCAAGCTGGAGTTGCCGCCGGCCGGCGACAACATGCGCGTCCCGATTGTCAAAGCCGGATGGGGCGCCAGCTTCATCAGCGAAAACCGCGGCAAAAAGAGCGTCTGCCTCAATATCAAGACGGCGGAGGGCGCCGCGATTGCGCGTGAGCTCATCGCGCGGGCCGACGTGTTCATGGAAAACTTCACACCCGGCGTGGTCGTCAAATACGGGCTCGGCTACGAAGCGCTGCGCGCGCTCAATCCCCGGCTTATCATGTGCTCGATTTCAGGCTTCGGGCAGAACGGGCCGGACGCGCATCGGCCCGGCAACGACCTGATCGCGCAGGCGGCGGGCGGCTTGCTCAACCTGGTCGGCAATCCCGACGGTCCGCCGCTTTACCCGGGCGTCAATATCGGCGACTGTACCGGCGGGCTGAGCGCGTTCGCCGCCGTCAGCTCCGCCTTGTTTCATCGCGAGCGCACCGGTGTCGGCCAGTACATCGACATCGCGCTGGTCGAATGCCTGGCCTACCTGAACAGTCTGGGCATAGTCGCCTACAACATGACGCAGGGCAGCTACAGGCAGCATCGCGCGGGAGGCCATTCCACGGGCCTGGCACCGTTCGGCATCTTCAGGGCCACGGACGGATACGTGGCGATCTCGGTGCTGGCTTATCAGTGGGGAATTTTTGCCAACGCAATCGGCCGTCCCGAACTGGCCGATGATCCACGCTTCAACACGCCGGCGCGGCGCATGGAAAACCAGGCCGCGGTGATCGAGATCGTCGAAAGTTGGCTGCAATCCTTTCCCAACCGCGAGGAGCCGCTGGCGATACTGGAGCGCGCGCACATTCTCAGCACTCCGGTCGCGACCACGGCCGACATCGTGACCAGCGCGCAGATGCGGATGCGCGGCTTTTTCCAGGACCTGCCGCATCCGGGCGCCGGTCCGGTCGCCGTTCCGAGGACGCCCTTTCATTTTTCGCAGACTCCCAGCGCGATTGCGCGCCGCGCGCCGATGCTGGGTGAGCACAACGAGGCGGTGCTCTCCGAGGTGCTGGGTTTTTCCATGGATCGCATTGACGCACTGACCAAATCGGGAATCCTGGTGCAGGAAGCGCGCGTGGCGCAACTGCGCGCCAGCGGAGAAATCGACTAGACCACCGGTTTGTTTAAAACCGCAGATTGATCGTCGAGGTAGGGATGCGATGGCACCGGTAATACCCAGGCGTTTCGTGGACGCCGAGGGCCTGCTGCATGACATGGCGATGGCGGAGGTCGGGTTCAGCGACTGCGGTCCGGACGATTACCTGGCCGGGCTGCGCGCGCTGCTCAGCGCGATCGATACCGATCTTGACCTTAGGGGACCGGCACGCGAGCGCGTGTTCGGGATGATCCTGGCCGCGCTGATAAGCCGGCTGTTCTCGCAAAAGGGATGGCATGAGAATCCGGAGTGTCTGACAACCGAAATCCGCCGGCCGCTGATTATCACCGGGCTCATCCGCAGCGGCACCACACCGCTGCAAAAAGTGCTGGCGCTCGATCCGCAGTTCCAGGGGCTGGAGTATTGGCTGGCGGAAACGCCGATGGTGCGGCCGCCGCGGCGCAAATGGCGCGCCCATCCGTTGTTCCAGAGCGCGGCGGCCAATCTTAACGCGCTGCTGGCCGCCAATCCGATGATCGGCGCGATTCATCAGATGGCTGCGGAGGAGCCCGACGAATGCCTCAACATCATGCGCCAGAGCTTCATCAGCAACATGTTCGCCTCCCAGCTCCACCTCCCCAGCTACGACCAGTGGTGGATGGCGCAGGACGAAACCGCCGCCTACCTGCGCCATCGCGACAATCTGCGCCTGATCGGCTATCACGACCGCGACAAACGCTGGCTGCTAAAAAATCCCGGACACATCCTGGGAATCGAGCCGCTGCTGAAGGTCTATCCCGACGCGTGCATCGTTCAGACCCATCGCGACCCGCTAAAGGCAATCCCGTCAATCTGCGATCTGATCATGATGATTCGCAAGACGATTGTGCCCGAGGCCGATCCGCTGGATGACGGCCCGCGCGAAAATATGCTGTGGAGCATCGGCGTCAAGCGCGCGATGGCGGCGCACGATGCGCATCCCGAGAACTTTCACGACGTCCATATGGTCGATTTCGTCGAGGATCCGATCGGCGTCATCCGCGGTATTTATCGGCGCTTCGATCTCGAGCTCGGCGGCGAGGTCGAGGCGGCGATGCGAAACTGGCTGGATGAACACGCGCAGGCCCGGCCCGGATTCCATCGCTGCCGCGCCGAGGACTTTGGCCTGACGGAAGACGCTATCCGCACTCAGTTCGCGGAGTATATCGAGCGCTATCACCCGCGTTGAGCGCCGAAGCGATTGGCGCAGCGGCTGCAAGGGTGTGTTCCGCGGTCAACGAGCAGACGGCTTGATGCAGAGTGCATCAGGCGGCTCGCCGACGGACAGAAACCCGACCGTTCCGGGTGTTGGCTGCACCAGCCACGCTTTTGAGAGTGGTCAGCGCATTGCGGCTGCCTCCTCCTCACTGCGGGAACATCAGGATTGTCCGCACCACCTCGCCTGCCTTCATCGCGCGGAACGCCTCGTTGAGGTCCTCCAGGCGGCCATGGCGGCTGACCATGTCGTCGAGGTTTAGCCGTCCCTGCTGATAGAGTTCGATCAGGCGCGGCGCGTCAATTCGCCATCGCGTCGACCCGCTCAGGCATCCCTGCACCCGCCGCTCGCCGCTGATTACGAAGCCCGGTTGAATTTCCACGCTCTGACCGGCGGGCAGTAATCCGATAAGCGTGGCGGTGCCGCGCACCGCCAGGCATTGAATCGCGGCCTCGGCGGTCTGCTTGGTGCCGACGGCCTCGAAGCTGTAATCGACGCCGCCGCCGCTGATTTTGCGAATCTCCTCGACCGCGTCGGTGCTCGACGCATCAACCGAATGGGTTGCGCCCAGCCGGCGCGCGATCGCCAGTTTGTTCTCCGCGATATCCACCGCGATAATCCGCCGCGCGCCCGCAATCCGTGCCGCCTGGATCGCCGACAGCCCGATGCCGCCCGCCCCGAACACCGCGACCGTGGTGCCCGGCTGGACCTTGGCGGTGTTGAACACCGCGCCCGCCCCGGTCATCACGCCGCAGGCAAGCAGCGACGCCTTGTCCATCGGGATGTCGGGGTCGATCTTCACCAGCGCGTTTTCATGCAGCAGCATCTTTTCCGCGAAGCCGGCGCCGTCGGCCAGGCCGGTGATTTTCTTGCCGTTAAGCATCATGCGCGGACGCTCGTTGGGCTTGCGCTGGGTGGAGACGCGGTTGATGCACTGGTTGGGCGCGCCCGAGACGCACATCGTGCAACTGCCGCAATACACCGTCACGCGCGCAATCACGTGGTCGCCGGGAGCGAAGTCGGTCACCTGCTCGCCGACCTTTTCCACGATTCCGGCAGGCTCGTGGCCCAGGATGATCGGCGCCGGAAACGGCATCTTGCCTTCCACGACGTGCAAGTCGCTGTGGCATACGCCGCTGGCCACCATCCGCACCAGCACCTCGCGGCCATGGGGGTCGTCGATGTCGATCTCTTCGATTTGGAGCGGCTTGCCGACTCCATAGAATACCGCTGCCTTCATTGCATCCTCCTGACGTCTCGGGTCGCGCAGCGAACGGCGCCGCCGTCCGCCTGCAGGCTCATAGCATAAAGCCGGCGCTATGACAGCGTGCGCTGATTGCCGGCCGCGGCGCCGTTTAGAAAAATGCCCGTTACCGTGGAGCAAATCGTCTGGTCCGACAGCGGCGCCAGGTCCTTGCCGCCCATCAGCTCCTGGGATTGCAGGAAATACCACAGCATCCCGAACAGGCATTGCGCCATCGCCTCCGCGTTGCCGCGGCGCAGCTTGCCCCGCTTCATCCAGGCCTCGAAATAGGCGGCCAACAGATGGCGGCCGGGCAGGCGGATCTGCTCGGTGTACAGCCGCGCCCGCTCAGGATTGCTGAACACCTCGCGCACCAGTACGTGGGCGACTTCCTTGCGCTCCTTGAGCTGGCGCCAGATTCCCTCGACCAGCGCCGGAATCCCACTGGCGGGCGGCTGATTGCGAATCGCTTCGACCATTTCGGCCAGGTCGGGAACCAGCCGGAAGCGGTCCACCAGCTTGCGCAGGAGAATCTCCTTGCTGGGGAAATAAAGATAGATGGTGGCCTTGCCCAGCCCGGCCTCGGCGGCGACTTCATCGACGGTGCTCTCGGCGAAGCCTTTTCGGGAGAACAGGCGCAAGGCGGCCTGCAGGATCTGGTCGCGGCGCGCTTCGGCGTACTCGTCGTGTCTGGCGGCGGCAACTCGGGGCATGTCTTGCCTATAACCTACCGGTCGGTTATTATCAAGCTCTATAACCGACCGGTTGGTTATTTATTTTCAATGGCCGCCGCAGCGCCGAAATTATCACCCGTAGCAGCCGAAGCCTCGCGCCAACGGCGGCCGCTTCCGCCTCAACCCGCCGCCGGCCACGCGCCGCACAAATGGCTGGTGGCGATTGCGGTGATGCTGGGCGCGACGCTGGAGATCCTCGACAGTTCGATCGTCAACGTCTGTTTGCCCCACATGCAGGGCAGCTTTTCGGCCAGCGTCGACGAGGTTACCTGGATCATCACCAGCTACATCGTCGCCAACGGCATCATGATTCCGCTGACCGGATGGATCTC
>Ga0070737_10005770_pt1 | contig 11671 bp, 13 predicted proteins | sample Coa_R1_10_FD_66438 | JGI IMG/M metagenome (GOLD analysis project Ga0070737, IMG submission 66438) | Surface soil microbial communities from Centralia Pennsylvania, which are recovering from an underground coalmine fire - Coalmine... | ecosystem: Environmental > Terrestrial > Soil > Unclassified... | reverse complement strand
AAGAATTAGCAAGCCCTGCAACAATATTCCTCATTATTATTCTAATTATAATCGTAGTCTTGTTAATACGTGCATCTATAAGACGTGTATACGAATATGAGCGCGTAATTGTTTTTAGGCTTGGTAAGTTCATTGCTGAAAAAGGACCTGGCCTTGTTTTCATAATTCCTTTCATAGATACTACCCAGAAAGTCGATTTGAGGGAGAGATTTATTTCTGTAACTAAACAAACATGTATTACCAAAGATAATGCTCCTGTAGATATCGATTTTCTAATATATTATCGTGTAATATCTGCTTCAGATTCAGTTCTAAAGGTTCAAAATTTTGAAGGAGCTGCAACAGGTATAGGGACAACTACTTTGAGAGCAGTGATAGGCGATATCTTACTAGATGAAGTCTTGTCTAAGAGGGAAACAATTAATCAGATCCTTAGAGCTAAACTTGATGAGGTTACTGGGAGATGGGGTGTCAAAATTACAAACGTTGAGATAAGAGAAATACTTCCTCCCAAGCAGGTGCAAGATGCGATGATATTACAAATGTCAGCAGAAAGGAGCAGAAGAGCGCTGATAACTGAAGCAGACGGTAAGAAACAAGCTGCAATTACTATAGCTGAAGGTGAAAAACAAGCGGCTATATTGAGAGCTGAAGGCGATAGACAATCTGCTATATTGAGAGCTGAAGGTGACAGGCAGGCTACAATACTGAGAGCAGAAGGTTTCTCAAATGCCTTAGATCTAATATTTAATGCTGCCAAAAAGCTCGATAGTAATACTATGACACTTCAGTATTTTGATACACTCAAATCGCTAGCGCAGAGCCCTTCTACTAAGTTTATATTCCCAATGGAATTCACTTCCTTGCTCTCTCCAGTTCAAGAAATGGCTAGAAAAGCAACAACAAATAAGGAAGAAAAGCAACAGCAATAAAAACTATTCAGGTATACTTTCAGTCTCCAGTTTTCCTTCCTTTAAATAGACAATTAAGAATCTATTGTCTTCGAATATTAAAGTAATTTCGTTCGGTTTCTCATCGACTGTTAATAACCTTTTGCCTATTACGCCATCGTACTTTGCCATGTTCAAAAAAATTAAGTTAGTATTATATAAAATATTCCTTAAGTTACTACTTCAGCTATCGCAAACTTTCCAGCTACCTTAATGATCTTTGCTTTTACCTTATCTCCTTTCTTCGTATTCTTCACAAAAATTACGAAGCCCTTTACCCTTGCTACGCCATCTCCTTGTCTTCCTACTTCTTGAATTTCTAGTTCGTATACTTCGTTTAATTTTACTGGTTTTTCAAAAAACCTTCTATTACTCGTATCCGTTCAACCCGTTTTGATATTTTTTAATCTTCCTACTATTTAAATTTTTAAAATTTTTTTAATTGGATAGCAAATTTAGGATTATGCCTGATGCTGATGTAATCGTTGTTGGAGCGGGTCTAGCTGGTTTGAGCGCAGCTTATAGGTTGGCGAAGCTTGGGAGGAATGTCATTGTTTTGGAAAGAGGCGAATATCCTGGTTCAAAGAATGTAACAGGTGGTAGAATGTATCTCCATGCGATTAAGAAAAACATCGACATACCTATTTCTGAAATGCCTTTTGAAAGATTTGTAGTAAGGGAATGCATCACGTTCTTAGATCAAAGTTCTTCAGTAACATTAGAATTGAATAATTATAATGTTTCTGAACCTATGAGTGCAACTGTTCTAAGAGCTAGATTTGATCGCTGGTTTTCTGAGAGAGTAGAAGAAAGAGGTGCTACAATAATCACTAAAGCCAAAGTCGATGATTTGATCTTAGAAGATGGATTTGTAAAAGGCGTTATTGTCGGTGGCGAAAAGCTTACATCTAACGTAACAATAATTGCTGAAGGAGTGAATAGTTTTTTGGCAGAAAAACTCGGGCTTCGCAAAAGCTTTGTTCCAGAATCTGTAACCGTGGCCGCTAAAGGGATTGTTGAACTTGGAGAGGAAGAGATAAACAAAAGATTCAATTTAAAGGATAAAGAGGGGGTCGCCCATGCCATTATAGGCTTTACGAATGGCGTTCATGGAGGTGGTTTTATCTATACCGATAGGGAGGTTGTCTCAATAGGTGTTGTATGTTTACTTAAATCCTTAGTTGAGCATGGGAAGTCCATTGCTGATATTTTCGAAGATTTCAGATTGCATCCCGCAGTTCAAAGATATATCGAGGGAGGAAAGCTTGTTGAATATTCAGGGCATTTGACTCCAGAGCTCGGTTATAACATGATACCAAAAATTTATTCTAATGGTGTGCTCATAGCTGGGGATGCAGCAGGTTTCTTTCTAGAAGGAGGTCCTATATTAAGGGGTATGGATTTCGCAATTGAATCAGGTTCGCTTGCAGCTGAAGCTGCTAACATTGCTTTAAATAAAAATGATTATTCTGAGCAAACTCTGAAAATTTATATGGATCTTTTAAACGATAGTTTCGTATTGCGAGATTTAAGAATGTATAAAAACTCTCCAAAGGCAATTAGCAATCCAAGGCTATATACTTCTTATCCCAAATTGGTCAATCAAATATTTACCCAACTAATGCATATCGATGGTAATCCAAGGCCGCACATGGGGAGCATTATTTTTAATAATATTTTGAGAAATGGCCAAATTATATATTTACTTAGAGACATTTTCGATTTCTTAGCTTCACTTTAAGATGGCAGAAGTAAATAAACCTCTTAAAATCAATGAAAGATTGGCGCTGACAACGTATATTACCGATGTTGAGAGCCATATACAGGTAGATAATGAAAAATGCAAAGATTGCGTTACTAAGGCATGCTTGTATGTATGTCCTGCGAAGGTTTATGAGCTTAAGGATGGGAAGATAATAGCTCACTATGAAGCTTGCCTAGAATTAGGCGGCTGCATAATTGCTTGCCACCAAATGGGCAATAAAGGAATAACATGGAAATATCCCAAAGGAGGTCAAGGTGTAGTATTCAAATATGGATGATGTACAAATCTTTAGATTTTTAAAAACAAAATAAGTAATAACAATATGGCCTTCGTATTTGAGCAAGCCGTTGCACTTGTATTGCCTTTTGTAATAGGTCTGTTAGTAGGTTATATTTTGAAGCAATCTTTAAAGTTACTTGCAGCTGTTGTAGTATTAATTTTAATCCTTCTTTTAGCAGGTATCATCGATGTGAATGTATTGAAGTATGGATTTGAGCATGTCTTAGCATATGGTTCAGCAGCTTTTGATGCCGCTAAGAGCGTTGCAAGCATCCTACCTTATTCTTCAGTACTTTTCATAATTGGTGTTGCAATAGGGTTCCTCTTATCTAAGTGAAAATTATTGCATGTATTGATCTAGATTATTTTTACGCTCAGTGCGAAGAAGTTCTTAATCCTGACTTAAAGAACAAGCCTGTAGTCGTATGCATGTATTCAGGAAGAGGCAAAGAAGGGGGAGCAGTTGCAACATGCAACTATGTTGCTAGGAAATATGGTGTGAAATCTGGGATTGCAATAACAAGAGCCAAGCAGTTACTTAAAAATGTGGAAGCTTATTTCATACCTGCGAGATTAGAACTTTACGATCAGATATCTCAGAGGGTAATGGAGATTGTTAAGAAGTATGCCGATACTCTAGAGATAGTAAGTGTCGATGAAGCTTTTCTGGATATAACTTCAAGATCTGAAGAAGATTTCAATAAAGCTGAAAATCTTATGAGGAGGATGAAGGAGGAGATATATGAAAGGGAAAAACTCACTTGTTCTGTAGGCATTTCATTTAGCAGAGTGATCGCTAAGATAGCCTCAGGATTGAATAAACCTAATGGACTAGTTGTTATAGCGCCAGAAGATTTAGAATCCAAGATATGGCCTTTAGCAGTAGAAGAAATACCTGGAATTGGGCCTAGAACAAAGGAGATCCTCAACAAATTGGGAATTTTGACTATAGGAGATTTGGCTAAAGCAAATATCATGACTTTAATTCAGATATTTGGAAGAAAAAGCGCTACCTACTTGAAGCTTGCTGCTGAAGGCAAAGATAAGGAGGAACCCAGAGAGTCAGAGGAATCAAAACAGTATAGTAGAATGGCTACCTTGAAGGAAAACACTCTTTCTCTTAGAGATATTCTCCCTTATATTGAGGAATTGTGCAAGGATATTAGTTTGACTCTTAAGCAGAACGGTAAGCTAGCCAAAGGCGTAGGTCTGACAGCTATTCTCGAAGACTTAACCACTTTGTCAAAGAATAAAACATTAGATCAGCCTGTAAATAGTTTTGAAAAGATATTTGAAGTAGCCAAGGAATTGTTGCCTGAATTAATTTCTAAGTCTAACAAATTGTTCAGGAGAATATCTGTAAGAGTATTCAATTTAGTCGATATAACAGGAGTGAAAACTTTAGAGGAGTTCGTTTCATAACACATTGAGGCGCTTTGCAAGTTCTAAGATTTTTTCTCTATTTTCCCAAGGGACAGTTAAATATTCTAAGATTTCTTCCTTAGACATACCCAATCTTTTAGCTTCTTCAACAGTATACATATATGCTTCCACCTCTGTAGGTCTTTCTGCATAACTATATCTTCTATCAAAGAGATCCGCTCCTCTTTTCCATTGTCTCACATGTATGAGCTCATGTAGTATGTCTAAGTAAATGTCTCTTTCATTTCCTTTTCTCAAGTATTTCTGGCAGATATATATTGAACCATCCGCATCCTCTACCCACATGTAGCCGTCGCACTCAACAATCCTTATCTTGGTCGTTTTCTTCATATCTTCAAATTCTTCTTTGAGAACATTTCTAACGATCCATGAATCTTCTAGTCCACTGAAGACTTCTTCGATTTTGTATTCTCCTTTTTTTAGCTTTCGGTTGATTTTGAAGGCCGTCATTTCCCTTTTTTATCTTTTTTACTGAATAAAAAATTAACAAACTATGCATATTGATTATTTCTACCAGCCTGTTTCAAGCATAACCAAACTCGCAGTAGGCATGAAAAGTGTGAAGGTAGATAAAAGAACGAGATTTCAGCATGTAATAATAGCTGAGCTTTATGAATATGGACTAAGCCTAATCCTTGATGATTTAATACAAGTTACCAAAGCCGATGAAGCATATTATCATGAAGCGCTAGTGCATCCTGCGCTTTTCCTTCATGAAAAACCAGATAAAGTGCTCATCATAGGCGGCGGTGATGGCTGTGCAGCGAGAGAAGTATTAAAACATGATATTGAATCATTAAAGCTAGTAGATATAGACGGTGAACTTGTAGAGTTATGTAAAACATATTTAAAAGAGATCAATCAGGGATCTCTTGAAAACAAGAAGCTTGAACTCGTAATAGCAGATGGTAAGGAATTTGTTAATGAGAGAGAACTCTTTGATTGCATCATACTTGATTTAACAGACCCTTTTGGTGCTGAAATAGGTAGAGAACTTTACTCCAGCCTTTTCTATTCAAAAATCAAAAGGTTGCTTCATGAAAACAGTGTGCTTGTTACTCAAGCAGGTACAGCATTCTATTATTCAAAGGTTTTCGATGAAGTATATGGCAATTTGGCTAAAAATTTCAAGCATGTATTTAGTTATGAAAACTGGATACCATCCTTTGGATACAGCTGTTGCTTCATTTTGGCTTCAGATAAGTATGATCCTCTCCTTTTAAATAGGGAAAAGCTTGAAAAGGTAATGGAGAGAAAGAATATTCCATTGAAGTTTTATAATCCCAATACTCATGAGGCTATGTTTAAGAAAGGAATTACTAGAATGTTAGTTTAATCCTCCATTCCTCCCTTCCAAATCCGCAAGCTCTTGTCCTCGATTCCGAAGTATCTTAGTGCTCTAGCTACTGATTGATCAACTAAATCTATCAAATCTTTTGGTTTCGCATACCAAGCAGGTAAAGGCGGAAAGATGACTACGTTTGGTAAAATTGCTAGCTTCCTAAGATTATCTATATGTATATAACTCAATGGTGTTTCCCTAATCATAAGTACTAGTGTTCTTTTTTCTTTAATGCAAACATCAGCAGCTCTTAAAAGGAGATTATTTGATAGACCATTAGCTATACTGGCAACTGTCTTCATAGAGCATGGAGCAATCAGCATGCCATCAGTTTGGAAAGAACCACTTGCAATTGGTGCAGTAAAATCGTATTCATCGTAGCTGTAACTGGCTAATTTGATCAGGTCTTCCTTTGATATTTCTAGCTCATTCTTAATAACTTGCCATGCAGATGAGGAAACAATTAGATGTGTTTCATGTTGCATATTTTTCAGTTTAATGAGGGCACGCAGAGCATATATAGCTCCCGATGCCCCAGAAACACCTACAATAATTTTTTTGGTCATAGTTCGCTTACGGCCTTCAATACTTCCTTAATTTCTTTAGCAGTATATCTTTTACCGAATAATTTATCCAAAATTTTTGACTTCAAGGATAATTTAGGAGAGCAGCCACATGCAAATGGGTGCCCGCCACCATTGAATCTTCTTGCAATCTTCAATAAATTCACGTTTTTGTTCAAGCCTGCATACAGTGATACTGATCTGTTAGAATAAATCACGACAGTGAAGTCCAATTTATGCTCTAGACTTGCATATTTACCAGTCAAACTTCCAGGCAACTTTGTTTTCCTAACATCTATTATTGTGTATCTGAAATTGCTTTTAGTTGTATAGACTGGCAGCGTTTTGACATATTCCTTAATTTTTTCATCATTTCTTTGCTCCTTTTTAGCCCATTTAAGGATCTTTTCGTCATTGATCTTCCCTTCACTAAGGACCTCGAAGATGTACTGTAATCTTTTTTTATTCCTTAATGCTCTGTTTATGTTAATTGCTTCTTCAGTAGCATATGTAGCACTATCTGCATCATTCGCTATCCTTACTAAGTTCTCAATAATATCGTCATTCATTCCGAAAACCTTAGCTACAAGTTCTGCAGCGCTTATAGCAGGTTCGACATAGATTTTTGCATGTTTACCCAATCTTTCTATCGAGTCTGCGGGCCAAGAATGATGATCTATCCATATTACTTCGCACTTAGAATTGTAAACTTTCTCCAATGTTTGGGCTATGCTATCTAGCTGTTCTTCATTAGGTGAAAGGTCTGATAAGATAATTGTCTTATTTTCGACATTAAGCTCTGCAAGATGATTTGAAAGATTTCTAGGTGATGAAGGTATGTAAAAGCCATCTCCAAATTTTCTTTTTATTATCGACGCGCAAATTATACCGTCCACATCATCATGAGAAATTATGATGACGTTTTTATCAGTGTTAAAACTTGGTTTCTTTTTTGATTTGAAAAATTTTAATATGTTGAATATTTTCATTAGATTTCGATAAGTGATGCTCTATTTAAATTTTTAGCCATGTAAGGTCCTTCTAAATTATATCCAAATTTTCTGTAATATCCCCTAACGCCTATTGCGCTTATGATTATCATTTTCCCTAATCCATATTCATACAGAGCTATTCTTTCAGCTTCGGCCAACAACATTTTGCCATACCCCTTATGTTGCCAAGCCTCTTCGCTCTTGATACCAACTGGGACAGAAGACCCATATACGTGTAATTCTCTTACTATAGCAGCATTTTTTGCTTCTCTCTTCCAAGAATCCTTAGGTATTCTAAGTCGTAAGTAACCTATAAGGGTTAAGTCATCATCTTCAAAAGTTAAAAAGTGTTCAACGCCTTCAGAAGCTATGTAGCTCCTTCTTATCAATCTAACTTTGCTCTGGTCTAGTTTATGGCCTTCCTTTATTTCCCTTATTCCTACCTCTCTGCACCTCGTACATAGGCATCTTATACCTTCTTTTTTTAGTTTTCGATTCACATATTCTCTTAGATCGCCTCTTCTTATTCCACCAATTACGAGGCTAGAAGGAAGGTCTCTTTGAACTCTATTAACTCTAATGTAAGGCGGTAAAAATTTTGTAATCTCGCATATAAGCTCAGCTGCTTCCTCCTCATTGAGAGGTTTATAGTTTCCTTCTCGATATTCTTTTTCAAGTTCAGAGCCGGGCAATACAACAGTAGGATAAATTTTTATCATATCAGGGCAAAATCTTGAATCATAAAAAATGCGCTTAAAAGATTCAATGTCCTTTTCTTTCGAAGAACCTGGCAAACCAAGCATCATATGATAGCACACTTCAAAACCTGCATCCTTCAGTAGTCTTGTAGCTGCTATAACTTCCTCGATTCCATGTCCCCTTTTTACTTTTTCCAATACATCATTGTGAGTTGATTGAACTCCTATCTCAACGCGAGTTACGCCTAAGTTTAAAAGCTCTTCAAGTATCGCTTCATCGAGCCAATCAGGTCTTGTCTCTATGGATATGCCTACACATTTTATTAATGCATTTTCATTCTTCATTATTTCCTGCTCTATGTTGAAACCTTCCTCGTAGTTAATCCTAGGGAAATCGTTTAGCGCTTTGACTGCCGAGCCTATAAACCATCTTCTATAGTTCTTGGGTAAGGCTGTAAAGGTACCTCCAACGGCAATTATTTGGGATTTGGAAGGAAAATGGCCCATCATTAAGTATTGTTTCAGTCTTTCCATTGTCTGATAATAAGGATGATAAGCATTCATTGCTGCACGATTCACTGCAGGTTCTCCAATAAGATAACTTTTAGGCGCGCCAAATGATGGGCCTCCAAAACAATAAGTGCATTTAGCAGGACAATCAAAAGGAGCGGTTACGATAGCAACGACAGAAATACCTGATGCAGCTCTTATTGGTTTCTTTATTTCACTAAGCTCCACTTTTCATCTCTCTTTAAGTAAACGAATTAATAAAGGTTAGTTGTTCATTATGGGTTAATGATTAAGAGATTCAGCATTAGTGATGTAAATGGATTAGTTAGGCTTTATAACGAATCTATGCGCGAAGATCCCGATTTTCGTCCGCTTAATTATGAGGAATTTCAGTACAGATACCTAGAATTGCCTTATGAAACTATAGCCTTGGTTTCATCATCTGGATCTACTATTGATGGTGGTATTATAGCCGATGTGGATCCGCTGATGGAGAAAAAGTTTGGGAGAAAAATTTCTGTCGTAGATCTTATGGTAGCAAAAAAGGATAATTTCTTAGAGATTTCAAAATCGTTAATTAGTGCTTTGGAGCAATCTCTTAAGCAGTTAGGTGTAGAAGAAATTCAATTCCACTTCGTTGCTGAAAATATGAAGGATGTTCAAGAAGTTCTGTTTGCTTCTGGGTTTGAGCAGAGTAGGATTTGGTATTACATGGAGCGTGATGTGGAGCAAATTGACTTGCCAGATCTTCCTAGTGGTTTTAAATGGGACCACATAAGATTCAGAGGTAAATATGCTAATGCGAGGAAATGGTTAGAATGTCACAACAAAGCTTTCGAAACTCATTATGGTATGCGACCACTAAGGTATGAAGAGCTTAAGTCTTATTTGTTTGAAGAAAGCTTTGATCCAACAGGATATTTTGGAATATATGAAATTGGAAAAAGGCGCTTCGTTGCACAATGTTCATGTGAAGTCGATACAAAGTTAAACGAATACCAAATGGCCAGTAAAGGAGTAATATGGACTGTAGGCGTCTTGGAAGAAATGCGAGGTAGGGGGTTTGGGAAGCTACTTGTTATGAAGGCTATAAATTGGTTATATAGCAAAGGCGTAAAGAGGGCTGCAATTCATGTCGATTCGCTAAACGAAAGAGCCTTTAATATATACAGCAACTTAGGTTTCAAAATTTTAAGAAAGAGACTATTCTATAGTAAGACCCTCTAGTATTCCCGTCAAGCTAGTAAATGTTCTATAGGCCTCTTTTAATAATTCAACACTACCTTCGTCCAGGCTCTTTCTCGTCACGAATTTGTTTAATTCAATCCACTCTTTTATTGCTTTTCTCGAATTGAGGTTGTTTTCAAGACTTTTAATAAATCTATTTTTATATTCTAATATTCTTTTATTAATATTAATACCTTTCTTGCTTCTATTTATTTTAGGCAGCATTTTATTAACTAATTTTTTATTATATATTAGAAGATTTTCATTAAAACTATAATCTCTTTTTTGATCAAGCCCATAATAGTATAATCTTATTGCATCAAGATCAAATTCCTTTTTTATACTCCTATAATATATTATATTTCCAAGTGATTTTGACATTTTATCTCCTTTATATTTCAAGAGACCTGTATGAAGAAAAAATCTCGACACTGGATACGTTCCTGAGTAATATTCGCCTATGATTTGTATGAATTCATGATGTGGGAATATCAATTCTTTTGCTCCCACATGTATATCGCAAACACCTTCAAATAGAGTTTTAAGAACTGTGAAATCCTGAAGATGCCAGCCAACCATTCCTGTTCCGTATATCTTGTTGTTTTCATATCCTGCATTCATCCATAGTCTGAAGTCGCATGGATTTCTCTTATTTTCATCTGGTTCAAGTATCGTATGTAATATGGTTTCTCTATCCATTCTAGATAATTCACCAAGGTGTTTAGATTTCGAAATATCACAGTATATGCCATTTTTTGTTTGGTAAGTCAAACCCTTACCTTTTAGATTTTCTATTATCTCTATAGATTGTTCGATGTAAGTTGAAGGTCTGACAAATGTTATGTTTTTTCCTAAAAGCTCAGATATATCTAGCGTAACTCTTTCGTAATACCGTTCAATAATCTCTTCAGGTTTCATTTTCTCCTTCTCAGCCCTTTCAGAGATCTTAAGATCCATATCAGTTAGGTTTATGACTATTTTGTATTGAAGGCCATTATATTCAAAGTATCTTCTTAGAAGATCTGTAGCCAGTAAAACGCGTAGATGACCGAGGTGGAGATCGTCATAAAGCGTTGGTCCACATACGAAAATCTTCACCGATCTATCATGAGCTTGAAAAAGTTCAGTCTTGCCCGAAATGCGGCTATAAAATTTGAGCATGAAGAATTTATTTAGCGAATTTAATTTAAGCTTTTAGAATGAAGTTAAAGCTAAGAAGCGAGAAGGATCTTTTGCGCTATGTTTTGGCACTTAACATAGATGAAGGAATAAGAATTCCAATAAAAGAGGGTATGATAATTATAACGAGGTATGATTCAAGGTTTTATTTAAAAATGGAAGGTAAAAATGAGCTAGAAAAAATATTTAACGATGATAATGAATTGTTAAATTTCATTAGGCCATATATTTCATTTCCAAACGAGGCAGAACTTTATTAGTAACGAATTTGGCATTTTGGACAAAAATAAGATATTCTTTTAGCCAAACCCGTCCTTTTCCTAGCAATCTTGCTTTCACAAATCTTACATGTCTTAAATCCGTAAACTTTCATGTAATTGCGAAGCCTACCGTTCTCTTTTCTCACTTTATAGAAAAGCAATGAAAATTCCCTTACTTCTTTGAGTAATCCTAGAAGCATTTCTTCAGGTATTTGGTTTGTTGTGGATTCTGGATGTATTTTAGCTGAAAATAATGATTCGACCTTAATTATATTGCCAACGCCAGGCAAAATATCTTGATCTAATAGAACATCACATATAGCCCTTTTATCTTTCTTGATAATTTCGAGAACCTTGTCTGCCTTCCAATTTTCATCTAAAATGTCTTCTATTTTCATTCTATATTCTCGGAGTGTGTTAACTGAACAATTATAGAAGAAAACTTTTCTTTTTCCTTCCAACG
>Ga0070737_10005768_pt1 | contig 11673 bp, 9 predicted proteins | sample Coa_R1_10_FD_66438 | JGI IMG/M metagenome (GOLD analysis project Ga0070737, IMG submission 66438) | Surface soil microbial communities from Centralia Pennsylvania, which are recovering from an underground coalmine fire - Coalmine... | ecosystem: Environmental > Terrestrial > Soil > Unclassified ... | reverse complement strand
GCCCCCCCGGAGACGGTGCCCCCGGGCGGGGGCCCCGCGCCCCGGGCCCCGGGCTGCCCGCCTCCCCGGGCCCCGGCCTCCGGACGGGGGCTGCCCGCCTCCCCGGACTACCGGGCCCGGCACGGGGACTCCTGTCTCCCGTCCCCCCCGCTCTCGTCCCCCCTGGCAGACTAGCGTCCATGCGCACGTTGCTCGCCGACCATCCGCTGGTCACCCACAAGCTCACCTTGCTCCGCGACGCCGGAACCGACACCGCCACCTTCCGCACGCTCGCCGACGAGCTGGTGACCCTGCTCGCCTACGAGGCGACACGCGAGGTCCGGGTGACCACGGTGACCGTCACCACACCGGTCGGCGTCGCCACGGGCGCGAAACTGGCGCAGCCCATGCCGCTGATCGTCCCGGTGCTGCGCGCGGGCATCGGCATGCTCGACGGCATGACCCGGCTGCTCCCGATGGCGAGCGTCGGCTTCGTCGGGATGGTGCGAGACGAGAAGTCACTGGTCGCGTCGACGTATGCGAACCGGCTGCCAGCCGACCTGACCGGCCGCGAGGTCTTCGTGCTCGACCCCATGCTCGCCACCGGCGGCACGCTGGTCACGGTGATCGGCATGCTCGCCGAGCGGGGCGCCGCCTCGGTGACCGCGATCTGCCTGCTCGCCGCACCGGAAGGGCTAGCCCGCGTCGGGCGGGCGTTCCCCGGCGACGGCTCCCCCGCGGTCCGTGTCGTGACCGGCGCGGTCGACGAGCGGCTGAACGACAAGGGGTACATCGTCCCCGGGCTCGGTGACGCCGGAGACCGGCTATTCGGCGAGATCTAGCCGCCGCGTACCGGGCGGCATCGGGATGAATGCGGCAGCGAGCCGGTAATAGGCGGCTGAACGTCACATTCATCCCGAACGGGCCCGTGGTGCCTCAGCTCGCCCGCGGTTCCCCGCCGTGCCGCAGCCGGCCTTCCAGGGCCGCCAGCCGGAGTTCAAGCTGGTCGACGCGGTGGCGGAGGATTTCGAGCTGGGCCTCTTCAGCGAGCCGGCGCTCCGCCGAGCGCCGCAGCCGCGGCGAGGCCTCGGCGCGGGCGGCGACCATCGCGAGGGGGACGAGCCGTTGCGGCCCGTGCGGCCCGTCGGCGAGCCGGGACGGGATCTGGCCCGTGCGGTACCAGTTGCGCAGCGCGGCGCGGGAAACGCCGGTCTCGGCGGCCGCCCGCTCAAGCGTCACCCAGTCCGAGCCCTCAAGCCGGGCGCTCAGCTCAAGCTCGAGTTCCCATTCATCGAGCCGGTCTTCCCAGTCCATAGCAGACAGCCTCCCCGGCCAGCGCGTGATCTCTTCCGCCGCTGACCCTATTAATATCATGGTATTGACGGGGTTAAAAGCAGGGTGCAAGCTGGGGCCATGTTCGAGCGATTCACCGTGTACGCACGGCACGTCGTCGTCCTGGCCCAGGAAGAGGCCCGGCGGCTGAACCACAACTACATCGGCACCGAGCACATCCTGCTCGGGCTGCTCGGCGAGCCCGCCGGGATCGCGTCCCAGGTCCTCGGGTGCTCCGGCATGTCGCTTGAGGGCACCCGGCAGGAGGTCGCGGACCTGATCGGCCCGGGGAAGGACGCGCCCAAGGGGCATATCCCGTTCACCCCGCGGGCGAAGAAGACCCTGGAGCTGTCGTTGCGCGAGGCGCTGCAACTCGGCCATAACTACATCGGCACCGAGCACATCCTGCTCGGCCTGATCAGGGAAGGCGACGGCGTCGCGGTCCAGATCATGAAACGGCACGCCGATCCGGCGGTGATCCGCGCCGCGGTGGTCGAGCGCGTCCCGGCGGGGCCGGCGCAGAGCAGGCGGGTGCTGCGCTGGGCGCGGCGCCTTGGGCTGGGCGAGCTGAGCGCCGCGGCCGAGCGGGAGGCCGGGCTGACGGCGCTGACCGCCACCCCGGCCGCGGACGCCACGCTCAGCGAGGCCGCGCGGCTGGCCGGCGAGCAGCCGGTCGGGTCGCACCATCTGCTGCTCGCCGCCCTGGCCGACACCGATTCGGCCGCCGCGCGGGCGCTGGCGGCCCTCGGCGTCGACCTGGAGCAGGCCAGGAACGCGCTGCGCGACGCGGACGTCACGGGCACCAGCGACGAGCAGCCGGAGGAGGCGGGGCGCCGCCAGATGGTCATCCGCGTGCACGAGGACCGGCTCACGATCGAGGCGGCCGACCCGGTCATCGTGGCGGCCGCACAGGCCGCGCTCGGCGCGCTGGGCGAAGAGGCCGCCGCGGCCGGCGAGATCCGCGGCGAGACCCCGGCCTGCGCCAGCCTCAGCAATGCCTGGCAGGCGCTCAGGGACAGCCTCGTGGCCATCAGGCAAGCCGCCGCGCCGCCCGATGCCGCATAACCCCGGCAAGGACGAAGGCCGCGGGCGGACTCCGGCGCGCACACGGGATGCCCGGCACGGGCCTGAGTGACAGACTCAGAGCATGTCTATCCCCGGCAGGCTCATCGGGAGCGGGCGGAACGCCGACGTTTACGACATCGGGGACGGGCGGGCGTTGCGCCGCTACCGGGACGGCCGCCCCCCGCAGGCGGTCGGGCGGGAAGCCGAGGTCATGGCTCACGCCCGCGCGCATGGCGTGCCCGTCCCCGAGGTGTTCGACGTGTCCGGCCGCGACATCGTCATGGCGCGCGCGGCCGGCCCGACGATGCTGGACGTGGTGGGCCGCCGGCCATGGACAGCCCGCGCGCACGCCATGCTCCTGGCCCGGCTGCACACCGCGGTGCACCAGGTGCCCGCCCTGGACTGGCTGCCCGCGCCGTTCGCCGACGGCACCGGGAACGGTGGCGGCGCCGCGGCGGATGAAGTCCTGCTCCACCGGGACCTCCATCCGCAGAATGTCATCCTCACCGCCGACGGTCCCGCGGTGATCGACTGGGAGGGGGCGGCCCGCGGCCCGGCCGCCGCGGACGTGGCGATGACCTGGGCGATCGTGGCGTTCTCTCAGGTCCCCGGGCCGCGGGCAAGGGCCGTCGCGGCGCGGACGGTGCAATCGCTGTTCAGCCGGGCGTTCCTGCGCGCGGCCGGCCCCGTGGACGTGCGCTGGCTGGAGATCGCCGTCCGGCGCCGGCTCGAAGACCCCAACCTGCTCCCCGCCGAGGGAGCACGGCTGGAACGCCTGCTGCGCGACGGCAGGGCGCGGGGGCAGGCGCCGGGCACCGCCTAGCAGCGGGGCCTGGCCGCCGGACAGGAGCGCGTGCCGCGGCCGGGAGACAGCCGCGTACGTTCGGTATGACTGGGGCCAGGGCACCAAACGCGAACCCGCGGCTTGTGCACGGCCCGTATTGACCGGCTTTTTCGCAGGGCCTTACCGTCGATGAGGGTTCCAAAGGAGGAGCGCACGATGGCCGACCTCGACGTCGCGGTGGTGGGAGCGGGGTTCGCGGGCATCTACGCGGTGCACGCGCTGCGTTCGGCGGGGCTGACCGTGCGGGCCTTCGAGGCGGGCAGCGGCATCGGCGGGACCTGGTTCTGGAACTGCTACCCGGGCGCGCGGTGCGACGTCGAGTCCAAGGACTACTCCTACTCGTTCTCACCGGAACTGGAGCAGGAGTGGTCATGGAGCGAGCGGTACCCGGCGCAGCCCGAGGTGCTGCGGTACCTGCACCACGTGGCCGACCGGTTCGGCCTGTGGCCTTACATCCAGCTCAACACGCGGGTGACCGCGGCGAGGTGGGACGCCGGGCGGTCGGCGTGGATCGTGACGACGGATGACGGGGCGGAGCTCACGGCACGGTTCTGCGTGATGGCGGTGGGCTGCCTGTCCGCGGAAGCGGTGCCGTCGCTGCCGGGCCTGGAGACGTTCCGCGGGCCGTGGTACCACACCAGCCGGTGGCCGCGGGAAGGGGCCGACTTCACCGGGCAGCGGGTCGGGCTGATCGGCACCGGGTCCACCGGCATCCAGGTGGCGCCGGAGATCGCCGCCGTGGCGTCGCACCTGTACGTGTTCCAGCGGACGGCGAACTTCGCGGTGCCGAACCGGAACCGGGCGATCGACCCGGAGTGGGAACGCGAGTTCAAGGCGGGCTACCGGGAGTACCGGAAGCAGGCGCAAGAGTCGTTCCTCGGCGTGCCGATCGCCGGAACCGGGCGGCCGGTGCTGGCGGAGCCTCCCGCGCAGGTCCAGCGGACCCTCATGGAGCGGTGGCAGGCCGGCGGCGGAATGCCGTTCCTCGGCGCGTACACCGACGTGCTCGTGGACCGGGCGGCCAACGAGATCGTGGCGGAGTTCATGCGGGACCGGATACGGGAGACGGTTTGGGATCCGGTGGTGGCCGAACTGCTGTGCCCGCGGGCATACCCGGTCGGGGCGAAGCGGCTGTGCCAGAGTGACGACTACTTCGCGCTGTTCAACCAGCCCAACGTGACGCTGGTGGACATCAGGTCGGCGCCGATCGCTTCGGTGCATCCGGGCGGGCTGCGGACCGCGGCGGAATCGTACGAGCTTGACGCGCTGGTGTTCGCGACCGGGTTCGACGCGATCTCCGGGGCGTTCCGCCGGATCGACATCCGTGGCGTCGGCGGGGTGCGGCTGACCGAGAAGTGGGCAGCCGGGCCGCGCTCGTACCTGGGGGTGGCCGTCGCCGGGTTCCCGAACATGTTCACCGTGACCGGTCCGGGGTCGCCTTCGGTGTTCAGCAACATGGTGCTGTCGATCGAGCAGCACGTGGAGTGGATCAGGGACTGCATGGTGTACCTGGGTTCACACGGGTACTCCACGGCGGAGGCGAAGCCGTCGGCCGAGGACGCCTGGATGGCGCACGTGACCGACGTGGCGTACTCGACCCTGTTCCCGCTGGCGGATTCGTGGTATGTCGGAGCGAACATCCCCGGCAAGCCGCGGGTGTTCACGCCGTACCTCGGCGGCGTCGGGCCGTACCGGGCGCGATGCGACGAGGTGGCGGCGACGGGGTACGAGGGATTCGCGCTCGTCTGAGTCCCGTCTGAGTCCGGCCCCGCAGGTCTGACAGAGCTGTCCGGAGGTTAGCGGTGAGCGGTCCGATCCATCCGCAGGCGCAGCAGATCCTCGCCGCGAGGGCTGCCGTCGGCGCGCCACCGACCTGGGAGCAAACGCCCGCCGAGGTGCGCGCCGGGTTCGCGCCCGTGCGGGAGATGATCGGCGCCGGCCCGGACGTCGCCGCGGTGCGCGACGTCGTCATCCCCGGGCAGGCGGGCCACATACCGGCCCGGGTGTACTCGCCGGCGCCCGATTCGCCGGGGATCGTGGTGTACTACCACGGCGGCGGCTGGGTGATCGGCTCGGTCGACGACTGGGACGCCGTGTGCCGGGCGCTCGCCGTCGCGTCGGGCTGCGAGCTGGTGAGCGTGGACTACCGGCTGGCGCCCGAGCACCGCTTCCCCGCCGCGGCGGACGACGCCTACGACGCCGCGTGCTGGGCGGCGTCGTCGCTGGCAGAGGGGCGTCCGCTGGTCGTCGCCGGGGACAGCGCGGGCGGCAACCTGGCCGCGGTGACGGCGCTGCGCGCCCGGGACCTCGGCGAGCCGCGGCTCGCGCTCCAGGTGCTCATCTACCCGGTAACCGACCACGACCTGGACCGGAAGTCCTACCACGAGTACGACGGGACCGAGTTCATCGTGAACCGCCGGGACATGGTGTGGTTCTGGGACCACTACGCGCCCGACCCGGCGACCCGGCTCAACCCCTATGCCTCGCCGCTGCGCGCCACGGACCTTTCCGGGCTGCCGCCGGCGTTCGTGGTGACGGCGGAACACGACCCGCTGCGGGACGAGGGGTTCGCCTACGCGGAGCGGCTGCGCGCGGCGCGGGTGCCGGTCGAGCACCGGCACTACGGGTCGCAGATCCACGGGTTCTTCACGCTGGTGAACGTCCTCGACGATGCCGGCAAGGCGGTGGCCGAGGCCGGCGCGGCGATCCGGGCCGCGGTCGGGGCATAGTGGGCGCTCCGGGTTCTGCCGATGGCGCCTTCGGCCTGGATAGAACATGCCGTTGGCGCCATCAGTCTGGATAGACCTGGATAGAGCATGCCGTTGGCGCCATCGGCCTGGATAGAACATGCCGTTGGCGCCATCGGCATGCTGGCGGGCCGGTTAGGAGGACTGACGATGCGGGCTATCGCGGCGATATTCGAGAAGCTGCACACGCCGTTCACCGTGGCGGACGTGGAGGTCGACGAACCGGGGCCGGGCGAGGTGCTGGTCCGGATCGTGGCGTCGGGCGTCTGCCACACCGACGCGCTGGCACGCGACGGCGACATGCCGTTCCCGGCGCCCGGCGTGCTCGGCCACGAGGGCGCGGGCATCGTGGCCGCGGTGGGCTCCGGCGTGTCCGGCGTGGCGGTCGGTGACAAGGTGGTTATCGGCTGGCCGTGGTGCGGGTCCTGCCGGAACTGCCTGGAGGGCCAGCCGCGGTACTGCCTGTCGCTCGGGCCGCTGGTGGCAAGCGGCGGCCGGGCCGACGGGTCCACCGCGCTGCGGCGGCTCGACGGGTCACCGCTGCACAGCCACTTCTTCGGCCAGTCCTCGTTCGCGACGTACTCGCTGTGCGCGGCGAACGCGCTCGTGCCGGTGCCCTCGGACGTGCCGACCGAGATCCTCGGGCCGCTGGCCTGCGGGATATCGACCGGGGCCGGCGCGGTGCTGAACGCGCTGCGGCCGCCCGTCGGGTCTTCCGTGGTGGTCTACGGCGCCGGGGCGGTGGGCCTGTCCGCGGTGATGGCGGCCCGGCTGACCGGCGCGACCACGATCATCGCGGTGGACCGGCTGGCCTCGCGGCTGTCCCTGGCCCGCGAGCTAGGCGCGACCGAGACGGTCGACGTGTCCGTCGCGGGCACCGATCCGGTCGCGGCCGTGCATGAGATCTGCGGCGGCCCCGCCGACTTCAGCCTGGACTGCGCCGGGGCGGTACCGGTGCTCCAGCAGGCCGCCGCGTCCGTGGGCATGCGCGGCACCGTGGCGCTGATCGGCGGCGCCCCCGCCGGCGCGTCGTTCTCCCTGGAGCACCAGCCCACGCTGTGGGGCAAGCGGGTGGTCGGCATCCTGGGCGGCGAGGGGCGCAGCGCCTCGCTGATCGGTTCCCTGATCACGCTGAACCGGCAGGGCCGGTTCCCGTACGACAGGCTGATCACGCCGTTCCCGCTGGAGCGGGTGAACGAGGCCCTGGAGGCCTCGCACGCCGGCGAGGTCATCAAGCCGGTGCTGCGCATGCCCGCCTGACCCGGGCAGGACAGGCTGGCGGGAGGCGCCGCCTCGCGGTTCGCCCCGGCCGGCGGGGCCGTCTCGCGGTTCGCCCCGGCCGGCGGGGCATGGGGCCCTTACCGGGGCCGCTAGGGTGGGCTCGTGACGACCGACGGCCGAGCAGGCAGGTGACGTGCACGTCGTGCCCGCAGGCGTGGGCCACCGGCACCTGATTGCCGGCCCCGTCGGCGGCGGTGGCGGTGCTTGCGTACGGCAAGCCGGCCGGCCCCGGTGACCGCACCGGCCCGCGCCCACGCCGTCCACACGGGACCTGGGGCCGCGGACGCAGGACGCGCCCGGCCGCGGACGCAGGACGCGCCGGAGCGCGGCGCCCCATACTCGCAACGCGGCGCCCGGTGCTCGTGCTGCGTCACCGCCGCATCTGCCGCCCCTCCAGGATCGGTATTAACCAGATGCGTCCGGGCTGTTACGGGTATACGTTTGTCGCGTGCCATCGGCTGACAGGCAGGACTACCGGGATCTCGCGCGCAGCCTGGCGGGGCTGCTGGACGTCGCTCGCCGCACGCTGAACGAGGAGGAGGCCCCCTCCGAGCTCGCCGCCCGCGTGACCGGCCACCTGGGCTGCGAGCTGTCGGAGGTGGTGGCCGTCCGCGAGCGGTTCCCGATATGGGACCACGTGAACGTCCACCGCGGCGTCGACGCCTATCTGGAGCGTCACGGCAGCACGGGCACGTGGTTCGGCATGCCTACCGGGATGATGCGCCCGCACCAGGACCTGCTCTCCCGGCTCGCGATGCCCGGGCCGGCTCAGTTCGGCAGGGCGGGAAGCGCGAGCTACGGCACGGCCGCGACCGGGCCGGACACCGACACCGAGGTGGTGACGCTCGGCATGATCGCCGCCGCCTCGCCCGGCGGCGAGCCGGCGGTGATCGGCCTGCGCGCCGAACGCGAGTTCGGCTCGCCCTACGGGGAACTGGAGATCCTGGCGGCGGACCGCGCGGCGGCGTCGGCGACCCGGACCGAGATCGGGCGGCTGTCGGCGGAACGCAACGTGTTCCGCGGGCAGGTGCTCAGCTTCGCCCAGAGCGAGCACCATGGCAACGAACTCGTGTCCTTCCTCCCCCGGATCCCGCTCGCCGCCGGGGAGGTCGTGCTCCCCGCCGGCGTCCTGGAGTCCATCGAGCGGCACGTCGCCGGGGTCGGGCGCCTCTCCGGCGAACTGCGTGACGCCGGACAGCACCTCAAGCGCGGCCTGCTGCTGTACGGGCCGCCGGGCACCGGCAAGACGCACACGGTCCGTTACCTGGCCGGCAAGCTCGCCGCCACCACCGTCATCATGCTGACGGGCCAGTCCATCCGGTTCGTGGAGTCCGCCGCCGCGCTCGCCCGCCGCCTGCAGCCCTCCATGGTGGTGCTGGAGGACGTCGACCTGATCGCCATGGACCGCGACTTCTCCGCCGGGTCGAACCCGCTCCTGTTCACGCTGCTCGACGCGATGGACGGGGTGGGCGCCGACGCGGACGTGACGTTCGTGCTGACCACCAACCGGGCCGACATCCTGGAGCACGCCCTGGCCGACCGGCCGGGCCGGGTGGACCTCGCGGTCGAGATCCCCCGGCCGGACGCGGTGTGCCGGGAACAGCTGCTGCGGCTGTACACGCGGGACGTGCCGCTCGAGGCGGACGCGTCCGCCGTGGTCGCGGCCACCGAGGGCGTCACGGCCTCGTACATCAAGGAACTCGTCCGCCGCGCGGTCCTGGCCGCGCTGCGCGCGGGGGAACGGCCCCCGGTCCTGCGCCAGGCACATTTCGACGAGGTGCTGGGCGAGATGAACGCCGAGCACCAGTCGCTCACGCGCTCGCTGCTCGGCGGCGACGCGGCGTCCGCGGACGCGCGCCCGCACGGCGCCTTCTGGCGGCCTGGCCGGTTACGGCACGCGGCGACCGGGGCCGCCGACGGGAGACCCGCGCTGCGCGCGCCCGCCACGGTCACCGCGGTTACCTTCAGGGCTGACAGCGCACGGGCAAGGAAGGAATCCGGTGACCGCCTTGCCTGACCGGATGGCCTTGCCGGACGGCATGAGCGCCGAAGAGGCCGGAGAATACGAGGCGCTCCCGGAGGACACCTGCCGCCGGACCGAGACCGTCGACGGAGCCGTCATCGTGAACGCTGCCCCGCGCCGCCTGCACCAGGACCCGCCTGCACCAGGACATCCGCCGCCGCCTGGCTAACGCCCCCTGGCGATGGCGTGCACCCGCCCCGCGGATACCCGCGCACCAGGACATCCGCCGCCTGGCTAACGCCCCGGAGGCAGCCGTGCGGTCCCGGCCTGGCGGTGTCCACGACGTTGGCCTGCGCCCGCGGGACATCCCGCCGCTCAACCGGTGCCCCGGCGCGGTGCGGTACGACGCCTCTCTTCCCGATGAGGCGGCGCTCCGCCCGCGGCTCTTCCCGATGAGGCGGCGCTCCGCCCGCGGCACTGCACGCTCGTGGCGGAGGTCATGTTCCCCGGTTCGGTGACCGCCGGCCAGACCGACAAGCCGGCCGGATACGCCGCGGCCCGCACCTCCCGCTGCCGGCGCGGCATGACCGGCCGACAAGGCCCCGTCCGTCTTCCGCTGCCCGCTCGGTCCGGCCACCGGCACCCGCGCGTCGGCAGGGGTGCACGCGGGAAGGATGATCGTCACTGAACCGGCCAGCGTCACGGCCGGCCTGGCCGCCCTGCTCTGGCCGGCCAGCTCGCCGCGGCGGCTGCCGTCCGTCATTATCCCGAACGGACGGTGGCGTCTGCCCGCAGCGCCTCACGCTCGGGCGCGGGATGGCGGGACAGCCTGCTCGGCCACCAGACCCACCGGCCCAGGTCCAGGTTCAGCGCGGTGACCAGCACCGAACGCACCACGAACGTGTCGAGCAGCACGCCGAACGCCACGGCGAAGCCGATCTCGGTCAGGAACGTGACCGGCAGCGTGGCGAGCACGGCGAACGTGCCGGCCAGCACGAGGCCCGCCGAGGTGATCACCCCGCCGGTCGCGGACAGGCCGGTCAGCGCGCCGCAGCGCGGTCCCTGGCGCTGCGCCTCCTCGCGCACCCGGGTCATGAGGAAGATGTTGTAGTCGATGCCCAGCGCCACCAGGAACACGAACACGAACAACGGGAACGAGGTGTCGGCGCCGCCGAAGCCGAACACGTCGCTGAAGAACAGCGCGCTCACCCCCAGGGCCGCGGCGAACGAGAGCACCACGGTGGCGATGAGCATGACGGGCGCGAGGAGGGCGCGCAGCAGCAGGGCGAGGATGACGAACGCGACCGCGAGGATGATCGGGATGATCAGGTCCCGGTCGTGCGCCGCCGCGCGCTGCACGTCCAGGTTGACCGCCGTGGTGCCGCCGACGAGCGCGCCGGCGCCCGGGACGGCGTGGACGGCGGCGCGGGCCCGGTCGATGGTCGCGTACGCGGCCTGGCTGTCCGGCGCGGAGGTGAGCGTGGCCTGAAGGTAGCTGTGGCCGACCACGGTCACCGGGGGCGTCACGCCGGTGAGGCCGCCGACGGACCGCAGCGCGGCGGCAAGCCGGGGACCCGACGCGGCGGCGCCGAACACCTCGACCGGCGCTCCCGCCCCCCCGGGGAAGTGATCGTCGAGCACTTCCTGGCCGGCCACCGAGTCCGGGTGGCCGCGGAACGACTGGGCGTTGGTCAGCCCGTGGGCCTGGAGCCCGGCCAGCCCGACGGCCATGGCCCCGAGCACCAGCGTGGTGGCGACCCAGACGGCCCGCGGGCGCCGCGCGATGCGGCGGCCGATGCGCGCCCACACGCCCCTTGTGGTGGGCTCGGCGGAGCCGTATTGCGGCCTGACCGGCCAGAACACCCAGCGGCCGGTGATCACAAGCAGCGCCGGCAGCAGCGTCATCATCGCGAGCAGCGCGACCGCGACGCCGATCGCCAGCACCGGGCCCATGCTGGCCGTGGAGTTGAGCTCGGCGAACGACAAGGTGAGCAGGGACAGGATCACCGTTCCCCCGCTTGCCACGATCGCGGGCCCGGCCCGGCGCAGCGCGATCGCCATCGCCGCGTGCCGGTCGGCGTGCCGCCGCAGCTCCTCGCGGTAGCGGGCGGTCAGCAGCAGCGCGTAGTCCGTCCCCGCGCCGAACACCAGCACGTCCAGGATGCCCGCGCTCTGCGCGTTGACGGTCAGCCCCGCGTGCGCGGCCAGCAGGTAGATGAGCGCCTGCGCGGTGACCAGCGCCGCCCCGCCCGAGAGCACCGGCAGCAGCCACAGCACCGGACTGCGGTAGGTGAGCAGCAGCAGCACGATGACGACCGCAAGCGCGGCGAACAGCAGCGTGCCGTCGATGCCCTTGAACGCGTCGCTCGAATCGGCGGCGTAGCCGAGCTGTCCGGTGATATGCACGGTCATGCCGCCGGCGCCGGCCTCCGCGATCGTCCGGAGCGAGCCGGCGGCGGCGC
>Ga0070737_10005765_pt1 | contig 11682 bp, 10 predicted proteins | sample Coa_R1_10_FD_66438 | JGI IMG/M metagenome (GOLD analysis project Ga0070737, IMG submission 66438) | Surface soil microbial communities from Centralia Pennsylvania, which are recovering from an underground coalmine fire - Coalmine... | ecosystem: Environmental > Terrestrial > Soil > Unclassified... | reverse complement strand
AGCCGACGGTACTACGCCACCCCCGGCTACGCTTCTGCCAGAGGGGCCCGTCAGGCCGAGCGCAGGAATATGATCTTGCTGGTGGTGGCCCCGGCAGAGGAGGGCCTGCGTTGGCGACCGCACGTTGCCGCGAGTTCGCGATCACCGACAGCGCCGACGAGGCGCCAGGGCGCATCGCGGCCGCACTGGAACCGCGCTTTCGCGTGGTCCAGGAGAGCTGCCGCCACACGCGGCTGGTCTGGCTCGACACGTTCGACTGGCGGCTGCACACGGCCGGTCTCGCGCTGCAGCAGGTGAACGGGACCGGTCCCGCCGAACTCGTGCTGACCACGACCGCGGGCGAGACCGCCCTGTCGCAGCCGCTCACCGCGAACTCGCCCGGGCCGGCTTCGCGGCGTTCCCGCTGGCCGGGGGGGCTGCCCGCGGTCCCCGACGGCCCGCTGCGCAACCGGCTGGGCCCGGTGGTCGAGCTGCGTGCTCTGCTGCCGCTGGCCAGGGCCGCGGGCACACTGACCCGGCTGCGCGTGCTGGACGGCGAGCTGAAGACGGTGGCGCGCATCACCGTGGAAGACCTGTCGCTGGCCGGCCCGGCCCGGGGCCAGCTGCCGCCCCGGCTGATGATCACCCCGGTCCGCGGCTACGCCGCCGCCACCCAGCGCGCCGCCCGCCTGCTCGCCGCGGCGGACGGGTTCGTCCCGGTCACCGAGCCGGCCGCCGCCACCGCGCTGGCCGCCGCCGGGCACCAGCCAGGCGGCTACACCGGCAGGATCGACGTCAAGCTGGCGGCCGCCATGCCCGCCCGGCAGGCGCTGGCCGTCGTGCTGCTGCGGCTGGCCGACACCATCGAGGCCAACGTCGGCTACGTGCTCCGCGACGTCGACACCGAATTCCTGCACGACCTGCGGGTGGCCGTCCGCCGCACCAGGTCCGCGCTGAAGCTGGCCGGCGACACACTGCCGGCCGGCCTGGCCGGCCGGTTCGCACCGGAGTTCAAGTGGCTGGGTGATCTCACCACGCCCACCCGGGATCTCGACGTCCACCTGGCCGGTTTCGGCCAGATGAGCGCGCGGCTGAGCGCGGCCGCGCCCGGTGACCTCGAGCCGTTCCGCGCGCACCTGGCCACCCGCCGCGCCACCGAGCGCCGCAAGCTGGCCCGCGGGCTGCGCTCGGCCAGGTTCACCACGCTGATGGCCGAGTGGCGCGCCGCGCTGGAAAAGGCCGCCGCCCCGCCCCGGCCGCCCGGGCGCGGACGGCGGCCCCGGCCGCAGGGACCCGACATCGCCACCCTGGCCGCCGAGCGGATCGCCCGCGCCTACCGGCGGGTGGCCAAGCGGGGCGCGGCGCTGGACGCGGCCGGGCCGGCCGGACCGCCCGCCGAGCACATGCACGCCCTGCGCAAGCGCGGCAAGGAACTGCGCTACCTGCTGGAGTTCTTCGGCTCCCTGTACGAGCCCGCCACCTTGCGCCGCGCCGTCAAGGACCTCAAAGGGCTGCAGGAATGCCTCGGCGACTTCCAGGACGCCCACGTGCAGCGCGAGGCGATCGGCGAGTTCGCCGCCTGGATGGCGGCCGCGGCGCAGCGCCCCGCCCGGGCCGGACGGCCCGCCCCGGCCGAACTCGCCGCCACCCTGCTGGCCCTGGGGGAGCTCACCGGGGTGCTGCACGCCCAGCAAGACCGGGACCGCGCCGAGGTGGCCGGCCGGTTCGCCGAGTTCGCCCGCGCCGGCTGCCTGCGCACACTGGGCATCCTCCCCGGGACGGGCACGACATGAGAGTGTTCGCGACTTACAACATCAAGGGCGGCGTGGGCAAGACCTCGGCCGCGGTCAACCTCGCGTACCTGTGCGGCCAGGACGGTCACCGGACCCTGCTGTGGGATCTCGATCCGCAGGCGGCGGCGTCCTACGTGTTCCGGGTCCAGCCCAGGGTCAAGGGCGGCGCGAAGGCCATGATCCGCGGCTCCCGGCCGCTCGACGACTCGATCAAAGGCACCGACTTCGACGGCCTGGACCTGCTGCCCGCCGATTTCACCAACCGCAACATGGACCTGGCCCTGCATCGCGCCAAGCGGCCCACCCGGCAGCTTGCCCGGCTGCTCAGCCCGCTGGCCGGCGAGTACGACGTGGTATTCCTCGACTGCCCGCCGAGCATCTCGCTGGTCTCGGAGAACATCCTGCACGCGGTGGACACGCTGCTCGTCCCGCTCATCCCCACCACGCTGTCCGAGCGCACCTTCGACCAGCTCACCAGCTTCATTGACAGCCAGGACGGCGGCAGGCCCGACGTGCTCGCGTTCTTCTCCATGGTGGACCGCCGCAAGCGGCTGCACCGCGAGATCATCGAGCGGCTGTCCGCCGAGCGCCCCGGCATCGCCGGGGCGACCATCCCGGCCATGACGCTGGTCGAGCAGATGGCCGTCCGCCGCGCCCCGGTGGCCGCGTTCTCCCCCCGCAGCGCCGCCGCCCAGCACTACCGGGATCTGTGGTCAGAGCTGCGGGCTCGCGCTAGCTTCCCGCCTGCGTCGCGGTAATGGAAAATTCCATCCCGGACGGTGCCAAACAAATGCGGGCGCGGCTGGTGGCCGGGCTGCGGGCGAGCGGGGCCCTGCACGACGACCGGGTCGCGGCGGCGCTGAGCCTGGTTCCCCGGCACGTGTTCCTGCCGGAGACCGGGCTGGAGCAGGCCTACGCGGACGATGCGGTGCCCACCAAGCTGGACGCCGGCGGGAACGCGATCAGCTCGTCCTCACAGCCGGCCATGATGGCGCTGATGCTCGAGCAGCTCGACGTTCAGCCGGGCGACCGGGTGCTCGAGATCGGCGCGGGGACCGGCTACAACGCGGCCTGCCTGGCCTGCCTGACCGGCGAGACGGGCCGCGTCACCACCGTGGACATCGACGAGGACCTGGCCGCGGGCGCCCGGCAGCACCTGGCGGCGGCCGGGTTCGGGCAGGTCAGCGTGGTGCAGGGGGACGGCGGGCTCGGCTGGCCCCCGGACGCGCCCTACCAGCGGATCATCTTGACCGTGGGTGCCTGGGACATCACCCCGGCCTGGATGCGCCAGCTCTCCCCCGGCGGCCGGCTGGTACTGCCGCTGTCGCTGCAGGGTGTGCTGCAGTATTCGGTCGCGTTCGAGCACGCCGGGGACCACCTGGCCAGCGTGTCGATCCTGCCTTGCGGATTCATGCGGCTGCGCGGTGCGTTCGCGGGCCCGCAGGCGGTGGTCAGGCTCGGCGACAGCTCCGGCCTGGTGGTGGAGGCCGGCGTCCGGCCGCCCGGCGCGGACGACCTGGCCAGCCTGCTCGCCCAGCCCGGCGAGACCGCCGGCACCGGCGTCCAGATCACCGGCCGGGAGGTCTTCAGCGGGCTCGGCCTGTGGCTGGCCATGCACGAGCCCGGCGGGATCGGGCGGATGACCGACATGGCCCCCGCCCGGCGCCGGGGCCGGTTCCTGCTCACCGGTGCGCACGGATGCGCCACCCTGGAGCCGATGACCGTGCCGGAGGGCCCCGACGTGGCCTTCGAGGCTGGCACCCGGCCGTTCGGCGAGCAGGGGCAGGAAATCGCCGGCCGGCTCGCGGGCCACATCCGCGGCTGGGCCGCGGCCGGACGTCCCGGCCTGGCGGAGCTGCGGGTGGACGCCTACCCGGAGGAATCACCGCCGCCCGCCATCCCGGACGCGGTCGTGATCACCAAGCCGTACACACGTCTGGTGCTGACCTGGGCTAGCTGACAAGCTGGGCAGTGACGGGAGCGGCCGGCCGCCCGTGCGGGCTGGGCCGGCCGCACGAATGGCAAGGGGGAATGTGAGATGAGAAGGTTATTGACGCGTGCCCTGATCACGGGAGCCGTGGCCATGGCTATGGGCGCCACCGTGTCCGCCCCGGCCGGGGCTGTGGTGACGGGGGCGGGGCCGGGACCGCGGGCCGCCACGGCCACCGCCTACGTGGTCAACACCGGCACGACCAGGCTGTCCGACACGGTGACCCCGATCGACACCGCCACCGGCAAGGCGGGCAAGCCGATCACCGTGGGCCGGGGCCCGGACGCGGTGGCCATCACCCCCAACGGCAAGACCGCCTACGTGGTCAGCGGCAAATATCCGTGCCCGACGTGCATACAGGTCAAGCCCGCGGACACGGTGACCCCGATCAGCACCGCCACCAGCAAGCCGGGAACGCCGATCAAGGTCGGGCGCGACCCGGTCGCGATCGCCATCACCCCCAACGGCAAGACCGCCTACGTGGCTAACGGCGGCAACGGGGCGGGCACCTCGGTGACCGCCATCGACCTCACCACCAACACCGTGATCAAGGCGATCGGCGGCTGGATCCAGCCGGACGCGATCGCCATCACCCCCAACGGCAAGACCGCCTATGTCACCGGATTCCGGTCCAACACCGTGCGCCCGGTCAGCACCGCCACCAACACCGTGGGCGCGCAGATCAGCGTCGGCAACGGGCCCGGGCCTATCGCGATCACGCCCAACGGCAAGACCGCCTACGTGGTGAACGAGTTCTCCCAGTCGGTGACCCCGATCAGCACCGCCACCGACAAGGCCGGGCCGGCCATCCCGTTCGGCAAGCCGTCGATCATCACCGTGCCCGACCAGATCGTGATCACCCCGGACGGCAAGACCGCCTACGTCGTGGACGGCAACTCCAACACGGTGTTCCCGATCGACACCGCCACCAACAAGCTCGGCCCGCCGGTCAAGGTCGGCCCCGATCCGGTCGCGCTCGCGATCACGCCGGACGGCACGACCGGCTACGCCGTGGCGGGCTCGGGCCGGGTGACCGTGTTCGACACCGCCACCGGCACGATCACCAAGCGGATCAAGATAACCGGGCTGCTGGCCAACATCGCGATCACACCGTCCGGGGCCACCGCCTACGTGGTCAACGACGTCTACGAACCCGGTACCGAGCCAGGCACCGTGATCCCGGTCAGCACCGCCACCAACAAGCCGGGAAAGGCGATCACGGTGGGGACCGGCCCCACCGCGATCGCCATCAGCCCCTGACGCCGCCGCGCCGCGGCGCTGCGGCATGACGGTCACAACAGAACGGACAACCGGGCCGGCTCCCTTGGGCTGGGGGGACCGCTTGTGCTGGGTTACCGCACCCCGTACAGGTGCTCAAGGGCGAGCTGGTCGAGCCGCTCGTAGGCCAGGCCCCTGGCGCCGAGCGTGTCCGCGTCGACGGTAAGGTCGCGCAGTTCGCGCCAGGACTCGCCGTCGGCCAGCGTGGGCACCGCGAGACCGGCGGCCCCGGTGGCGGCCAGCGCCGCGGTCACCTCGGGGTCGGCCCGGAACGCCCGCACCTTCTCCCGCAGGATCAGGTAGTTGCGCATGCAGGCGAGGGCCGACGCCCACACGCCGTCGTCGTCCTCGGTGCGCGGCGGCTTGTAGTCGAAGTGCACGGGGCCGTCGTAACCGCCGGCCTCCAGCGCGTCCACCACCCAGAAGGCGCCGCGCGCGTTGCCCGCCCCGAACCGCAGGTCCTGGTCGTAGCGCGGGCCGTTCTGCCCGTTCAGGTCGATGTGGTACAGCTTGCCGTGCCACAGCGCCTGGGCGATGCCGTGGGCGTAGTTGAGCCCGGCCATCTCCTCGTGGCCGATCTCCGGGTTGATCCCGAAAAGATCAGGCTGATCGAGCTCGGAGATGAACGCCAGCGCGTGCCCCAGGGTGGGCAGCAGGATGTCGCCGCGCGGCTCGTTCGGCTTGGGCTCGATGGCGAACCTGAGCTGGTACCCCCGGTCGGTCACGTAGCTGCCCAGCACGTTGAACGCCTCGCGGTAGCGGTCCAGCGCCGTCCGCACGTCCTTGGCCGCGCCGGACTCCGCGCCCTCCCGGCCGCCCCAGCAGATGTAGGTCTGCGCACCCAGTTCGGCGGCCAGGTCCAGGTTGCGCATCACCTTGGCGATCGCGAACCGGCGCACGTCACGGTCGTTGGCGGTGAACGCGCCGTCCTTGAACACCGGGTGGGAGAACAGGTTCGTGGTCGCGGTCGTGACCACCAGTCCGGTCTCGGCCAGGGCGGTCTTGAACGCGCCGATCCGCTCATCCCGCTCGGCCGCCGTCGCGGCGAAGTCGAACACGTCGTTGTCGTGGAAGTTCACGCCGTAGGCGCCGATCTCGGCCAGCTTGCGGACCGCCCGCTCGGCGGGCATGGGCGGCCTGGTGGCCGGGCCGAACACGTCGATAGCCTGCCAGCCGACGGTCCAGATGCCGAACGAGAACCGGTCCGAGGGCTGCGGCTCATACTGGCTCATGCTGCGCTCCTTCAGGTGCTGCTGCCGGTGTCCTGGCCGTTTTGCTTCAGGCCGCGGCGGTTCAGGCTGCGGTGGTTCAGGCTGCGATGGCCAGGCTATCGGCGTCACGGTGCGGTGGCGTCGCGCAGGGCCGCGTACTGCTCGCGGACCCCGGGGGTCGCCGCGCCGGAGTAGCTGGCCGCCGGGGGCGCGGGCCACGGTGGCGGCTCGGCGGTGCCGGCCAGCGCCCACGCGGCCTGCCGGGCCGCTCCCAGCGCCACGTACTCGGCCGCCTCGGGGACCAGCACCTCGGTGCCGAAGATCGCGGGCGCGATCGCGCGGATGGCGGCGGACCTGGCGCCGCCGCCGATCAGCAGCACCCGCCGCGGCGCCAGGCCGACGCCGGCCAGGTGGTCGATCGCGTCGGCCAGCGAGCACAGCACCGCCTCCACCGCGGCCCTGGCCAGGTTCGCCCGGCTGCCATTGCCGGTGGTGAGGCCGCTGAGCACGCCGGTCGCGTCCGGCCGGTTCGGGGTCCGCTCGCCGTCCAGGTAGGGCAGCAGGGTGAGCCCGCCCGCGCCGGGCTCGGCCGCGAGCGCCAGCGTGGACAGCTCGCCGGTGTCCACGCCGAGCAGATCAGCCGCGACGGTCAGCACCCGCGCCGCGTTCAGCGTGCAGACCAGCGGCAGGAACCGGCCGGTCGCGTCCGCGAACCCGGCCACAGCCCCGGTCGGGTCGGCCGGCGCCCGCGCCGTCACCGCGTACGCCGTGCCCGAGGTGCCGACCGAGACCACCACGTCCCCCCCGGTCAGTCCCAGCCCGAGCGCGGCGCCCATGTTGTCACCGGTGCCCGCCGACAGCGCCGCCCCGGTGGAGGTCTGGCCCACCACCTCGGCGGGAGTGGCCAGGCGGGGCAGTTCCACCTCGTGCCCCAGCGCCGCCTCGGCCAGCTCGGGCCGCCAGCCGCCGGCCGCCGGGGAGAAGTACCCGGTGCCTGACGCGTCGCCCCGGTCGGTGACCAGGCGCGCCCCGGTCCGGCCGGCCAGCCGCCAGGTCAGCCAGTCGTGCGGCAGCGCCACCTGGCTGGTGCGGGCGGCGCTGCCGGGTTCCCGCTCAGCCAGCCAGCGCAGCTTGGTCACGGTGAACGCCGCCGTCGGCACGCTGCCGGTCTGGCGCGCCCACTCCCCCGGCCCGCCCAGCTCGGCAATCAGCTCCGCTGCCTGCGGCGCCGAGCGCACGTCGTTCCACAGCAGCGCGGGCCGCACCACCTGGCCGTCCTCATCGAGCGTGATCATGCCGTGCTGCTGTGCGGCCACGCCGACCGCGCCGGCCCGGTCCAGCAGCCCGTCCCCGGCGGCGAGCAGCGCGTCCCACCAGGCCCGCGGGTCGCACTCGGTGCCACCAGGATGCGGCGCGGACCCGCTGCCGACCACGACGCCGTCCTCGGCCCGGCACAGCAGCACCTTCGTCGACTGGGTCGAGCTGTCCACTCCGGCGACGAGCATGCGGGCTCCTTAGGGCACGGGAGGCGTACCGGGTACGCCGTCGGGCGCACCGGCCGCCTGACACGCTACTCCCCCGGCCGTATCTTTCCTTTTCGCAGGTCCAGGGCACGGGCCGGCCGGTGATTACGGCATATTCTGCAGGCATGCAATCGTCCAGGGCGCCGTCGCAGCCGTGGCCGCTGCCCGGATGGCTCAGGCCGCGGCGGTGGGTGAGCGACATCGCGATCGTGGCGGTGGTCGGCGTGATCCAGATCGCCGCGCCGATGCTGGCCCATGACCGCCACCACTCGATGCTGGACGGGCACCATCCCCTGAACGCGCTCGGCGCCGCGCTGCTCGCGGTGAGCGCGATCGCCCTGGCGGCCAGGCGCCAGCACCCGGTGCCGGTGCTGGTCGTGACCGCGGTCTCGACCATGCTGTACTACCTGCTCGGCTATCCGGCCGATTTCGCCTTCCTCGGCCTGTACGTCGCGTTCTTCACCGCGGTGACCTCCGGTCACCGGGTCGCCGCCTGGGTTGGCGCGATCGTGCTGGCGGCGAACATGCTGCTGTCCTGGGCCTCCGGGGCTCCGGTCAACGCCAGCGTGATCGCCTGGGCCCTGGCCTTCCTGCTGTTCGTGCTGGGCCTCGGCGAGGTGATCAGGCTGCGCCAGGCCTACCTCGAATCGCTGCGGCAGCGGGCCATCGAGGCGGAGCGGACCAGGGACGAGGAGGGCCGCAGGCGGGCCAGCGAGGAGCGGCTGCACATCGCGCGCGAGCTGCACGATCTGATCGGCCACAACATCTCGCTGATCAACGTGCAGGCGAGTGTCGGGCTGCACCTGCTGGAACGCCAGCCCGGGCAGGCCGCCGCCGCGCTGACCGCGATCAAGCAGGCCAGCAAGGACACCCTGGACGAACTGCGGCTGGTGATCGGCGCGGTGCGCGGGGCAGCCGACGAGGGCTCGCCGCGGCGGCCCGCCCGCGGCCTGGGCGACCTGGACGCCCTGGTGTCGGCGGCGGCCGCGGCCGACCTGGACGTGCGGATGGAGGTGGCCGGCGAGCCGCGCCCGGTGCCCGCCGGGCTCGGGCTGACCGCGTTCCGTATCGTGCAGGAGTCACTGACGAACGTGCGGCGGCACGCCGGCCCGGCCACGGTCGAGGTCAGGCTCGAATACGGTCCTGGCGACCTGACCGTCCTGGTGACCGACGACGGCCGTGGCCCGGCCGCCTCACGCAACGGCGCCGGCTCACCTGGCGGGGGGCGGGGGCTGACCGGGATGCGGGAACGGGCCGCCGCGGTAGGCGGGCACCTGGAGGCGGGTGCCCGGCCGGGCGGCGGGTTCCAGGTCGTGGCCACGCTGCCGTTCGATCCGGCCTTGGGAGGGGCATCATGATCCGCATCCTGATCGCGGACGACCAGTTGCTCGTGCGGGCTGGCTTCCGCTCGCTGCTCGACGCCGAGGACGGCATCGAGGTGGTGGGCGAGGCCGCCAACGGTGAGGAGGCGGTCAGGCTGACCACCCAGCACCGGCCCGACGTCGTGCTGATGGACATCAGGATGCCCGGCATGGACGGCCTGGAGGCCAGCCGCCGCATCCTCGGCGATCCGGCGCTGGAGGGCGTCCACATCGTCATCCTCACCACCTTCGAGGCCGACGAGTACATCTTCGATGCGATCCGGCTGGGCGCCAGTGGCTTCCTGGTCAAGGACACCGAACCCGCCGACCTGATCAAGGCGATCCGGGTGGTCGCGGGGGGCGAGTCGCTGCTGTCGCCCGGGGTCACCAGGCGGCTGATCGCCGAGTTCGCCAAGCGGGCCAAGGAGCCGCTGTCGCTGCCGGCCATCGGCGAGCTCACCGAGCGCGAGCGCGAGGTGATGGGGCTGGTCGGGCTGGGCCTGTCCAACGACGAGATCGCCCAGCGGCTGGTGGTGAGCCCGGCCACCGCCAAGACCCACGTGAGCCGGATAATGATCAAGCTCGGTGCCCGGGACCGCGCCCAGCTCGTGGTGTACGCCTACGAGTCGGGCCTGGCCAGGCCGGGCTGGGTGACGTGACCGGGGACCGGAGGGAGGCAGCCCATGTGGTGGCACGGCCACGGTGGTAACTGGAACGGCTGGTGGGCCGTGGCCTGGGTCTGCTGGATGCTGATCATCTGGGGCGGGATCGCGGCTCTGGCCGTGTTCGTGGTCCGCCGCTGGCGGCGGTCGCCGCGGCGGCCCGCGGCCGACCCGGAGGAAATCCTGGCCGAGCGGTACGCCCGGGGCGAGATCAGCACCGAGGAGTATCACGAGCGGCTCAGCGTGCTGCGCGATTCCGGGACCTGAGCGGCGATCCCCGGGGTGTCGCGTTTCTTCAAGACCACACCGGATGAATCGAACTAGCATCCAGTGCCTGGACGAAGGCGAACGAGAGGATGCGTTTCGATGACCGCTGCCGCCGCTCTGGCCATGGTCAACATCGACTGTGGCGACCCGCGCGCCCTGGCCGGGTTCTACCACCAGGTGCTGGGCTGGGAGATCACCTACAGCGACGACAACTACGCGATGATCACCGAGGGACCGGCCTCGATCGGCTTCGGCCGCATCGACGGATACACGCCGCCGGCCTGGCCGGACCCGGCCCCACCCAAGCAGTTCCACCTCGACTTCTACGTCGACGACCTCGACAAGGGCGAACAGGCCTGCCTGGACGCGGGCGCGGCCAAGCCAGAGTTCCAGCCCGGTGGTGAGCGCTGGCGGGTGCTGACCGACCCGGACGGGCACCCGTTCTGCCTCTGCGTCAGGCAGCCGGGCTGACCGGCCGGCCCGGGCCGGCCGGTCAGGGGCGGCCGGCGGGTCAGGACGGGACGGGCGGGCGCTTCGGGGTCGTCAGCTGGACCGGCATGGAGTTCCTGGACGGCAGCGGATAGGGAATGCCGACGTCCTCGGTCCCGGCCAGCGCGTTGAGCACCGCCTGCTCGATCACCTTCAGGTCACCGTAGATCGAGGTCTTCGGCAGCGAGGGGACGCTGGTCTCCGGCGGGTTGACCAGGTCCAGGGCCGTGGTCATGTCCCCGGTGGCGCCGCGCCGCCAGGTGGACAGGTTGGGCACGGTCACGCCGAACCTGGTCTCGATGAAGCGCAGCAGCGAGGTGTGGTCGAACGTGTCCGGGCACAGATAGCCGCCGCGGCTGAACGGGGAGATGACCAGGCACGGGGTGCGGAACCCGAGGCCGATGGGCCCGGCGATGCCGTCGGCCGCCGAGGGCAGCACGGTCAGGTACTCGCCCTCGGTGCCGGCCGGCGCGGTGACCGGGGGCACGTGGTCGAAGAAGCCGCCATTCTCGTCGTAGACGACGAACAGGACCGTCGAGGCCCACACGTCGGGGTTGGAGACCAGGGTGCTGAGCACCTGCTGGACCAGGTACTCGCCGAACTCGGGCGGCGCGGCCGGATGCTCGCACTCGGCCAGCGGCGAGGTGATCCAGGACACCGCGGGCAGGCTCCCCGCGGCCACGTCGGCGGCGAAGTCCGCCGGGTAGACCGGGGTGAGCGCCTTGGCGATCAGTTCGAGGCCGGTGACCGACAGCGGGTCGTTGTAGGCCTTGAAGTAGGGCAGCGGGCTGAGCCCGACCAGGCCGAGCGGGTCGTTGTAGACCTTCCAGCTGACCCCGGCCTTCAGCAGAGCCTCCGGCATGGTCTCCCAGCTCAGCGTGTTGTACTCGGCGAGCCGGTCGCTGAACGTCTCGACCACGGGGCCGCCACCGGTGCCGTTCGGGTCGATGGACGCCGACAGCGACATGAGCCGGTTCGGGTCGGTGGGCCCGAGCACCGAGCAGTGGTACCCGTCGCAGATGGTGAACGCATCGGCCAGCGCGTAGTAGAAGGCCAGCTCGGACTTGGTGAAGTAGCCCATGGTCACCGGGCCGTTGGAGTCGCCGTCGGCGGCCAGGTGGGCGGTCAT
>Ga0070737_10005764_pt1 | contig 11682 bp, 10 predicted proteins | sample Coa_R1_10_FD_66438 | JGI IMG/M metagenome (GOLD analysis project Ga0070737, IMG submission 66438) | Surface soil microbial communities from Centralia Pennsylvania, which are recovering from an underground coalmine fire - Coalmine... | ecosystem: Environmental > Terrestrial > Soil > Unclassified... | reverse complement strand
GATACATCTCGCCAGCGCGGCGCTCCACGCGATACCCTCACTCTCGAAGAATTCAGACCGGGGGTTGCGCGATAGAAAGCCGCGCCTCGTGCGGGAAAACAGATGCCGAGCCTTGGGATCACTTTGCGCAGCGCGCGGCAGCGCTCTGCGTGCGCAGCGCTTCTCGGAATGGCTTTGGCAACGGTGCCAGCCAGCGCCGGCATGAGCGCGACGGCAACCGTCACGGCGCAAGTCCATGCCCCAGTGACGGTTCGCGCCGATGCCGGGATTTCGCCTTCCGTCGCCGCGCCGCAGCGCCGCGCTTATTCGGTGCGCCGCGTCGTCGCGCAAGTAAGCGGCGGCACTCGCCGTACCGTCTTCATCGACTTCGAATAGCCCCCTGCGCGAAACCGCGCGCTTGTCATAGCGCGCGCCGTGTCGCGGTGATGACGAGGCCGGTCTTGATATCGTCCGGCTGCGCATCGAACGCCGGCGGCAAAGTGAAATCGAAGGCCGCGCCGCGCTCGCTCTGGTCGACGGCGAGCGAATAACGGCCCAGGATGAGCTTCTCGAAATAGAAATAGCCGTCATAGGCGGATGTGGTCTCTTGGACGACGCTGCCCGTGGCATCGAGCAGCCAAATCTTGATGCCGGGAAGCGGCTTCGCTCCATTATCCGATACGAGCTGCAGCGTGCCCTCCGCCTCGCTCGTCTCGACAACCGGCAGATCGACCTCCTCCATATGCCCGGGCCGCGGTACGACCGAGGCACCGCCCATCGGCTTCAAATAAGGATCGGTCAGGCTCGCCTCGTTTACGGAAAGGTTAGTGCGCGTATAAGGATCGAGACCCGTGCGCACCGCCATGCCGTCGATAGTGTCGCTTGCCGTGTCGTGGCGATGGTCGATATCGATACCGGCATTGGGCAGCAGCTGATCCCCCGCGTCGTAAACGCCGTCGAGATTGCGATCGAGGAAGACGCGCGCCGCCACCGAGCCGCGATCGGCGAAGGGCTTGGAGCTCGCGAGCAAATGGCCGCCCGGCGTGACGCCGAGCGAGACCGACAAGGTCAGGCCGACGGTCACGCTGCCATCCGTGCCGACACGTCCCCCGGCGCCGAGCAGGAACTTGCCGAAGTCGCGCGACACCGAGAGGCCGAAGCCGGTCACGTTCTCGCCCACCAACGTCTGATCGACGGTCGCGCGATAAAGCAACTGCGGCGAGGAGCGATACTCCGCCGTGACCATCGCGCCTTGCGGCTGGAAAGATTGCTGCGGCGCGTATTGCAGCTGACCGCGCATCGTGAACTTGCCGAGCAGCAGATTGCCGGTGGCGGTGCCTTGCAGCGTGTTCGAGCTGGCGCCGGTGACCTGATTCTGAGCGAAGGATACAGTGTTGCTGAAGTAGGTGCGGCCGTAGCGCAAGAATAGCGAATGAAGCAGCGAGGTCTCGGTGCGCCCGCTCTCGAAGCGATCGCGCACGCCCTCGACCACGAAGTTCACGGGATCGGCCATGAAAGGCAGCGCCCGGAAATCGCCGTCGAGATGCAGCCGCGCGCGCTCGGTCAGCGCGTCGCCCCCGAAATCGATCACCTCGCTCTGAAAATGACTGAGCCGCAGATATTCGGCGGTGAGGCCGTAATCGCCGATCGAGGTTTGCGCCGAACTGTCGAGCGCACTGCCGCCCGAGTCCGACGCCGTCGCCCGCTCGGTGAAGAAAATCCCGAGCTGGTTGGTGCGGATTGTCGCCGTGCCGTAATTGATCGGCGCCGGCGCAACCGCCACGGTCGCGTTATTCGGCGGCGCGCGGACCACGCTGGCGCCGACCGACCAGTTATCGTCGATGCCGTAAAGATATTCGGCGCTGCCGACCGGACCCAAATGCGGCTGCGTATTGAAACCGAAAAGATCGGGGTTGTTCTGCGGCGTTTGGATCAGCGTGCGGTTAGCGTCGCTCATCGAAAAGCGCCAATAGGATTGGCCCGCCGCCGCGACGCCAGGCCCGACATCGAGATGCTTGACGGTCTCGCGCTGCTGCCCCTGCGGCCCGTACAGCACGACGCGCAAGATGTTGTTGCCCAGCAACAGCGGCACGTTGATGAAGCGATAGTGCCCGTCGGCCGGAATCACCTGATAGTCGAGCAGCACGTCGTTGCGGTAGAGTTCGGCTTCCCAGCCCGGTAGTGCGTCGCCTTGCACCACCGTCGTGTCGGTGCCGCTCGGCAGATCGAGCGGAAAGCTCGATGCCTCGATGCCGCGTTCAAGCCGGCCGTTGGTGATGTCCTGGAAGGCCGGCGTGGTCACATCGCCGATCGCGAATTGCTTCAGCGATCCGAGGCCGAAGACACCGCCCGCGGCGTTGGCGCGCGACAGGTTGAAGCGAACATCGGGCAGCGAGGAAAGCTCAGCGCCGGTAACGAAGAGATGACCGGTCATGTCGGCGATGTCGCCGGTCGCCAGCGCCGAATAATAAGCGGTCGAAGGCTGCGAGCGGTCGACCTGCGAGGAAAATTGCAGATCGGCTTGCGGCACGTCGTAGAGCTGATATGGCGTTTGCTGCAGCGGGAAATCCGGATAGCTGTAGGCGGCGTGGAGACGCTTGTGCGCTTCCTCGCGCGCCAGCCGCTGCTCGATGGGCAGCGGCTCTTTCGATTCAATCGTCAGCCGCAACAGATTGAGCCGCGCCGCCACGGCGACCGGCCAGATCTTCTCGAAGAGCCGGCTATCGAGATAAATGTCGTCGGGGCCGACGAAATAGCCTCCCGCCGGAAGCGCTTCCTCGTGCCCGCCGCTGCGCAAGGTGCCGTGCGCCGCATCGACCGCCCATTCGGCCGGCTTGGCGCCGATTTCGCCTTGAACGATCTTGCGATCGAGATGAAGCTGCGCGTCGATTTCGAGCGTGCCGGCGAGTTGTGCGACCGGCACGAAGGTCACGCCATCGCCGAATTGCGCGATGAAACTGTCGGCCGCCAGGTATTTGCCGACCCTGATCTCGAGAATCAGATCCTCGGTTTTCGGCGCGGCGGCGCTTGCCGCGGCGGGCGGATCGGCCGCGCGTACGGGCAGCGCGCCGCCGAGAAGCGCGGCAAACGCGCCGAGGCCGAGAGCCATGAGGAAGCGCGGCATCGGCCGCGAACCCGGTCAGCGGAGCGGCTGTCGCGTCTCCGCCAGCACCGCGCCGCCGGCATCGGTCGGCGCGCGATAGATGAGATCGAGCTGACCGCCGGCGCGGCGCTGCTCGGCCGTCAGCGGCACCGCCAGGGTCGCGCTGCGCTCCGTATTCGGCAGCAGGACGGAAACACCGTCGAGCTCTTGCAGCACCGTCGGCTTGCCGCTTGGCGGCTGATATTGCGCGACGAGATCGCCGTAGAGGCTTGCGGTGCCTGAGCGCCCGATGGTCGCGGTAACCTCGTAGCCGGACGCCGACGGCTTCAGAGCCATCGCCAGCGTCGCGCTGGCGCTGAGCTCGCCCTGGCGCACGATCACCGGGATCGAGACGCCATAGACGAATGCGAGCTGCACGCCGACGCCGCGCGGATTGCTTGCGTCGCCGGGCGCCGAAACCATGCGCGGCTCGGCGGTAAAGGCAAGATGCGAGCGATACTCGCCCGCGGGAAGGTCCGCCGGCTTGCGCAGCATCAGCCGCACGGTCTGCTGCTCGCCCGGCGCCAAGGTGATCTGGCGCGGCGAATAGAGGATGAATTTATCGTCGAACTGCTCACCGGGGCCGGGCGTCTCGATTTCGCTGTATTGCCCGTCGGCCAGCTGGTGGAGTTGCTTCCACGAGATGCGATAGGTCTCGGCCTCGTCGCCGTTGTTGACGAGCGTCAGGGTCGCGGCGCGATCCTGCCCTTCGAACACGATGCGCTGCGGCACGAGCAACAGGTCGGCGCGGGCCGGCGACGACGCCGACACAACCGCGGCCGCCAGAAACGCGGCGCAGCCGGCAAAGCGAGCAACAAAAACACTCTTCATGGTGCTGCGGGTGATGTTGGCACCCTCTCCTTGAATGACGATCCTTCGGCCGGGCAAGCGCCGTCGCGCGCTCCCGACGCGCGACCTCGCCTCTTTCGTTTGCGGGTTAGTAAGCGACCGTGACGGTCACGGTGTCGCTGTAGGCTCCGGCGACTTGATTGGCCGCGACGGCCAGGCTGCCATAGACCGCGATCGTCGCCGCGCCGTTGGTCAGATGCGTCGGCGCATTGTTCTGCAAGGTGAGCGGCATGGTGTGGCCGGCTCCGTCGGAGAGATTGGCCGAAGCCGCCGCAACATTCGTCGTGAAGCTGCGATTGCCGGAACCGCTGACGGCGAAGACCGCCGCCGAGGGCGTACCGCTGCTCAGCGAGGCGCAATTGCCGGTGATGTTCTGCGCCCCGGCCGAATTGATCGCAACCGTGCAAGCGGCGCTATCCGCGGTAAAATCGCCGAAAGACAGGTCGGAGGTTTTGCTGACCCCGATCGGGGCCACGACATTGGCCGTGACGTTGGCCGTGGCCGTGGACGTCGTGTTGTTATTATTGCCCCCGGGAGCCGCTTGGCTCAGCCCCGCAGCCAACCACACCGCCGTGAATAAGAACGCCGAAACCGTGTAACGCATACTGTGATCCCCTCGGGTTGGAAGATTGTTGTCGTGACAACATGTACCTTTTCGCAGCCGCGAGGTTAACTTAGGGTAAATACGATCAGTAATATTACGAGTTGATTTAATAACAGCGGCCTGAAATGGCCGCACTCGTGGAATCTATACTTTCATTTGATTACGAATAATCTATTTAAATTACTCAATCTCAATGAAATTAAATGAACGATCGAGGTTAGAGCTTGAGCACAAGCCTCGCCGCAACCAGGGTGCGACGCACAATAATTCGGTGAAAATAATCGAATCGGCGCCCCGCGAAGGCAGCTTAGTCGCTTCGCGGTTGTGCGAGGTTTCGCGCGGAAAAGGTGCCGCGGCGCTAGTCGGATTGGAGCCGGTTTTTTTCGCTGACGTCGCCGCGCGCGAAGAAGCTGTCGTAGCGTCCCTCGCCCGTCATCTGGCCGCCGCCGACATACTGGAATTCCCAGTAATTGTCGTCGAGATCGCGGAAATAGAACGAATAGCCGCCGTGATGGTCGGTGATGCGCGAAATCTGATGGATGCCGTATGTGGCGGCGTGCTCATGCGCCAAAGCGAGCGCGCGATCGACCTCGGCGCGAGAGGCGAGATCGAGGCCCCAATGGTGCTGGCGATCGACCGGCTTTACATGATCGCCGACCTCGAGGCAGACGATCGCGAGATAACCGCCCTTGCGGAGCAGCACGCCGCGCTCGGTGTGCTGAACGACGTCGAGGCCGAGGAATTCCTCGTAGAAGCGGCGCGAAGCTTCGAGATTCTTGCAGGTGATCGTGCCATGCGACAGCATCACCGGCTTGTTGAGCGGTTCGATGCGAGGCTTCGCGGCAGTGTCCAGCATGGCGATCTCCTTATTTCACGCCCGCCAGTTTAGCGCGCCCGCGCGTCACCGGACAAACTCGTCGCTATAAAGCCCGTTGAAGGAGGCGAGCTTATCGGCGGGTTTGGTGAGGCCGGTTTCGATCTCGAAATTCTGCGAGCTGGCGAGGATCGCCGGCGTGACCGCGAGAGATGTCGGCGTCGCCGCGCGATAGCTCTCGAACGCCGCGTCGAGCGTGCCTTCATCGAGCGTGCCGAAACGCGGCTTCAAGATCGCCAGCGTCTCCTTCGGGTGCTCTTTCATGAAACGCGCGCCCTCGACGATTCCCTTGCCCATTTTCAGGCAGATATCGCGCTGCTCTTTGCAGAATTGCGGCCGCGTCACGATGATGCCGCCGCCGAACGGAATGAGCTCGGGAAAATCGCCGCCCGGCACGCTCGCCAGCCGCACGGCGAGGCCGTCGACGATCACCGCCGTCGTCCAAGGCTGCGACACCGAGAAACCGTCGATCGATTTCGCCGCCAAGGCCGCCGCCATGGTCGGCGATTGCATCGGCGCGACCGTCAGGTCGCGATCGGCGTCGAGCCCGCCCTTCCGCGCGACATAGCGCAGGAAGCCGTGATTGATGGTGTTGATGGCGTCGACGGCCATCCGCAGCCCCTTGAGCTTTTCCGCGCGTTGCGCAAGCGGCGCCTTCGGATCGAAGCCGATGCGCGCCGCGACATCCTTGCGAATGACGACCTCGTCCATTGGCCGGTCGGTAAGGTTGGCGATCGCCATCATGCGCTGCCCCGCAACGGCGGCGCGGATGAGCGTACCGGCGGTACTGCCCGAGAAATCGATGCTGCCGGCGATCACCGCGTTGATGGTGCCGACGCCGGCGATCTGGCTGATGGTGACGTCGAGCCCCTGCTCTTTCCAGAACCCGCGATCCGCGGCGACATAGATCGCGGTGAAGCCGGGCGTAATCGATGGCAAAGCGAGGCTCGTATGCTCTTGCGCCTGCGCCGCACGCATCCCCGATAGCAGCGCCATCGCCAAAAGCGCAGCCGCGAGCCGGCCGATCCGATCCCTCGCCTTCATCTTATCCCCCGCATTATTTCACGAACTCGTTGTCGACGAGCGCCGCGTAATCCTTGAGTTTGTCGGCCGAGGTCATGAAGCCCGCTGCGATGTTCATGTCGTCGGCATTCTCCAAGGATTTCGGCGTCGTGACCGGTGGCACCGGCGTCATCGCCTTGAGCGCTTCGTAAGACGCCTCGAGCACCTTGTCGTCGTACTGGCCGAAGTTCTTCTTGAGGATCGCGAGCGTCTCCTGGGGATGATCGTGGATGAATTGCGCCGCCTCGACGACGCCATGCACCATCTTGACGCAGATCGAGCGATGCGCGGGACAGAACGACGCCTTGGCCAGGAGGAGCGCCGAGGAGACCGGGGAATATTCCTTGGGCTCGCCGGCGGCCGCATTCGAAACCAGGACGCCGGTGCCCGCAATCAGCGCTTCCTGGGTGAAAGGCGGACCGGACACAAAGCCGTCGATCGACTTGCGATCGAAGGCGGCCATGAATTCGGGCGGCTGCATCGGCGTGGTCGTAACGCTGTCACGCGGCACGCCCGCGATCTTTTGCACGACCTTGAGCACGACATCGGGGATCGCACCGGCGCCGCCCGTTGCGATCGTCTTGCCTTGCAGGATCCTGCCGCGCTCGGCGAGCGTGCCATGCGGATCGAAATGCGCCGCATCGGCGATCTCCTTGCGAATGACGATGTATTCGTCGGATTCGTCGATACCGGTGGCGAGCGCGACGAGCTTCTGGCCGCGCGCATTGGCGCGGGTGATCGACGGACCCGAGGACATCGAAAAATCGACCGAGCCCGAGATCACCGCATTCATCGAGCCGATGCCCTGGATGTGCTGGATCTTCACGTCGAGGCCCTGCTGCTTCCAGAAACCCTCGTCCTCGGCGACGTAGCGCGCAATGAAGCCCAGGTTGATCGCCGGTATGGCGAGCGTCGTGCTCTCCTCAGCGGCGACGCCCGATCGTGGCCACAGCGTTATGGCAAGAAGCGCAACCGCTATCGTGAGGTGTCGGCAATCGGAGCGCAGGCGCGGCTGGTTCATCGTTGTTCTCCCTGTGTGTCGCGGCATCGCCGCCGCTGTTTTGTCGCCGACGATCTTGCCGCGCCCGGCCGCCGCGCGCCAGTTTTTCTCTAGCGCAGCGCCGCGCGTAGCCGGCCGAGCAGCAGCAGCTGCCAGGCGCAGAGCGCGGCAAGGAAATAGAGCGCCGCGGCAAAGCCCCCGGTGGCGTCGTAGAGCGTGCCGATGGTCAGCGGACCGAGCACGCCGCCGATCTCGCCGGCGGTGAAATACATGCCCGCCGCGGCGCCCATCCGGCCGCCATCGACCTCGCGCAGTTCCATCATCACCAGCACGACGACAACCGACAGCGTGCCGCGCGCCAGGCCTTGAAGGACGAGGCCGAGAATCAGCGCGTCGCCGCTCCATTCGATACAGAGCGGCGCCAAAAGCTGGGCGAGGAACAAGGCGGCGAGGATTTTCATCCGCCGCTCGGGAATGGCGAGGCGCGGAAAGATCAGCGCGCCGAAAATGCCGATGACCACGGGAATGCTCGCCCAGAGCCCCGCTCGCGCCGGATCCATGCCGCCGAAGCGCAGGATCTCGGGCAGCCAGTTGTTGAGCGCATGGCCGAAGAAAAACGTGCCGACCGCGAGATAGAGCACCGTGCGCATCGCCGGCGCGCGTAACAGCTCGCGATAAACCCCGGCCTCATTTTCGCGCCGCGCCGCGTGGCGCAAGCGCTCCTGCGCGCGGCTCGCCTCGTGGCTACTGATAAGCGTCCAGCCGAGGGCGGCGGCGAGCGCGAGCACCCCATAGCCGATCAGCACCAGCCGCCAATCGCCGCCGGCGAGGCTGAGACCTACGCTCGAGGTGAGGGAGAGCGCACCGATGGTGCCGAGCGACTGGCCCATATTGTAGATGCCCATGGCGAGGCCGCGCTCGCGGCCTTGGAACCAGTCGCGGATGATGGTCGGCGCGCCGACCGAGACGAGCGGACCGCCGATGCCGAAGGCGCCGACGGCGAGCAGCATCGTCACGTAGTTCGTCGCGGTGCCGCGCAGAATGCCCGAGATCGCCACGACGAGCGCGCCGAGCGCCAGACCGCGGCGCGGCCCGATACGGTCGAGCAGTGCGCCGCAGGGAATGGCGGCGGCGATATAGACGAATTGCCAGGCACCGAGGATCGAGCCCATCTGCGTGTGGCTGAGGCGGAGCTCGGTGGTGATGCGGGCGACCAACGGCGCGATCGCCGCGGCGGTCGAACCGAAACAGAAATAGACCATCCACACGCCGGCGAGCATGGCCCAGCGATGCGGATGCGCCGCAGTCTCGTCCTCCATGAAGCAATTACAGCGTCATTGCGAGCGTCCCTCGACACGCTCGCGATGAGCGCGGAGCAATCCAGTTGGACCAGACCGGATTGCTTCGTCGCTGCGCTCCTCGCACTGACGAGAGCGAGTTGGCTTACCCCAGCGGACCGAGCAGCGTCTCGCCGTCGAAGGTGTCGCTCAGGGCATTGACCGTTTCCGGCCATTTATTGTTGTCGATCTTCGGACGCTCGGCCTTCGAGCGCACCTTCGCATCCCAACCAAGCTGCTCCATGTAGTAATAGAGCTGGATCGTATGGCCGTCGGGATCGACCGCGAAAGCGGTGTAATCCATGCCGGGGAAAAGTTCGGGCGGCAGGTATTTGATGGTGACCCCGTTCGACTTGAGGAAGTCGATCGCATCGCGGAGCTGCTTGTAGTCGCCGAGCTGCGTGCCGAAGCTCATGCAGGTCGTATGCGGCGAGAGGCCGAGCTTCGCCCGCAGCGCCTTGGGATAGAGCGCCAGCGAGTGATGCTCGGTGTTGCAGCGCAGGAAGACGCAGCGATGGCCTTCGTAGACCACTTCCTCGGTCACGCGCAGGCCGAGGGTGTCGGTGTAGAAGGCGAGGCACTTCTCGAGATCGTCGACAAACAGCCGCACCGGCCCGATCTTGATGATCTTGAACGGCCGCGGCAGCAGCACGCCGCCGACATCGTATTTGAACGGCAGCGTTTCGGTGTTCCGCATGCCCGAGTTCATGTCTATGCCTTCGGCCTTGAACATCTCGATCTCTTGATATTCCGATATCTGCGGCAGGTCGGGCTTCTCGTGGAAGCCGCGCTTCCTCACGGCCGGCGGCTTCGATTGCAGGTTCCAGCCGATCTGCTCGATGCCGTAATAGATCTCGTTGGTGTGGCCTTCGGGATCGGACGGATAGGAATGCCAATTCGAGCCTGGCACATCGCGGCCGACTCGGCCCGGATTGATGCCGATCGCCTTGAAATAGTCGATCCCGTCGCCGACCTCGCGCAAGGTGCCGACCTGCCAGGTGATCTGGTTGGTCGTGACCTCTTTGTTCGTCACATGCCCGCCGGCGCTGCCGCGCCCCATCTTGTCGAGCGCCGCTTTCGGGAACAGCACGAAGGAATGATGGTCGGAGCCGTGCGTGGTGAAATAACCCACGGCCGAAATGTCTCCGAAAATCTTGTCGCCGTTCGGTATGACGCGCGCGAAATCGAGCGTGTCGGTGAAGCGGAAGCCCAGCAGGTCGTGATAGAAATGCAGGGCCTCGTCCATCTTGTAGACGTTGTAGCCGAAATGGCCGAGCCGGCGGATCTTGAACGGCCGATCGAGCAATACGCCGCCGACATTGTACTTGCTGCCGATTTTGCTGGTGCCATCCATGATTCACCCTCCGCAAAGATGTCGATGATGCGGCATTCGCTTTGCCGCGGGTTGTTCTGCGCGGGATGATCGCCGAGCGCCGAAAGCCTGTCAACGACAGCCCAAGTCACACGAAAAAGCGGAAAGCCGCGTAATTGGCCGGTTAAAAACCCATCGCGTGATAGACTGCGCCGCTTTTTTCGGCGGCGGGTCGGCAATGCCGGCGGGATTTCTCAAGGCAACGGCGGCGGGTTTGGCGGTCGCTTTCGGGATGAGCGGTCCGCCGCTGCAGCCGCCTGACCGGATCGACCTGCCGCGGCTCGATATCTGGCAAGACCGTCATGTCGCAGCGGGCCTATAACCTGCTGCATAGCGCCTATGCCGACAGCAAGTGGACGAAGCAGACTCGCTTCTGGTACGGCAACTCAAACTCTGGGCGCTGACGAAAACAGCGCGCCCGGCCGAGCCCCAGCCGGTCGCGCCGCGCGAGGCTTCGCGATTTACTTCGTCGCTGTCTGGGTCGGCCCGTAATTCGTCGCGAGGTAATCGACGACGGTTGCGACCTGATCGCCCGAGATGGGCGCGCCGAAGAACACCATGCGGTTGACGATGAGCTGCCACTGCTCCTTGCTCCGCTTGGTGTCGGTCACGCGATCGAGACCGTGGCAGAGCGCGCAGCCGCCTTCGACCAGATTTTCGCCATTACCCGAGGCGAGCGTCACCTTCACCGGCTGCTGGCCCGGGAAGGGCACGCCCGGCCCATAGTTCTTCGCCATGTATTTGGCGGCCGTGTCGATATCCGCGGGCGTGATCTGCGCGCCGCGCAGGATCATGTCGTAGATCTGCGCCCGCCAGGCAGTTTCGTTCATCCGCAGCTGGGTAAAGACGTTCGGCCCATGGCATTGCGTGCACGCGACCGAGACGATCTCCTTGCCCGGCCCGTCGGGGAACGGGCTGGTCGCCGGTGCGCCGGCGCCGAAGTTGCCGCCGCCCGGCGGGGCGGCGACGGCGGGCGCTGCCTGCTGACCCGCCGACGCGGCCGGGGCCGACGGCTGCTGCGCGGCGACGTTGAGGGCGAGGCCGAGGATCGCGCCCGCGGCTGCGAGAGAAACAACGCACTTTTGCATGATCATCAAACCTTCCGCGTGCGCTGATCGGCGATCGAGTAGGCGGGATACCAGGTCGAAGCGGCGCCGACGCCGTCGCGATCGACATGGATATCGAGCAGATAGGGCCGCCCGTCGTAATTGGCCTTCTTGGCGCGGGCGAGCGCCGGCTTGATCTGATCGGGCATGGCGACGACCTCGCCCTCGACGCCGAAAGCCTCCGCCGCCTTGGCGAAATCGACATCCGGGCTGCCGTTGTAGCAGGTCATGTCCTTGCCGGTCTTGAACTGCGTCCCGGCGATGAATGACCAGATGCGATTGCGCTCGTTGTTGTAGCTGCGGTTGTTGACGACGATGTTGGTGACCGGCGCCTTGTAGCGCGATTGGCTCCAGAGC
>Ga0070737_10005763_pt1 | contig 11682 bp, 8 predicted proteins | sample Coa_R1_10_FD_66438 | JGI IMG/M metagenome (GOLD analysis project Ga0070737, IMG submission 66438) | Surface soil microbial communities from Centralia Pennsylvania, which are recovering from an underground coalmine fire - Coalmine... | ecosystem: Environmental > Terrestrial > Soil > Unclassified ... | reverse complement strand
TCAATAAAAATGATGCAGGGCGCGTTTTTCTTTCCTTGCTCGAACAGATCGCGCACTCGGGAGGCGCCGACGCCCACGAACATTTCCACAAAATCCGAGCCCGAAATCGAGAAGAAGGGCACGTTCGCCTCGCCGGCGATGGCGCGGGCGAGCAGGGTCTTGCCCGTGCCTGGCGGCCCAACCAGCAGAACGCCTTTTGGAATGCGCCCGCCAAGCTTCTGAAACTTCTGCGGCTCTTTCAGGAAATCAATGATTTCGTGCAGCTCTTCCTTGGCCTCATCCACGCCGGCCACGTCTTTAAAAGTGACTTTTTTCTGCTGGCTGGAAAGCAGGCGAGCCCGGCTCTTCCCAAAGGAAAGAGCCTTGTTGCCGCCGCTCTGCATCTGACGCATGAAGAATATCCAGATGCCGACCAGAATGATGAGCGGAAGCAGGCCATTCCCCACCCAGGAAAGCCAGGAACTGCTGGAATTATCCTTAATTCTTACATCGATGTTCTTGGCCTCAAGCTGCTTGTAGAGATCGGGATAATTCTGCGGAATGATGGTTTTGAATTTGGAATTGTCCTTCTTGAGGCCGGAGACCTCAGAGCCGTCAATGGTCACCTGCTTGATGTCGCCCTTATTGATGGAGTCTGTGAACTGAGTGAAGGTAAGCTGCGCAGGTCGCTCGCTCGTGCTCGATTTCACTACGGCCCAAAGCAGCAGGGCGGTCGCCACCATCACGACCCAAAAAATGATGTTTTTGACGGCTGAATTCACTTCCTACCTCCTGCCGTGCTGGGCCACGAAGCGCGTCCAACCCGGCATCCCGTTCTCCTCACGCGCAAGGGTCAATCCGCTTTCCGCAAATTACCCAACCCGCCCCTACCTGATTAGATGCTCCAAAATGCTTGATCGCCCAAATAATAAGCGTCCCCTGTGCGGACCCCGAAAAGCGTATCATCCCTCACCCGCTTAAGGCGTTGACGTTGCCTTCTTTTAACCTGCATACCGGGCAAGCTTTTGCCTGCCGGACATTATATTCCGCTCTCCGTATTTGCACCCACATCCGACAGGGGTTCTTCCCGGATCGTCAGAAGCTTGCGGCTGGAAGCGGAGGCTACAAAGTCAGCAGCGGGAGGGAAATCGCGAACCCAGACGATCGCATCACCGCTCGAAAGGACCGGCCACAGCCGCCGATGCTCCAAGGGAACTTTCAGTTCCTGAAATAGCTCCTTTACTTTGTGAGCATTACGCCTACCCCACGGACGGAAACGGTCGCCCGGTCGCCAGTTCCTCAAAAGCAGGCTGCCCCCGATCCTTTCGAAATCGATTCTGAAACCCTCATTTTCATTATACGTCTTTCGAGGGTCTTCATCATGAACATTTTCGACAACTTGGAAGCGAAACTTGATGCCCAAAGCCGGGAGAGCCAGTTCCGCCGGGGGCGAGACTTCAAAAGAAAAGCCGGGCGGGTTGGCTGCGAGGGTCCGGGGGCGGAGGATGAGCCAATTGAATTCCTTTGAAGCCTCCAGGCCGCCGGGCAGGGTTAACGTCTTTCCACTGCGGCTTTCTGCCGCAAAATGCCGCAGAGCCTCAAAATGTAGCCCCGTGTAGCCTCGCAAGCTTCCTCCCCTCATCGAGGCAATCATCTGCCGTAAAACCCGACGTTCAATAGCAGGAGGAAATCCGGCAAGAGCGCTCAGGGGGATCTTTTCGGCTCGATCTTCGCGGATGCGCCACGGGCGAGCCAGTTCGGCAGCCATTTGCTCCAGGTACGCCTCATCGTCTCGCGCCCGGTCAGCAAGGTTTTTCAGCAGAGGCACAATGGCGGGATTGAAATCTCTTTCGAGAAGGGGAAGAAGTTCCAGGCGAATTTTGTTGCGGCTGAAGCGAGGGTTAAGATTCGAGCTGTCCGTTCGAAACGTCAGGCGCCGGGTTTCAATTTCCTTCTCGATTTCCCTGCGCCCGAGGCTGAGAAATGGCCTTACGATCTTTCCTTCCAGCACAGGATAGATGCCGCCCAGGCCCCTTGCGCCAGCGCCTCGCAACAGCCGCAGGAGCACCGTTTCCGCCTGGTCGTTTGCGGTGTGACCGGTGACCACCTTATCCAGTTTTCCCTGACGGATGAGCGAGAGAAAGAAGCGATAGCGAAGCTCGCGCGCGGCAGCTTCCAGATTCTGCCGTTTTTCGCGCGCGATCCGCGCCACCGCCGCTTCACCTCGGATAAACTCAAGACCGTATTCCGCCGCTCGCGCGGCTACAAACTTCTCATCCGCGTCGGACTCTGAACCGCGCAGATGATGGTTGAAATGAAGGACGGCAGGGCACAAACCCATTTGGCGGGCGAACGGGTTCATGAAGTCAAGCAGCAGGATAGAATCAGGCCCCCCCGAAACTGCAACTCCCACACGCTCGCCCGATCTGAATAGGCTCCGCTGCCGCATTTCAAGAGCCCAGCGACGATAGAGCTTCGTTTGGCGCGGCATTCTACGCGCATTGTAACATTGCAGGCCATCGAAGCGAGAGCGTCAAGGAGCGAGGTCCTTAACCCCTCCGCTCTCATCGGGTTCGCCATCCAACTCGGAAAATATTTTGGCATAATGTGGTATTACGTCATACCATGTAAGGACAACGCATCATGAAGAATCAACGACTGAAGCCCCGGCCGCCGCTCCACAAGGAAGTGGCGGAGATTATTTCCGAGCGGATTATTTCCGGGGAGCATCCGCCCAACACTTTTCTGCCTCCTGAGCGGGAGCTTTGTCAGCGCATGGGAGTAAGCCGGACGGTGATTCGTGAGGCGATCAAGCTGCTGGAAAGCAGCGGACTGGTTCACATCAGCCGGGGGCATGGAACCGTGGTGTTGGAAGCCCGGCATGAGTCGGTGTCGCGCCCGCTCAAGATTCTGTTGCGGCGCAAGAATAACTCGGTCAGAGACCTTCTCGAAGTCCGCAAAATCCTGGAGGTGGGCATTGCAGGTCTTGCGGCCGAACGTCATACGCGCGATAACCTGCGGCTGATGGATCGCACCATCCGCGTGATGCGGGAAAAACCCGGGGAGCCGGAGGGATATATCGACGCCGACCTGGAGTTTCACGCCGAAATTGCCCGCGCTACGCAAAATCCAACTTTCTCCATCATTCTGGAGTTGCTCCAGGAGTTGTTGCGCGAAAGCCGCGTGGCCAGCTTTTCAGGCCCCAGGATGGTGCTGCTGCGCGCCAAACAGCACGAGAAGATTTACCAAATGGTCCGCCAAAGCGACGCGCCAGGGGCGCAGGCGGCAATGGCCCAGCATCTGAGCGCTACGGAAAGGGACCTGGCAAGACGGGAAATTATCGATCGCAAACGCCGGTAGATGGCTTGAGAATGACTGGCAGCCGCCCGCAAGTGATCGGCGCTCCAGGATCAAGTGAAACCCTCACCTTTTAATTTCCACAATGGTTGCGCCTTCGCCGCCTTCGTTCCGGGGCGCTGGATAGAACTTCTCCACGTGAGGATGAGCGGCAAACATCTCATGCAGGCTGCGTTTCAACACGCCATGTCCATGCCCATGCACCACTCGCAGCTTGAAGCGTCCGGCGAGATACGCATCATCCAGGAACTTATCCACCTGCGCGCGGGCTTCCTCCGCCGCGCTGCCAATCACATTGATTTCCGCCGGCGCCTCGGCTTCTTCCGATTGCGCTCGAACCGGGCTCGCGCCGGCGTAGGTTGAGGCGGCTTCGCGCTGGATCACCGCGCGAACGTCCTCGCGTTGCACGCGCATGCGCAGCCGTCCTACCTCCACTTCAAGCTGACCCTCGCCCAGAATCGCCGTGACAACGCCTGGCGTTGAGAAGCTTTTCAGCCGCACGCGATCGCCCACCGCGACAGGCGCTTTGTTATCGCCCTCCGGCTCCACCTCGGCGGGCGGTCCCAGGGTTTCAAGCACCTGCAAGTTCCACTCGTCACGAGCCTCGCGGCTCAAGGCCGATCCGCGACGTTCCATCCGGCTCAACGCCCTGGCGGATTTCGCCTCGGCCATCGCCTGCGCGCGAATTTCTTCCATGGCCTTTTTCCATTCCCGGTCGTATTCGCGGAGCGTCTCTTCCAAACGCTTGTCGAGTTCGCGCAGCTTAGCCTGCCGCTCAGCGGCCCACTGTTGTTTCCTTTGTAATTCGCTTTCTTCCATGGCTTGGGCCTGCGCGCGGAGATGAGCAAGCTCGGTTTCAGTCTCAGCGCGTTTGGCGTGCAACCAGGCGATGAGCGACGAGGCTTCCTTTTCCGCCGGACCCAGCAACGATCGCGCCTGCTGAATGATTTCGGGATTCAGGCCGATTCGCTGCGCAATGTCCAGGCCGCTGGATTTTCCCGGAAGTCCGGTGAGGAGCCGATAAGTGGGCTGCAGGGTGGCCTCATCAAAATCCATCGCGGCGTTGACGGTTGCTGGCGCTTCGGCCGCATAGGCTTTCAGCCGCGAATGGTGGGTGGTCACAAAGGTCATCGAGCCGCGCTTGCGGAAATATTCCAGAATGGCAACGGCGAGCGCGGCTCCTTCTTCAGGGTCCGTGCTGCTGCCGATCTCATCGAGCAGCACCATGTCCGCTGAGCCGGCGACCTCGATCATGGCCTGGATGTTCCGAATATGAGCGGAAAAAGTGCTGAGATTCTGTTCAATCGATTGCTGGTCGCCGATATCCGCCAGAACGCGTGTGAAAACGGGCAATCGCGCCTCTTTCGCCGGCACCGGCAATCCGGCTTGCGCCATCAGCACAGCAGCTCCGATCGTCTTCAGCGCCACCGTCTTTCCGCCGGTGTTCGGCCCGCTGATCACCATCAACGTTTGCGGCTCGCGCAACTCCACGTTGAGCGGAACCGGACGGCGTCCGGCTGCGCGCAAAGCTTTTTCGAGCAACGGATGGCGGGCTTCTTCGAGGGCCAACTCGCGTCCGGCGGAGAACTGCGGAATCGTGGCTTCATACCGGCGAGCAAATTCCGCCTTGGCGAAAGCAAGGTCCAATGCGCCTAAAACAGCCGTCGCCTTCAGCAATTCCTCGCGCCGCTCTCGTAGCTTCTCGCTGAATTCCGCCAGGATGCGACGAATCTCCGCCTCTTCGCGGTCCTGGAGCTCAACCAGTTCGTTGTTGAACGGAAGCGTTTCCAGAGGTTCCACGTAGAGCGAGGCCCCGGAGGAACTTGACCCGTGAAGGATGCCTTCCACCTGCCGCCTCTTTTCGGCGCGCACCGGCAACACGTAACGTCCGTTGCGCACGGTGATCAACTCATCCTGCAACGCCTGCTCCCGGGCAAGCCGGCGAAGCAGCCTCTCGAGCGCCGAATGTAGTTCCTGTTGGGTGCGTTCGATGGAGCGTCGAATGCGGGCAAGCGCCGGGCTGGCGGATGAATCGATGGAGCCATCTGGCAAAATCTTGCCGTCGAGGTCCCTTACCAGGTTGCGCAAGTCTGGAGCGCTGCGGGCAAGCTCATTTAGCTTTTCGCAGGGAGTTTCCACAAAAAGGTCGCGCGCGTGGCAGGCCGCCTTTGCCGCCTCCACCACGCCGAGGATTTCGAGGGCCGAACAGGCCACGCCCGCAATACGAAGTTTCTCCAGAATAGGCAGAGGATCAATCAGGCTGCCCCAGCCTGGGCGAGGAGTAACTCGAAGATAGTCGCAAGCTTCCCTGGCCAGTTCCAGATCGCTTTGAATGGCAGCGAGATCCGCGCGGGGAGCAATCTGATCGAGCGCGCGTTGGCTGATAGGGCCGGAGAGAAGGGGCCGCAGCAATTCGATGATGGCAGGGAACTCCAGCAACTCGCGGGAAAAAGGGTCCAGATTCTGTGAATCGAAGCTCATGCCATCCGCAAGGAAATCGTATCGGCGGCGCTTTGGGATGTCAATCTCGGCGCTCGTCAGAGTGATTTCGTGAGTGCTGCTTCTCGAATCTGGAATTTGAAAATTTGGCTTGGGTTGCGGCGCGCCGCGCTGTAGGGAAATGTAAAAAGGCTTACCACGGAGAACACGGAGAACACAGAGAACACAGAGAACACAGAGAACACAGAGATAAAAGCCTCTGCGCTCTCTGTGCCCTCTGTGGTGAAAACAGTATTTAAGGTAAGCGACGGAGTTTGACCGCTTGCGGGAAGTGCGAACTGAAGAAAATCAATGACTTAGGGTTGTGGCTTTATTCAGCTTTGAAAACCGTTCCAGGTGTCTTTCAGGAAAATCAGGAAAAACGCCATGGCGTTTTCTACTGCAATGCCTGCCTCCTGTGCGCACAATCATTGACAGACAAAAGCAGATTAGCAGGTTCCGAAAGCCCAATGGGCGTATATTTTGTATATTTTGTCTCATACGTATGAGACGTATTTAACCCGCCCGGCTTCGATGAAAAATCAACTTCCCTAAGACGTAAGCCATTGCTATGTTGTTGTGATTCTTCATCCGGGAAATACGAAATGCAGGATTCTTCCTCCCTTTCACTCAGAGCCTGCCCCCTGCAGGTTTGCTACAATCAAGTTCCATGAATCCGCAAGGCCCGATCTGGCGGATCGTTCTGGTTCGCCCTCGCAATCCGCTGAACATTGGCGCTGCGGCGCGCGCGATCGCCAATTTTGGCTTCAAGGATCTGGTGATTGTCGCCCCCTATGAACCGGCATGGCGCGAAGCGCGCTCTGCTGTCGGCGCAGAGGAAATCATCCAGAGCGCCCGGTCGGTCAGCACGCTGGCAGAGGCGCTGAATGATGTCACGCTCGTGGTCGGGACCACTTCCGGCCAAAGGCGGAGGCTTGATCGTGAACTGATCAGTCTGGATAAACTATCCGAGTGGCTTGACGCCCACGCCGATCATGGACGCGCGGCCTTGCTTTTTGGATCGGAAAAGACAGGCCTTTCCAACGAGAATATGAGTTACTGCCATGCGCTGGCGCGCATTCCTACCATCGCCCGATGCCCTTCGATGAATCTGGGGCAGGCTGTCGCTGTTTGTTGCTTTGAGTTGGCGAAGCGGGCGAGAATGGGAAGTGAGGCGGAGGAAAAGAGTGAACAGCCCTGTGCAGACGGCTCTGGAAGCTCTTCCATGGGCTCCGAGGCCTGTGTGCATATCTCTGCCCCCGCGAATATCCAATCGCTCGAGCACATCTTTGAACGCGCAGCGTGTGTGCTCGATGAAGTAGGCTATTTGAAACCCAAAAGCCGTGAAGCGACGCTCATCAAATTGCGCCGCATGCTCATCGAGCGTGGGCTATCGAATCACGACGCGAAAATTCTGGGAGGGATACTGGCCCAGATCGAATGGAAGCTGAAGCTTTAGCGGCAATGCCTTCGCCTTGCATGGCCCAACCTGCGAGAGAATAAACTGGGGGCCGCAAGCGAGATTGCACAGCCCGCCAGGATAATCCGGGCGCCCCGCCAGGTTGCGCGAGAAAGGGAGCAACGTATGGCCTACCAAACAATTACTGTCAATTTTGAAGGCCCGCTCGCAATCGTCTGCTTGAACCGGCCTGAGAAGCGCAATGCCTTGTCGCTTGCGTGCATGCGCGAGTTGATCGAGGTTTTTGACGGTTTCGGTCGTACCCGCGAAATCCGGGCCGTGATTCTTGCCGCCGCCGGCAAGGCGTTTTCGTCCGGCCATGACCTGAGCGAAATGAAGGGGCGCGCTGTCAGCGAATACCGCGAGCTGTTTGACGTTTGCACCGAGCTGATGCACAAAATCCAATCGATTCCGCAACCGGTGATCGCCCAGGTGCAGGGCGTTGCCACCGCCGCAGGCTGCCAACTGGTCGCCACCTGCGACATGGCGATTGCTTCCGAACAGGCCTCGTTTGCGACACCCGGGGTGAGAATCGGGCTCTTCTGCACCACTCCGATGGTGGCGGTCAGCCGGGCAATCGGACGCAAGCGCGCCATGGAGATGCTGCTTACCGGTACGCCGATCGATGCGCGCACAGCCGCTGACTGGGGGCTTATCAATCGCGCTGTTCCTGCCGAGCGGCTGACCGAGGAAACACGAAAGCTCGCCCTCCAGTGCGCCGAGGCGAGCAGCTTCACCGTAGCGCTCGGCAAGCAGGCTTTCTATGCGCAGATTGACCTCGACCAGCCCAGGGCTTACGCCTACGCTAAAGAGGTGATGACCATGAACTCGCTCGCCGGCGACGCGCAGGAGGGCATTTCAGCTTTTCTCGAAAAGCGCGCCCCGTGCTGGGCCGGACGCTGATGCTTTCAATGTTATTTGTATTCTATTGAGGATTACAAATTATAGTGACGACTTCTTCTGTAGCGCCGGTGTCCCCACCGGCGTCTTTCGGCGCTGAGAGCCTGCCCTGAACGAAGTGAAGGGACAGCTCCGCTACAGCAAATAGTGTCACTATAATTTGTAATCCCCTGTAAAAGGATCAGGGTGTTTACTCTGATACGGAGGGCAGCGCAGCCTTGGCAGGTTGCTCAAAAACGATTGTAGACGCTCTCATCCCGAGCCTTTCGCCTGTCCTTCTGAGGGACGGCAAAGAATCCCCGTATTTCGGCTCAAGGCAAACTCTGCGAGGAATCTCTCTGCTCATATGAGGATTTCTCATGCGAAGTGAATTCCGATCAGGAAACGGGTAATCACAGCATCCAGTACGATGATTAAAACCGACGCGACCACGACGGCTTGAGTGGTTGAGCGGCCAACGCCCTCGGTGCCGCCCACGGTCTTTAATCCGAAATGACATCCTACCAGGGAAATCACCATCGCGAAGATGATGGGCTTAATGAGCCCCTGCGCGAGGTCGCGGAAGGTGAGGGACTGATATGCGGTGGTCCAATATTCCGGCGAAGTGAGTTTGGCCACTGAAACACTTACCAGAAATCCGCCGAACATTCCCGCAAAATCTGCGAGTATCGTTAACACCGGCAGCGTGATGAGCGCGGCGTAGAGTCGCGGGGAGACCAGCTTCCGCAGAGGGTCGGTGCCCAAGGCGCGGAGCGCGTCAATCTGCTCGCTGACCAGCATCGAGCCGATTTCCGAGGCGATCCCCGCGCCGTTTCTGCCCGCCACCACCAGCGCCGAAAGGACAGGCCCCAGTTCCCGCACCACGGAAAGCGCAATCGCTTCGCCCAGCACGTTGACGGCGCCAAAGGTCTGAAGCGTGCGATAAGTCTGCAAGGCCAGCACGACGCCGGTGAAAAAGCCCGTCAGCAGCACAATCGGCAGCGATCCCACGCCGATCACGTCCATCTGAACCAGGGTATCGATGTAGTATCGGGGAGAGCTGAAGGCGTTTCGGAAAGCTCGGACGGTGAGATAAGTGAAATCCTGAAGGGCCAGGACCTTCTGCTTGAAATAGCTCTCGATCAAGAGACCTCGTGTCGCTTTAAAATGACGGGTGCGCGCGCAGTAATCCTCAATTTAGCGAGCGCAATTTTTGAAGTCAAGATCGGCGCAAAGTCGCCTGGCGGGAAGAACGTCGGAGCAGAGACCCGCCCGCAACTTGTGGTAGCCTTGGAAATCATCCTGGCTTTTGTGTACGATGGCGAGAATGGAATCTTTGCAAAAATTCACCGTAGCTGTCGTTCAGATGGCGTGCGAGCCTGATCCGCGTTCAAATCTGGAGCGCGGGGTGGCCCACATCCGAGAAGCGGCGACGCGAGGCGCAAAACTCGTTTGCCTGCCGGAACTCTTTCGCACGCGGTATTTCTGCCAGCGGGAAGACGCCTCCTTTTTCGATCTTGCCGAGCCTGTGCCTGGACCGACAACCCAGGCGTTGGGAAAGGTCGCTAAAGAGACAGGCACGGTGATTGTGGCGCCCATCTTCGAGCGCAGGACTGCGGGAGTGTACCACAATAGCGCTGCGGTGCTCGACGCGACGGGTGAGTTAGCGGGACTTTATCGCAAGATGCACATCCCGGACGATCCTGCCTACTATGAGAAGTTTTACTTCACTCCGGGAGATTTGGGCTTTCAGACGTTCAGGACCTGTGTGGGCGACGTTGGCACGCTGATTTGTTGGGATCAGTGGTATCCGGAAGGAGCGCGTTTAATGGCTCTCCGCGGAGCGCAGATTCTCCTTTACCCCACGGCCATCGGGTGGCATCCGCACGAAAAGCGGGCTCATGGGGCGGCGCAACTCGACGCCTGGCGCACCATCCAGCGCGCGCATGCCATTGCGAATGGCGTCTACGTGGCCGTCGCCAACCGCGTAGGGTTTGAGGCGATGGCGAACTCAACGTCGGGCATTGAGTTCTGGGGATCATCCTTTATTGCTGATCCTTTTGGTGTTGTTGTGACACAGGCTTCAGCGGAGCAGGAGGAAATTCTGTTGGCTGAAGTCGATCCGGCTCGCATTGAGGAAGTGCGACGCAACTGGCCTTTTCTTCGTGACCGCCGCGTGGATGCGTATGGGGGAATCGACCAGCGGTTTCTGGATATGACGCAGCAAAGCAGGGCTTAACCGGATTGATGAAGAGGCGGCTTTGTGCCGCCACATGCGACAAGGTAAACCCGCCGTTGCGCCCCAAGTTGATCCAATTTCGCTTCACTTGGCAATCCTTGTAAGAACAAGCGGAATTTTCAGGGAGAAACAATTCTTATGCGCGTACTCGTGACAGGAGGGGCAGGCTATATCGGCAGTCACACCGCCAAAGCGCTCCATCACAGTGGATTCAAACCGGTCATACTCGATGACTTCCGCTCCGGCCACCGCTGGGCCGTGAAATGGGGTGAGCTGATGGAAGGAGATTTGGATAATTCTGACTTTCTGCGCAAGGTTTTCTCAGAAAATTCCGTACGGGCTGTCATTCATTTTGCTGCGAGCATCGAGGTGAATGAATCCGTCCGAGATCCGAGAAAATATTTCTGGAACAACTGCGTGAATACGCTGAAGTTGTTGGATTCCATGCGAGAGGCAGGAGTAAAACATATCGTCTTTTCTTCATCCGCCGCAGTTTATGGTGATCCGGAGACCGTGCCCATTCCGGAAGATCACCCGACACGCCCCGTCAGTCCTTATGGCGAATCCAAGCTTTTTGTCGAAAAGGTTCTCCGCTGGTATGGGAAGGCTTACGGGATGGGATGGATGGCGCTGCGCTATTTTAATGCTTGCGGAGCTGACCCTGAGGGCGAGCTGGGTGAATGCCACGAGCCGGAATCTCATCTGATTCCGTTGGTGATCGCAGCGGCCCAGGGCAAGCGGCCCACCCTTCAGGTTTACGGGACGGATTATCCCACTCCGGATGGCACAGCCGTCCGCGACTATATCCACGTGACAGACCTCGCAGAGGCCCACGTGCGGGCGCTTCAACACCTGTTGGATGGCGGCGAGAGTTATGCGCTGAACCTTGGGACCGGAAAGGGACACACGGTGCGTGAGGTTGTCGCCGCCGTCGCTCGCGCCAGCGGCTCGCAGCCTCCTTCCGAAGATGCTCCTCGCCGGGCAGGCGATCCTCCTGTGCTCGTCGCTGACCCCTCCCTGGCGCATAGAGCGCTGGCATGGGAGCCAAAACACTCCAGCTTGAATGAGATTGTTCAAACCGCCTGGAAGTGGCACTCCTCACGATAAGCGTAGACGGTAAGATGGCAGCTCATTGTGACGGTCTACCCTGCCGCTGCCGGCTTTAACTTTTGGGGACGCCGCGCCGCACCAAGCTACAGGGGATTACAAATTATAGTGACACTATTTGCTGTAGCGGCGCTGTCCTCAGCGCCGAAAGACGCCGGTGGGGACACCGGCGCTACAGAAGAAG
>Ga0070737_10005762_pt1 | contig 11685 bp, 11 predicted proteins | sample Coa_R1_10_FD_66438 | JGI IMG/M metagenome (GOLD analysis project Ga0070737, IMG submission 66438) | Surface soil microbial communities from Centralia Pennsylvania, which are recovering from an underground coalmine fire - Coalmine... | ecosystem: Environmental > Terrestrial > Soil > Unclassified... | reverse complement strand
GCCGTTAAACCGATCACTCCAACCCGTGTACCTTTTTTCGTTTGATAAATTTTGTATGGTTTAACCCAGCTTGGAAAGGTGCCGTTCTTTTGATATAGATTGGCTGTTAAAACCGAAAATTCCGCCTGATCATAGAGGTGGTTCAAATCATCAAATGCCAAATTGACACCTTCGTTATTTCCTATTGTTACCGCGTTATATTGGCACTCATTTAATAGTTCAATATTTCCTTTTCCACGTGTTGCCTCTGTATAGGGATGCCAGCGATCGATAAAATCCCCGATATCAAATAAAAATACCGTTTCATCCATTTGCTGGTGGCACTGTTTCTCCTCTTGTAAAAACTTCCGGATCCGCGGCCAGTTTTCCAGATGGCTGTGAACGTCGTTTGTGTGATAAATATAGATGGTTTCCATGTTCATCTTACCCTGCAATTCCTTCATATATTAAACGTATTCCCACAATAACAAGAATGATTCTGATAATCAAGACAATCGTCTTGCTTTTTAACTTGGTATTTAGCCATACGCCAACCTTCGCGCCAATCCAGGCGCCAGGTATCAATGCCAATGCATAGAGCCAATTAACATTCCCGAGGGCAATATGGGTTATGGAGCTCAAGACAGAAGTCGGCAAAATCATAAACATCGAAGTGGCCGTTGCCACATGCGGAGGGAAGAAGAATATTAAAATCATCGTCGGTACCATTAATGAGCCGCCGCCAATGCCAAAAATCCCCGATAAAAATCCAACCACAAACGAAATTACCACACCGAGGACGGGATTAAACCCATATTCATATGTTTGGCCGCTGTTATCGGTAAATGTTCTAACGATGCCCTTTTCTTTACGAAACGGGAGCGGCTTTAATTTTTCCTTGATGACCATGACAAAGGAAACAAACAAGATAAATACACCAAAATAGATGTTAAAGGAGTGCAGATTTAATTTTTCCGTAACCCATGCACCAAAGATACTCCCAGGACCGCTGCCAATTAGGAATATCAAGCCGCTTTTATAATCGACTGTTTTATGCTTCATGTACGCAAGGGTCGAGGACAGTCCGGTAAAAATCATGGTAAACAATGATGTGCCTACCACCACCTGCGGAGTAAGATGGCTGAATGCCGGCAGTGTGGATAAATAAAGTAACGCTGGAACAACGATAATTCCCCCGCCCATGCCAATCAACGATCCGATCGAACTCGCAACAATCCCGACGAAAACAATGATAAGCCATTCCATGCTTTCACTTCCCCAAAAAATAACTCTCTATTCACCATCATATCATGTTTGAAGACTTTTATCCGGTGTTAGTTTCTTTCTCGATGAAAACAGTTCTAACAACCTCTTTTCCGCTGATTGGTGCCATTATCATTACCCGCCAGTTAACGCTCTTGTTATCAGCTAATTGCCGCCTGCACAAAAACCCGCCTGCTAAAACATTAGCAAGCGGGTTTTATTATTAGCCAATAGACCCTTCCATCTCAAACTTGATCAGGCGGTTCATTTCAACTGCATATTCCATTGGCAGTTCTTTTGTAAATGGCTCGATGAAGCCCATGACGATCATTTCTGTTGCTTCCTGTTCGGAAATGCCTCGACTCATCAGGTAGAATAGCTGCTCTTCCGAAACTTTGGATACTTTTGCTTCGTGTTCAAGTGAAATATTGTTATTTAGTACCTCATTGTAAGGAATTGTATCGGATGTTGACAGATTATCCATGATTAAGGTGTCACACTCGATATTTGCGCGAGCGCCATCTGCTTTGCGTCCAAAATGAACTAAACCGCGATAGTTTGTTTTTCCGCCGTGTTTGGAAATCGACTTCGATACGATCGTTGAGGATGTATTTGGAGCCAAATGAATCATTTTGGATCCTGTATCCTGCACTTGTCCTTTGCCGGCAATTGCAATGGACAATGTCATACCGCGGGCACCTTCACCTTTTAAAATAACGGCAGGATATTTCATCGTTAATTTCGAACCAATGTTGCCGTCGATCCATTCCATTGTCGCGTTTTCTTCACATACCGCACGTTTGGTCACAAGGTTATACACATTGTTTGCCCAGTTTTGAATCGTTGTATAACGGCAGTAAGCACCTTTTTTAATGATGATTTCAACAACGGCACTATGAAGGGAATTGGTTGTATAAACGGGAGCTGTACAGCCTTCCACATAGTGTACGCTGGCGCCTTCGTCAACAATGATCAGCGTTCTTTCAAATTGCCCCATATTTTCGGAATTAATCCGGAAATATGCTTGTAATGGTGTATCAACTTTCACACCTGGCGGAACATAGATGAAAGAGCCACCAGACCATACAGCAGAGTTTAACGCCGCAAATTTATTATCAGTTGGCGGAATGACCTTTGCCCAATGTTCCCGGAAAATGTCTTCGTTTTCACGCAACGCCGAATCGGTATCTTTAAAGACAATTCCTAATGCTTCAAGGTCTTCCTTCATGTTATGATAAACAACCTCTGATTCATATTGCGCAGAAACCCCGGCAAGGTATTTTTGCTCTGCTTCCGGAATCCCGAGCTTATCGAATGTAGCCTTGATTTCTTCCGGTACTTCATCCCAAGACTTCTCGGATTTTTCAGATGGTTTTACATAATAGGTAATTTCATCAAAGTTTAATGAACTTAAGTCACCGCCCCATTGCGGCATCGGCTTGCTGTAGAAGATTTCCAGTGATTTCAAGCGGAAGTCAAGCATCCATTGGGGCTCGCCTTTCATTCTTGAAATCTCTTCAACGATTTCACGTGTCAAACCACGTTTCGACCGGAATATGGAAACATCTTTATCGCGAAAGCCATATTTATATTCGCCGATCTCAGGCATTTTCTTTGCCATAATCGAGTTCCTCCATTTCATTAACGAATCTGAAAGACCCCAGTTCGTTTTATTCGTGTTCCTCGCCCTTTAAACCTTTTTCCATCGCTTTCCACGCTAAAGTGGCACATTTAATTCTCGCTGGAAACTTGGCTACACCTTGAAGTGCTTCAATATCGCCCAAATCAACTTCGTCATCATACTCTTTACCAAGCATCATATCGGAGAAAATATTCGCAAGCTTCAAAGCATCTTCGACTTTTTTTCCTTTAATGGCTTCTGTCATCATGGAAGCAGATGACATTGAAATGGAACAGCCTTCACCCTCAAACTTGGCATCGTCGACAATTCCATCTTTCACATTAAAGGTCAAATGAATTCTATCGCCGCACGTCGGGTTATTCATCTTAATGGTATGGCTGCCATCTTCCAGCACCCCGCGATTGCGTGGTTTTTTGTAATGATCCATAATCACTCTACGATAAAGTGCATCTAAATTAGAAGACATCGCTGAAATACTCCTTTGTTTTGACAAGCCCTTCAACGAGTTTATCAATATCTTCTTCCGTATTATATAGGTAAAAGCTGGCGCGCGCCGTAGCAGAAACATTCAGCCATTTCATCAGCGGCTGGGCGCAATGGTGGCCGGCACGGACAGCAATTCCTTCTGCATCTAAAACCGTTGCCACATCATGCGGGTGAACATCTGCAAGATTAAATGTTACAAGGCCACAGCGCTTTGCTGGATCCATCGGACCATAAATCGAAATACCTTCGATGGAAGACATCTTATCTAAAGCGTATGCCGCAAGCTGATGCTCATGCCCCGCAATATTTTCCAAACCAACCTCATTTAAAAAATCAATCGCTGCCCCAAGGCCAATCGCTCCAGCAATAATTGGTGTACCGCCTTCGAATTTCCACGGCAACTCTTTCCATGTGGAATCGTACAATTCGACAAAATCAATCATTTCACCGCCGAATTCAATTGGCTCCATGTTTTCCAGCAAATGTTTTTTTCCGTAAAGAACGCCTATACCTGTAGGGCCGCACATCTTGTGGCCGGAAAACGCAAAGAAATCACAATCGAGATCTTGAACATCGATCTTTAAATGCGGCGCACTTTGCGCCCCGTCCACTACGATAACGGCACCATTTTCATGGGCAATTTGAGCGATTTCTTTGATCGGATTGATCGTGCCGAGAACGTTTGATACTTGCGTCACTGCCACAATTTTTGTATTCGGTGTAATGCTGGCCCGGACATCTTCTAAACGAAGTGTCCCATCCGTTTGCAGCGGAAAATATTTTAACTGGGCACCTGTTTTCTTGGCCACTTGTTGCCATGGGATCAGATTGCTGTGGTGCTCCATATACGTAATGATGATTTCGTCGCCTTCCTTCAGGGTATTGGCAGCATAGCTTGATGCCACCAAGTTGAGGGAAGTCGTTGTTCCTCTTGTAAAAATGACTTCTTGAGTGGATTTCGCATTAATGAACTTACGAACCTTTTCCCGTGCACCTTCGTAAGCATCTGTTGCTTTTGTTCCTAATGTGTGTACCCCGCGATGAACATTTGAATTGTATTCGCGGTAGTATTTTTCCAGTGTCTCAATAACCTGAATCGGCTTCTGGGAAGTAGCTGAGCTATCCAGGTATACTAATGGCTTACCGTTGACTTCCTGATCCAAAATAGGGAACTGTTTGCGAATATCCGTGATATTCATTATCGTACTTTCCTTTCAATTACTTCCGTTAATTGTGCCTTCACATGTTCAATTGGAAGCTCATTAACAACCGGAGCCAAGAAACCGTGAATGACTAGTCGCTCTGCTTCTGTCTTTGGAATGCCGCGGCTCATTAAGTAATAAAGCTGAATCGGATCAACGCGTCCGACTGAAGCAGCATGACCTGCCATTACATCGTCTTCATCAATTAACAGCATCGGGTTGGCATCACCGCGTGCCTTTTCGCTTAGCATTAAGACCCGTGAGGTTTGTTCTGCATCCGATTTGGACGCACCATGTTCAATTTTGCCGATTCCATTAAAAATCAAAGTTGCGCTATCCTTAACAACTCCATGATTTAAAATATTGCCGAGTGTGTGTCTACCAAAATGAACGACTTTTGTCGTATAGTTACCTGTTTGTTCACCCCGGCCTACCACGACAGTTTTCGTATCGCCGGTTGAACCGTCGCCAAGTAAGTTGGTTGTATTGTCTGAGATCGTATTACCTTCATTCATTAAGCCAAGGGCCCATTCAATCCGGGCATCCCGGCCTGCTACCCCGCGCCGGTTGACATAGATGGTCATGCCTTTTTCCAAGCTGTCAACAGCTCCATATTGCACGCGTGCATTTGTACCGGCAATGACTTCGGTTATGATGTTAGCAACTGTTGCTGACTCTTCCAAAGTGGAAATATAGTTTTCAACATATGGTACAGCACTATTGTCTTCTGCAACAACAAGAACATGGTTAAACAAATTTGCCTGTGGATCATCATGAACAAATACCGCTTGAATGGGTTCTGTGATTTCCACATTTTTAGGAACGTAAAGGAATGCCCCTCCATTTACAAGCGCTGCATGGAGAGCAGTTAGACGATGCTCATCCGCATTAATCGCCTGAGTCATATAATATTTTTTCAACAAATCTCCATGCTCCCTGACAGCCGTAAACAGATCGGTAAAAATAACACCCTTCGCTTTTAAATCTTCAGATACGGATAAAAACGCCGGTGTTTGATTCCGCTGAATATATAAAGTTTGATTTTTCGCATCCGTCTCAACTAATGCTTTTACCGCTTCTGGCAGCTCAGCAAGGGAGCTGTACGGGGCACTTTTCACTGTATGCTGCTGAAACTGGGTAAAATTCCATTTATCAATTTTCGTTTTATCCGGTTTTGGCATCGGCAGTTCATCGAATTGCTCCAGCGCCTTCATGCGGAACTCAGCAAACCAGGCAGGCTCGCTCATTTCTTTTGAAAATGAGCTGACATACTCCTTATCGAATGGTAATTTTGTTTCCGTTGTCATGTTCATCCTCCTAAACTTACTTACGCTTCTTGCCCAACCGTTTCGTCTTCGATTCCAAGCTCTTTCTTAAGCCCTTCGTAACCTTCTGCTTCTAAGCGCTGTGCCAACTCTGGACCGCCGGATTTCACAATACGGCCTTGCATCATCACATGCACATAGTCAGGAGTGATATAGTTTAACAGGCGCTGATAGTGAGTAATAATTAAGCAGCCGAAATTCTCGCCGCGCATTTCATTGACACCTTTGGAAACAACTTTTAAAGCATCAATATCAAGACCGGAGTCGATTTCATCCAAGATTGCGATCTTAGGCTGCAACATCATTAATTGCAGAATTTCATTACGCTTTTTCTCCCCGCCGGAGAAACCTTCATTTAAATAGCGCTGTGCCATGTCAAGATCCATTTCCAAGAATTCCATTTTCTTATCCATTTCACGGATAAATTTCATTAAAGAAATTTCGTTACCTTCACCGCGGCGCGCGTTAATTGCAGAACGTAAGAAATCAGCATTCGTCACACCGGTAATTTCACTTGGATATTGCATGGCTAAAAATAAACCGGCACGAGCGCGCTCGTCTACTTCCATTTCCAGAACATTTTCACCATCAAGTGTAATGCTGCCGCTTGTTACTTCATATTTTGGATGACCCATAATGGCAGATGATAAAGTAGATTTACCAGTACCGTTCGGTCCCATAATAGCGTGAATTTCCCCGCCTTTTATTTCAAGGTTTACCCCTTTTAAAATTTCTTTCCCATCAATCGCAACATGCAGATCTTTGATTGTTAAAGTTGATCCAGCCATATTTATAACCTCCGAAAATTTTATATCGCAAAAGTTGTTACAACGATCTAATCTCTATTCTCAATCTATTCTCATTACAATCTTATAACAAATTAAATCTATTATCAACTCTAAGGAGCCGTAATACTATTTATTTTTCACTGAAAAAAAACTAATTGAGAATACATTTTTAAACCGGTAAAGTTCTGAAAAAAGACATATGTAATCCGATTTCCATCATACCTTATTTCTGAACAATTACCAAGTTTTTATTAGGTAAATTCAAATCTATTTTTTGTCTGTAAAATCAAATTCATGTAACAGAAAAAAGAAAAGCCAGCCGGGAATCCCAACTGACTTTTCTCCCACTTTCTTCTTATTTATTATTGAGAAACCGGTACAATGGCACCTTTGTATTTGTTAATGATCCAGTCTTGGATTTGTTTTGAATGAAGTACATTTACAAGTTCCTTAATTGCCGGTTTATTTTCGTCACCTTTGCGAACGGCAATGACGTTCACATATGGTGAATTTTTATCTTCAAGGGCAATGGCATCCTTCATTGGATTTAAGCCTGCTTGGAGCGCATAGTTTGAATTGATTAACACTGCATCACCTTCACCGTTTTGATAAATTTTCGGCAATAATGCAGCATCATAGTTAGCATCAAATTTCAGGTGCTTCGGATTTTCAGCGACATCCTTAAGAGTTGCTTTTGTCTTATCAATACCTGGTTTTAATTTAATTAACCCGGCACTTTCAAGCAATGAAAGCAGACGGCCATGGTCAGCAACAGAATTGCTCATGATAATGTGTGCTCCATCTGGAAGATCGCTTAACTTTTTATATTTCTTGGAGTATACCCCAATTGGCTCGATGTGAATTCCGCCGGCATTAACAAAGTTATAACCAAATTGCTTATTTTGTGATTCCAAGTAAGGGATGTGCTGGAAGTAGTTAGCATCAAGTTTTTTTGAAGCTAAAGCTTTATTTGGTAATACATAATCTTGGAACGTAACAATTTTAAGATCGATTCCTTTTTTCTTTAACAGTGGTTTTGCCTGTTCCAAGATTTCTGCATGAGGAACAGCTGATGCACCGACAGTTAATGTTGTTAATTTGTTACTGCTTTTGTCTCCTTTAGATTGATCTGACGATGAAGATGATCCGCATGCGGCCAAAACAAGCGCAAGCGATAATGCTAAGACGAGACTAACCCACTTTTTCATATTATCTCTCCTTTTTATCGTTTATCTAATTTTTTAGTAATAACATCACCAATAAACTGAATTACAAACACGATAATTAAAATAATGACGGTTGCAACAAAGGTGACATCGTTACGGTTTTGTTCGAAGCCTTGAAGATAGGCAAGGTTTCCAAGACCGCCAGCACCAATGACACCAGCCATTGCTGTGTAGCTGACAAGGGCAATCGCTGTAACCGTGATGCCGGAAACCAGCGCCGGCATAGATTCCGGGAGCAGAACTTTCCAGATAATCGTCCCCATTGAAGCTCCCATTGATTTTGCAGCTTCAATAACTCCTTTATCAATTTCCCTGAGCCCGATTTCCACCATCCGCGCGTAAAACGGGGCCGCACCGATGATTAGCGCCGGCAGGGCACCATTCGGGCCGATCATCGTTCTAAACAGAATATTGGTAAATGGAATTAACAAAACAATTAATATAATGAATGGAATAGAGCGAAAAATATTTACTATTGCACTAATCACAATATTAACAAATTTATTCTGCCACATATTGCCCGGTGATGTAAGGAATAGAAGCAGTCCAAGTATAATTCCGAGAATAAAGGTTGCAACAACGGAAATCCCCGACATATAAAGGGTTTCTTTCGTGGCAGCCCACATCCCCTGCCAATCAATATCTTGAAAAGCATGATTGTTATCCATTTGTGATCACCTCCACGCCAACCTGCTGCGAACGAATGAAATCTACTGCCTTGTCGATTTCATCCTGTTCTCCATCAAGATGAATGAAGAGGGTGCCATAAGAACCGTTTCTTGTTTGCGAAATTTTCCCTTGCAGGATATTGACGGTCACATGATGGCTACGAATTAATTTGGTAATAACCGGCTGTTCCGCCGATTCCCCGATAAACGTTAACTGGATTACCAGGCCGGAGTGATAGCGTTCGAGCAAATGTTCAACCGTATCTTTCGTTTCTTCCGGCTCTGTGACTTGCTGAACAAAGCGCTTGGTAATCGGAGCTTGGGGATTTCTAAACACATCTAACACCGGACCAAGTTCGACAATCCTGCCGCTCTCCATCACAGCCACACGGTGGCAGATTTTCCGAATGACATGCATTTCATGTGTAATAAGCACAATCGTTAAACCAAGCCGCTTGTTAATATCAACGAGCAAATCCAAAATCGAATCTGTAGTCTGCGGGTCCAGCGCTGAGGTAGCTTCATCACAGAGCAACACTTTCGGATTATTTGCCAGCGCTCTAGCAATACCAACACGCTGCTTTTGCCCACCGCTCAGCTGAGAGGGATAAGCATTTTCTCGACCTTCAAGGCCAACGAGTTTAATCAGCTCTTCTACCCGCTTCTTGCGCTGCGGAGCCGGGACGCCGGCAATTTCCAATGGAAATGCAATATTTTCACTTACGGTCCTTGACCATAATAAGTTAAAATGCTGGAAAATCATACTGATTTCTTGCCGAGCTTTCCGGAGTTCCTTGCCCTTGACCTTAGAAATCTCACGACCAGCTACATTTACGGTTCCCTCCGTTGGCAATTCGAGTCCGTTTAGCATCCGGATTAAGGTACTTTTACCAGCACCGCTATAACCGATAATGCCAAAGATTTCTCCCTCATGTATTTCTAGATTAACGTCATCAACAGCTTTAAGATGACCCTGCTTGGAAGGAAAAATCTTACGGACATTTTTGATTGAAATCATTCGCTTCACCTGCTTTCTTTTCAGATTGACTGCATATAGGATTTGACTGTTTTCCAAGAATGATTCAAAATAAAAAGCCTTTCTGCGCAGGCAGAAAGGCATTATTCATCATCTATCCTTTCTCCCATCTCTCAAAGCAAATGCTTTGTGTGAATTGGCACCATTTCAATGTAAAATTGACGGTTGCCGGGCTTCATAGGGCACATCCCTCCACCTCTCTCGATAAGAGCTAACAATCATATTCAGTTCTTTTTAAGCAATCATATTAGTACGAGAGTTATCGTACCACCGATTAAAAAATGTGTCAACGAATTTTCTACAATTTTCACAGTGGAAGGTTTTTACACAATTTTCACCAATGGTTGCCGCGCTTTTGTCAAGTAGAAAATAGACTCTAGTAAAAGGGCTGCTCTTAGCGAAGCCGCGACCGTTAGTTCCCCCTGCTGTTCTAATACTCGCAATCTTTCTTTTCCTTCCAGCAGCTGTTTCATGGCGGATAGGCTGCCGCTAATCTCGTTTTTGGTCTGTTCACTATTCTCCGAATGATAGAGAGCGACAATTTCTCCATTTTTCATAATTAATTGAATAGCCTGGTCATGACAGCGTAAGCACACCCGTAAATCAGCATGCTGAATTAACGGACGGATATGTTCACGTTCCTTGGCTGCCTGCAAAAAGATATTCATGGCTTCATTCATTTCCACCACTCCGGTCTTGAAAGATTTACATATCTTAATTCAGCAGCAAGCCCTGTATTCCTTTGTTTTTTGCTCGACAATTCTCTTCTGTTGATTAGAGAAAAACGTCGGAATTTGCTAAAATATATTTAGAGTTTTCAAAAAATGTAGAAAGGAAGTGTCTTATGCCTTTTAAATCCCGAACTGTGCCTGTAAAGTTAAGAATTATGCGGGCCTTAAACAGCCGGATGGTCTTAACAGAGAAAGAAAAGAAGTATTATCTTTATCTAGAGAAAGGTTACCAAGGAGAGTTGATGTTCGACTCCATGACCGAAAATCTTCACACTGGATATTTAATCATTAATGATGTGTGCCTCGAAATGAATAACTCCGAATTCCAAAACGACACCCTCCTCATTTCCCAAGGAACAATTTTTCTCTTTGAAATAAAAAATTTTGAAGGCGATTTTTACTACGATTCCAATAAACTATACCTTGCTTCTGGAGAAGAAGTGAAAGATCCATTAGTCCAGCTTAAGCGAAATGAAACTCTTCTCAGACAATTCCTTCGCAGTCTTGACTGCCATTTCCCCATTGAATCATGGGTCGTTTTTATAAACCCCGAATTCACCTTATATGAAGCCAGCCGGGATTTGCCTATTATTTTTCCAAGCCAAATTAATCGCTTTTTAGGAACATTGAATAGGACAGCATCAAAACTAACGAACAGGCACATAAAACTTGCCGAGCAATTAGTTTCGGCACATATCGTAGATTCACCTTATTCCCGCACCCGTCTTCCCTCTTTTGATTATGGCCAGCTGCAGAAAGGCGTGCTCTGCCCTAATTCCCAATGCCTAGGGTTTATGGCACCTAAAGGTAACAGAACATTGATGTGTATGGAGTGTGGATATGAGGAAAAAATGGAATTAGGATTATTACGAAATATAGAAGAACTGAAGCTCCTTTTTCCAGGTGTGAAGATCACTACTAATTTGATATTTGAATGGTGCGGGGGAGTTGGTTCTAAGAAGATGGTTGGAAGAGTGTTAAGGGAGAACTATCATGTAATGGGAAAGAAGAAATATACCTATTACGAATAATATTGTAAATGAGCGGCCGAAGCTCGATGTTTTTTCGGGCATTATGAACCGCTTTTTATCTACCTAAGTTGCTCCGGTGCTTCTCCTTCAGGCGTTATGAACCGGTTTTATCTACCGAAGTTGCTCCGGTGCTTCTCCTTCGGGCGTTATAAACCGCTTTTATCTACCGATGCTGCTTCGGTTTTTCTCCTTCGGGCGTTATGAACCGCTTTTATCTACCAATGCTGCTTCGGTTTTTCTCCTTCGGGCGTTATGAACCGCTTTTATCTACCGATGCTGCTTCGGTTTTTCTCCTTCGGGCGTTATGA
>Ga0070737_10005761_pt1 | contig 11685 bp, 12 predicted proteins | sample Coa_R1_10_FD_66438 | JGI IMG/M metagenome (GOLD analysis project Ga0070737, IMG submission 66438) | Surface soil microbial communities from Centralia Pennsylvania, which are recovering from an underground coalmine fire - Coalmine... | ecosystem: Environmental > Terrestrial > Soil > Unclassified... | reverse complement strand
GTGCCGCCGACGTGCGGGGCCCTGACTTCCAGGCAGTGGGCTCTGCGGCTGATGTTCCGCCCGGCACCATGTCGAACTGCTTCCGCACCCGGGCCGCGTTCCTGCGCGGCGTGCCGGCCCACCTGCCCGAGCTGGACCGCGCCTACTGGCAGCGGGCCGCCGGCCAGCCGCCGAGGGCCGGGCCGGCGAGGGCCGGGCCGGCGTGCCGGACCGTGACCCCTCCGTAGCCCGCAGCCGCCTGCCGGGCGAGCTCGGGGTTCCCGCCCGCGGCGGGACGCTGGCGGTTAGGTGAGCAGGCCGAGCTGGTCAGCGTGGCCGGCCTGGCGGCGCGGGAGGAACGCCGGCAGCCCAGCGAGCGGCACCTCCCCGTCGAACTCGTGCCAGCCTGTCCGGGCCAGATCGCGCTCGGGTACCCCGGCCGCCGCCGCGAGCAGGTCCTGCTGGGCGCCCGCCAGGCCAGCGGGCAGGGCGTCCCGCGACACCGACCGGTACCGTGCCATCCGGGCTGGATCGCAGGTGGAAAGGTCCACGAGCCAGGGACGGTCCAGGACGCGGATGGCGCGGATGCGGGCGGTGAAGGCCAGCGCGCTGTCGCGCAGGTGGCCGGCCGCTGCTGCCGGCAGTCAGCCGCGTACGTTCGGAAGGAGAATAATGACAGTCGCGACCGGCTTGGCCGCGACGGACCGCGTCGGACCGGCTTGGCCGCGACGGACCGCGTCGGACCGGGGCGCCGGACCCTCGCAACGGGCGACGTGAGCGGCCCGCTCGGTCAGCGCGCTGACGGCACCCGGTGCCACCCAGGCTCAGCGGTAGACGAGCGTCCCGTCGTCGAGGTCCGCCTCGGGCAGGATCTCGCGCTCCTGATCATGCTCCAGCAGGTGGATCCACGGCTCTCGATCGCCTTGCCTGAACAGGATGTGCTGCGAGCGCATGACATAGCCGGGGTTGAAGTTGTCCGGATCGGACCACGGCCGCAGCCGCATGTCCCGGTCCTGGGGCCGCAGAGCGGGGACCACCATCGTGGCGCCTTTGTCCCGCATGGTGGACAGCAGGCGGGCCACCAGGTCGCTGACCAGGTCCACGCGCAGGGTCCAGCTGTGCCGGAAGTAGCCGAAGACGTAGACCATGTTCGGCAGTCCGTTGATCATGATGCCGCGCCAGGTGACGCGTTCGGTGAAGTCGACCGGTTCGCCGTCGACGGTGAACGCGACATCACCGAGGAGCGACAGGTTGAAGCCGGTGGCGGTGACGACGATGTCGGCGGGGATCTCCGCGCCGGAGCTGACCGTTATCCCGTGCTCGGTGAACGTCTCGATGGTGTCAGTGACGACCGAGGCCCTTCCTTCGCGCAGTGCCGCGAACAGATCGCCGTCCGGGACGACGGCGATGCGCTGCTGCCACGGCCGGTAGCGGGGGGTGAAGTGCTTCTCGACGTCGAAGCCCTCGGGCAGCAGCGAGCGCACGGACTCGACGAGGAACTTGTGCAGTTCACCGGGCGCTTCCAGCGCCGTCCGGGCGAGCCAGTGGTATTGCGCGATGTGCTGACGGCGCAGGATCTCATGCGTCCACTCTTCGGGAATGTCCAGGGCGCGCAGCGTCACGGCGAGCTCGTCCGTCGTGGGCGGGGCGTAGTAGTAGGAGGGGGAGCGCTGCAGCATCGTCACGTGCTCCGCCTGCTTGGCTATCGCGGGGATCAGCGTCGCGGCCGTGGCGCCGGAGCCGATCACCACGATGCGCTTGCCCGCCAGATCGAGGTCCTCGGGCCACTGCTGGGGGTGCACGATCACCCCCTGGAAGCGGTCCATGCCTTCCCACTGGGGTTGGTAGGGCTTGGCGTGGTTGTAATAGCCCGGGCACATCCACAAGAAGGCGGCGGTGAACCGCAGCCGCTGTCCGGTGTCGCCCCGGGTGACCTCGACGGTCCACCGGCGGTCCTCGGTGGACCAGCTAGCCGCGGTGACCCGGTGCTGGTAGCGGATGTACCGGTCAAGCCCGTCCTCGTCAATAACCTCGTCGAGGTAGGCCAGGATCTCCTCCCCCGCCGCGATCGACGGGCCGCGCCACGGCTTGAACCGGTAGCCGTAGGTGAACAGGTCGCTGTCGGAGCGCACGCCCGGGTACCGGTGGGTCCACCAAGTTCCGCCCCGGGTCTCCTGGGCGTCCAGGATGACGAAGGTCCGGTCGGGGAACTGGTCCCGCAGGTGATGCGCAGCGCCGATGCCGGATATCCCGGCGCCGACGATGAGCACGTCGACGTGGCCGGCGTCCTGGATGTCCTCAGCGCCCAAGGCGGGCGCGGTCGCGGGTGCAGTCATCGTGGCCGGACCTCCGGGGCGCGTGCGTTGGCTGCCAGTGATTCTAGCCCCGGTCTTCGCGGGAGCATCCGGCTGGCTTTACGGGAGGACCGCGGAACGGCCAGCGAGGACACGTCGCTGTTAACCACGTCAGCAAGTCATTCCCGCCGCCGGACAACCGCGAACGCGACATGGTGCGGCAGTACGCCGGTGATCGGAGGGTGCTGATGAACGGGCCGGGCCGTCCGGAGATCGTTGTGACCGGAGGCTGCGACCGGCGCTCGCACGCGGACATGCTCGCTGACTCGGCCGGCCACGGTGGCGGTACCGGGTGCGCCGCCACGACAGCGAACTACGCCGAGGGGGTCCAGCGCCGCTGGCGGGCGCGCTCGCTGAACGGCTTCCACCGATTCCGGGCCTGCCGCCCGAGATGGAGTCAAAGGGGTTCGTCCGCAGGCCGTTAGCCCTCCGCCGCGCGACGGAGCATCGTGGGGTCGGCGGCCAGCCGTCCGGGCGGGCCCACGGGTTTGTACGGGGTGACCGCGACGTCCTAGGCCAGGATGTCCCCGGCACTTCGACGAGCACCGGGCCCGGCCTGCCGCTGCGGGCGATCGCGAACGCCTGCCGGATCGCGGGGACGATCAGGTCGGCCCTGTCCACTTATCCGCAGGCTTTCATAGACCGCGTCATAGACCGGCAGGATGTGACCGCCCGGGATGCCGAAGACGGTGGTGATCCCCTCTGCCTCGAGGGCCTCGACCATGGCGCGGCCGGCCGGGAGCGTCGCGGTCACGAGGCGTCCTCCAGTTCGTCCAGTTCGATGCGGCCGCCGCCGTCCTGAGCGAATGGCACCGCCGTGGGGTTGGCGATGATCTGGTCGATGACAAGGTGGGCTGCCCCGATGGCTCCGGCGTACAGGCCTAGCTCGGACCGCAGTACCTGGCACGCCGCGAGCGATTCGGCCATCACCCGCTGGTGAACCGTCCGGCGGATGGGCTCAATCAGGAACGGGAACAGCTTGGCGAAGTAGCCGCCAAGCACGATGGCGTCCGGGTTGAAGATGTTGATCAGGCTCGACAATCCCAGGCCCAGGCTCGTGCCGGCCTTCTGGATGGCGGCCAGTGTCCGCGGGTCGCCCCGCCGCGCTCTGCTGACCACGATGTCGAACCTGGCGTCCAGCGGGGTCCGCACATCCAGGATCTCGTCTCCGTGATCGGCCGCGGCGGTCAGGAATGCCTGAATGCCGCACTCGGCCTCCCAGCACCCGGTGCCGCCGCAGGTGCACCGTGCCCCGCGGGGGTCGATCACCATATGCCCGACTTCGCCCGCGTAGCCGGCCGTACCGCGGAACAGCCGGCCTTCGGAGATGATGCCGCCTCCTATGCCGGTAGAGCCGGTGAGGTATATCAGGTTGCTTACGCCAGCGGCGCCGCCGCTGCGGAATTCCGCCAGGGCGGCCAGGTTCGCGTCGTTGTCTACCTGGATGTTGCGGGTCAGGCCCTGGAGCGCGCCGAGCAGGACCTGCCGGAGCGGGTAATCGGTCAGGCCGATGGCGGGAGAGCGCCTGATGGTCCCCGAGCGCGCGTCGACAAGGTCCGGAGCACCGACCGCCACGCCCGCCAGCAGGACTCCCGGGTCACCGAAGGGCGGCCTGCCGGAGATATCGGCGGCCAGGTCGACGACGGCGCCGATCAGCTCCGCCGGGGACAGGCCAGGCGTATGCACGGGCACCTCATACCGCCCGATTGTCTCCCCGGCGAGGTTGACCACCGCACCCACCAGGTAGTCCACGCTCAGGCTTATCCCGAGGCCCAGCGCCCGGTTGTTCATGACCGTCACGTCGCGAGCGGGCCGCCCGACCGTGCCCGGCGTCCCTTCGCTGGAGATGCGCAGCAGCAGACGGTCTTCCAGTTCGGCTACCAGGCTGCTGACAGCTCCTTTGGTCATGTCGATGTCGAGCGCGAGCTGTGCCCTGCTCCGCGGCTGCCTTCGCAGTTCGCGCAGCACCAGGCTCAAATTCGACCGCCGCATGTTGAGCTGATCCATGGCGGCTGCCCGGTCGCTCACTCTCGCGCTCCTTTCCAAGGACCGACTTCCCAAGGACCGACACAACTCCGGGTTTCATTTGTTCGCTGCCAAAACTATCAGAATTACGGTGGGATGCCGCCGGCTGGCCAGCGCTGGCGCGCCAGCACGGCGGCGGTCGATCTTTCCGGGTGCGTGAGGATATAAAAGCGGTCTGACCTGATCGCGTCGACGACCCGCTCCGACACGAGCGCGGGATCGAGCCCCTCAGCCGCGCGGGCCCGGGCCGCGGCAAGGTGTGCCTGCCACGCCCGGCTGACATCCGCCGAGGGGACGTCCTGCGGCCGGCTGCGCTCGGAGATCGGCAAGCGCCATCACCTCCTGGGCGCGGGTCACGTCCACTCGCATCGCGGCGACGTCCGCGCCGGCCGTCGCCAGCTCTTCCACGGTCTGCGTCAGGGCCACTTCGTCAATGTCCGCCAGCATCACCTTCATGCCCTCCGCCCATGCCCTCCGCCGCCAAGCGGGCCGCGAGCGAGCGGCCGATGCCGCTCGCCGCGCCGGTCACCGCGGCGACGCGGTCGCGCAGATCTTTCACGGCCGCTGCCGTGCCGTCGTGATCGCCCGCTCCGCGCCGCCGCGGTTACCAGGCCTCGTCATAGACCCGTGCGGCCTGCATGAGACCGTCCTTGTTGACTTCATAGCAGGCGACTCCGGCATGGACGCGGTTCTCCTCCGGCCGCAGGATGTTGAACTCAAGGACGGTCGTGGTGCCGTCGCTGAAGGCATTGACATGCTCCAGCCGCCCCGCGGGGCTTTCCGCCTTGCCGAGCTCCATCATCTGACCGATGCCCCGGTACAGCTGATCGTGGCCGACGTACAGCCCCATGCCCTGCCCGAGCGACAGATCGACCAGGCCATCGCCCTGATCCAGCGGCCCGCCGTGCCCGTCGAAGTAGCCGTCTTCGGCGAAGGTCGCGACGAAGTCTTCGGTGTTCCGCTCCAGGAGCGCCTTCTGGTACTTCTCGATGATCGGATGGAACTGGACGTGTATCTCGTCCTGGAGCATCCGGTCCCGGTAGTGCTGCTGCCCGTCGATGTTTGCCCGCCGGTAGTACAGTCGCGTCCGCTCGAACCGCCCGTCCGCGGCCACTTCGGAGACGGCCACGATGGACAGCTTTCTCGGCTTGCCGTCGATCCGCAGCCGGAGCTCCAGTTCCGTGCCGACATAGCCATCGGCTGCGGTCGAGTGCGTGGTTGTCAGCGATTCGACGGTGGCGCCTTGCACCGGCCGCCAGGCGGTGACCATCCTTTCGAAGGCACCATCCACCTGGTGCCCGGCGAACGGGTCGTCGATGTCGGCGGGACCGGAATACAGCGACCGGACGAGGGGGAGATCACCGGTCATCAGCCCTTCGATGAGCTGCTGCGACTTCTTGGCCAGGGTGTTCGCGTTGATGACTGCGGCTCCTTTCAAACAGAGTTGCCCGCGATGACGCGGCGGTAGACGTCGTAACTGTCCTTGGGGATTCGCATGGAGGTCGGGTAGTCGACGTAGACCAGGCCGAACCGCTTGGAGTAGCCCGCGCTCCACTCGTAGTTGTCCAGCAGGCTCCACACGAAGTACCCGCGCACGTCCGCGCCTGCGCCGATCGCGTTGCGGACGGCGCGCAGGTGGGCGAGCAGATACTCCACGCGCTCGGGATCACGGACCGCGCCGTCCGGTGCCGGGTAGTCGTGGTACGCGGCGCCGTTCTCGGTGATGTAAAGCGGCACGCCGTACCGGTCGTTCAGCCGGACCAGCAGTTCTGTCATGCCGTCGGGGTTTACCGGCCAGCCCGTCGCCGTCGTCGCCGCGCCGATAGGCAGCACGTCGGCGCACTCCATGCCGAAGGATGCCTCCGCGTCGTACGTGCCGATCAGCCCCGCTTCCCGCGCCGCCGCGAGGCGGCCCGGGGCTGCGACCGTGCGGGCGTGATAGGTGTTGACGCCGAGGAAGTCGACCGGCTGCGAGATGAGATCCAGGTCGCCGGGCCTGACCGGGCCGTCCGGGTCTGCCCATACCGCGGAGAAGATCCCGAGGTTGGCCGGGTACCGGCCGTTCATGACCGCGTCGCCACACGACAGGTTGAACTGGGCGTCCACGACGCCGGCCGCCCTGATATCGTCCGGGTGGTCGCTGGCTGGCCTGATCGTCATCATGCTCAGCGAGATGCCCACCTGAGCGCCGGCCGGGAGCCGCTGGCGCAGCACGGTTACCGCCCTGCCGTGCGCGAGGAGCAGGTGGTGATGCGCCGCGGCGGCCGCCGTCAGGTCCGCGATCCCGGGCGCATGGCGGCCGATGCCGTACCCGATCCACGACGCGACCCACGGCTCGTTGATCGTGATCCACATGCCGACGCGGTCGCCGAGTTCGGCCGCGACAATATCGGCGTAATCCGCGAACCGGTCCGCTGTCTGCCTCGATGGCCAGCCGCCCTCATCTTGCAGGGCCTGCGGCAGGTCCCAGTGGTAGAGGGTGAGCACGGGCTGGACACCGCGCTCGAGCAGGCCGTCGACGAGCCGGGCGTAGAAGTCCAGGCCCTTGCGGTTGACGGTCTTGCCGTCCGGCTGGATTCTCGGCCAGGCCACGGAGAACCGGTACGCTCCCAGGCCGAGATCTCGGATGAGGCCGAGGTCGGTATCGAGGCGATTGAAGTGATCGCACGCGACGTCGCCGGTGTCCCCGTGAAATACCCGGCCCGGGGTATGGCTGAACGTGTCCCAGATGGATGGGCCGCGGCCGTCCTGTGCCGTTGCGCCCTCGATCTGGTACGCGGCCGTGGCCGCGCCCCAGACAAAGCCTTCGGGGAAGGCGGTGCCCATGCGGTCTTCTCCTTCTATGCTGGTCATGCGTTGGCGCGTCTCATGCGTTGGCGCGTCGCATGAAACGGATGCGGTCTAGGCACACGGCGGCTATCAGCACGGTCCCCACCGCGATGAGCTGCCAGAACGGCGCGACACCGATCACGACAAGACCCCCTTGGAGCAGCACCGACAAGCCGGTGCCCCACAGGGCGCCGGGAATGCTGACCTTGCCGCCTTCCAGGCGGGTCCCGCCGATGACGACGGCGGTGATCGCCGCCAGCGCGTCGTTCGCGTGGCCGTTCACCGTTGTGGAGGCGTAATGGCCGAGGTCGACGAAGCCCGCTATCCCAGCCAGCACGCCGCACAGGATCGCCAGCGAGAACAGGTGCCGAGGTACGTTCAGCCCTGCCCGCTCGGCCGCCAGCCGCAGCGACCCGATGGCCAGGGTCCGCAGGCCGTAACGCGTGGCGCGCAGGACACCCCAGAGCACGAGCGCGATTGCCAGGGCCACCAGTGCTGGAAGCGGGACAGGCCCGACTGTGTAGAGCCCGAAGTCGCTCTGGATCGCGGCAGGCAGGCCGCCGATGTCGTTGCCGCCGGTGATCAGCAGCGCGATGCCCATGCCGATGCCTGCCGTGCCGAGCGTGGCGATCAGCGAATTGACCCGGAAATAGGCGATGATCGCACCATTGACCGCGCCGTAGACGGCGCCGGCAGCCACGCACACCACGAAACCGAGAACGAGGGTTCCCAGCAGGTGGGGGTGACCGCCCCGGGCACCCTGAGTCCCCGCCACATGGACCATGACCTCGGCGCCGAGGACCGAGGACAGCGCCAGGTTCGAACCGACGGAGATGTCGATCGCCCCCGCGCCGAGGAACATCGCGATGCCGAGTGCCAGCAGCAGCGTCTCGGTACCGTCGAGCATGAGTGCCTGGAAATCCTGCATGCTCCAGAACACATGGTTCGTCGACAGCGCGGTGAAGAAGATGACCACGACGACGTCAAGCAGCAAGATCCATGTCCCGCCGGCGGCCAGCCATCGCACGACCACAGGCGGCTGGGCGATCGCCCTGATGTCGTCCGCGTCGTCAGGGATAATGGGGTCGCGCTCGCCCGCCACCGTCTTCACGACGCCTCCGCCTGATACCCGACCATCGCGGCGACCACGTCAGGGACCGTGAGGTTGCCTGCCGGTTCTTCTAGCGCCGTCCGGCCGCGCCACAAGACCGTCACACGGTCAGCGACCTTCAGCACGCGGGGGATGTCGTGGGACACGACAAGCACCCCCAGGCCCCGGCTTGCGACCGCCCGCATGAGCTCGCACACGATCGCGCTCTGCCGGGCGCCGAGCGCGGCCGTGGGTTCGTCCATCAGCACCGAGGTGCGCGACCACATGACCGCACGGGCGACCGCCACCGCCTGCCGCTGCCCACCGGACAAGTCGCTGACAGGCACGGTGAGCGACGGCAGCTTGATCGACAGCTCGCGCAGCGCGGCGTCGGCGCGAGCGGTCATCTCGTGGCGCGCGACAACACCCAGCCGTCCCGCCAGCCCCTTCCGGACAACCTCATGCCCCAGGTACATACTGTCGACGACCGACAGGTCCGGCGCCAGCGCCAGATCCTGGTGCACGCAGTCCACTCCCAGCTCCTGCACCTCGCTGATCGAGTGCGGCCGGACCTCACGGTCATCGATGACCAGCGTGCCGGCATCGGGACGGTGAATGCCCAGCAGGATCTTCAGCAGCGTGGACTTGCCCGCGCCGTTGTCCCCGAACAGGGCCACCACTTCACCGGGCCGCACCGTGACGCTCGCGTCCATGAGCGCCTTGACATGGCCGAACCGCTTGGCCAGGTGCTTTCCCGCGACCGCGATGCCCGGCGGGGACGCTGTTTCCGCCGTGTCCGCCATTCAGCTCTCCCCTCTGACTGCAACGCAGCTCTCCAGACTGGAGCCGGGTGCGCCGCCGGAAACCGCGACGGCGCACCCGGTGGCCTCAGGAGCTGCAGGTTCCCTTATAGAGGTCGCCCTGGATAGCCGGGTCGTTGACGTTCGCTTTCGTGATCTCCACTACCGGGAGCGCAGTCTTCAGCCCGGAACCCGCTGCGATGGCCGCATGGTTCGGGTCTGCCTTGATCGCGGACACGAGCCACTGGACGGCCTCAGCGCCGACCTCGGCCGCGGGCTTTGCCAGCAGCACTGAAATCACGCCAGCCCTCAGCGCCTGGACCTCGGCAGGAGTCGCATCGTAAGCCCAGATCTTCACCGTGCCGACTTTGTGCGCCTGCTCGATCGCCGCGGCCGCCCCCTCTCCCTCAGGCCCGGCCGGAGCGATGATCATTTTGAGGTCAGGGTGGGAAAGCAGCAGCGAGCTGATGATCTGGGTCGCGGTTGTGACATTGAACTGGTCGTACTGGATCGGCAGGATCTTGATGTCCGGACGCGCGGATTTGACCGCGGCCAGCAGCGGCGTGTATTCGTCCTCTACCACCGGGATGCCCGCGATGCCGCCAAGCACGACCAGGCTGCCGGGCCCGGGAGTCAGCTGCTGCAGGAACTGATGGACGAACTGGCCGCCGGCCGTGTTAATGAAGGTGTCGGTGTACTCCGACGCCGGGGACAACGCGGCCGACGCGATCACCGGCGTGCCCTTACTCATCAGGGACTTCACTTGAGTGGAGAACTGGCCGGCCGAGAACGGGTTTATATACATGCCCTGGGGCTTGGTGAGGAGCGCGGCGTCGAAGTTCTGTGCCATCGACTGCGCCGACGGCGTGGTTGAGGGGTACCACTTCAGGCTGACGCCAAGCTTCTTGGCCTCCGCGGTGCCCCCGCACATCACCGTGATCCAGTACGGGTCGGTGGCGTTAGCGACGACCCCGGCGAGCGTGATGGACCCGGAAGCGGCCGTGGCGGTCGCGCCCCCGGTTGGACCGCTTGCGCTCGTGGAGGACGACCCACTCGAGCTGCAGGCGGCCAGAACTGCGGTCAGGCTGACAGCCGCCGCGAACGTCAGCCTTTCTCGTCCAACGTGCATGGGGACTCCCCTCCGACAAGGCACATGAACGCCCACCCGGGCGGGCCAGCGGCCGGACGGAGATCCGCCGACTATCGGCTCGCCAAATTGGTATGTTGGCTGAACTTACATCGCTGCCGCGACCGCCACAAGACTTGATGCCCGTCACACTTCGGGACGTTACGAAACCGTGACAGAAAGCTGCACGTCATCGCCAGAAGTAGAGCTCTTCTCCAGCGGCTTCATCGAATCCTGACAAGCCGGCCGACGTTCGCCGGTCCCGGCCCCGCCGATGGACGCATGCCAGCGGTCACGGATGGGCGCGCCGAATTAATATGGTCACCACACGAATGGTATACGCCTGGGCACCGCGAGCTCCCCCACCGCTGCATGCGGTCATGGGGAGGCACGACAGGTCCGGCGGGCGCGGCCACGGTCCGTTCGGGCTAAAGTCCGGCATCAACCGGTGCAGGGCCCGGCCGGCCAGCCGGGCAGTGCCGGTGCAGGCCGGGTCCGGATGACCCAGCTTGACGAGCGCGAGAACTCCCCGCAGGTCCATCGTGCGTACGCTGCCGATGCCGGAGATGCCAGGGGCCGCGAGCGCGATGGCGGTGCCCGGCAAGGCGGCGGCGATGCCCGCGACAGGGGTGAACGTCATGCCGGGAGCGGAGGCCGCATGCAGGTACCGGGTCGGCAGCCGGCCGCTGAGCGCCTCGAGCCCGCCGCGCACATCCCCGGCCGTCAGCTCCCTTAGCGGCTTGCTGCCGGTTTGTCCCATGAGAGGTGTCAACGCCTCCTGACACACAGAACGCGTGCGCTCTGACCGCCCCGGCAGTCCGCCTTCGAGCCAGTCACCCACTGCCCTCCGGACCGTGCAGGCCGAAGATGCGCGCAGGCCGCGGTCAAGTTCGGCGTGCGGCGCCCTGGGCTTATCCCCCACGCCCTGCATGGTGCGGCCGGTCACCTTACGCCGGGGCCGCTTCCCGTCCGGCCCGAAGCCGGGCAAGACGGCACCGGCGTGGCAGTTGTTCGCCGCATCGAAGTAGATAGCGTCCTCGCCCCGGCCACGACGGCGCGCTGTGGACTCCGTAATGGCCGGGGCGTAACACCATGGCTCCCCGTCAGATTCCCTGCGAGGAAGGCGAACGGCCCGGTAAGGCCGCTGATCTGGTGGTCAGGGGCGGGGCCGAACCGCCGGCCTTCCGCTTTTCAGGTCTGACGCATCCCCAGGGCCGGGTGCGTTTCCCCTGAATGGAGGGTGACCCGTAGCTGCCGGCGGTTGCCGTCGTTGCCGTCAGCGTTGCCGTCAGCGTTGCCGTCACATCCGCTCGAAGCCGGCTCTGGCTAGGCAGGCGCTTCAGCAGGGAGACCCGCTGCCATGGCCGCGTCCAGCAGGCGCTTGTCATAGGTGACGAATGAGGTCAGCACATGGCGCGAGTACAGTGCCGTGCCGAGGTGAATGGCATCCAGGCTGCGCACGGTCGCGGGCCGTACGGTTTG
>Ga0070737_10005760_pt1 | contig 11686 bp, 12 predicted proteins | sample Coa_R1_10_FD_66438 | JGI IMG/M metagenome (GOLD analysis project Ga0070737, IMG submission 66438) | Surface soil microbial communities from Centralia Pennsylvania, which are recovering from an underground coalmine fire - Coalmine... | ecosystem: Environmental > Terrestrial > Soil > Unclassified... | reverse complement strand
GTCCAGATCGCACTCCGGATCGGGCACTTCAAGATTCTTCGTCGGGGGAACTTGGCCATGCTGCATCGCCACCAGCGTGGCTGCGATGCCCGCAGCGCCGCACGCGCCCTGCGGATGCCCGATCAGCGACTTCAGGCTCGACATCGGCGTGCGATAAGCGTGATCGCCCAGCGCCAGCTTCAGCGCCCGCGTCTCGATGCGGTCATTGAGTTGCGTTGAGGTGCCGTGCAGATTCACGTAATCAACATCGGCGGCAGAAATGCCCGCGTCCTCCATCGCCATCTCGATAGCGCGCGCCGGCTCTTCGCCGCACTCCTGCAAACGCACGCGATGAAAAGCCTCGCAAGTCGAGCCATACCCCACCACTTCGGCAAGAATGCGCGCCCCACGCGCGCGGGCATGTTCGTACTCTTCCAGCACGAACATCCACGAGCCTTCCGCCAGCACGAAGCCGTCGCGATCCAGAGAAAATGGCCGCGAGGCCCGCTCCGGCGCGTGGTTCCACGATGCGGTCATGATCTTCATCAGCGTGAAGCCCTTCATGATGCCGGGCGCGATGGGCGCATCCACGCCGCCCACCAGCATCATGGGCAGGAAGCCAACCTGGATTTGCCGCAGCGCATAACCGAAGGCGTCGGTGGAAGAGGTGCAGCCGGTGGTGATGACGTGGCTCATGCCGCGCAGCCCGAAGCGCATGCTCACTTCGCTCGACAGCGTACCCATGGTTCCGCTGGGAATGCAGAACAGGCTCACCTGCTTTATTTTGCCGGTGAGCCACAAACGGACTTGCTCTTCGGAGAACTCCTGCGCGCCGCCGCCCGAGCCCAGCACCACGCCGATCTCGCGCTGCTGTGACAGAGAGAGCTGCGACGCCTCGACGCCGGCCTCGCGCAGCGCCTCGGTCGCTGCCGCCAGCGTCAGCGGCACCACGCGCGAAACATGCTTGCGCTCATGAGCATCCACCCATGCCAGTTCGTCGAAGCCCACCACCTCGCCGGCAATTTGTACCGGCAGCTCGCCGGCGTCGAAGCGGCTGATGCGTCTCACGCCGCTGGTCCCCGCCAGCACAGCGCGACAAAACGCCTCGTTGCCGACTCCGTTGGGGCTGACACAGCCCATGCCGGTGATCACGACGCGGTGTTTGGAAGGAGCGCTTAGCATTTGTATCTAGCGATTAGCAATTAGCAATTAGCGATTAGCTCCGCATTCACCCGCCTTTTTCCCTCAGCCGAATCGGGCACGATCGGCCTGCACCGCGATTAGATGCCGGATATCATGTAACGTATCGGCACGAGCTCTTTTTTGCTTGCCCGTTCGCCCTAATTTCGCAATGCTTTTACTAATTGCTAATCGCCAATCGCCAATCGCTAATCGCTAATCGCTAATTGCTAATCGCTAATTGCTAATTGCTGCTTTTGCCTCTTGGAATTTACATCTCGGTCCCGTTCTGCCGCACCAAGTGCAGTTTCTGCAACTTCGCTTCCGGCGTGTTTTCACCCTCGTTTTTTGATAAATATGTCGCGCAGCTCTCCGCTGACATTTCTTCCTCGCGCCCGATCGCTGAGCAGCTCGGCGGCCGTCTGGAATCGCGTGCGGATTCCATCTATCTCGGCGGCGGCACGCCTTCCGTGCTTGCGCCAAGCCAATTGCGGCAAATTTTTCAGGCCGTGCGTGACAACTTCGATGTGGAGCCCTCGGCGGAAGTCACGGTCGAGTGCGCGCCGGGGACCCTCAGCGATGCAATGGTGGATGCGCTCTGCCGGTGCGGCGTCAACCGCATCAGTCTCGGGGTGCAGTCGTTTGTGGACAAAGAATGCTCTTCCGTGGGCCGGCTGCACACACGAGCTATCACCCAGGCCGATCTCGCGCGCCTGCGCGCTGCCGGCATCGGCAATATCAGTATTGATTTGATCGCCGGTTTGCCCTATCAGACTGCCGAAAGCTGGGACTTCTCGCTTAGCGAGACGCTGGCCACCGGCGTGCCTCATGTCAGCGTATACATGCTGGAAGTGGATGAGGATTCGCGTCTGGGCAACGAATTGCTGGCCGGCGGCAATCGTTATCACGCGCATTTCGTTCCCGATGACGATCGCACCGCTGACCTCTACCTTGCCGCCTGCGAGCGCCTGGAGCAAGCCGGTGTGCGCCAGTATGAGATCTCCAACTTCGCCCGGCCCGTGACCCACGGCATTGCTCTGCATCACTCCCGCCACAACCTGAAGTATTGGACGCGCCGACCTTATATCGGCTTTGGAGTTGACGCCCACTCCATGCTCCCCGCAGCGCCCGCGCTGGAAATGCAGGGCACTGACGCGGTACGCTTCGCCACGCCGGATGCGCTGGAGCAGTGGTCATCAGTGGACGGATCCAGCGACGCTCGCAGCGCACAGTTGTTCGGCTCACGAACACCGGTTGACCGCCAGGCCGCACTGGAGGAGTCGTTCTTCCTCGGGCTGCGTTTGAACTGCGGGATTTCATTCCAGGACCTGCAAAAGCAGTTCGGCGAAGAAATGCTTCAGAGCTATCGGCCCATCATAGGGGAGCTGTTCGATGCCGGCCTGCTTCAGGAAACTGGCGCACGCTTGCAGCTAACGCCGCGCGGCCGCCTGCTCTCCAATGAGGTATTCGGGCGATTTCTGAAAGATTCGGGCCGCCGTACAACTCCTGGCTAGCCGCCGCCTTCCAATTTTCGGCAACAGTTTTTCGTCGAGGAGGAAACAAGAATGCTTTGGACGATTTTCGTGATCCTGCTGGTTCTCTGGGCCCTGGGATGGGGCTTTCACCTTTTAGGAGCGTTGATTCACGTCCTGCTGGTGATCGCTCTGATTGTGCTGATCGCTAATCTGGTGAGCGGGCGCAGAACAGTCTCGAAATAGCAGCTCGAACTACCAACTTCCAATCGAGTGACTCGGAGCGAGCCCCGCGGGCGGCGCCTCGTAAACCAGCCGGCACATAAGCCCCCAACCTCCGCTAGGTGCTAATAGCTAATTGCTAATCGCTAATTGCTAATTGCTATCCCGCTACTTCTTCCAATTGCTTCTGGTCAATGTCGAAGTTGGAGTAGACGTGCTCGACATCATCATGCTCTTCCAGCGCCTCGAGCAGCCGGATCATGGTGTTGGCCTGCTGGCCTTCCAGCTTGGTGTAGTTTTGCGGGACCATGGCAATCTCGGCTACCTCCGGCTTGATGCCGGCTTTTTTTACCGCCTCCAGCACGGTTTCGTATGCCGATGGGTCGGTCAAAACCTCCCAGTTTTCGCCGTCATCTTTTAGGTCCTCAGCCCCGGCCTCCAGCACCAGGTTCATCAGGTCTTCTTCCTTGGCCGCTGATTTGGGAATGATAATGTCGCCCTTCTTGTGGAACATCCATCCCACCGAGCCGGCCTCACTCATGTTGCCGCCGTTTTTAGTGAAGAGGTGGCGAAGTTCGCTGACCGTGCGATTGCGATTGTCGGTAGAGACATCAACCAGGATGGCCACTCCTCCCGGCCCGTAGCCTTCAAACGTGATTTCTTCGTAGGAGACGCCCGGCAGCTCGCCGGTGCCGCGCTGAATGGCGCGTTTGATGTTGTCGGCCGGCATGTTCTCCGCCTTGGCGGCCTGGATGGCCGTACGCAAGCGCGGGTTCTTGTCGGGATCACCACCGCTCTTGGCCGCGATGGTGATTTCCTTTATTAGCCGAGTGAAGATCTTGCCGCGCTTGGCGTCCAGCGCGCCTTTCTTGTGCTTAATGGTTGCCCATTTGGAATGGCCTGACATGAGGAACCTCGGATTTGATCACTTGCGGACGATTATTGCGCGGCGATTTTTGCAGACACAATAATACACTACCGCTCCGGACCTTGGTTCAAAGCGGTTTTGTCCAAATCGTGATTATAGCCCGCTCGTCGATCCTCAGTCGAGGGCCGATCGGCCGCAGAATCCCGCCGATTTCAGCTTACATGTGGTCGGGCGGCACCATGTCCACGCGGCGCTGCTGTTGAAAGCAACGGTCATCGTGGACATCGCAAATCGGATAAAGCTTGCCCCATCCCGTGGCGAAACCGATTTGCGACTCACTCACGCCCTCCTGCAGCAGCGTCGATTTTACGAACTGCGCCCGCCGGTAAGAGAGCACCAAGTTGTAGAAGATGTCGCCGCGCAGGTCAGCATAGCCCTGGATCCAAAGATGAGCCTCAGGATGCTGCTTCAGCCAGTCGGCGTCGGCCCGCAACACACTGGGATCAATCACCCGGCTGTAGACGTTGAAGGGGAAATAGACCTCCTTCAAATTCTGCGTCATCTCCTGAGCTTGCGAAGAAGCTGCGCTGCTCTCCTGCGCTAGGCTGTTGACGGCAGGGATGAAACTACTCACCGCAATCAGAAAAGCCGCGAAAGAAAACCAACAGCGTTTGCCAGCCGCCACGTCACCCATAACCCCTCCGATAGTCTATTTTGTCGCTGTAACAGAGACACCACCACACCGACACTTCCAGACCACTCCCCAAAGCCGGTCCAGCCTTTTCGCAGCGAGCATAGACAACAAACATTACGGGGAGATGAAAGCTCGCGGATTTTTGGAGTCAATTCGATCAACTCCAGCCGGAAAATTATCAGGCCTGTCACACCGCGACCTAGGGAAACCCTGATTAAGTCCGGCCTTTGAAGGGGACGGCCTTGAGGCCGTCCGTAAAGCCTGCAGGATCATCACGGCTTTAGCCGCTGAGGGACTTCGTTCCGACTTAATCAGAGTTTCCTTAGATCAACTACAGCCGGAAAATTATCAAGCTGTCACACCGCGACCTGGTAGTTGTTGCCCGCGCCAACTTTCAAGCTACCGCAGCAGAGGCTTATTCGCTGAACTTTCACCTTTCGTTCATAACTCTTTAATCTCGCCAACTTACGATTTCGCTGACTCATTCAACCTAGTTTCACCCGTTGTAAGCAGTGTGCGGCGTCGCTGGTTGCTATCGATTTGCTCCGCTCAACTGCGCTCTTTCAGGAGAGAAAATGAAACAATCACTCACTTTGGCCCTCGCGCTACTCATCGCCACTTCCGTTCTCGCACAAACTGATCCTCAAACTAGTCCGAAGAAGCCACGACCGTCGCATCGCAGTGAGAGTTCGGTTTCGCGCCAGTTAGAGGACATGAAGGACGCAATCGCGGCACAACAGCAGCAGATCCAGCAGCTCCAACAGCAGATTTCGACTCGCGATCAGGCCATCAAGCAATTGCAGCAACAGGTGACGGAGGCGCAGTCGGCTGCGCAGCAGGCGCAGCAAGCCGCCACCGCAGCAGGCCAGAACGCCGGTCTTTCCGACCAGGTCGGCTCCCTGCAGCATGACGTCGCCGACTTGAAGGCCGCCACCGGCGCCACCCAGAACGATCTGAAGGAAACCGAGAAGAAAGTCTCCGGTTTGGAGAGCCCGCTGGCCATCCACTACAAAGGTGTCACCATTCAGCCGGGTGGCTTCACCGCGGCAGAATCCGTGTGGCGTCAGCGCGCCACCGGATCGGACATCAACACGCCGTTTAACGCCATCAATTTCCCCGGTTCTTCTTCAGCCCACATGTCTGAGTTCCAAGGTTCCGGACGTCAGTCGCGTATCTCCATGCTCACCACCGGCAAACTGGCCCAAAGCACCATGACCGGCTACATCGAGACTGACTTCCTGGGGACAGGCATCACCTCCAACAACAACGAAAGCAACTCCTATGTCCTGCGCTTCCGCCAGTTCTGGGGACAAGCCGCCATGCACAATGGCTGGAGCGTTACCGGCGGCCAGATGTGGAGCTTGCTGACGGAAACCCTGGTGGGCTTAGACAACCGCACCGAAGCTGTGCCGCTCACCATCGACCCGCAATATAACGTGGGCTTCACCTGGACGCGCCAGTACGGCGTTCGCTTTGTGAAGAACTGGAGCAATCGAATGTGGGCCGGCTTCGCTATCGAGAACTCGCAGGAAACCATCACCGCACACGGCCAGTCAAATAACTACGTAGTTGGACAGCCGGGCAACGGCGGCGGCTTGTATAACTCCGGCGTGACCGGCTGCAGCGCCGGCTCGATTACCGTCCTGCCGGGGACCCCCGCCATCACCTGCTCACCCGCGGCTTCCTACTCCTATAACCCTTCGCCTGATTTCATTGGCAAGTGGGCCGTCCAGGAAGGCCCGGGACACTACGAAATCTTCGGCCTGCTGACCCAGTTCCGCGATCGCATCTTCCCCAATGCAACCACATCACCCGCCAGCGCGGCCGGCGCCTACAACAACTCGAGCTGGACCGGCGGCGGCGGCGCAAACGCCCGCTGGATGCTTTGGAAAAAAGCCTGGGAGATCGGTCTCCATGGCTTCGCCGGCAATGGCATCGGCCGCTACGGAAGCGCCGGACTGCCCGACGCCACCGTCCGCCCAAACGGATCGCTGGCGCCGATCCGCAACTACCAGGGTCTGTTGACCCTGGAATACCACTCGCCGCATTGGGATTGGTACGGTGACGGCGGCGTGGAATACGCCCAGCGCACCGCCTTCCTGAACTCCAAGGGCCAGCCGGTCGGTTATGGCTCGGAACTGTTCACCAACGCCGGTTGCGGAATTGAAACTGTGCCCGGCAGCGCATACCCTGCTGGCTTCGCCCCAGGCGGTTTGGCAAACTGCACCGGCGATACCAAGGACATCTGGGAAGGTACCCTCGGCTTCTGGTACAAGTTCTACAACGGAGACAAAGGCAGACTGCAGTTGGGCCTGCAGTATTCCTACATCACGCGACAGGCTTGGGCCGGCATTGGGACCAAGGCGCCGTTCCCCAGCTCTCCGGCGGCCAACCCCGACGCCCTCGACAACATGGTCTTCACCTCTTTCCGCTATTACCTGCCGTAAGCAAAGCGGGTGGCTGAGGATCATCTGGCCACCCGCATTATTCCCTTGCAAGAAACGAGTTGGAAGGCGCACGGCTTCACCCGCCGCTGAAAAAGTCCCTTCCAGAGTGCTTTGTATCAGGGCACGACCTTGGTCGTACCGATAAGGTTTTCATTTTCCGCCTGAGCCGGCTTTAGCCGGCGACATAGAAGCAGCAAACCTAAATCCTGACAATCATGACTTCGGTGGCCTTGATCAGCGCTGCAACCTTGTCCCCGCGCTTCAGCCGCATTTCGCGGACCGCATCGGCGGTGATGATCGACGTGATGTGCTGCCCGCCGATGGACAGCTTGACCTGCGCCATCAGGCCCTCGGTCCGCACTTCCACAATCCGGCCTACCAGTTGGTTCCGGCCGCTGATAGTGCGGAAGCTGGCCCGGCGCCCAGCCGGTCGCCGGCCAAGCGATTTATACAGGAAGGCATCAATTTCGCTTTGCGGAATGCGATGGTGCCCGCCCGCCGTCTTCACGGTGTGCAGCTTGCCCTTATAGATCCACTGCTTCAGGCTGGCGTAACTGATGCCCAGCACCACGGCTGCATCGCGCGGCCGCAGCAGCTCTCCCGCCTTCGAGTTCATGCCTCGCATTGTAGACCACGCCGCTTGCGCGCATTTCCAAATTACTGCATCACGGTTTTGTCGAAGCGCCGCTCCAGCCGTACTGTAACAATTGCAACATCAACGAGGCTGGTTTCACCTGGTTACCAAAGTACAATACGCCGGTTGCACTTTCGTAATCTTGACGGCGCGGAGAGTCACGCTACACTGGTAGGCTGAACAGGTGTTCAACTTTACGGAAGAAAATTGCGCAAGCAAGCTGAGGTTCTTTGACATTCCGGCCAATGCAGTCCGAATCACGAAAGGGGAATTCTACGTTCTCCTCGAAACGCTGCTAAATTCCTGCGTCTCAGGATTTTACCTGTAAGTCTTTGCACTCAAAATTTTGCAAGCAGTCATTCGTGTTTTCAATGTATTACCGGCGAAAGAGGAGGGGAATCCCTCATGGTAGATTTTCCCACCTCGGACCGGCTTCCCAAAAGTGAACTGCGCCGCCAAGGCTGCCTTGTCAGTTACACCTTTCTCCTTGCCAGCCGATAACTTCCCTTGACACTCTGTTTAGTAACCCTCGATCAGGGACAGCGCCGCATGAAAAACATCTCAACCGAGCACAAGAATGTATCTCCCGAGGCGCCGCCCGTGCTTGACCGGCGGCGGCGCGAGCGCATCGCTCTGAGAATTCCCTTGCGGATCCTCACCTACGGCGCGCTGGTCGACAAGTCGTGCGACGGGACCTGCACCGACCTCAGCGAAGGAGGCGTCGCCTTCGACTGTGACGCCGAGCTGAACGTCGGCGAGATCGTCATCCTTGAATTTCACCAGAAAGGCGAGCAGGCGTACCGCTGCCACGCCCGTCTGGCCTATCGCATGGGACGGCGCTACGGAGCTTACTTCCTGGCCGCCGAGTAGCGATGCCTCAACTGTTGCCTGTCCTTGCAATTTGGCAAGGAAACTCTGTGTAAGTCCGGTTTTTGAAGGGGACAGCCTTTAGACTGTCCGAAAGCCTGCAGGATCATCAGGGATCTAGCCGCTGAGGAACTTCGTTTCGACTTAATCAGCGTTTCCCTAACGCGTCCAGCACCAGCTTTGCTGCGGCAAGGTCCTCAACTGCCAGCCCCAACGATTTGAACACTGTGATCTCGGATTGCGGCGCCGGCTTGGTTCCGGCAAGCAGTTCGCCCAATTCAGCATAGATCACCGCATTCGCCAGCAACACATCGCCGGACTCCTTCATGGCCGCCTCGCGAGAATCCACGATGACCGCGCCGCGCATGGCATCGTCGTCCAGTTCGCGGTTCTTCCGCCCGACTGCGCCGACCGCATTGACCAGCGCGCCCGGCTTCAGCCAGGCGCCGTGCAGCACGGGCGCCGGCGAGTTGGTGACCGTTACCACCACGTCGGCTCCGCGCACCGCGTCTTCGGCGGAAGTAGCGCGCGCGCCAATCTCATCGGCCAGCGCCACTGCATGTTGCCGATTGCGGCTCCAAACGCGAACATCGTCAAACTCGCGCACCAGAGTCAGCGCGCGCAAGTGCGATCGCGCCTGCACGCCGCTGCCCAGGATCGCCAGGCTGCGTGCGTTGGAAGCGGACAGCAGTTTGGTAGCGACTGCCGACACTGCCGCCGTGCGCAATTCGGTGATCAGGCGGCCATCCATCATCGCCAGAGGCTCGCCGGTATCGCTGCGGAACAGCGCGATGACCGCCTGGTGTGTCGGCAGGCCGCATGAAGCGTTGTCGGGAATGAGATTGACCAACTTGGCGCCCATGACCTCGCCATAAACCGCGGGCATGATTCCCATGCCGCCCATCAGTCCCGTCTGCTGCGGAATAGGAATCACGCTGCGGACCGGCTGTTGGACGCGTCCTGCGGAAAAGTCAACGAGCGCCCGCTCCATTGCTGGGATGAGATCAGCCAAGGAAAGCAACGGGCGAATTTCGTCCTCATTCAGAAAGCGAAGGGAGGAGGCGGCGCGGGTTTCTTCAGTCATGGGCAGTCACCACTTTCACTCCTGATGGCCGGAACAAGTTCCGCTGGTTGCAACTTCTGGCACAATGGAAACTCATGCTCAAGGTAAAACGGCTGTCGGCTGATGCGATGCTGCCCACGGTGGCTCATCCCGGCGAGGACATCGGCTACGACTTATACTCCGCCGAAGAGATTACCATTGCAGCGCACGGTGCGGCCGGCGTTCACACCGGCATTGCCATCGAGTTTGTGCCGCCGGCCGGCGGCATTGTGAAGACCCGCTCCGGCCTGGCGAAAAAACGCCTGCTGTGCAACGCCGGCGTCATTGACGCCGGCTATCGCGGTGAAATCATCGTACTCATGGAAAACCTGGGCGGCGAGCCTTACACCATTCATAAGGGAGACAAGATCGCGCAACTGGTGGAGCATCCCTTCCTCGCCGGAGAAGTTACCGAAGGCGAGTTGAGCGAAGCCGCCCGCGGCGCAAAAGGTTTCGGCTCGAGCGGGCAATAGCGCGTTTGCAAGGCGGAGCTGCATGGGCAATTTCGTTGGGTAGAGCTGGCCTTCAGGCCGGCGTTTGAGGTTGCTGATCCCACATATCGAGCCGGCTTTAGCAGGCAGAACAATACTTCGCGCCCCGGAGACGAAACGATGCAAGGTGATAAATCGCCGGCCATAGTACAAGCGATGTCTCGGCTGTCGAGGCGCGGAGCTTTGGCCCGGTTAGGGAAATTTTGCGCCGAAGCGAGCGCCTTCCTGCTGTTGCTTCTGCTGTCAGTCGCGCCCCTGGCGAACGCAGTTCCCCAAAGCTCCCGGTCTTTCGAGGCCCAGCCCGCGCAGTTTGACACTGCCGCCGAGGCGCGGCTTGTGGTGCTGATCAACCAGGCCCGCAGCGCCGGCGGCGTTCCTCCGCTGACCGTCGACCAGCGCCTCACCCAGGCCGCCCGCAAGCACACTGAGTTGATGGTGCAGCAGTCGGCGCTCTCACACCAGTTTCCGGGCGAGCCGCCCTTGCCCACCCGCTTCGCCAATGAAGATCTGCCTTCCGACCACGAGGGGGAGAACGTTGACTTCAGCCCGGACGCGGCCTCGGCGCACCAGGCGTTGATGGATTCGCCGCCGCATCGGCAAAACATTCTTGATCCAAAGTACAACGCAGTTGGGGTGGGAGTAGTTCGCAGCGGAGACAACATTTTTGTCACCGAGGACTTCGCCCACATCCTGCCGCAATATTCCGAGCCGCAGGCGGAAGCCAAGGTGCAAGCCGCCATTGCGCAATATGAGCGGTCTCACAAACTGCCCCCGCCGCCGCGAACTTCGCAGACGCAATTGCGGCATCTGGCTTGCAATATGGCGCTCAATGACTCACTGGACGCGAGCGCTGCGCTGAGCTTGCCGGGCGTGCATGAAGTCTTTGCCTGGACGGCGGGCGATCCTGCGGAGCTGCCGAAAGGAATTGCGCGAGTGCTGTCGCCCTCACCCGCCGGGTATTCGCTGGGAGCGTGTTTCGCTCCCAGCGTGAGCCATCCCGGAGGGCTTTACTGGCTAATAATGGTGACTTACTAAAAAGGAGCGTTGCCCATCGCCCGTGCTCAGGGCTGCGCTCTAATGAAGCGTCTCCGCGTGCGCCGCGGGCCGCTTCAGACTATGAAGCCCGGCTCGATTGCTCGCTAAAGTGGATTTGATGTATTGCTCGCCGGCCTGCATCATGTGTGTCCACACTGCCTGCGCCCGGCCTTTTTCGTTGAGGAACGCCGCCACTTCGGCAGCGTTCATTATGGCCCCCGCCTCTTTGGCAAACTGCAGGACGTGGGCCAGGGTGATTTCTGCTGTCACTTTTTCGCGCCAGCACTTTTTTTTCAGGTCAATCATTTCTGCTTCCCGACAGAATGGATTTGCCTAACACCAATAGAAATAACGCTGGAAACCAAAGGTTGGCGATGGCGGGCATCACCCCGGATTGTGATAACGGTCACACCGGGACAATCCTCTTTGAGAATGACGAAAGAACCCGTGCTGGCGGGAAAATCCCCCGCGATCTGCTTGTATTCAGACAGGGAATTTCCCGGCTGCTTCTCCCGTGCTGGAAGAGGCCGCGCTATTGGTTGTCGGCAGTACCGGTGGATTGGGCGTCGTTATCTGCTCCCAGCTCCGCCGGCGAAGGGATATTTGCCGTCTCCGGGTTGAGCAGGCCCTTGTGGTCCGGACCCAATCCCAGCTTGATGAGGGCGCGAGAGTCGGGGACGATCTTGGTCTGCCAGC
>Ga0070737_10005759_pt1 | contig 11687 bp, 6 predicted proteins | sample Coa_R1_10_FD_66438 | JGI IMG/M metagenome (GOLD analysis project Ga0070737, IMG submission 66438) | Surface soil microbial communities from Centralia Pennsylvania, which are recovering from an underground coalmine fire - Coalmine... | ecosystem: Environmental > Terrestrial > Soil > Unclassified ... | reverse complement strand
GGGCGCGCCGATGATCCCAACGCGCCCATCAGGAATTGCACATGGGTGTCTTCATCGCTGCGAATCTCGTTGAAGGCGGCTTTGTTTTGCGAGGTTGGCGCCAGGTCGGCAAGCACCATTGGGGCGGTTGTGGTGGTACTCTTCGTCGTGGCCGTTGAGCCGCCGCAGGCAGCCAGAATACCAAGTGGCGCGACGATGGCGGCTGTGGTAACGGAACGACGAAGCAACAGGCGGCGTGAAAGTTGGCTTGCCGATTGCTCAGCCTGCTCAGAGTCTTCAGACCTGCGGCGCGGGTATGGCAGTTGGATGGGCATACGATCTTCTTTCTTGTCCAAGCGCAGATTCAGGGATCTGCCTCTGTTTGTCCGTCGTGCTATTCAGCGGAGCATCCATACGACTACACGCGAACGCTGGCGACGGGGGTGAATAGGCAACTCGCTTTTCCGTCATCCAGGCAGAAACACGATCTAAGGCGCCTCACTGCCCTACTCATTGGATCATACACACAAGGCGATAAACTAGATGATGGCGCGGTTTCACCCGCATCCTCCGCCCGTCACGCTGGCCACCGTAACATCCTTGTGTGCTACACTGTGTGCTAACACTTATGCGCCCGGCGCTGTCAGTCCGCAGACAGATGAGGAGGCCAGCATGCCACTCGACGTTGAGTTGTATCGCCGCACCGTCTATGCGCCTGTCCGCTCCGGCGCGGGCATTGATCCCCACCGCATCCGTCGTCTGAGCGTGCTCGACATCGCTCCTAGCGTCTCCTCAGCCTCCGCAGGCGCCACAGGCCCCACACGCACGCTCGTCTTCGTCCATGGCTTCGGCGGGCGCGCCATGCAGTGGATCTACCAGTTGCGAGCGTTTGGGCAGGCAATGCGCGTGGTGGCGCCCGACCTGCGCGGGCATGGGCAGAGTGATGACCCTGACGACGGCCCCCACACGATGGCCGGGCTGGTTGACGACCTCGAACTCGTGCTGGAGCGGCTGGATGTCCCTGGACCGTTTGAGCTGATCGCCCACTCCTTCGGCGGCGCAGTCGCCACGGAATACGCCCTGCGCCATCCCGACGAGGTTGCCCATCTTGTGCTGATCGGCGTTCCCACGCGCTTTGTGTTGCGCCCCGGCACGCGCCCCATCCTCAGCACGCCAGGGCCGCTCTTCGAGACACTGGTGAAACGACTCAACATCGCCCTCTTCGCACATCCCTACACCCTGCGGCGCATGCACGACGGCGCAATGGCAAGCTGGCCTGGCGAGAAACGTCTGGCGCAACTGCAAACGCCGACGCTTGTCATCCTGGGGCAGCGCGATACTGTCTTCACCCGTGATTACTACGAGGGCGTGACAAAGGCGATCCCAGGCGCAAAGCAGGTGGTGATTCCCGTCTCGGCGCACCTCGTGCAGCTCGAACGCGCCGAAGCGACCAATCGCGCCATCCGCCGCTTTCTCGATCCACGTCCGCCAACAGAGAGCGGCGGCAATCTGCTCTCGCCGGCTGGCCGCGCCGACCCCGCGCGCTACCTGACCATGCCCTGGCTGCAAAACTATGACCCCGACGTACCCGAACAAATCCCGCTGCCCAAAACACTGCTGCACGACCTGCTGAGTAACTCGGCTGGCGAGTTCCCCGACCGCCCCGCGCTGATCTTCTTTGGCCAGGCGATCAGCTATCGCGAACTCGATGCGCTGAGCAACCGCTTCGCCCAGGCGCTACGCAGCCTGGGCGTGGGCAAGGGCGACCGCGTCTCCATCGTGTTGCCAAACATCCCACAATGCGTGATCGCCTTCTATGGCGCGCTCAAGGCAGGCGCGGTGGTCGCGCTGGGCAGCCCGCTCTCAGACGAGAACGAGATCATCGCACAGATGCGCGACGCCGGTTCACGGGCACTGCTCACCCTCACGTCGTACCGCTCGCTGGCGGCGCATGCCAGCGAGGCGGGCGTCGCACATATCATCCTCACCGATGTGCGCGAATATCTGCCGTTGAGGCAACGGCTGGCCATCGCCAGCCTGATGGACAGTCTGACGCCACACGTCCCGCCCAAATCGTCGGAAGCGCCAGCGCCAGCAAACGGCTCGGCGCCTCAACAGACAAGCGAGGGCGCGCCCCCAACGCAAACGGCTGGCGCGCTTTCCTTTCAACAGTTGCTACGCGCGCAGCCAGCCGCCCCGCTGGGAACTGACACGACCTCAGATGACCTGGCGCTGCTGCAATACACCTCAGGCACAACCGATATGCCGCGCGGAGTGATGCTGACACATGGCAATCTGGTGGTGAACGCGACGCAGACCCGCCACTGGCTTTCAGACGCGCGCCGTGGCAAAGAAGTCTTGCTCTGCGCGATGCCACTGGCGCACTCCTATGGCATCACCAGCGGCCTAAACCTGACCATCTCGCTGGCCGGTACACTCGTGCTGTTGCCCACCACGCGCACAGACCAGATACTGCGCGCCATCAAACGCTATCGTCCCAGTCTGTTTCCGGGCGTTCCGGCGCTGTATGTCGCCATCGCCAATTATCCCAGGGTGCGCAGCTACGGCGTCGCCTCGATTCACACCTGCGTGAGCGGATCAGCGCCATTGCCAATCGAGGCGCAGGAGGCGTTTGAGAAGCTGACGCGCGGGCGTCTGGTGGAAGGCTACGGGCTGACCGAAGCCTCACCTGTAACTCACTGTAACCCCATCTATGGAGAGCGGCGCGTCGGCAGCATCGGGCTTCCTTACCCCAATACCAACGCGCGCATCGTGGACACACAGACGGGCAAACAGCTTCCGCCGGGTGAGGTGGGCGAATTGCTGATCAAAGGGCCACAGGTGATGCGTGGCTACTGGAAGCGGCCAGAAGACACGGCGCAGGCGCTTGCCGACGGCTGGCTGCACACCGGCGACCTCGCGCGGATGGATGAGGACGGCTTCTTCACCATCGTTGACCGCAAGCGCGATGTGATCCTGGCTGGTCCATACAACGTCTATCCGCGCGATGTGGAGGAGGTGCTGTATGAGCATCCAAAGGTGCTCGAAGCAGCGGTAGTCGGCAGTGGACGCACAGATGGCGACGGGCAGACGCCGTTGATCAAAGCGGTGGTAGTGCTCAAGCGCGGCGAACGCGCGACGGCTGACGAACTGCTGGCGCTCTGTCGCGAACGCCTCGACGCCTACAAAGTCCCCCGCCAGATTGAGTTTCGCACGGAACTCCCAAAGAACTTCGTCGGCAAGGTGCTACGCCGATTATTGATCGAAGGCTGAACGACAGATTATTGCCAGTGATAGGCGTCGAAGGCGGCCCACTCCGGCTGGCTGGCCGTCTGCCACTCGAAGAACGAGACGGCGATGCAGCCGAGATCATGCGCCGTCTGCATATCGGCAGTGATCTCAGCCGCGTTGGGCGAATCGCCACCGTCGGTTCCGTCGTTGGAGTACATATCGTACATCTGGCCCGTTTCTTCGATGGGAACCAGCCTCTCGCCGCCCTGAGTGATCGCGTTGCGGATGGTTGCGATGTTGTTCGTGACGAAGCTCCGCACATCCGCTGCGCTATACGGCAGGTTGGGCCGACCATGCCAGTAGTCCATTGGCGCAATCACATTCCAGCTTGCGGCCACGGCGGCGTAGGGATAATTTGGGCTGGCGATGGGGTTGAGCGCCGAGTCCACCAGCAGTTCGTCAGGGCCAAGCAGCGCGCGCAACATCTGCCCATAGGTGTAGACGCTCAGCGCATCCACCGTCGTCTCCACGTCGGTGACGAGGCCATCCGCGCGATCCCCTGATGGTGTACGATAGTTCGCCACCTCCTGGGTCATGCGCACGTCATCGCCGACGTTATCCAGCGTGGGATAGACCCAGGCGATCACTGGAATACCGGCGGCGTGCGCGGCTGGCAGAATGCGATCCAGCGAATCGGGCGCGAAGAAGCCATATTGCGTGATGGCGACTTCCACATAGAGGTGCGTCACACCGGCCAGCTTGGCGGCGCGGATGAGCGTTGGCATATCGGTATGGCGGGTCAGGTAATTGGTGAACCACATCCCCTTGCCAGCCACCAGCTTCCAGAGCGGCTGGCCGTGTACAGTGGTCGTCGCGGGCGGGGGAGCCGCTATCCGCACGTCATCCGCCCAGACCCATCCCTGCCCGGCGGCGGTCTGTGTCTCGTACCAGAGGTAGCCGTTGTGGTCGCTGGCCCAGCCGGTAATGTTTATGGTCTGATGCGCGCCCAGTCCGCCCTCCGGAATGGAGGTCGCGTTGGGTTGGGTATAGAGCGAGGTTGGCTGCAAGACGACACCGCTGGCGTGCGCCGGAAACGGGCCGGGGTTTTCCGGTAGGATGTTTGGCTGTGGTGAGGCGACGGTACCATACTGGCAATCACCCTGCACAGGCGTTGTGGGCGGCTGAACATCCAGTGTATTGCTGGGAATGTAGCCCTTGACGCCGCTCCAAATGGCGACATGCGTCCAGCCGCTTTGCGCGCCCAGCGCCGTGACATCGGAGCCGCCCATCAACTGGGTGATCTCCAGCGAGGAGGTGGAGGTTGAGGCATACACAGGCGTGCAGGCGTCCTGGGCGTATTCCCGCTTGCCACCGGCGTGGTAGTTTGGGATGGCGATGGGCGTCGGGGTTGGCTGAGCATGGGGAGCGAGCAGGGTAGGTGAGGCCGTGACGATGGTATAGACGTTGAGCGCTCCCAGACCGAGCAGCAACAGTCCGGCAAGCAGCGATACGCCTATCCCCAGGATGTGCAGCCGCCGCTCACGCCACGCCGCGCGCACGCCACGCAGCCATCGTATCAGCTTCATCACACGCCTCCGCTCCTCATCCACGCAAGCGCCACCCGCCGATCTCTTTCGCTGAGGATACGTAGAAGGCCATCCTGGGTTGAGAGATTGCGCTATTTTTCCGCAGATTCAGTATAGCAAACCCGTAGGAATAGAGACTACAACTACCACACATAGGCTATCACGGCAAATTACTGTACCGCCGCCGTCCCTGGCGGCGTGTCTCGCCGACTCAGACACCTCCTAACCTCCCGTGATCCATTACCCATCTCGCACTGCTATACATAGCGCCTACCTTACTGACCCTCTATCTCACCTGCTGCCTCTGCCGCCAGCAACTCATCATCGCTCGTCATACTGCTGCTAACGCTGCTTCCTCGATCAGTTGGAGCGCCCGTTCGATCACCTGGCAATCCTGTGGCAGCAATGCTTCTTGCAGAAGCCGGGCTGTTTCTTGATACAGTCGGAGGGCGGCGAGACCCCTGGCCTCGGCAGGCGAGAGATAGGCCGGGAGAGGCTCCAGACACAGCGCCAGCCGATGAAAGTGTGTCTAGGCCGACTCGTTCCCAGCGGCTTCCTGCACCAGCGTATAGTATCGGTTGCTGCCTTCTATGAGCACACCGCGCTGGATGGCCACTACCTCGGTCAGACTCCACAGCAAATCATGTGTCGCGTAGGCGAGGGCGGCTTCATCGCGGCTCAGCAGCGCTCCCAGTGCTTTATACACAAGCGCGCCAAAGAGCATCAAGGTGTCGCTGGCCCAGGCGTTGGCTTGCTCCTGCAAGGGTTCCCAGCGAAAGGTGGCAAGACGCAGTTGGAAGGCAGCGAATACGCCTTCTTTATCCAGCAGGATGCGCGCATCGCGCAAGACAGGAACACGCCAGATGGCATACTCTGGTCTGGTGATGGATTCCTCCATGAAATCGAGTAACCAAGTGACGACGCTGATCAGATGGCCCTCATGGTTGAAGTAGCGATGTGGTGTGACCTGAGAGGGTGTACGCACAAAACGGACGAGATCAACATCGCTGTAGCGCGTAGCCGTGCCACGGGCATAGCTTCCGGCAAGGACTACCGTAGTCACCTCATCGCTATCGATCTCGGCGCCCAGTGTGTGCAGGAACCCCTCAGCTAACGGAGGCATTGGTTCAGCAGTGGGTGATGAGGGCCGCTCAGGCCGAGTACCTGGCATGTTCATCGGAAGATCGTCCTTTCCTCTCCTCAATTCACCAACCCCTGGCGCCAGGCGTAGACGGCGGCCTGCGTGCGGTCGGCCAGATGCAGCTTGCTCAGGATGTTGCTGACGTGCTTCTTGACCGTATGCTCCGTCACCACCAGCTTCTCGGCAATCTCGGTGTTGCTCTCGCCCGCCGCGATCAGCCGCAGCACCTCCATCTCGCGCTCGCTCAGGAGCGGCTCGATCTGCCCATCAGCCTGTGAGTGTGCGCCACGTAGCTCGGCCATCAGCCGCGCCGCCACACGCGGCGCCATCACCGGTTCGCCACGCCCTGCCTTACGGATAGCCTCGGCAAGCTCCGCCGCGCTCACGTCTTTTAGCAGATACGAGAGCGCCCCTGCGCGTATCGCCGGAAAGATATGCTCATCCTCATGGTACGAGGTCAGGACGATCACCTGCGCGCCGGGGCTGATCGCCTTCAGGCGGCGCGTCGTCTCCACGCCGTTCATCCCCGGCATGAGCAAATCCATCAGCACGACATCCGGCGCAAGCTGTTCCGCCAGCTTCAGCGCCTCCTCGCCGGACGACGCTTCGCCCACCACAGTAATATCAGGCTGCGCCGCCAGGATGGTGCGGATGCCACGCCGCACCAGTTCGTGGTCGTCAACGATTAGCAGGGTTATTGCTTGTGATTCCATTGGATAGTATCTCCGGCTGGCGGTTGAAACCACACATATAGGGAAGCATACGCCTCCACGAAGTCCGCGTAGGCGGACTTTGTCATTCACATTGTGCAGCAGATTGTTCAACGTGCGCGCATGCCTCGATGCGCGTGCCATTGGGTGAGCTTTCGGTGTGAAGCGAGCCGCCAAGCGCCGCCAGCCGCTCGCGCATGCTATTTAGGCCGACTCCCGCGCCTGCCGCCTGGGCCAGATCAAAGCCATGCCCGTTGTCCGTCACGGTCAGGCGGATTGCTTCAGCCCCAAGCGTCACCTCCAATGTGGCGGCGGTCGCCCCGCTGTGGCGCGCCACGTTAGCCAGGGCCTCCTGCGCGACACGGTAGAGCGTATCCTCTATTGCGACGCTGGTGGGCAGATGATCGGGAATCTGCTCCGTGAGCGCGATACCTGTCGAATGCGACCAGCTTGCTGCCAGCTCACGTAGCGCCACCGCCAACCCCTTGCTTTCCAGCGAGATCGGACGCAGCGCACGGATCAACCCGACAAGCTCCTGGCTCATCTGGCTGGCGATCTGCGCGGCCTCGTTCAGAGTGGACGCCACTGGGGCGTCTGCGCCTATGGAGTCACGCGCGGAGGTGACAAGCAGCGTCAGCACAAACAGTTGTTGCTTCACCGAATCGTGCAGGTCGCGCGCCAATCGCTGGCGTTCGTCAATGATGGCAAGCTCCTGGCGGGTGGCCACCAATCGCTGAAGCTGGTTCGCCATACCATTGAGATCGCTGGCCAGTTCGCCAAGCTCATCATGGGTCGTATCGCGCGCCTCCACCTGAAACTCGCCTCGGCTCCAGGCGTCAGCCGCCAGGGTCAGCCTGCTCAGACGGCGTGTGAGACCACTTGCCGTCAGCAGGCCAAAAATCGCTCCCACAATGCTGGCGATCAGCGTGAACGGGATAACACTATACGCCAGCGTAACTATCCCCGAAAGGAAAGCCGTGCGCTGCAACGCGCCAATATTCACCCCCAGCACGAGCGCGCCACGCACATGCTGAGCTGCGTCAGTGATCGCGGCGGCGGCGAATATTCGCCCATCTGCGGTCGTCTGCAACAGGCGAGTAGTGTCTACGCTACCCGTCAGCGCCGCGCTGATAACGGCGCGCGCCTGGGGAAGCGTTTGGGCGCCTATGAAGTCGCCTGAGCCTGAGGATGATGGCGCCAGCATGCCAAGCGACTGGCCGCTCCTATCCACCACCATCAGCGCGGCGTTCTGGCCAGGGATGACGGCGTAGGAGCGTGCGCTGTCTATTCCCAGGCCAGAGGCAAGATTGATCAGCGGCGTGTTGCGCGCACGCAGCCAGACAGCCAGACCGGTGTGGTCGGGCGGCGTCTTCGCCAGATAGCGCGCGGCCTGTGGCGCCAGTTGATCCAGCCCGTTCAGGAGCGCCTCAGGGTGTTGCGGAGTGGCCAGGGCTAGGGCGCCCGGAAGAACGACAAATGCGCCTTCAAGCATCACCAGCGCCATCAGGGTCGAAACGAAGAACGACAGCATGAGCCGCCAGCGCAACGTAGCAAAGAAGTAAAGCAGGTGACTCATAGGCGTTCCCTCACATCATCATCAAGAGGATACATCGGCCAGAAGCCCCCTCTCCCGCCGCAGCGGGGGAGGGGTTGGGGTGGGGCCGCTACTCATATCTGAGCGTCTCCACCGGACGCACGCGCGTCGCGCCCCAGGCCACCAGGGCCGCCACCAGCATGCAGACGAGCACTGTCGCGCTGACTACTGCCAGCACCGTTGGCGTCGGCACAGCCAGCGGCAGATGAAACGCCAGATTGCCCAGCACAGCGCCCGCCAGCGCCACCACAGCCATCGCCAAAAGCGCCCCCGTGAAGCCGATCATACCATTTTCCAGCAATGTCTCCCCCAGCACGCTTCTACTGGTATGGCCGATGGCTTTGAGGATGCCAAGTTCGCGGCGACGTTCGAGCATCGCCAACCCCACGGCGTTCGCGATGATGATCACGCTGGCAAACGTCGCCAGCGAGGTAATCGCCAGCAGCGCCTCAACCAGGCTATTGAGCAGCGCGGCGTACTGGCCGAGGAAGTCGGACAGACTGAAGGCGACAGCGCCGGGAACCGCTTGCTGAATCTTCGCCAGCGTGGCGTCGAGCGTCTCCGGATCAATGCTCAGCGCGAAGCCGTACTGTGGATGGTTGGCGCTGAGCGTATTGACAACGGCGCTATCCGTCAGAATCGGCGCGAACTGTGGCAACAGCGTCGAATAAAAGCCTACGACGGTCAGCGTGATGGGCGTGCGCGTCACGCGGCTGCTCAGCGTGATGGTATCTCCCAACTTCAGGTTGTCGGGCGCCTGCGAGGCCGCCTGTGGCAGCAGCGCATTCGGCGTTCCAGCGTCGGCTGTCGTGAGCGTGCGCCCCTGCTGGATGGGAATATCGGCGTGCGTGGGGAGTATCCCCTGCGCCAGATTGTAGCCCTGTGCGCCAATGAAGTCGCCGGTCGCTTCAGCGACAGTATATGCTCCGCTGGCAGTGGCGTGCTGCACAAACTGGCTGATGGGTTGTCCGTTGACGGCGACCGGAATCGCCGAAGTGTATGACGCCTCAACCCTATGGTGGATACCGGAGACAAGCGCCAGTTCTCGCTCGACCGCAGCCCTATCGTTCGCGTTGCTGGTGATGATCTCGGCATTGACACCCACGCCACTGGCCAGCGCCGATTGTAGCGTGTTCTGGATGTTCTGACCAAGCACGAGGATCAATCCCACCGAGAAGACGCCGATATAGAGCGCCAGCAGCGTCGCCACCGAACGTCCGCGTTGCCGCCCAATGTTGCGTAGCGCCAGCTTGATGTTTGCCTTCCAGGCGCGCGGCAGCGCCGGGATGATCAGGCCGGGGAGCATGACCGCGAGACAGAGCACGCCAAACGCGGGGATGGCGAAGAGCAGCGCCACACTAGCCAGTGTAGCCAACCCCATGAGTGTAGCATAGAGCCAGGTGTATCGCTCATTCACCGGGAATCTGCCGATGACCAACACCACGATGCTGAAGAGGATCGCCAGCACACCTAGCGTGATTGCTACCCCACCAACGGTATAGATCGCGAGCACGAAACTTTGCAAGAGGCCAAGCGCCAGCGCGAAGAACAAGACGCCAAGAATCGCCAGCAATCCAATGGTAAACAGGCGGCTCTTCCAGGTCGCGCCATCGGGTGTCTCGCGCAGCACGCCAAGCGGACGCGCCTGGCTGGCCTGGGCAATGGGCAGCAACCCAAAGATCAACGCCGTGAGGAAGCCCACCGCGACGCCAGCCCCCACGATCAGCGGATCAACCATGATGGTCAGCGCCGATTGCAGGCTGCTTTCCAGAAGTCCCTGTGCCAGAAAACTGACGCCAACACCAGCCGCCGCGCCTACCACGCCGCCGATCAGCCCGATCAGTCCGGTTTCCAGCCCAAACAGCGCATAGAGGTCGAACTGGCGATAGCCGGTCGTCTTGAGCATGGCGATCTCGACACGCCGCCGCCGCAACAACACCTGCAACGTATTGATGATGCCCACGCCACCGATCAGCAGAGAGAGCAGCCCAACGATCTGCAAGAAGTAGCGCACATCCTGCACCTGCGTCTGGTTGCTGGCAAGCGCCTGTTTTGTGGTGGTGATGGTCGCCAGGGGAAACTTCGCCTGAATGAGCTTCTCGGCGTTGGCGTTCTCCGCGTCGGTATGCCCTGGCGTGTTGGCGTAGATAGTGTCATAGGTAATAGACTGGCCGGAGCCGCTCTGCGTGGCGGTGTAGTCGTTGATGTTGATCAGCATCAAGGAGCCACGGAAGAAACCCGCGCTCTGAATGATTCCGCCGACGGTCAGCGTCGTCGCGCGAACGCCTTGCGCGGTGAGTGGAAGGGTATCGCCGGCGCTGAGGTTGAGCGTGGTCGCCAGCGCCGAGGTGATCACCACACTATTGTTATGCAATAGTGTGGCGAGGCTGCCACCGCTGGGATTGGTGAAGGCTGGCGCGCCCACCAGCGGAAACTGCGCCGGGTTCACGGCGTCCAACTGGTAAAACTTCCACGCGCCACCGGCCCGCGCCTGCGCGCTTATGGTATCCACAGCGGTATAGGCGCTCAGGGTTCCCTGCGCTTTGAGTTGATCGAAGTAGGCCAACTGGTCGGCGGTCAGCGGGGCGACGGTGTTCGCGATGGAAATATCGCCGCCATTGATCGCCCGGATGTTGCCGGTGAGGCTGCTGTTGATGGCCGCGCCGAGCAGTTGCAGTGCGACAATCGCCATCACACCCACCGCCACGCAAAAGATCGCCAGGATCGAACGCTGACCACCACGCAACAGCGAGCGGGTGGCGTAGCGCCAGTACATCATCGCTTTCATGCTCATTGCTCCTGTATAAAAAGGGATTGGGAGGGAAATCCGAAGAAGAGTCCGCACTGTTCGCTCTCTAGGCAGCCTTCGTGGCGGAAGCCCCTAGGCGCGGGTTCACCCGCCCGCTGCCGCGTCGGCCACATTCGCCGCCCTATTGGCCAGCCACTAGGCCATCCACGATGCGAATGGCGCGGTCGGCGGCGCGGGCGACATTGGGATCATGTGTGGCGATGATGAAAGTGGCGCCGGTAGACTGCCGCAGGTCACGGATCATCTGCAACACGTTGTCCCCGTTCTTCTTGTCCAGGTTGCCAGTCGGCTCATCCATGATGATGATGGCTGGATTGGTGGATAACGCCCGCGCCACCGCGACCCGCTGCTGTTCGCCACCCGACATCTGTGTGGGGCGATTGTTCAGCCGATGGCTCAGCCCCACCAACGCCAACAACTCTTTGGCGCGGGCGCTGGGGCTGCCAGGATGCTTACCAATATAGAGTGGGGCCTCGACGTTTTCTTGCGCGGTCAGGGTGGGGATGAGGTTGAACGCCTGGAAGACCATGCCGATCTTCTGGTTGCGGATGCTGGCAAGCTGGCCCTCACCCATGTGGGTAATGTCCACGCCGTCAATCATGACTTGCCCGCTGGTAGGCGTATCCAGGCCGGCGAT
>Ga0070737_10005758_pt1 | contig 11688 bp, 8 predicted proteins | sample Coa_R1_10_FD_66438 | JGI IMG/M metagenome (GOLD analysis project Ga0070737, IMG submission 66438) | Surface soil microbial communities from Centralia Pennsylvania, which are recovering from an underground coalmine fire - Coalmine... | ecosystem: Environmental > Terrestrial > Soil > Unclassified ... | reverse complement strand
ATTCTGCTTACCGGGGTTACGAGCGAGATCTTAGGACGATATCCATAAAGGAAAATAAATATCGTGAATACATTTAATTCGGACAACGACGCTTTTTCCGAAGCGGAACGCCAAGTGATTTACCGGGTCATGCGCTCGCGCCGAGACGTGCGTGAGTTTCGGCCCGACCCTGTTCCTTTCGAGGTGCTAAGGCGCATCTTGGAGATGGCTCACTATGCGCCGTCTGTGGGGTTCATGCAGCCGTGGAACTTCATCCTTATTACGTCTCTGGAAATTCGTCGGCAGATCAAAGAATTATTCGAGATGCGGAATGCGCAAGAAATAGCCCTTATCGCAGATGCCCAGCGGAGACAGCTGTACGGGCAGCTCAAGCTGGAAGGGATCTTGGAGGCGCCCTTGAACTTGGCCGTGACCTGCGATCACCGCCGCGACAGTCCTTTTGTCCTGGGCCGTGGCCCCATGCCGCAGACCGATCTTTACAGCACGTGTCTAGCCATCGAGAACATCTGGCTGGCGGCCCGCGCCGAAGGCGTGGGCATCGGCTGGGTGAGCATCCTCGATCCACAAGCTGTTGAAAACATTCTGCAATTGCCGCAAGGCGTAGAGTTGGTCGCGTATTTGTGTGTGGGGTATCCCATTGAATTCCGCGCTCGGCCCATGTTGGAAGAAGTCGGTTGGAAAGAGCGAATGCGATTGGAAGACCTCATCTATCACGATCGCTGGGGAATTCGATTTACAGAATAGCATCCTCATTCCCACGCAGAGCGTGGAAACGCCTGTTTGGAAGGCAGAGCGTCCCCTGCCTTGTGAACATACGAATAACCTCATCACGGATTTTCCCTTGCCGTCTTCGGTAACAAGGGAAAAAACCCAAATACCTGTCCGGGCCGCGTACGCAGCGTAGCAGAGTAAGCGGACAGAAAATCACTTACTCTGCTACGCTGCGTACGCAACTCGGATAAAGCCTTTCCGCGTTCCCAAACAGAGTTTGGGCACCAGAGCGACGACCAGAGCAACCTTTCGCCATTGATTTTTGTGGCTACGTGTTCCCGGCCCCTCATCCACGTTTTTCGTATTGCTGATATATATGATGCCAAGCGGACATCCAGATGACTCTTGATGCGAGGACTTAGCGATGGCACATCTTTCACGGCGCGGTGCGATGAAGAAATTAGCTGCCTTCACGGCCGCAGGGGCTTTTTGTGACCTGCGTTCTCGGGGTGGTTCAAACGGTGAGGCCCGCACCGCGATGACCGTCACGGTGCGGCTCAACGACACGATCGGCACGATCAAGCCGACCATTTACAGCCACTTCGCTGAACACATCGGCGGCGTCATCTATGACGGCATCTGGGTCGGCCCGCAATCGAAAGTGGATAATATCGATGGGATTCGTCGCCGTCTGATCGAGCACGTGCGGCGACTGGGGCGTGTGGTGGTGCGTTGGCCGGGCGGCTGTTTCGCCGACAAGTACCACTGGCGCGACGGTATCGGGCCACGTGACAAACGACCACGGCGCTTCGGGCGCTGGAAAGAAGTCACCGAGCCGAACCAGTTCGGCACTCACGAATTTATGCATTTCTGCCGCTTGTGCGGCGTCGAGCCCTACTTCGCCGCCAACGTCGGCACCGGCTCGGCCGAGGAGTTTCAGCAGTGGGTAGAGTATTGCAATGCACCGGCCGGCACAACCAGCCTGGCCGAGGAGCGAGGCAAAAACGGCGACGAGAAACCGTTCGCTGTCCGTTACTGGGGTGTCGGCAACGAGAGCTGGGGCTGTGGCGGCAAGTTCACACCGGAGGATTACTGTCGTGAATATCGCAAATTCACAGAATGGGTACCCGGCTACGGCGTGCCGTTATATCTGATCGCTGCCGGACCGGATGGGAACAATACAGAATGGACACAGCGTTTCTTCAAGAAGTGGACCGATTTTGCCCGCGCCCCGCTGCGCGGTTGGGCGCCGCACTACTACTGCGGTACGACTGGCCATGCCCTGAAATTTAACGACGATCAATGGTACGAGATGCTCGCCAAGGCCAATCGCATGGAGAGATTGATCGTCGATCAATGGGCAGCCCTCGGCGAGTTCGACCGTGAGCACAAGGTCAAGCTGGTCATCGATGAATGGGGTTGCTGGCATCCGCCGGGCACCGAGATCAACCGGGAACACCTATTCGAACAGATGGGCTGTCTGCGTGATGCCTTGGCGGCAGCATTGACCCTGGACATATTCAACCGCCACGCTGACAAGGTGGACATGGCCAACATCGCCCAGCTGGTCAACAACCTGCATTCGCTGTTTTTGGCCGATGGCGACCGCTTTGTGGCCACACCGACTTTCTACATCTACGAGATGTACAAGCCTCATCACGGAGCGAAAGCGGTAAAAATCGATGTGCAAGCGCCGGAAGCAACGTTCCGCGCCGGTGGCCAGGAATACAAGCTGTTCCGCGTGGCTGGTTCCGCATCCGTGCGCGAGAAGGCGCTGACGCTGACCTTGGTGCATACTCATGTGCGTGAACCGGCAGAGATTAGCGTGCGGTTGTGCGACGGCAAGGCCGACAGAGTACAGCAGACGGTTCTGACGCATGATAAGCTGAATGCACACAATACATTTGAGGAACCGAATGTGGTGACCCCCAAAACAATAGAAGGGAAGGCAAACGGCGAGACAATTCGGTGTGTGCTGCCGCCAGCGTCGGTAGTGCGGTTGGACGTGTGGCTGGGGTAAAAATGATAACCTTGTTTACTCTTGCTACCGCCATTGGGCAGGACTGTGAGGTTTTATCCGTCAGTCTTTGAAAGAGGCCAGCTTGAGGATCTTATCGCCGAGGCCCGGTTTTTTGGCCAGTGCTGCACTGCCGGACTTATGCAACAAGTCTGCCCACGCCTCGGCGTTGGCCGGCAGATCTTTACCGGTGATTTCACGCAACGATTCGGTGGCTCGATCGCGCAGAGCCACGTCCTGTTCGTTGCGCAATACCGAGACCAACGCTTCGGCGGCCTGGTACTGTGGGAAATGTCCCAGAGCACGGGCGGCGCAGATGCGCTGATTGAGGTCGTTCTGTTTGTCTCCCGCAGGGCCAGTCCCCGGCGGTGCTTTGAGGATGCGCACCAGCAGATCAACGGCAATGGGATTGCCGTTGATGCCCAGAGCTTGCAGCGCCTGCTCCTGAATGGTTTCCATAGCTTCGGGCCGATCACGCTGGAAATACGAGGCGCGTTCGTAAGCATCGATCAGAGCCGGGGCGGCACGCGGATCTTTGAAATGCTGCAACGTCGAGATGGCGGCTAGCCGGCACAATGGCTGTGGATCGCTGGTGGCACTTTGGATCAGTAGCTTGACGATTACATCTTGTTGTTGTTGGCTGCCGCCATGTTGCAGCGGCTCTTTGAGCGAACGCAGCGCCTTGCTCTTTTTATCGCCATCATTACTGTTGCGGATAACCCATAGTGGATCAGGAGCGGGTTTGAACATATCCTTAAATTTGAATTCCCGGCTGGTGACTTCGTCCCAAAAGCCGGCGCAGCCACACAGAGCGCAGGTAGCCAATGTGGAACTCAAGATACCAGCCCGCAGCGCCAACAAGGGGTGTCTTTGCTGGCCCTGCGGATTGGTATTCGGAGTTTCGCATGGTTGACGCCGCTGCACAGGCTCCCTCCCTTTCCTCTTCCCACTCTGTTGCGACGTCTGCTTTCGCGCAGCGCAGGACGATACAAGCAATAGCATCGCGCAATCCCAGCCAGGGAAGCAGGAGGCAGGCATATAACGATTGGCCACGAACCGAGCAAGAGCAAAAAAGTTAAGCCGTCTGATTGGCCTTTCCAAAATCGAGCAAATCGGTTCCAATTCGCCTCGTTCGCCCATGCGTGCAGGCTGCGAAACCAGGTCCATCCCATGACCCAAGCGTCGTCTCCCTCTCGACCACCGCCGCTCGATAACGGCGACAACGCGCTGGCAATGGTTCGGCTCGAAGTGCGTCCAGGCCGCGGCCGGGCCGTCACTTACGAAGTCAGCGACGGCGGCTTCCTCATCGGCAGCGTGCCGGGCTGCGACTTGCGTCTGCCCGGACCGAATCTGCCTCCTCTCATTTGTCTCATCGGCCGCACGGCCGACGCTGCCACGTTGCGGCGCTTGGCGCCCGTACTGCCTATCCTCGTCAACGGCAAGGCTGTCGCTTCCGCCTATCTCCGCAATGGCGATACGATCGCTCTCCATACTGTTGAGATCGTCTTGACCGTGCAACCAGCGAACCGGCTGCCCCGGCAATCGCGTGCGGAATCGACGGAATTCGAGGAATACGAACAGAAATGGCAAGAGCGGCTCGAACAGTCGGAAAGCGAGCGTGCTCTCTGGACACGCCGTGGCGAAGAGCTTGAAGCCGAATGCCGGCAACAAAGGGAGCGTTTGCAGCAGCAAGAACAAGAGTTGGCAGCGGCGCGTGCCGAATGGGAAAAGCGTGAGAAAGAATGGAACGCCGAGCGCGAGCAATTGCAAACACAACTGAGAGAAATCGCAGCACGGGACGGAGCGATCCGCAAACAGAGTGAAGAGAATGCCTCGCTACGGCGTGAGCTGGCGGAGATTCGGCAGCAGCTTTATCAGCGCTATCATGAGCGGCGCGAACGACTCATCAAGCAGCAGCAGGCCATCCACAAGACGGCCCGGCGCTTGCAACAGCGCAAGCAGCGCCTGGAAGCCGATGAGGCCGAGTTGGCGACGCGGCGGCAAGAACTGGAGCAGAAACAGATCGAGATCGAGGGGCAGAGCGAACAGGTCCAACGCGAACGGCAACTGCTGGAAGAGCAGCATCGCCTCATCGTCAGTCGCCAACAAGAAGTGCAGCGCGATTTGAGTGAACGCTTCCAAGAAGTGCAACAACGCGAGGCAAAATTGACTGAGGCAGAAGCAGCCTTGGAGAAGGGACAGAAACAACATCAGGCTGATCTGGTGCGGCTCGATCGTATCCAGGCCACGTTGGAACAACGCGAGAAACAGTTGCGGGCCACTGCCCTGGAGGTGGATCGCCGCTACGAACAATTGCAGCGCGACAGCCGCGACCTGGAAGAACAAGCGGCACAGCTCGACGAATGGCACAATCGCCTGGTAAGCGAGACGGAAGAACTGGCCAAGCAGAAAAAAGAGCAACAGGAGCAAAGCGCGAAACTGGACCAGCGTGCGGCAGCGCTGGAAGGGCAGCAGGCCATGCTGGCGACACTACGCACGCGACTGGAACGGATGCGTGAAGAATTGCGGCGGCAGGAGCAGGCGCTCAGCGACCAGCGCGTTTTGCAGGAAGCAACCGAGAGCGATCTGCGAGTTCGGCTAGCCGAGGCGGAAAAAATCCGTGCCGAGGTGGACAATGATCGGCAATTACACGAGGAAGAGCGGCGGCGCTTCGAGGAGCATCGGGCCGCACTGGAAGCGGCCGTCGCCCAATTACGGCAAGCACGCGCGGCACTGGACGAAGAAGAGAAGCAACTGCATACGGAGCAAGAGCAGGTGCGGACGATGGCCGCCGAGCAGGCCGAACAGGCCGCCCTGTTGACGGCGCGGGCCAACCAATTAGAAGAAGAGAAAGAAAAGCTCCAAAGCGAGCGGCAAGCGTTGCACGAACGCGAGCTGGCTCTGGCGCGGGCCGAACAGGCGTTGGCTGCACTGCAAGAACAGGTGCACCGCCGCGATGAGGAAATCCAGGTCAAACTACACGTGCAAGCAGCAGAAGAACAGCGGCTCCGAGACGAGGCAGCCCGGCTGAGCGAGCAAGCGAAAATCATCGAACAAGACCGGCAGCTTGCCGATTCGCGTCTGGAGATGGCGCGGCAAGAATTAGGAACACGGGCGGCGGACCTGGATGAACGGGCGCGAAAACTTGCAGAGGTGGAAGAGAAATTCAAGGCCGAACAACAACGCATCGAGGAAATTCAGGTTTCACTGGGGGGACAGCGGCAAGTGTTGGCTGCAGAGCGCATCGCCTTTGAGGTGGAGCGGCAGAAGGCGCAGGATGAGGCCGCACGCCTCCGCGCCGAAGTGGAGGCAAGCCGACAAGAGGTCGCGGAACTGATCCGGCAGTTGCCAGAGTTGGAGGCGCGGGCGGCGGCGGCACTGGATCGCTTGACTCAGGCGCGCGAGCAGCTACGCGACCATCTCTCGGAGATTCATGGCTACATTCGCCAGAGCCGCGACGATATAGAATGGATGCGCCGTGATTTCCAGGCCGAGGTCGAGCGCGTCCGCCAGCAGGAACTGAATTTGCATGTGGCCCGCGATGAGCATCGCCTGGCTGTGGCTGCCTTCCGCCAGCAGGTCATCGAGTGGCAGGGTCGATTGGCCGAGATCCGGCAATCGATGCAGTTGAATGAGACGCGGCTGGAACGGCGAGCTAGCGAGGTCCACGAACAGGCCCAGCAAGTCGCCGGTGCTTCGGCACGTTTGGCTCAGCAAGCCGAGCAATTGCACCAGCAAGAACAGATCGTTCGAGAACGTCGCAGTGAGGTCGATCGCCATTTAAACGATATGCAAGAGTGGTATCGTCGTAAAATGCGTGAATTGGCCGGTCTCGATGCTGCCGTCCCTGCCGGTCCGCAGCACCAGCAAGGACCTCCAGAGGACGACGAGCGCGGCATCCTGTCGATCATGGGCGAACTGGATCCGGGCGATCAGCACCTCGGCGATTTGTTGCGTTCGCTGGAATTGATCGACGGCGATACGTTGACGGCGCTGTTGCTTGAAGCACGGCGGCAGCGGCGTTCGCTGCGACAATTGCTCCTGGCCGGCAATTATCTGACGCTCTTTCAGATGGCTCTCATCGAAGTGGGCAACCTTGAGGGTCTGGTACTTGGCCCGGTGCGTGTCATCGATCGGCTGCAAGCAACGCCACGCGAGGCTGTTTATCGCGTTTTCGATCCTCGCCGCAATTGCGAATTGCTACTGCGCCATCTGGCCGAATCGGAGATGGAAGATGCGGTTCGTCCAGACGAGTTTCGGCAGCGTTTCGCGGCGGCAGCGGCGGTGCAGCACGAAAACGTAGCCGCCACACTGGAAGTGCTGGAGATTGCGGGACGCCCAGCGGCGCTGCAAGAATGGCTGCACGGTCTGCCGAGTACGGAATGGCCCGTGCTGGCCGGCGCTCCGGGCGTGTGGCTGCGCTTGCTAACACAAGCCGCCCAGGCTTTGTACGCTGCTCACACCGCCGGACTGGTCCATGGCCACTTGCATGCATCGTCTTTTGTGTTCACACGCGAGGGCGTGCTGAAATTGTGCGGCTTGGGGGAGCCACGTTGGTTGGCCGTGCCGCCGCCGCAGGAAGACGACGAACCATCTGTAGCCCGTGATCTCGCCGCTTTGGGCCACATCGCCGCGGGCTGGGCCGCTCCTCTCACCCTCCCCTCTCCTCCTGGAGGAGAAGGAAAGGTGAGAGGGGGCGGCAAGATTAAGGGACTGCCGCCTGTACTGCAAAGCATCCTGGTCCGTTTCCATCATGACGACGAATCTCAGCGCTACAGCAGCGCGGCGGCGCTGTTGGAAGATCTGGGCCGCGCCAGCACCGAAGTGCCAGCCAATACCGCCGCTTGGGAGCGCTTCATCCGTCAAGTCCGCGAAGAGTCCGCTGCATCCGCCTTGCGTGAATCGGCGTAAGTTTAACCGCGAGCCGGAGACGAGCCTGAGAAACTTCTCGCTCATCTCCGGCTCGCGGCTAAACGAATATGGGCATCGTTATTGCGCCGGCACGGGCGCAATCGGCGGGGCCGGCGCCATCGTCGAGGCGGGCTTGACAAGTGGCGACGGCGTGCCGTGATCAAGAGGGTAAACCTGGCAATCGCAGCGGCCTTGGCAGCAGTGACAGCCGGTCAGCAAGCCCAGCAAGCCGGAACCGAGAAACAGCAACAATCCACGACGCATCATAGCTTCCCTACCTTTCCCGTTTCCTGTATACAACAGGGACATCTGGCGAGGGCCATCCTGGCGCTCGCCGATTGCATCGACGGGGTAAGCAATGCCGCTTGACGGAACCTTGCCCATACGGGCAATCCTGAGAATATACAAGCCGATCTTTCGGCACAGTTTTCCAGCCTGACAGGAGCAAACTGATGGATGCGATCCTTTTGGCGGCCGGCCTGGGCACCCGTTTGCGGCCGTACACGTTGCAAACACCCAAGCCGCTTTTGCCTGTGCAGGGCCGGGCCATCCTCGACTGGACGTTGGGCGTTCTGCCCCGACAAATCGAGCGCGTTCTGGTTGTCGTTCACTATTTGGGGGAGCAGGTGGAAGCGTACCTGCAACAGCAAAAGCACTTCGGGCAGTGGCAGATAGTGCGCCAAGAGACGCCGCGCGGCACTGGCGATGCTGTGCTGGCCTGCCGCGAGCACCTGCGCTCGCCGCGTTTCTTGGTCCTCAATGGCGACGATCTCTTCGCCGCCGCCGACCTGGCCAAACTGGCCAACTGTTCGGCCGGCATTCTCTGCCATCCGGTGGACGAGCCGCGCCGCTTCGGCATCGCTTTCCGCAAAGCCGACGGCACGCTCGATCGCCTCGTCGAGAAACCGGACCTCGAAGGTCGTTATTTGGCCAACACCGGTGCTTACGTTTTCCCGCGCACCGTTTTTGACATTCCCTTGACCCTGTCGCCGCGCGGCGAATACGAAGTAACCCAATGGGTCCACGAGTTGGCGAAGCAGCAAGCGGTACAAGTGATCGAGGCGAGTTTTTGGCTGCCAATCGGCACGGTCGAAGTATGGCAGGCGGCGCAAACAATGGATCTCAAACTGTTTAGCCGCGAGCCGTAGGCGAGTGTGGATGGTCCCGCTCTCACCTACGGCTCGCCTCTTCTCTGTTCCGAAGGGCACGGCGGACTTCGGCCTACGGCAGTAGCGAAGGATGGTCCTTCTTGGTCTACAGCGAAAGGCCCAGCGATGCGAGGGTGGGCAGCCCGGACGGACTGCTGTGCAGTGCTTGGAGCGCTTGTGCCATCGCCGCTTCGCCGGCCCACACGAAATAGAGAGAGAACGGTTCGGCATAAGGTGAATAATAGGCAATGCTCGCATTCGCACTGGCAAAGTTCTGGCGGTAGGTCCCTCCCAGCTCAGCAACGAGCAACGAGGCACCATCGAAGTACAGAGCGACAGCCGCCTGAGTGAAGGAAGGCGGGGGCGACGGCGCCGGGGTCGCTAGGGATATCGGCGTCGCTGTGGGCGTCAGGCGGTCTTCCAGTGTTTCGAGCATCAGCTTGCAGGATGGCCGCGGAACAGGGCGATGAAGGCAAGAAGCGAACAGCTTGCGGAACATGATGCGATCCTCCCAGAGAATAAAGAAACGTCTCCTGCCGCTCGCCGCGCCGCCAAGGCGTCGAGAGCGAATCGCAGCGGAAATCGGTTCCTGACACTTTTGATTTCCCCCTCCGACCTAAGATTGTCTCGTCAGGACAAACCGAAGTGCGCCGGTATCCTGATCCGTTGCATCAAAACTGACGGAGTAACCGCCTGGATAAACCACGTTGAGATTAGCATTCAGCTGGTTCCCATTCACGATTCGAGCTTCCGTCAGTTCCATCGTATCTCCACTTGATAATGGAACTGGTCCGATGGTGATAGTACCATCGCCATTTTGCTGGACATATCCGGCGGGGAAGGTTGCCGTATTACCACCCAGCGAAAGGCTTCCCGAGCCATCGCTATTAATGGTTAGCGTTATCTGATAAGTCGGCGCCGTGGTTGGATCGCCCGGCAGTTGCCAAGCGGAAGCAGTCACATTACCGGAATAGGTGCCGGCAATGGCGGCGGCCGGGCTGTTTTGCGAGGGAGGGGGAGACGGCGACGGAGTTGGGGATGGCGACGGCGATGGTGATGGGGACGGCGATGGAGTGGGGAACAGGCCTTGCCCCAACATCGCAATCTCGTTGGACAGAGCCTGTTCCACGGCCGCAAGAATGGCGGGGTTGGAGAGGTTGAAAAATTCCGTGAGATAGCTTTGTCCGCCATTGCCCAGGAGAGTACCCACCACGCCACTATCGCCGGGTATCACAATGCCTATGACCGGCGTGCTATTGAGAAAAATGGGGCTGGCAGGACCGCCGAACAAGCTGAGCAAGGGGAGGGCGAACACCTGTCCCACCTGGTCCACCTCGAAGAGATCCAGCTGCGATCCCGGACCGATGCCGAACGCGAACAGCGTCGGAACGCCGATAGACGCGGGAGGGCCTGGAGGGGGAGTAAGGGGAGGAAGGAGAGGCGGCGGAAGAAGGGGAGGCGGCGGAGGAAGAGGAGGCGGCGGTTCAACAGTGACCGTCAGGTACGTCGTCGTACTACTCATATCGTTGGCAGTCGCGCGCAGCGTATAGACACCAGGCAGATTTAGTTTAAGATTGTTGAAATTGGCTACACCGTGGTCTGCCGCTATTATAGTTGGCGATCCATTCAGGGTGGCCCCGCTCGGCCCGCTAACGATGCTCAGGCTAATGTCACCATTATAACCCGTCAGGAGGTTACCATAACCATCCTGGGCACTGATGGGCAAGCTGAATGGGCGGCCAGCAATAACCGTCTTGGAGGGTGCTACCAAGATTCCAGGCGGCAGGCCCGTGGGAGGATGTTGGCTTTCAAAACTCTCCAATTCGTCGACGACGTATTGGGTCGTGACTTCCGCATATCCTGTTCCATCAGGTAAACTGTAGCCTTCTTGCACGCCGATGATCCCTGGCTTCGCATTCTGGTTTGGTACGTATATCAAACTGCTGCCGATCTCCCCGCCTTCGGCGCTCATTTCCGATATTGACCATCCCCAAAATCCATAATAAGAAGGAAAGGTGGCAGAGTACGCGTTGAGTTCCCCATAGTCATGGTACATCTGGGTGCCGTTATAGCCAGCCGAGGCCGGGTAGCCGATCTTGTTCACATAGTAAAGGTTCGGCCCTCCCTGTACTGCCGTGAAACCCAACCAGCCGGTGAGGTCGCCCAGATCGCGGCTCAAGGAGATGAAGCCGATATCGCCGTCGCCTGGCTGAGATACGGAACGGTCGTTGTCTCCGATGAATGCGGGGAAGGTGAACTCGCTGGTCGCGTAAGCAACGCCATACGGTTTGTCGTTACCATTCTGGCCCGCGATAACCTCTATAGACTTAGCATAACCGCCAAACGCACTTTCGTAGACCGCCGTACCGGAAGTCAACACCGTATTCTGGTTGACCATGGTTCCCGTGGCTACACTCACGGAACCATCGGGGAAGGTCGTCACGATACGCACGACTGCACTGTTAGGAAATTCCGTGGTGTCGGTGATCAGTGTCGGTGTCCCCGACAACAACAGACGATCTTCCAGCGCTTCGAGCACAGGCCTAACGCTGGCGCGGCGCGAGGGGGCACGGCGTTGTGGACGGCGAGTTGCACGGCGTTCCGTGCGGTTTTTGGATGAACACAGCAGATTGAGAGGCCACATGGATGCAATCTCCTTCGTTGGAGTCAGTCTGCGGTATACTGGGTACAGACAACGCCGTGGGCGTGCAGACCAAGCGTCCGGGCGCTGTGTAGGCCGGTGAATGCTTTGCTTGGCGGCGAGAACTCACCGGCCGCCTTTCTCTTGTTTGGCTTACCTACGTCCAGGAGGGCCGCCTGGTGCGTTCTCATCGTAGGTGATCTCGAATGTTGGAACATTGGAGCTCTGTGTCGAGTTAAACTGCCCCGACATCGTTTGCA
>Ga0070737_10005757_pt1 | contig 11689 bp, 12 predicted proteins | sample Coa_R1_10_FD_66438 | JGI IMG/M metagenome (GOLD analysis project Ga0070737, IMG submission 66438) | Surface soil microbial communities from Centralia Pennsylvania, which are recovering from an underground coalmine fire - Coalmine... | ecosystem: Environmental > Terrestrial > Soil > Unclassified... | reverse complement strand
CAGCAACAGAATTCGACGGCGATCCGGATATCGGCGCGATCATCATCACCGGTTCGGCGAAGGCATTTGCCGCCGGCGCGGACATCAAAGAGATGGCCAGCCTGACGTTCGCCGATGTGTTCGACGCTGACTATTTCGCCACCTGGGCCAAGCTGGCCGCGGTGCGCACCCCGACGATCGCCGCGGTGGCGGGACACGCACTCGGCGGCGGCTGCGAGCTGGCCATGATGTGTGACCTGCTGATCGCCGCTGACACAGCGAAATTCGGTCAGCCCGAAATCAAGCTTGGCGTGTTGCCCGGTATGGGCGGCTCGCAGCGGCTGACTCGGGCCATCGGCAAAGCCAAGGCCATGGACCTCATCCTGACCGGCCGAACCATCGATGCGGCCGAGGCCGAACGCAGCGGTCTGGTCTCGCGTGTCGTGCCGGCCGACGACTTGCTCACCGAGGCCAAGGCCGTCGCCACTACCATCGCGCAAATGTCGTTGTCGGCGACCCGGATGGCCAAGGAAGCCGTCAACCGTGCGTTCGAATCCACCCTCGCTGAAGGACTTCTCTACGAACGCCGGCTATTCCATTCAGCTTTCGCGACCAGCGACCAGTCCGAGGGTATGGCGGCGTTCATCGAGAAACGCCCCGCAAACTTTACGCATCGTTGAGCACACCGGCGTCTACCAGCGCCCGAAAGCCGCCGACCACATCGGTGGCCCGGCGTAGACCCAGGTCTTGCAGCGCGGCCGCGGCCAGACTCGACGTGTAGCCCTCCGAGCAGATGATCACCCACTCGACGTCGTCGTCGACGGCGTGTGGCAGCCGAGCGTCGCTGGTCGGATCGCATCGCCATTCCAGGACGTTGCGTTCAACGACCAGCGCGCCCGGTATCTCCCCTTCGACGGCGCGCTGGGCCTGCGGACGGATGTCGACGAGCACGGCGCCGCGGCGGATCGCGCCGGGCAACTGCTCGGCGGTAAGCCGGCACAACCGGGCCCGGGCGTTACCAAGCATCCGATCTATCCGGCTGGTCATGGCATCAGGTCGGTCAATTCGGTGCGCCGGCGGCGCAACGTGTTGCGTTCAGTGACGTCGTAGTACGACATCGCGGTCAGCGGAGGCGAGTACGCATGCACGCTCAGTGTCGGGCCGGCCGGCGCAGCGACCGGCGGCGGAGCCCACACCACGTCGTGCACCCAGCCCAGCGGGAACCCGGCTTGATCGCCCGCGTGCAGCCGCCGACACCGCAGTTGATCGCCCTCCCAACGGAATTCGTCGAGAGAACCGGACAGCAACGTCAACGCCCCCAGCGACCCGCCGTGGTCATGCAGCTCGGTGGCATGCCCGGGCACCCAGCTGATCAGCCAGATGTCGAGTTCTTCGTCACCGTGGATGCGGCTGAACCAGCGCTCGTCAGCCGGCACCCCGGTCGGCGGCAGCAGATGGTCGTAATGGCCGCTGAGCACGCTGTCGGCGGCCCGATCCGTCGCATACAACAGGTCCGGCACCCGTAGCCGGGTGGGGCCGGAAACCGGCGGGAAACTGGCTGTCCGCAGCACGGCGGGGTTGGCGGGAACCATGTAACAACTCCGGGGAAAGGTAAACGGATCTGGGGTCGGCGAGTAGTTAGGGCCGACAACACTCCAAAACCCTGGCGCCCTCCATCACGGCAACCAGCCTTGCATACATTGACACCGTGCGCTGGCGTCGATATCGCTCACGGGTGCGGGTCGCCATTGTTGCCGCGGGCCTGCCGATGATTGCGAGCTGCGCCTCAGCCGACCACGAGGCCACGGCACCTCCGCCCGCCACCTTGGAGCCCTTGCCCGCGACGAGTCCGCCGCCGCCGGGTGCCATCGGCGTCTCGCCGGGCGGGGTCACCACCAAGGTCGACGTGCCCGCTGACTCGTCACAGGACGAATACGCGCTGGCCTGCCGCGCCGCCAAGCAGTGGATGGCCAGTCGTGGCGGCGACCCGCACACACAGATCGAGCCGTATCTGGCGACCCTGCAGTCGCCGACCGCAAAGCCCGGCACGGCCACGTTCAACCGGCCGTGGGCGCAGCTGACGCCCGGCCAGCAAGCGGCAGTGATCGTCGCGGTCCAGGCGGCCGCAGACGACCAGTGTGGCTAACCGTCGGCGTGCGGTGCAGTTCGAATCACACCTGAAAGAAAAGCGGTCGCGCGCAGAATGAAGTGATGCCTGTGGTCGATCCGGTGCGCTCGCGCGCCGCACCTCAGCCGGCCGCGCTTCGGGTGAGCAGCTCGTCGCGGCCGCGCGTGGCCCTGGCGCTGGGCAGCGGTGGCGCGCGCGGATACGCCCATATCGGGGTGATCAATGAACTGCAGGAGCGCGGCTACCAGATCGTCGGAATCGCGGGTTCATCGATGGGTGCGCTGGTGGGTGGCCTGCAAGCGGCCGGAAAACTCCATGAATTTGCCGATTGGGCACGGTCGCTGACGCAACGCGCCATCCTGCGGCTGCTGGACCCGTCGATCACCGCGGCCGGCGTGCTGCGGGCCGAAAAGATCCTCGACGCGGTCCGCGACATTCTCGGCGACGTCACCATCGAGCAGCTGCCGATTCCCTACACCGCGGTGGCCACCGACCTGCTGGCCGGCAAGTCCGTGTGGCTGCAGCGGGGCCCCGTCGACGAGGCCATCCGGGCCTCCATTGCCATTCCGGGCGTCATCGCACCGCACGTCGTCGACGGGCGGCTTTTGGCCGACGGCGGGATTCTCGACCCGCTGCCGATGGCCCCGATCGCCGCGGCCAACGCCGACCTGACCATCGCGGTGAGCCTGAGCGGCAGCGAAAGCGACGGCACTCGCGAGCCGGAACCACGCGCCACCACCGAGTGGCTGAACCGGATGGTGCGCAGCACCTCGGCACTGTTCGACGCCAACGCCGCCCGGTCGCTGTTGGACCGGCCGACGGCGCGTGCGGTGCTCGGCCGGTTCGGCGCATCGCTTCCCGAACCCGACGACGAGCCTAAGGCGGCCGGCGGCGACGAGCCGACCGACCTTGCGGAGGCGCAGGTCGAGGTGCCGAAGCTGGGCAGCTTCGAGGTCATGAACCGCACCATTGACATTGCCCAGGCCGCGCTGGCGCGCCACACACTGGCTGCCTATCCGCCCGATTTGTTGATCGAAGTGCCCCGAACCGTCTGCCGCGGTTTGGAATTCCACCGGGCTGCTGAGGTGATCGAAGTGGGCCGAACACTGGCCGTCGATGCGCTGGATAGCTTGAACGTCGACGCCGACGACCCTGCGCCGCCGGCTAGCGAGAGCTGAGCGCCGGCTCGGTGCCGTTCAGGAACGCGGTGAGCGCTGCTGCTTCTCGCCGCCCTTGTGCCCGCCCGGCTTTCGCCGACGCTACCCGACAGCGTGGATCTAGCGGGTTGACCCCGAACGCGGCCAGCGAGTCGTCGTCGGCGAACACACCGAATGCCGCACCGTCGAATGCTGCGACCTCGGCACCCGGACCGGCGCCAAACGGCGACGGCGCGGCCGCACCGGACGGCACCAGGACCACCGCCACATCACAGTCGGCGGCGATGTCGAGGTTGATGCCGCTGGCGACCCCGCCGTCCATGTAACGCCGCTCCCCGATCGTCACCGGTGGCCACGCCCCAGGCACCGCACAGCTGGCAGCGACCGCGTCAACCAGGTCCACTCCCGACTCACGGTCGAATACCACGCGCTCACCGGTGGCGACGTCGATCGCGGTCATGCGGACATCGCGGTGCGGCCAGTCGTGCGACGGCAGGCGGCGGGCGATCACCTCGCGGCGGACCGGCTCGGCCACGGTTTCGGTCGCTGCGGCGATCGCCCCGATTCGCTGCAGCTTCTGCCGCGTGGTTCCTGGTTGCGTGATGGCGGTGACGAAAAGCTCGGTGATGGTCTCGACGCCGACACCCGGGTCCAGTTCGGTTGACGACGGGGCGACCTGCCGCGCGTATAACTCGTCGAGGGCCAAACCGCTGCTGATCTGTGCTGCCACTGCCGACCCGGCCGATGTCCCGACCAGCACGTCGGAGTCCAGCAGCATTCGCGCGGTTTCCGGTGACTGGTCAGCGATGCCTTGCAAAATGCCTGTCTCCCAAGCGATTCCGGCTACTCCTCCGCCTGCCAGGACGAGCCCGCGTTTGGCTGTCATGTCCACCGCGCCGACGTGTGCTGCGCTGCCTGCGCCGCCGAACTCAAATCATCGCGGCGCAGCTGGTGGCGGGGCGGGTCGGGTAGCACCACATCGCGGGTGACCTGCAATGCGGCGTCGACATGGACGAGCTCCCCGGGCGCGATCAGGTCCCATCGCGGGTCGGCATCCATCGGTTCACTGGCGAACACCACCGACGGAGCGGCGCTCAGATGCTCTGAGCGTGCGCGAATCAGGTTGGTGCGCAGGTGAAATCCTGTCTTCAGTGGAAATTCACGGCGGTCCAGAAGATAGAGCTCGTGCGGTTCGGGGTAACGCAGGGCCCACACATCGGTGGCAGTGCTCAGCAGCACGTTGACCGCATAGATCGGCACGTTGACCGCCAGCCATTGCACTGCGTCGATGAGACCGGTCCACACATCACCGCCACGGGCACGGATCGACGCGGTTATCAACGCGAACATGCGCTCCGAATCGGTTTGGCCCAACACAAGATCCGCGGTGCCGACCTCGCGGAGCCGGTCGTCGAGCGCATCTAGACCCTCAAGCACGCCGTTGTGGGCGAAGATGCGTCCGTCCTGCACGAAAGGATGGGTGTTGAGCACGTCGTGCGCCCCGGTTGTGGCGTAGCGCACGTGAGCGACGAAGGTGGTGCCGGTCATATCGTGGGCTTCGGTGGCGAAATCGGCGTCCCGCCAAGCTGCTATCGGCTGCTTGCGGACGTCGGGGCGACCTTGGCCGTCGAAGACACCGAGCCCGGTGCCGTCCGGGTTCCGCCGGCTCTGGGCGGCGAGGTTGTCGGGAGCGTCGAGCAGCCAGAAGGTGGCGGTCACGACATTCGTCCCGGCATGCAGTCCAAAGAGTCGACACATGCTGCCGACGGTAGTTCAGCCCACCAGCTGCGCGGACAGCTCCTCCAGCGCCCGGCGTGCGTAGCCCTTCCATAGCCGGCCCAGTATCGGCAACGCGAGCGCTGCCAGCGGGGACCTCGGGTGAAGGGTCCACCGCCAGGCGACTACGGTCCCCGTGCCCACCGGCGTGAAGGTCCACTCACCCTCGACCAAATCGACCAGCGGCGCCATCGGCCCCTTGATGTCGGTGAGCGTGTAGCCGAACGACCGTGGCGGGTCAACGCTGGTCAGCTGCTCGCGCATGCTGCCGCCACCGACCAGCACCACCGTTCGGGTCTGGCCGGCGGCATCCCACTTGCCCACCTGGTCGTGCACCCGTTTGACCGGCGGGATCGGCCCATACCAGCGGCGAAAGATGGTCGGTAGCGGTCGTGGCAGCGTGCCGGCGAATGCGTCGTCGATGCTGACGGGGATTGCCCGCGATTGTTCGACCACCAAAGCCATCAGGCCAGGTTAGCGTGAGCAGGCGGCGGCGGCGAAATGGCGGCTGAGCGTCTGCTCGCCCTAGTCGCGCACCTGGGTGACCTGGTAGCCGTTCTCGGCATAGCGGGCGCGGATGGCCTTCTTGTCGTACTTGCCGACGCTGGTGCGCGGGATCTGGTCAACGAACGTCCACCGCTCTGGCAACCACCACCGAGCTACATTGTCCGCCAGAAACTTTCGCAGCTGACCCGCATTCGCCGCAGCGCCTTCTTTGAGGACCACAACGGCCAGCGGCCGCTCCTGCCAACGCTCGTCGGGTACGCCGACGACCGCGGCCTCGACCACATCCGGGTGCCCGATCAGGCGGTTCTCCAACTCGACCGACGAGATCCACTCCCCGCCTGATTTGATGACGTCCTTGGCGCGGTCGGTCAGCGTGATGAAGCCCCGCTCGTCGATGCGACCCACATCGCCGGTGCGCAACCATCCGGAGGCAAACTTCGACTGGTCGTGCCCCCGGTAGTAGGACGCGGCAATCCACGGGCCACGAACCTCCAGCTCGCCGACGGCCTTCCCGTCGTTGGGCAGTATGTTGTCGTCGTCGTCGACGATGCGGGCCTCCACCCCGCACACGGGCTGGCCCTGGGTGGCGCGCAGCAGCCAATGCTGCTCGTCCGGCGTTCCGGGTGGAGGCCACGCCATGGTGGCCATCGGCGATGTTTCGGTCATGCCCCACAGCTGGCGAATCTGAACGCCGTGCTTTTCCTCGAAAGTGCGCATCAGCGACAGCGGGACAGCCGAACCACCGCAGGCGACCACCCGCAGCGATGACAGGTCGTGGTCGGGATCCTTGTCCAGGTAGTGCAAGACGTCGTTCCAGATGGTGGGCACCGCACCGGCGACCGTGGGCCGGAGCTTTTCGATCATGTCGATCAGCGACCCGGCGTCCAGGTGGCAATCGGGCAGCACCAGATCGGCGCCGGCCATCAGCGCCGCATACGGCAGCCCCCACGCGTTGGCGTGAAACATCGGCACAATGGGCAGCACGCAATCGCTGGACCCGACACCAATTCCGTTGGCAGTGCAGGCCGCCATGGTGTGCAGAAAGCTCGAACGATGGCTATACACAACGCCTTTGGGGTTTCCGGTGGTGCCGCTGGTGTAGCACATAGCGGCGGCCGAGTATTCGTCGATGTCTGGCCAGGCGAATTCTGCGCGCTCGCCGCTGAGGATTTCGGTGTAGCGCAGCACCGCCTTGCCGGCCCCTTCGAGCGGCGCGATGTCCCCGTCTCCGACGGCGATCACGGTGTGCACCGTCGAAAGACGCGGCAAGATCGGCGCGAGCAGTGGGGCCAACGACGTGTCGACCAGTACGACTTGGTCTTCGGCTTCGTTGGCGACGAAGACCACCTGGTCGGCAAACAGCCGGATGTTGAGGGTATGCAGTACCGCACCCATCGCCGGCACCGCCACATAGGTTGTCAGGTGCTCGGTGTTGTTCCACATGAACGTGGCTACGCGCTGGTCCGCGGTGACGCCGAGGCGGCGCAACGCATGCGCCAACTGGGCCGCCCGCTGGCCGAGCTCACGGTAGGTGCACTCCTGATAGCCGTCGCCGGTCGCGGTGGTGACCTTGCGGGCGCCGTGGACGCCGGCCGCGTGCCTCAGGATGGCGGTGATTGTCAGCGGAAATTTTTGCATGGTGCTCTGCATCGACGTACCGCCCTCGCTTGCTGTTCGGTCGCGCGAATGCTAGCGCCGAGACGCCCGATTGGTGTCTAGTTCCCGCCAGAAGGCCTAGTCAACCACGCCGGTTACGTCAACGCCGGTTCAAGCTGCGGCAATGCGTGCCGGCCCGGCCCCGCGGTGTGGTTGTCTTCGGCGGGCAGGATCGCTAACGCTGTCGCCGGGTCGATCGACACCGCGGTCACCGCGCCGGAATAGTCGGCGACATAGAGGTAGTGGCCGCCCGGGCTTTCCGCGACGCATGAGGGCTGCCTGCCCACTGCGATGGTGGCGACGACGTCCTGGGTCAGGGTGCACAGCACGCTGACCCGGTCCTCGCCGACGAGGTAGGCGCGATCGCCGTCGGTGCTGAGCGCCAGCTGCGTGACCAATGCCCCGGTCTGGCTGAGCTTGCGCGTGCTGATGATCGTGTTGCTGCGTGTATCGACGATGTCAACCACCACGCCGAAACCGACGTCGCTGCTGGCGATATAGGCCGTAGCGCCGTCCGGGCTTATCGCGACATCGCGGATGGCACAACCGATTTCGATGGTGTCGACGACACGCTGGCGGTGGGTGTCAATCACCACGACTTCGCCGCCGGCGGGCCGCTGAGTCGTGGCGTAGACAAGCTGCCCATCCGGGGTGAGGCGCAGGCATTGCGTGGTGGTGCCCGCCCGGGCGCCGATGTCGATCGCGTCAATTCGCCCCGTCGCAGTGTCGAGGACGGCGACGTCGGCGCCGCCGGCTGCGGTTCGGCTCATATAGATGCGCCTGCCGTCGCTGTCGACCGCCAGGTCAGTCACTGTCATGGCCACCGGATGTGAGGCGACGACGCTGTTGGTCTCCAAGTCGATGACTGCGATCGCGTCGTATGCCGGTGAAACCGTGCTGAGGTAAGCGTGGCTGGGGTCAGCGGGGCTCATGGCGATGATGAACGGTTCGTTGACCCCGGTGATCGTCCTCACCCCGGCCCAGGTGCCCGTCTCGATGATCGACACGCTGTCATCGCCAAGGTTGCTCAATATCAGCCGGTCACCGTCGGGGCTGGCCACGATGTCGCTGATGGGTCCGCGGTGCACGGCCATTCCGGCAACGATCGCGAACTTCGACGTGCTTCCCATGCCGACGGCTGGCCCGTCATCGCCAAGCCAATTGTGTTTCAGATAACCCACATCGACACCAGCCTTTGCTGTACTTGTCGCACTTCGACGCCACGCGACAAGGGTCACCGCAGCATGACGACCGGAATATCCCCTGTTGAAAGGATTTCGGCGCCCTCGGCGCCGCTTCCGGCCGAGTCTAGCGGCCAATTTCTTCACGCAACGCCCGCATTTCGACGCCTACCCTGTCGGTGTCGCCCACAAAACCTCACAGTCCGCTTAAATATCGATCCGTCGGGACGAATGGTTCGCCGTACAGCGAACGCACTAACGCGGTCTGTCAGGCTTTTGCAGGTTGCTCGCTAATCTCCGGGCGATGTGCGAAGCGACACTAAGCGTTAAGAGATCGTTCAGTATCGGTGCCGACAAAGAGGCGAAAGTCACATCCGCGGCATTGTCGCCTGGAACGCAGCTTCGCCGAACCGGGCAGGTCGGCGGTTACGGCATGGGCACTCTGCGGGCGATTTGGTTGGCGATGTCGACCGCCGTGTTCTTCGGGTCGGCGCTGCAGGTGTTGACGTCGATGACGACGTTGTTGCGGGCTGTCAGCGCCCGCCCGCAGGCCCAGCCGGGTGCGTTGGCGTTTTGCTGGGTTGCGGTCGTGCTCAGCATGCCGTTGGTGTTGGAGATCGGCCCCACATCCCACACCGTGTGGCTCTGGGTGTGGGTGTACTGGTGGCAGGCCGACCACTGGAGCCCGGATGCGGCGACGAAGGTGCTGGCCTGCTTGGCGGACGGAAACAGCACCACCGCCTGCTCGACGAAGTGGGTGAAGTTATCGCCCTCTTGCAGCGTCTCGTCCCGCTCGGCGGTGTAACCGCTTTTTTCGTAGACCTTCTCCTGGGCTGAACCATCGACGGCCAGGCATTCCTTGGGCTCCATCGTCGCGCTGTCGTCAGACATCTGGGTGCGGTATCTCGTCACCTTCATCTCGGAGGCACCCATGACGGCGTTGACCTGATCGGCGCTGAGCAGCAGCCCCTTCAGTCCGACCTCGCTGATCGGTGGCGCAGTCTTCGACTTGGTGGTGGTAGGCCTCGGCTTGAGGCTGCCTTCGTGGCCGCCACCGCCGCACGCGGCGGCGAGAACGCAGATGCCCGCGACGGCGCCCGCGGCCGTCAGAGAGCGTAGGTGTCCGTTTCGCATCCCCGCCGTGACCCCCAACCGATCAGCGCCACACACCACCCCTGCTGAACTGCTGGTCAGAAATTTACCTGTATTGAGCCTACCGCGGCCGAAGGCGGACAATGCCGCGAATTCGCGCGTTGCCCGCGCCAACATGTCATTTCGCACAGCCCGGGCAGTTTGCCGAATCGCACGCCGAATTCTGGCAAACCCATAGCGTCGCAGGATCGGAATCCCGCGCGTCGAGCAAGCCACGGGGTTATCTCGGCGCTCGTCGGGCGCCACGGGTCAGTCCAGCCGCTTCCCGAGGCACGGCTGGCCCCGGTGCCCCCAGTCGGACTCGAACCGACACTGGACGGATTTTAAGTCCGCTGCCTCTGCCAATTGGGCTATGGGGGCTTGGCAGTTCTGAAGCGTATATGGGGCGGGCCGCAGCGGACCCGAAGCACTGCCAACCGGGCAGGCCGGCAGTAGCATCTCGCCATGAACCGACGAGCGGCCGGGTTGTTCTCAGTCGCCATGTCGGCGGCCATAGGGGTGCTGGGCGGCGGCGTGGCGCATGCCGATGCGACCGACAGTTCGTTTTTGCACGCCCTCGACCAAGACGGTGTCACCTATCAAGACCCGGCGCGGATCATCAACTACGCCAAGGCCGTCTGCGACGCGCTCCATTCCGGACGGCCAGCAGCCGAGCTGGTCAACCGTATTCAGTCGGAAAACCCGAAGTTGACCCAACAAGGTGCGAGGTATTTCGTTGCCGACGCCGTGGCCCACTACTGCCCCGAACTGAATACCGCCAAGCCATAGCTGGACGCTATGGTGTGCGAAACATGTTGCGCTGCTGTGCAACTCAGTTGCCAGAACTGTCAATCCACCAGGTCGATGACTATTGCTTCGATCCGGCGCCTTCGTTGCGGCCGACATCAGGCAGACCGGCCTGAGCGTCGCGGCATTCAGGAGCTCGACACCGCGACGAGGACTTAAAATTACCGGACCGTTACGGCAATCTCACCTCATGTCGGTGTCACGGCGCATTTGTGAGCGGTCGTCCCATCTCGCCACAATCACGTTCGGATCGCGCTTTTCGCTGGCTAGGCAGTCGGTTTCCCAACCTGCGTGGCCGCCATCAAAGCGTTAAAACTCCCCACGAAACCGTTAAGGAGCCGTTAACGGAACATCACAGGTGCTGCTGCGCGGAGGACCGTGGAGTCGTGGCATCACTAACCGGAAACGACGGCCGGCGAACGGCTTGACCGATCGGCTTGTCCGCGCAGGAGTAATCCATGTCGTACGTCACCACGCTGCCTGAGGCGCTGTCGGCTGCCGCGGGCCAGCTGCAGGGAATCGGCTCAGCCCTGGCTGCCCAAAACGCCGCCGTGGCGGCTCCGACCACGGGTGTGGTCCCGGCGGCCGCCGATGAGGTGTCGGCGCTGCAGGCAGCACAGTTTTCTGCCTACGGCAGCTTGTACCAGACGGTCAGCGCCCAAGCCATGGCGGTTCACGAGATGTTTGTCAACACACTGGGCGCCAGCGCTGATTCGTACGCGGCCACTGAAGCTGCCAACGCGGCCGCCGCCGGTCCGTCCGTCTCTGGGCTTTCGCTGCTCGGGCTGTTGACCGGTCAGGGATCTTATGGGCTAGTCCCCAGCGCGTTGAGTAACGGCGCCATCGTCGGCGCCCTGCAGGCCGGGAACTTTGGCTCCGCCGCATCTGACCTCATCCAGGCCAGCCCCGCCGCGGGCACTGCTGCTGTCACCAGTGGGACCGTCGCGGGGGCCGAGGCTGCCGATTCCGCCACGGTGGCCGCAGCGGGAGCGACGAGCGGCGTAGGGCCGGCGGGGGCGGTTGGCGCCGGTGCGGCGCCGGTGTTGGCGAGTGCGGGTCAGGCGTCTGCGGTCGGGCGGTTGTCGGTACCGCCCAGTTGGGCCGGAGAAGCCACGTCGGCGTCAAGCGGCACCCCGGCGCGGCTGGCCGGTGCGGGCTGGACGGCCGCTGCACCCGATAGCGCGCCCGTGGCGACAGTGCCGGCCGGGATGCCGTCGGTGGCCTCGGCTGGCAAAACCACCGGATTCGGGGCGCCGCGCTACGGCGTCAAACCCACCGTGGTGCCACGCGCGGCGGTCGGTTAGGGATCGGGGCCCTGGTCTTTGCCATAAGCGCAATCGGTCGAACGGGGATGGACGAGATGGACT
>Ga0070737_10005756_pt1 | contig 11691 bp, 3 predicted proteins | sample Coa_R1_10_FD_66438 | JGI IMG/M metagenome (GOLD analysis project Ga0070737, IMG submission 66438) | Surface soil microbial communities from Centralia Pennsylvania, which are recovering from an underground coalmine fire - Coalmine... | ecosystem: Environmental > Terrestrial > Soil > Unclassified ... | reverse complement strand
ACCGAGACCGCCGTCGACCTGCTGGAGCGTTGCCCGGCGCTCAAGGGGCTCGTCTTCGAGAAGAGCGGCCTGCCGGACAGCGAGGTGGCGCGATGGCTGAAGGGGGCGCGGGCGTTGCTGCTGCCGTCCTTCGCCGAAGGGTTCGGGTTTCCGCTGGTCGAGGCGCTGGCGCTCGGCGTGCCGGTACTGTGTACCGACATCCCGGCATTGCGGGAAAATGGGGGCATGGTGCCGGAATATTTCGATCCGCTCGACGGTCCCGGCTGGCGAACCGCCATTCTCGACTATGCGCGGCCGGATTCGCCCCGCCGCACGGCGCAACTGCACCGGCTCTCCGCATGGCGGCCGGCGAGCTGGCAGGAGCACTTCGCCGCCGTCGACGCGCTGATCCGCGCGGTGGCCGGCGGGCCGGCCGCCGCTATTCGGAGACAGATCTGAGCCGGCTGAGATGCCGGGCGACCGCGGCGAGATCGGCCGGTTCCGTTTCGATGCGGCGGCTTTCCTCGACAAGAATGCGCACCGCATCGCGCACCTGCTCTTCGCTGTGCGCGGCCGTCAGGAAGAAGCGCAGGCGGGCGGCCCGCTCGGGCACGGCCGGGTAGAGGATCGGCTGGACGTTGATGCCGCGCCGGAACAGCGCCTGCGCCAGCCGCCCGGCGCGGATTGAACTGCCGGTGATGATCGGCACGATCGCCGCGCCGATCGAGCCGCCGACATCGAGGCCGCCCTCGCGCGCCAGACGCAGGAACAGCGCCGCCCGCTCGTTGAGGCGGCGCACGCGCTCCGGCTCGCGCCGCAGCAATTCGAGGGCGGCAAGCGCGGCCGCCGCGGCGGGGGGCGCCATTCCGACCGAAAACACAAAGCCGGGCGCCATCAGCTTCAGATACTGGATCAGCTCCCTGCGGCCGGCGATGTAGCCGCCGCAGGAGACAAGGCTCTTCGACAATGTCCCCATCCAGATGTCGACTTCGCCCGGGTCGATGCCGAAATATTCCGCCGTCCCGAAGCCGCGCGCGCCCAGCACGCCCATTGCATGCGCCTCGTCGACCATCAGCCAGGCGCCGTGCCGGCGCGCCACGGCGATGAAGGCCGGGAGGTCGGGGACATCGCCGTCCATGCTGTAATGGCCTTCGATGACCAGCAATGCGCGCCCGTTTTTCGGGCGCGACTGGCTCAATAGCCGGTCGGCCGCTGCCGGATCGAGATGCCGGAACGGCACGCGCCGCGCCCCGGAAAGGATCGAGCCCTGCACGATGCTGTTATGGATCAGCGCATCGTGCACGATGACGTCGTTGCGGCCGAGCAGGTGACCGATGACCGTGACGTTGGTCGAATGCCCGCCGACGAGGACGACGCTGTCTTCGACGCCGTGCAGCCGGGCCAGCGCCTCCTCGAGTTCGCGATGGATCGGACGTTCGCCGGAAACCGGCCGGCTTGCCGACACCGAGGTGCCGTAGCGATCGATCGCCGCTTTTACCGCCGCCGTAATCTCGGGGTGACCGTTCAGCCCCAGATAGTTATAGGACGCGAAATTGACGTAGGTGCGATCACCGATCCGCGTCTCGGCGCCGGCAATGCCTTCGTGCACGCGGAAGAACGGATCGGCAATCCCGAGGAATTCCGCCGCTTCGCGGACCATGCGGATCTCTTCGTAGCCGGCGAGGTCGCGAACCGCCAGCCGTCCGCCTGCGCCCGCCTCCGGGGCGGGCCGGGGCGGCGGCCGCGGCGGCTCGCGCCGGGCGGCGGCCGCCAGTTTTTCGATCAGGCGCGCCTTCGCCTGCGCCGACAATCCGAACAGGCCGCGACCGGCTTCCAAGGGCCTACTCCGCCGCTACCGACTTTGCCGACGCCACCTCGCTTACCGCCGGCGACAATCCGCCGGCAGCCTCGTAGCGGGCGGCAAGGGCGATGATCTCGCCTTCCTTCGGGCCCGCCGAGACGGCGGCGGCGAGCCGGGCCGCGATCGAGGCGACGCTGGTGCCCTCGGCCAGCGATACCAGCGGCAGATCGATGCGCAGCCGGCTTTCGAGGGCCAGACGCAGCTCGACCGCCATCAGCGAGTCCATGCCGATCTCCGAGAGCGGACGCTGCGGATCGATGGCTCCCACCGGCAGCCGCAGGATTGTCGCCGCCTCTTCCGCCACCACGCTTCTCAGAAGGGCCATCGCCTCTTCCGGAGCAAGCGTCGCAAGCCGGTCGGCCAGCGATTCGTCGGAGGGCGAAGAGGACGCCTTCGAGCGGATCTCCGCGAAAGGCGCGGTCGCGAGGATCGGCAAAAACCGGCGCGCCTCGGTCCAATTCGTCTCGGCGAAAGCGGCAAGCGGCAAGCCGCTTGCGATCAACGCGGGCAGCCCGGCGAGCGCCTGCATGGCGGGGATCGGCTTGGCGCCGAGGCGGCGGGCGAGCGCCTCGCGAGTGTCGGGGCGCCCGGCCAGATAGCCGGCATCCTCGATCGGTCCCCAGGCGATGGCGAGCGCCGGTCTGCCGGCCGCGCGCCGCCGCCGGGCCAGCGCCTCGACGGCGAGGTTGGCGGCGACATAGACACCCTGTCCGGGAGCACCCAGCAATGTCGTCGCCGACGAGAACAGCAGGAACAATTCGACGGGATCCTCGCGCGTCAGCATGTCGAGCGCGAGCGCGCCCCCCAGCTTGGCGCGCAGGACCGGCTCGGCGCGCGCCGGATCGATGTCGACGGCAAACCCGTCCTCGATCACAGCCGCCGCATGGACGACGCCGCGCAGCGGCGGTCCCGCCGCGCGGATCGCCGCGAGTATCGATGCCAGCGCGGCGGCATCCGCGACGTCGCCCCGATACACGCGGACCGTGGCGCCGGCCGCCTCAAGCTCGGCCACGCGCTCGGCACAACCGGGCGTCTCGGCGCCGCGCCGGCTGACCAGCGCGATCGCTCCGGCGCCGCGGGCGGCAAGCCAGCGCGCCATCTCGAAACCGAAACCGTCGGTGCCCCCGGTGATCAGATAGGTGCCGTCGCGCCGCACCTTCAGCTCCGGCGGTGAGCGCAGCCGTACCGCCGAATTGGCGGCCGGCACCAGCACCAGCTTGCCGATATGGCCGGATGATTGCATCAGGCGGAACGCCTCGTCGATCTCGGCGAACGGGAAGCTGCGATGGGCCAGCGGCCTGATCGCCCCCGCCGCCAGCATCTCCGAGACCTCGGACAACAAAGCGCGCGCCAGATCGGGGCGATGGATCGGCAGCTGATCGACGTCGATCGCGAAATACGAAATGTTCTGCCGCAGCGGTCGCAAATGGATGCGGCGGTTCAAATAGAAATCGCTCTTGCCGAGTTCGAGAAAGCGGCCGAACGGCTTCAATACCATCAGGCTCTGCTCCATGGCCTCGCCGGAGAGCGAGTTGAGCACGACATCGACGCCGCGGCCGCCGGTAATCTCTCTGACCGCATCGGCGAAGGCGAGATCGCGCGAGTTGAGCACATGATCGGCGCCGGCCAGCCGCAAAAAGGCGCGCTTGACCTCCGAGCCGGCGGTTGCGATCACGATCGCGCCGCGATGCTTGGCGTACTGGATCGCGGACAGGCCGACCCCGCCCGATGCGGCGTGGATCAGCACGTATTCTCCAGGCATCAGCCTGGCCAAGTGGCCGAGGGCGTAGACCACGGTCACGAAGGTGACGGGGATCGTCGCGGCGGCGGCAAAGCTGATCGCAGGCGGGATCGGTGTCACCGCTTCCGCCCGGGTCACGACGCGCGTTCCGAGCGAAGCCGGCGCCAGGGCCATGACCCGATCGCCGATCGCAAGCCCGCTGACGCCGGGTCCGAGCGCACGAACGGTTCCCGCGCATTCGAGCCCGAAGGTCGCGCCGGCGAAACCGTCGATCAAGGCCTCTTCCGGCAGCAGCCCCATCGCCCACATCATATCGCGAAAGTTGAGGGCGGCGGCCGCGACCTCAATCTCAACCTCGCCCGGCCCGACCGGATGCGGCGGGCGGACCTCCCAGCCCAGCGAACCGAGGCCGCCCGGATGGCTGCTCGACAGGGCCAATACATCCGACGCAGACGCCCAGCGCGGCGGCAGCCCCCAGCGCAGCCGCAATACGTGCCGGCCTTCCGGGGTCCAGACGATCTCGCTTTCCGGGCTGTCGGCAAGGAGTTCGCGGGCAAGCTGGCGCACCCGCTCGTCCGCTGCCGTCGCAGCGGCAAAATCGACAAGGCGCAGCGACAGGCGCGGCATCTCGTTGATGAGCGCGCGCCCGAGGCCCCACAGGGCCGCGCCGACCGACCCGTCCGCAGCGGACGTCGCCTGCTGCGCATCGCAGGTCAAAAGCCACAATGCCGCATGCCGCTCGGCGGCCTTCGCCGCAACCCGGGCAAAGGCCGCCAGCTGGCGCGCGCTGGCGACGACCGCATCGCCTTTTTCCGGTTGCTCGGCAACGAACAGGACGAGTTCCGGCGCCGCTCCCTCGGCCGCCGCGACGGTCGGGTCGTAATCCGATGACAGCTCTACCCGGTAGCCGAGCCCTGCAAGCCCTTCCGCAAGCGCGGTGGCAAAATCGCCGGCCGCGGCGACGATGGTAAGCGCGCCGCGGGGAGCAGGAGATGCCGGGGCCGCCGCTTCGCGGGCCGGAGCGGTACCCCAGAACACGGCGCAGGGCCAGGGTGCGAGGACGGTCGGCGCGGCTGCGGCATCGACAAAACCGGCCGCCGCGAGTTCGGCCCGCCACTCCTCGCCAAGCCGCAACGGCGATACCGCGCCGCGCGATGCCGGCTGCCACCAGGCGGGGTTCTGCCCGAAGGCAAGATCCCATAGCGCGTTCGGCTCCGGCTCGACGGCAAGAAAGAGGCCGCCCGGAGATAGGAGCTCGCACAGGCCGGCAAAAGCGGCCGTATCGAGCCGCAGGCGCGCGCAGGCATTGGCCGCCAATACGATGTCGAAAGTGGCGCCGGCAAGCGGGGCATTGCCGTCCTGCGGCGACCACTGGCATGCCGCCGCTCCGGCGAAAGCGTCGGTCAGAAAGGAAAGCCGGGAAGCCTGCTCGGCATCGGCGGTCGTCGCCAGATAGGAAAAGGGAATCCCCGCTTGCGTCAGGCATTCGAGCAGGCGGCGCGTCGCGCCGCCGCCGGCACCGAGCTCGAGCAGGCGCAACGGGCGACCTCTTGGCCAGGCGGCGGCGATTTCGCCGAGAACGGCGCATAACAGATCGATCCCGGCGGCGCTTGCTGGCGAGGTTTGCAGGAGCTGTTCGATCATCGCCGACAGCCAGGCATCCGGCTGCGGCGGCATGCTGGCGAGGATTTTCGGCAGGGCCTCGGCCGCAGCGGCGGCAAGCGCAAGCTCCACCACCAGATCCGGCGCATCGGCGAGCAACAGCCGCCACACCTCGCTCGCCTCGGGCAGATCGCTCCTCGGATCAAGCCGCCACAGCGCCTCAACCTCGCTGGCGGCGCCGAGCCGCTCGAGCAGGCGCAGCAGACATTCGACCATCCCGGCCGCAGCCGGATCGAGACGTCCCTCCGCGATGAGATCATCGATCGTAAAGGCGTGCGCCGGCCCGGCGAGCTGGCGCAGGGCGGCGAGAGCGATCGCGCCGATCAGCGCGTCGAGCAGAAGCGCCTGCTCCTGCTCCTCCGGGCGGCGCGGGCGGGCGGCGGCGAACCGGGGCAGGGCGGAGCCGACCCGTGCCAGCAGCTCGGGGGCCCCTTCTTCGTCGAGCGGAGCCGGAACGAGATCGATCCGCAGGGCGCGATCGTCAATTGCAGCACGTCGGTTGAGCTCGACCCTGCGGAACCAGCACTCAGCGAGCTCGGCGATGGCGTTCCCGGCCGCGTCATAGAGCGCGATGTCGGCGGAAACCGAGCGGATTCCGACGCGCGTGAGCCGCAATTCGGCGCGCTCGGGCACGCGCGCGAACGGCGCCAGCAGCCGCACCCGGCCGAAGCGCCAGGGCAGAAAGGTGACCCCTTGCAGCTGATAGTGATGATCGGCCAGCAATCCGAGCAAGCCCTGCAATGCGCCATCAAGCAGGGCGGGATGCAGCAAGTAGGAATCGGGCGGCTCGTCGATCGCGGAGGGATCGAGATAGGCAATCCCGGTACCCTCGCCGCCCCGTTCGATCCGGCTGATCGTGCGAAAGCGGCGGCCGTATTCGAGCCCCATGCGCCGAGCCAGGCGGTAGACCGTTTCCGCTGCGATCGCCGTATCCTGCGGCATCGGCCGCGACGGAGGCAGGATGCGGCGCGCATCGGTCGCCGATGAAAGGCGCCCGACGGCATGCAATGTCAGCGGTTCGTCCGCCAGCCGCGGCCGGCTCGACAGCTGCCAGTCGCCGTCCTCCGAGGTAAGCAGGGTCTGCACTTCGCGCATCCGCTCCTTGTCGAAAGGCAGAGGGCGGCGCACTTCGAGATCAAAGACTTCGAGCACCGGCGCCTCCGGCCAGCGCGACCGCGCGGTCGCCAGTGCGATCTCCACGACTGCGGCGGCGGGAAGGATCGGGACGCCCTCGATCACATGATCGGCGATCCACGGCACCACTTGTTCGTCGAGATGGTTGATCCAGAACGGCACCGGACCGCGCTGCCGGAAGCCGAGCAGCGGATGATCAAAAGGCGGGCTTACCGGATCGAGTGCTTCGACCGTCCTGTCGAACCAGAACCGTTCCCGATCCCACGGGTAGAGCGGCAGGCCGCGCGGATCGGCGGCGCCATCAAAACTCGCCGCCGGCGTCAGATCATAACCGGCAACATGGCAGCGCGCCGCGATCAGCGGGAACGGATCGCCTTCTTCGCTTTTGCGCGACAGGCTCGCCAACACGCGCCCCTGCACCGCGGCGCTGCGCAACCCGTCGTTCAGATAGGATTGCAGAATCGGATGCGGTCCGATTTCGAGAAAAATACGGTACCCCTCGCTGACCAGGCGCGCCATCGCCTCGGCGAAACGCACCGGGTTGCGGATGTTGCGCCACCAGTACTCGGCATCCAGCGCCTCCCCCTCGACCGCTTCGCCGGTCACGGTTGAAATCAGGCGCAGCCTTGGTCTGCGGTAGGCGAGAGCGCTCAGCTCCGCGAGCAGATCCTCGCGGATCGGGTCCATCTTTTCCGAATGAAAGGCAAAATCGAGATCGAGCGCACGGCAGACGAGACCGCGGCGGCGCGCCTCGAATTCGAGGCGTTCGAGATCCTCGCTCGGGCCCGACACGGTAACTGCATGGGCGGCGTTGAAGGCGGCGATCTCGAGCCGGCTGCCAAGCTCCGCGAGCAATTCGCGCGCCGCTTCCGGCGCGAGCGCCAGAGCCGCCATGCGGCCTGTGCCCCGGGTTCGCTGCTGCTGCCGGCTGCGGGCGACGACGACGCGCCCCGCCTCGGCAAGCTCCAGCGCCCCCGCCGCCCAGGCGGCCGCGATCTCGCCGACGCTGTGACCGACATGCGCCCCGGCCGCGACGCCGTGCTCCCGCAATGCCTCGACGATGCCGACCTGGGTGGCGAACAGGAGCGGCTGGGCGATATCGGCGCGCGCCATCTGCTCGGCATCGGCGCCCGTCGCGATCAGCGCCGCAACCGACCAGCCGAGCAGCGGCTGCAATACGCGGTCGACGCCTTCGACAGCGGCGCGAAAGGCGGCACTGGAGCGCCAAGCGTCCTGCGCCATTCCCGGAAATTGGGCGCCGTTCCCCGAGAACACGAAGGCAAGCTGCCCCTCTCTGACGGCGGAGCCGGAGATCGCCGCGGGCGGCGCGGCGCCTTCGAGATAAAGGGCAAGCCGGCGCGCCATTTCCTTGCCGTCCCCGCCAAGCACGACAAGCCGGTGGGGATGCTGATCGCGGCCGCGCGCGGCGGCGCGCAGCAGGGCCGGCGCGCGCTCGGCCGGCGTATCGGCGAGCCTATCGATCCAGGCGCGGGCAAGGGCCTTCAGCGAATTTTCGGTGCGCGCGGAGATCAGCAGCGGCGGCAGGGGGGCCGGCAGCGCCGCCTTCTGGGTTGCGGGCGGCGCGGTCAGCACGACATGCGCGTTGGTGCCGCCAAAGCCGAACGAATTGACGCCGGCGCAACGCCGGCCGCCCGTCGCGGCGATCGGCTCGATATGGCGCACCAGCCGCAGGTTCAGCGCCTCGAAGGCGATGTTCGGATTCGGCCTCTCGCAATGCAGGGTCGGCGGGATCAGCCCCTTGTCGAGCGCCAGCACCGCCTTCAGCAACCCGGCCATGCCGGAGGCGGGCTCGAGATGGCCGATATTGGTCTTGACCGAGCCGATCGGCAACGGTTCGCCGCGCCTTTGCCCGAGCGCGCGCCCGACGGCGGCGGCTTCGATCGGATCACCGGCGGGGGTGCCGGTGCCGTGCATTTCGAAGAAGGCAAGCTCGTCCGCCGCGACCCCGGTACGGGCATAAACCGTATCGAGCAGGGCTGCCTGCGCGGTCTCGCTTGGCAATGACAACCCGATCGTGCGGCCATCCGAATTGATGCCGGTGCCGAGGATCACGGCCCGGATCGGATCGCCGGCGGCGAGCGCGTCCGCAAGCGGCTTTAAGATGATGACCGCGCCGCCTTCGGCCCGCACATAGCCGTCGGCGCGCTCGTCGAAGGCGAAGCATCGCCCGCGCCGCGACAGCATGGCGGCATGGCAGAAGCCGAGAAACGGATAGGGCGCCAGCAACAGATTGACGCCGCCGACGATCGCGCTTTCGATGCGCCCGCCGCGGATCGCCTCGCAGGCATGATGCAAAGCCACCAGCGAGGAAGAACAGGCGGTGTCGATCGTCAGGCTCGGCCCGCGCAGATCGAACACGTAGGAGATCCGATTGGCCAGGATCGACAACGTGTTCCCGGTCATGAAATGAGAATCGCCGCCGGCCGGATCGCCGAGCCGGATGTCGGAGTAATCCCGCGAGGCGCCGCCGATATACACCCCGGTCGTGCGCCCGGAGAGCTTGGCGGCCGGGATGCCGGCGTCCTCGATCGCGTGCCAGACCAGTTCGAGCAACAGCCGCTGCTGCGGGTCCATCTGCACCGCTTCGCGGGGCGAGATGCCGAAGAAGGAGGGCTCGAAACAATCGACGTCGGCGATGAGCCCCGCCGCCCAGGTATAGCTTTTGCCAGGCTGGCCGCGGCCCGGATGGTAATAGAAACGGGTCGACCAGCGCTCCTCGCCGACTTCGGAAATCGCGTCCCGACCCTCTTCCAGCAGCCGCCAGAACGAGTCGAGGTCGGCGGCCCCCGGGAAGCGGCAGGATGCCCCAACGATCGCGATCGCTCCGTCATTCATAGCGCGACGACGGATTTCGAGATCGCGAAGGGTAAATCCGCGACGGGCGACCGCACCGGTTTTGCGTTCATCATACACTCGCACATCGAAATATCAGGTTTACGGCGGGCGTCGGGACTCGTCCAGAGCGCGCGTCCGCAAACGGACGGCCGCCTATTGGCAGCGGCGTACGTGACCGCCCGCGCTTGACGCGATTGCCGCGGCACTCGCCAAGCCTCGACAAACGCCGATGCGGCACGACCCCTGGACCCCCCCTTACCTCTGCTACCGCGGTGCGGCATCCGCCTTTATGCCGACCACCCGCCTCGCCGGGCCTGTCCTCGTCGAAGATGATCGCGATGTCAACCTCCGCAAGCGCGGCGAGATCGGAACCCTCGGGCAAATTTCGGACTGCCCGCCCGAACGGCGGGACCGGATCCCCAGACCCGGCGGGAGTGAGGGCCAATGCATGGGGTTTCCCTCGAGACGGCGGCCGGCTTGCGTCGCACCCCCTGTGGTCCCTGTCGCGCCGCATCGCTTTACAATTAAAATCGGGGAAACTGATCGCTAAGGTTATATCACTTGCTTATCGATTTCAACCATTGCGGACATATTGATCCTCAATATTAGACTACAATCGCCAGAAATCTTCGCCCGTTGCGACAAATCGCGCACGGCAACAGAGGAATCGGCACCGGACGGCGTGACGCATGCGCGGCCGCGCCCGATCCATACGGAATTGCCCGACGCCGTCGGGGAACGGGCATGCCGGCGGCAGAATCGGTCTTTCTCTCTTCATGCCGTCTTCCGCGAGCGATGATCGGTGGGGCGGCCTGTCATTGCGGAAAGTGCACAGCGCGAGGAGGTGATGATGCCGGCAGGTAACCTCGACCGGCGCGAGGCGAGGACTTGCCGCTTTGGCATGGGGGCGGGGCGTACGGTGCCGGCGGTTTGAACCTTCTGCCCCGGCGAGCCGCCGCGCCTGTGCGGCAGAAGGATCGCCAGGATTGTTCGCCGCTCGATGGCCCGGGGATCGCCCCCTCCGCTGCGGGAGAAAATCAACCGATTTGGCGACTTTCCAAATCCTATATCTATCATGACGCAAAAGCGGGGGCGGGAACAAGCGTCATAGTCTCGGCGCTTCGCTGCGGGATCTTCGAAAACAGCGGCCAGGCTTGCGGAATGCGCCAGATTGGTCATGATCGGGCGAGCCGATCGCGATGCGGTTGATTATCCGCTTGACGGTCCCAAGCCGCCAATTCATCATTAATTTAAATCAAAATCCTGACGGGAGCGGCCCAAGCCGCCTATTCTGCGATGCCGAACAAGGCAGATCCCGGGTTTGACTGGAGAAGAGCGGAGAAACCCCTTCAGGTGGCGCCTCCGGAAACCGGCACGATTCTGGAGGCGCTGCATGAAATCCGCGAAATCCTGCATGATCTTGACGAGCGCGAGCGGCGGGAGAGGTCGGCAGGGGACGGGATCGGCCCCCTTGTCGAGCCCGCCCCGGAGGGGGACGAATCCGGGGCAGCCGCATTGATGCGCAGCGCGCGCCTCCTCGTCGTGCCGGGCGAGCGGGCGGCGATGCTCGCCCCGATTGCGGCGCCGCCGGCGCAGCCCCCGCGGCCGCGGCGTCGCGGGGCGGCGGCCGCGATGCTGGCGATCTTCGGCCTCCTCGTCCTCGGCGTTGCGGGTCTCGGGGTCAGGGCGGCGCGGAAACCCGCGCTTGGCCCGCTCGCCGCAAGCGCCGCCGCACAGACACATCCCCGCGCCGCCGGCCACTCCGAGAGCGCCGCCCGCGCCGCTCTGCCGCCGGTTCGTCCGGCCGCGGCGAAGGGCGCGCTCGCGCCGCCGCTCCCCGCCCCGCGACAAGGGCTCGCGCCCAGCGCGCACCAGGCCGTGGCGCAGCGCTCCGGGGGAAGCAGCGCCGCCCCGGCATTACGGCCGCAGGCGCCTGCCTTGCGGCACGCAAATGCGCCGATACCGGCACCCCCGCACCCGCTTGCGCAAACCGACAAGACCTCGCCCGTCCCCGCCCGTACCGCCGCCGACCGTTCCGAGCGCAAAAGGCTGCGGGAGGCCGGCGACATGCGGGTGCTGGAGGGCGACATCGCTTCCGCCCGCCTCTTCTACGAGCGCGCGGCCGCTGCCGGCGATGCGCGGGCCGCGCTCGCCCTCGGCAACAGTTTCAATCCGGCTTTTCTCAGGCGCCTCGGCGTGCTCGGCATGGAGGGCGATGCGGCCATCGCCGCCCGCTGGTACCGGCGCGCCCGCGCGCTCGGAGATCCCGACGCCGAGAAGGCATTGAAGACCCTGCCGCGGTAGTCGTGCGCCTGCGCCGGCGGGCGGTATGGCGCCGGCCTCTTGGGAAGGAGAAGGCAATGCCGATGTCGTTTGGCGAAAAAGGCGCGGTCGCGTTGCTGGCGCTGCTGTCGATGTTCGCGACGGCGCGGGCGAGCGACTGGCTTGTCAATCGTAC
>Ga0070737_10005755_pt1 | contig 11694 bp, 9 predicted proteins | sample Coa_R1_10_FD_66438 | JGI IMG/M metagenome (GOLD analysis project Ga0070737, IMG submission 66438) | Surface soil microbial communities from Centralia Pennsylvania, which are recovering from an underground coalmine fire - Coalmine... | ecosystem: Environmental > Terrestrial > Soil > Unclassified ... | reverse complement strand
GGGTTGGCCGTCGCGTCTCCGAGACGGACTTCGATGCGTGTGGCGTCTCCGCGTTCGGGGGGAATCCGTACCATCGTGCTCCGATTGTCCAGCCCCCAGTCAATCAACCAGGGTGCGAGCGTGTCGGGACCGAACCGTTTGTAGGAATTGATCGTGGGGTTATTGAACGCGGCGAGAGCCGGCGCATGCGCGAGGATGCCTGCAACGGCGTGTTCCGCCAGCGACGACAGGCCGGTGGGAGCCGCCTCATCAGCAAACAGTGACCGATCGCTCGGATCCACGATGGAGAAGTGGAGGTGGAATCCCGAGCCGCCCTCCTCGTTGAACGGCTTCGCCATGAAGGTGGCGTGTTTGCCGGCGCGGCGGGCTAACTCCTTGACGGCCGTGCGGAAGCGGAAAGCGCGGTCCGCGGCGTCCAATGCGTGCGAGTGGCCAATATTGATCTCAAATTGCCCGCTGAAGAACTCGTGATTGCCCGCGGTGGCGCGAATACCGTAGCGGGCGAGCTGCCTGAGAAATTCGAGGAGCAGGTTTTCTGGGTCGCCCTTGCGCCCGGCCACGTAGACGTTGCCCGGTGCCTCGCCGTACCGCCGCCAACCGGACGACGACGAGCCCTCCAGGAGGTAGAACTCCATTTCCGGACCGACGACCGGAACGAGATTCTCGGCTTCGCATCGCGCCACAACAGAGCGCAGGACTGAGCGCGGGCTCTCCGCGCATGGGCGGCCGTCGGGCTCGACGATGTCAGCCAGGACGTGGGCGACGCCGTCCTCCCAGGGAATCTTGCGAACCGTCGACAGATCCGGCTTGGCAAGGACGTCGGGCAATCCGGCGTCGAGACCGCCGGCGACCGGTACGACGTCCCCCCTCGGGCTGGTGTGGAAGACACCGCGGCAGAACGCAATGCCGCCTTCACCCAGGTGGTGTGCAAGCGTTTCGACGACAAGATCCCGGCCGCGTTCCGTTCCGATGAGGTCCGCGTATCCGATCCGCAGAACGTCGATCCCCTCGCTGCGCAGCTGCTCCGTCAGGCGCTCGACGTTACGTTGATCGTCGGACTGCATTCATGACCTCCTATCGTTTGGTACCAAACGATAGAACAGACGCGGGCGGTGAGCAATAGACTGGGCGGGTCCGACACGCGGGGGAGGGCGACGGTCTCGTAACCAGATTCCGAATCGCCGTCGTACTCTTTCCGCTCGGATGTCCGCTGACGACCATAGGGTAGGTGATGCGATGCAGGGATTCTTTTACCCACGGACGCCGACCGGGCAGGCGTCGATTATTCCTGCGCCGCCTTGGTATTACTCCGGGGACATGTTGACCGTTGAGTACCGGACCGATCCCGCTTTGGTGGCGGCCCTGCTGCCGCCTCCGCTGGAACCCGCTCCGGAGGATCCGGGCGCGGTCGCGATTATCTGGGCTGACTGGCAATCGTGCTCCGAAGGCGGCGCTGAGCTGCTTGATCCGGTCCGGGCACAGTACAAGGAAACGCTCGTCGTCGTCCGCTGCACGTATCGCGGTGAGATCTTTTCCCGCTGCGTCTTTATCTGGGTCGACAAGGACTTTGCCCTCGTCCGGGGGCTGCATCAGGGCTATCCGAAGAAGCTGGGCTCGATCTGGATGACACGGCCCCATCCCTACGGACGGGCCGCCCCCCGACTCGAAGCGGGTGCCACGATAGCGGCCACGCTCGCTGCGGCGGACCGTCGGCTGGCACAAGCAGTCGTGACATTGCGCGATGTTGTCGAGGCACCCGGCTTCGTGAACAGCCATCCGATGGCACACCACCGCGTTGTCCCCGGGATAGCCAAAGGCGCGCCGGACGCCCTGAACGAGCTCATCCGATCCGGTGCCGCCGCGGTCACGGGCGGGCCCGTCTGGCGAGGTGACGCGTCCTTGGAGCTCTTTGAGTCGCCGACGGAGGAGCTTGCCGCACTCCGTGTCGATGAGATCATAGGTGGCTACTATCGGCAGGTGGGAGTCGTATGGGACGGCGGTGAGGTCCTCGCGCCGCACGGTTCGGGTGGCGGTGTACAGCCTCCCGAGGCGCGCGAATCATAGTCATTTCACCTCGGACCTGGTCGGCGACGGACAAGGAGGATGCGGCGCATGACGGGTTATCACACCTTGGCGGAAACCGAGAAGGCCATGGCCACTCACCTCAAAGGATTGCCGATCGACATGGCCGCCGCTGAAGCCGTCTCAAACCTTTACCGGGCGGCTAATATCGCCCGCAACCATCTCACGCAGACGGTCCTGAAAGATGTCGATCTCACCTGGACCGCATTTGTCGTCCTCTGGGTGACCTGGATGTGGGACGGTATTGAGAGCCGGCACGCTGCGGAGGAAGCCGCCATCTCCAAGGCGACCCTGACCGGCGTGGTCCAGACGTTGGAGCGTCGGGGTCTCCTTGCCCGATTCGGCGATTCCGATGATCGACGTCTGGTGCGCCTCCGGCTTACCGACGAAGGCCGGAGCCTGATGCAGAAGCTCTATCCGGTTTTCAACGCGGAGGAGCAATTCATCGTGTCGACATTGAGTCCGCGGGTGCGCTCCACCATGACCCGAGGTTTGCGTGCTATCGTCGCCCATCTTGAGTCGCAAAGCGACACGCGGCGTCCATAAACGCTTTGAAAATTGCCATCTGTGCTTGATCGCTCGGCGTCCCGTCTTCCGGATGCCATTGGATGCCGAGGCACCAACCCGCTTCACCGGACAGTTCGAACGCTTCCGGCGTGCCGTCCACGGCCCAGGCCACTGGGCGAAGTCCGCGGCCCGGTCGAGCGACACACTGGTGATGAAAGCAGGACACCCACATGCTCGGCCGAGTGACGATCTGACCAAGGCGGCTGGCCGGCTCGACCGTCACGTCATGTTTACGATGACGGTGCGCCTCTTCCGCCATGTCAACGGCAAGGGAGCCTCCTAGGGCGACGGTCAAAACGTGAAGGCCGCGGCAGATTCCCAAGAGTGGAACCCCTCGGGCGACGCAGTGGCGTGCGCAGGCGAGATCCACCGCGTCTTGTTCGACGTCGACGTCGTACAGCGTCGGATGCTCCGCCTCGCCGTACCACTGGGGGTGCAGATCGCCGCCGCCGGGGAGCAGGACGGCGTCCGCCTCCCGGAGCCGATCCGCCAGCTCCGTTTCATCGATCGTGCCGTTGGGAGCCCAGGGCAAGAAGGACAACGGCTCGCCACCCGCCAGGTAGACGGCTTCGGCAAGGGCGCGCGCGGTGGCCAGTGCGGCAAAGCGAAGCGCAGAGGCGCGCGCCGAGAAGCGGGCCGGTATGAAGACCCGTGGACGTTGCATGACAACGCTCCAATGCGTCTGTGCAGTTCTTGACCCGTCGACGACAGCCTATTATGTTTGGACCCAAACGAATAGACGCACGAGTAGACGACGGCGGGAGGGTGCGGATGCCGCGTACGGCGTCCGTCAGCGGAATTGAGGTTTCCGTTGACCACTGGGTGGGCGGCGAACGCCTCGCGTCGGATGCGACGTTCCCTGACATTTCACCGCTTGATCAGCAGGTTCTCGCCAATATCGCCCGCGGCGGACCGCGGGAAGTGAGCGCCGCGGTCGACGCTGCTTCGGCGGCGTTTCCGCAATGGGCGGCGACACCGCGCACCGAGCGGGCCGCCCTCCTGCACGCCGTAGCGGAAGGCATCGAGAAGCGTGTCGACGATCTCGCACTCGTCGAAACGTTGGACAACGGGGGGTTGCTCCGATCCCATCGCCGGAGTGTGATTCCCCGCGCAGCGTATAACTTTCATTTCTTTGCGGATTTTCTCTTGCAGCTCGGTCATGAGGATTTCGAGACACGAGGACATAGAAACCACATTTCGTGGCAACCGGCAGGAGTCACGGCGGTCATCACGCCGTGGAATGCACCGTTGATGCTCGCCACCTGGCGGGTCGCACCCGCCCTAGCCGCCGGCAATACCGTCGTGCTCAAGCCCCCGGAGTGGGCGCCGTTGACGGCATCACTCCTCGCCGACATTACCGCTGAAGCCGGGCTGCCGCCAGGCGTCTTTAACGTCGTGCAGGGTATTGGGGAGGAGGCCGGCGCCGCACTGGTGCGCGATCCCCGGGTACGCCGCATCGCCTTCACCGGCTCGGTTGCGACCGCGCGCGCCATCGGTCACGCGGCAGCGGAGAACGTCATCCCCGTCTCCTTCGAGCTGGGAGGCAAGAATCCGTTCATTGTCTTTCCCGACGCCGACCTGGACCTCGCTGTACGACACGCGGTGGATCAGTACGACAACGCCGGCCAGGTCTGTCTCGCCGGCACGCGATTGTACGTCGCCGACGCCGTCTACGACGAATTCCTTGAGCGGTTTCTCCAGGCGGCGTCCGCGTGGCGGGTAGGGGACCCGCGCAGCGAAGACGTCGACATGGGCCCGCAGATTCATCCCGACCATCTTGCGCGCATTGACGGATACGTCCGCCGCGCGAAAGCCGCCGGGGCGACGGTCCTACTCGGCGGCGGCCCGCATCCGGAGCTGGGCGGTCTGTACTACCAACCCACCTTATTGACGAATGTTGCCGATGACAGTGAGATCAACCGCGAAGAAGTCTTCGGTCCTGTCATTGTCCTGCATCGATTTACGGACGAAGACGAAGTCATCCGGCGTGCGAACGACAATATCTATGGGCTCGCGGCGATGGTCTTTACCGGCGACCGGTCACGGGCGGAGCGCGTCGCGGACCGGCTGGTCGCCGGCACCGTCTGGGTGAACTGCTTCTACGTCCGCGACTTGCGGGCGCCGTTCGGCGGCGCGCGGTTGTCCGGTATCGGCCGGGAAGGCGGCACCTGGTCGTTCGACTTCTACGCGGAGGTCAAGAACACGGTGACCGCCCCGAGCGGCTGGTTGATAAAGGAGGCGAATGGTGGGTGAAGTCGTCGGTGCGGGACTGCTGTCCCATGTGCCAACGATCATGTTGCCGGAGTCCACGCGGCGTGAGTTGTACGAAGGCAAAGACACCACGCTCGTCGACGGACTGCGTCGGCTTCGTACTGAAGTCTTTGAAACGCTCGACTATGACACGGTCGTCGTCCTTGACTCGCACTGGGCGACCACCGTCGAGTTCGTTGTGACGGCACACCCGCTCCGGGCCGGCCTCTTTACCTCAGAAGAGCTGCCGCGCGGCATGCGTCGCATCCCTTACGACTTCATGGGCGATCCTGATCTCGCACATGCCATCGCCGCAGCCGCGGAGAGACACGGCACCTGGATCACGGCAATCGACGATCCATATTTGCCAATCTTTTACGCCACGGTCAATCTCTGGAAGTATCTGGGGGAGGGACTCGATCGGAGGTGGATCTCCCTCAGTGTCTGCCAAACCGCAGATATGGAAGACTTTCTGCGCGCCGGTCGAGCCCTTGGCGAGGCAATCATCAACTCTGATCGCCGTGTCATACTCATCGCATCCGGCGCGCTGAGCCATACCTTCTGGCCGCTCCGCGAATTGCGGAAGCATGAAGCCGCGGGTGTTGAACACATCTTCAGCAGGGAAGCCGCCGATGCCGACAACGAGCGGCTTGCCTGGTTCCAGAAGGGTGATCACGCTCAGGTGCTCCGGACGATGGGGGAGTTCTACCGTTTCAAGCCGGAGGCGAAATTTGGTCACTACCTTCTGATGATGGGCGCACTCGGCGAGGAGGCCTGCACGGCACCCGGGCGGTTATTCAGTGCATATGAAAATTCGATCGGCACGGGACAAGTCCACGTGTGGTTCGATCGTCCAGAAGGAGGCTTTCCCGCTCCGCGCGCGACAGACACTCGTGGCGATGACTGAGGTCGAGCGCGTTACCGAGTACCGCCGGATACTCCTCGACGGCGCGGAAACCCGCGTCGAGCGGCACGGTGACCTATTGATCGCACCAGACGGCCGACGTGTTCCGGTCGAGAAAGCGGTTCATCTCCCTCCCGTTCAGCCAACAAAGATTATCGCGGTACACCTCAATTACCGCAGCCGCGTCGAGGAGTTTCACGCGCGGCTTCCGCCGGCTCCCACCTACTTTCACAAGCCGACGACGGCGCTCAACGCTCACGGAGGCGCCGTCGTGCGGCCGCAACGATGCCGTTGGCTCAACTTCGAAGGTGAATTCGCTGTGGTGATCGGTAGGCCATGCCGCAACATCCGGCCGGATGACGCGATGGACTACGTCGCCGGATTCACCATAGCGAACGATTTCGGGCTGCACGACTTCCGGGACACGGATGCAGGGTCCATGCTTCGCGTCAAGGGCTCCGATACGCTCTGCCCTCTGGGCCCGGGACTCGTCGTCGGCTGGCAACCGCAGGGCAAGCGCCTGCGTACCTATGTCAACGATCGCGTCGCTCAGGATGCGTCAACAGACGAGATGGAGTGGAGCCCCGCGTATCTCATCGCCGACATCGCCCGCACCATCACCCTGCTGCCCGGTGACGTGATTCTCACCGGTACACCCGCGGGCTCGCGTCCGGTCGAACCAGGTGACGTTGTCACGGTGGAGGTCGAAGGCCTCGGCCGCCTGGTCAACTACGTTGTCGAAGGACCAATACCGGTGCGTGATGACGTCGGCGCGCAGCCGTCGTCATCAGAAGAAGTGGTCTCCACCGCCCTCGGCGGCGATTGGGAGTTCCGAGGCATTCGGCCTCCCCGCCGTGCGGTGGAGTGACCCGGTGTATCAACCACTGCCACAGGAAAACGGGAGTCAATGATCATGCGGATTGTCGTTGATCTGACGAAATGCCAGGATCACGGACAGTGTGTCTTCTCATGCCCGGAAGTGTTCTCGCTGGACGAGAACGGGAAGCTGTCTTTTCGAAAGTACGCGCAAGAGCTCTACCGATCGGAGCTCATTTCAGAGGAGCTGCGCGACAAGGTCGAAGAGGCGGCCGACGTCTGCCCCACCCAGGCAATTCTTATTGAGGAGTAAAAGGTGCAACGCGTCGTCGTGGTCGGCGCGTCGGTAGCGGGACTTCGAGCGGTTGAATCGCTGCGCAGGAACGGATTCGCCGGCGAAATCCTCGTTATCGGCGGTGAGCGCTGGCCGCCGTACAACCGCCCGCCGCTCTCCAAGACCGTTCTCACGGCTACCGAATTGCCGGGCTTCGATGAGATCGCGCTTCCTCTTTCGCCACGGATCGGTGACGTCCAATGGCGGTTGGGTGTCCGTGCGGCGGCGTTGGACGTGGACGCACGCGTCGTCGTCCTCGAGGACGGCCAAACGGTCGAGTGGGACGGTCTCGTTATCGCGACCGGACTGCGACCGGTGCGGTTGGCTGTCCCCGGGCCGACGGTGAGGCGGTACGTGCTTCGCAATTTTGATGACGCGCGGGCACTCCGAGACGTGCTGCAGCCCGGTGCCCGGCTTGTCGTGATCGGTGCGGGGTTCATTGGTTGCGAGGTCGCCTCCGCCGCGAGGGAACGCGGGGTCCACGTGGTCGTTGTCGGACGCTCGGAATACCCTCTTCCCGGGCTGGGCGACATTCTGGGAAGCGAACTGCGGAGACTTCACGAGACACATGGCGTCCGCTTCCTCGGAGCACGAGCGGTCGTTGCTTTCGAGGGAACCGACCATGTACGCGGTGTAGTCCTCGACGACGGCACCGAACTGGCCGCCGACATCGTCGTTGAAGCAATCGGCGGCGCCCCGGAGACGGATTGGCTCGTAACCACCAAGCTCGACATCCACAACGGCGTGCGGTGTGACGGAATGTTACGAGCACTCGACATTTCGGGACAGCCCATACCCAACGTCGTGGCATGCGGTGATGTCGCACGAGTGCCCCTGCTGCGCGGGGCGGGAATTGAAGGCCGAGTGGAGCACTGGTCAATGGCCATTGAGACGGGACGGTACGCCGGCCGCACCCTCGCTGCATCCTTGTCCGGTGCGGCGGCAGGTGCGCCGTCTGTGCCGATGGTGCCGACGTTCTGGTCAGACCAATATGGCGTTCGGCTCTCCGGCGTGGGTCTGCCTGAGATGCATGACGGCGAGATCCGGGTACGGCATGACAGCGCGGCCGGCGAAGTCGCGATCTCGTACTTCCGGGCCGGACGGTTGATCGGCATCGCTGCACTCGGCTGTGCCGCACGACTCCCGGAGTTTTACGACGCGGTCCGGCGCTCCTGGCAGGATGAGGGCCACCCGGTCTCGACCGTGACTCGGTCGTCGCCGCGCTAAGCCGGCGGCCTTCGCGCGGTGTGTTTCTGTTGGTCAACAACAATGTGACGATCTGTTCAGGGGTCTTGTCAGAAGATAGTTCGGGCCCTAATATCTCACCAGACGCGTGGCTCATCATTACGAGACCGAGTAGTTGACGGTGCCCGTCGGTACCGCCGCGGCTGCCGTCGTTCGAACGCGTCTTCCTATCGTGTCGATCGAGGAGGCCCTATGGTAAGCGCTTCCGGAGAGCGCGGCGCAATGCTGGCGGCGGTTGAGGCAAGAGCCCCGTCGCGACACCTGTGGCGAGATCGGATTGCGGTCATCGGCATTGTTTTTTATGTGGTTGCGGCATCCGCGCCGCTGGTTGGCATGTCCGGTGCGGTTCCCGTGGCCATCGGCCTGGGGAATGGTTCCGGGACGCCCGGCGCTTACCTCGCGGTCGGTATCGCGCTCCTCATCTTCAGCGTGGGTTACGCCGCCATGAGCAGCAAAGTCACCAATGCCGGGGCATTCTTCGCCTATGTAGGCCGTGGACTCGGCGTACGGGCCGGAATTTCTTCCGCCTTTGTGTCTATCTTCGCGTACGTCACGATCCAACTCGCGATTTATGGCTTCATGGGCGGGCTGGTCGCGCAGGAAGCCAAGCAATATCTCGGCATCTCCCTTCCCTGGTGGGGATGGGTCTTTATCGCCTGGGGCCTTGTGCTTCTCCTTTCCCTCTTCAGCGTGGATGTCGGCGCTAAAGTTCTTGGCGGCTTTATGATTCTTGAGCTGAGCTCGCTCCTCATCATGGCTTTCGCTGTCATCTTCCGCGGCGGCGGCCCGCAAGGACTCAGTGTGTCGGCGTCGTTCGCGCCAAGCCATGTCTTCGTCGGCGGCCTCGCCGGATCGGCTGGAATCGCGTTGGCGTTCGCGTTCGCCTCCTATATTGGCTTTGAGGCGACGGCGATTTACGGCGAGGAGTCACGGGATCCGAAGCGTACGGTTCCGGTGGCTACCTACGCGGCTGTGGGAACGATTGCCCTGCTCTTCGCCGTTACGTCGTGGGGAATTGTGAGCGGCTTAGGGCAAGGCCGCGTCGTCGACGAGACGCTGAAGATTTCTACGGTTGGTGATACACCGCTGGCGGATCCCGCACAAGTCATCTTCCACGTCGCCACGCAGTACGTTGGATCGTGGCTCGCGGATCTCATGCGCATTCTCGTGATCTCCAGCCTTTTCGCCGGCCTGCTCGCGTTCCAGAACGCCAATGCGCGGTATTTCTACGCGCTGGGGCGTGCCGGCGTCCTGCCGAAGGCTCTGAGTCACGTCTCACGGCGCGGATCCCCGATGTACGGAACGCTGACGATGTCCGGGCTCACTGCCCTCGTGGTGCTCATCTTCATGGCGAAGGGCTGGGACCCGGTGCTCAACCTCTTCTATTGGTCCAGTGCCATTGCCGTCATGGCGATCGTCATAGTGGAAATTCTGGTCTCCGTTGCGGTGATTGCCTTCTTCCGGCGTGATCATTCCGATACCCGGCTCTGGAACACCGTGGTCGCGCCGATCCTGGCCATTGCCGCCCTCGGTATCGGTCTCTACCTCCTCATGGCCCGGTTCGGGCTTCTCGCCGGTACCGCAGCAGCCGGGGTCGATCCCACGAAGACGGCGTGGGCGCTGTCACCAACGGGATGGGTGCTCATTGCGCTGCCGTTCGTCATGCTCATCGTGGGTCTTGTCGTAGCGCTTGCCCGACGGCGGAGCATCGACAGCCAGGTCGTTGCCGATCTGGTGAGCTGACGGTACGCGTGGTGCGCGCAGGTTAGCCTCGCGCTGTCCGAGTACTGACCGGGGACGTTCGCGCGTTTCCCCGGACCGGAGTCCTCCCCGAACCGCGCGAACGTCCCGGGTTCTCGCCTGCGCCGGACGCCGGCCCGACAGAGCGCCTGCGGTCCGTAGGCGGCTCAAGACACGGGGCGATCCTGATCCGCGGCGCACCCCAGTCATCCCCAGGAGTGCGCCGCGGCGTGCGTACGGTGGAACCATGCGACCGGTGACAGATGTTCAGCGCCGGGTGGCGCCCTTCCGGGTGATCAGCGAGTACCGGCCATCCGGGGACCAACCGCAGGCGATCGACGAGCTCGAACGGCGGATCCGCCGAGGCGACCGCGATGTCGTGCTCCTTGGCGCGACCGGCACCGGGAAGACGGCGACGATCGCCTGGCTGATTGAGCGCCTGCAACGGCCGACCCTCGTGATCGAACCCAACAAGACCTTGGCCGCGCAATTCGCGAACGAATTGCGGCAGCTCATGCCGGAGAATGCGATCGAGTATTTCGTTAGCTACTACGACTATTACCAGCCGGAAGCCTACATTCCGCAGACCGATACGTACATCGAAAAAGACGCCTCCATCAACGATGAGGTGGAGCGGTTGCGGCACTCCGCAACCAACAGCCTGCTCACGCGCCGGGACGTCGTCGTCGTCGCCAGCGTCTCCTGCATCTACGGCCTGGGCACTCCGCAGGAGTACGTGGATCGAATGCTGCGGTTGCGGGTCGGTGAGGAAATAGAGCGGGACATCCTGCTCCGCCGGCTTGTTGACATTCAGTACACCCGGAACGACGTCGCATTCACCCGGGGCACGTTCCGGGTGCGCGGCGACACGATCGATGTGATCCCACAATACGAGGAACTCGCCGTCCGGATCGAGATGTTCGGCGATGTGATCGAGCGGCTCGCGACGCTGCACCCGCTGACCGGTGAGGTCCTCAGCGAGGACGAGGAAATTTACATCTTTCCGGCGTCGCACTACATTGCCGGTCCGGAGCGGATGGCTCGGGCGATCCGCGACATCGAGGAGGAACTCGCACAGCGGCTCGCCGAACTGGAGAAGCAGAACAAGCTCCTTGAAGCGCAGCGGTTGCGGATGCGGACGACCTACGACCTGGAAATGCTCCGCCACATCGGCACATGTTCGGGCATTGAGAACTACAGCCGGCACATCGACGGCCGCCCGCCCGGCAGCCCGCCGAACACCCTGCTGGATTATTTCCCGGAGGATTTCCTCCTGGTCATTGACGAGTCACACATCACCGTTCCGCAGATCGGCGGCATGTACGAGGGCGACATGTCGCGCAAGCGGGTCCTCGTCGAGCACGGCTTCCGCCTGCCGAGCGCACTGGACAACCGTCCCTTACGGTTCGACGAATTCCTTGACCGGATCGGCCAGACGGTCTACTTGTCGGCGACACCCGGCCCCTACGAACTCGCGAAGGTCGGCGGGGATGTCGTCGAGCAGGTGATCCGCCCCACCGGCCTGGTCGACCCGGAGATCGTCGTCAAACCGACCAAGGGACAAATCGACGACTTGGTGCACGAAATCCGGGTGCGCGCCGAGCGCGGCGAGCGGGTCCTGGTCACCACGCTCACCAAGAAAATGGCCGAGGATCTGACCGATTATCTCCTGGAGCTCGGCATCCGGGTGCGCTACCTGCACAGCGAAGTGGACACGCTGCGGCGCGTCGAATTGCTCCGGGAACTGCGTCAGGGC